>Ga0207695_10000353_pt1 | contig 105514 bp, 79 predicted proteins | sample KBSC54metaG_FD_184354 | JGI IMG/M metagenome (GOLD analysis project Ga0207695, IMG submission 184354) | Corn rhizosphere microbial communities from Kellogg Biological Station, Michigan, USA - KBS C5-4 metaG (SPAdes) (version 2) | ecosystem: Host-associated > Plants > Roots > Rhizosphere > Soil... | reverse complement strand
ATTTGCCCCTCGCCGATGAACCCGTCGTGGTAGCCGAGAGATACCTTCAGCGTGCTGGCCTGGAACGAACGCCGCAGCGCGAGGCCGACAGCCGCAATGTACGAGTCCTCGACTTCGAACGCGCGTTGTCGCAGCTCGCCCCCACACACCAGCAAATCCTCATCCTCACGTATCGCGCCGGAATCCGACACGCCGAAGCCGCCACATGCTGGTCATGAGCACCCGCAACATCTACTATCTGCTCCCCGCAGCCCGCCGTCGACTGACCGACATCCTCGACCGCCTCGATCTGCTGTGATTTCTCGCACATCTTGCGATTCACCAAACTGGCACCATTGTTCTGTGTCCGCACCCCATCAAGGCCTCGACCCGCTTGCTGTCTACTCGATAGGCCCGAAACTGCGCACGCTCCGCGCGGAGAAGAATCTTACCCTTGGTCGCCTCGCAGCGCAGACGGGCCTCTCCACTGCGCTGCTGTCGAAGCTCGAAACAGACCACATGATCCCCACTCTTCACACGCTGGAGAAGATCTGCCGCGCCTACGGAATCGGCCTTGGCTACTTCTTCCGCGACCCGCAGCACCACTCCGTAGCCATCACGCGCAAGGCACACACACACGGCCACAGAGGAGAGAAACTCCAACGGCATACACGCTTGCACGTCGCGACAGCGGAGGGGCACCAGGTCTCGCAAATCATCGATCTCCAGGCAGGCGGCTTCTCGGCTGTGGGTGAGTGCGGAAACATCACCGAACTGACCGCCTACGTCATTGAAGGCACGCTCCACGTCACCGTCGCCGGATCACATGAGACCCTGGAGCAAGGTGACAGCATCGTCGTGACCACCGACCAGCCCATCATGTGGAGCGCCGCCGCAGAATCCCCATGCCAATTCCTCAGCGTCGTCGCGACGCATTTCCCCGCACACCGAGGCGCGGCGGGCGGCGGACAGCACGCCGATTCCGAACCTTAGAAGCGAAATGAGTCGCCAATTAAGGAAGATGTGTGTTCGATGATGCCGCGAGGCTGACGTCCGTGGCGGTTTTCCTGAATGAAACCGGGCTGCTCCCCCACGGCTCAGCCCGTCCCTGCTCGTTAGAATTTTGGTAGCAAATTGGTAGCATTTACCGTCGATTGGGCCGTTTTGGCCGACTGTACCGACTCATAAGTCCTTTACCGTCAGCAAACCGCCTATATCGTCGTTCCATGGCATGGAAGAGGTCATCGGTTCGATCCCGATCAGGTCCACCAACTTAGCTCATCTCCTTGGCGCCAATTGGCGCCATTTTGATTTTTGTGTGTGCTTTTAGAGTGCGGCTCCGAACCTATGGCTTGGAACATCTCCATTTTTGACTGATATCCTTGGCCTCGCATTCGATATTTATCTTCTGATCGGTCTGTCCACTCTTAGGAGCCTCTTCATGTCACTTCTTCGCAGCTTCTTGGTCTTTCTCTGCGTGAGCGCTTCGCTGTGTGTTGCTCAACCGACACCCGAGATTGGCATCAATCAAGATATTGCGACGAGGATTCCAGAGCGAATGCGGCACTTCGTCGATCAAAAGGCAGTTGCCGGCGTGGTGACGCTCGTCGCCCGAGGCAATGAGATCGTCGAGTTCGACGCGCAAGGTATGGCCGACACCGAATCCAATCGGCCGATGCGCAAGGACACCATTTTCCAAATCATGTCGATGACCAAGCCTGTGACGGCAATCGGAATCTTGATGCTGGCCGAAGACGGAAAGCTTTCGCTGCGCGATCCTGTCGATCAGTACCTGCCTGAGTTCAAAAATCTCAAGGTCGCTGCCAACACCGGGCCCAACGCAGCGCGTCTGAGTGAACCCGGACACGCCATTACGATTCGCGACTTGCTTACCCACACTGCTGGAATGACTGACGCCGCCCCGGCTTCAATCAGCGATTATCAGCACGCAATGAATGTTCCGCTCGATGAGGTGGTGCGCCAGCTCGCGAAGGAGCGCCTGCTGTTCCAGCCTGGGACTGCGTGGAGCTATTCCAGCGCTGGAATCGAAATTCTCGGCCGTATCATCGAGGTCTGTTCCGGCCAGAAATACGAGGACTTCATTACCGAGCGGATCCTGCGCCCACTGGCAATGAAGGACTCCTTCTTCTTCCCGCCGCCTGACAAGATCGATCGGATTGCCATGGTCTACGTCGGCAAAGAAAGAAAGCTGGTGCGCGCGCCTGCAACCATACTGGGAGGAGATCCAGCCAAACACCGCGCCGGAGCAGTTTTTCCCGCCCCAGGATGGGGACTCTATTCAACTGCCGAGGACCTTCTGCACCTCTATCGGATGATGCTCAATGGGGGCGTCTACGAAAACCATCGCTATCTTTCGCCATTCTCGATTCACTTGATGACTGAAGCACACACCTCTGATATCCGCCCGGTGGGCTGGATGCGCGGTTCGGATTACGGGCTCGCCTGGGAGGTTGTCACTGATCCGATGGGAGAACTTGCGGGTCACCATATCGGCAGCTATGGACACGGTGGAGCGTTCGGCACCCAGGGCTGGATCGATCCCACGAATCAGCTCATTTCGATCATGTTGATCCAGCGAGCAGATGATGGCGCTGAGACGATGACGCGCGTCTTCCTCAATATGGCGGAGTCGAGCCTGGGCAAATAGACAACCCTCCTCGAACGGCTATGTTTGTGATGCGACGTTCTGGAACAGTTCGGCCCAGTGATGCTTTTTCAGAAATGAATCGCGTAGCGCTGGATCACGAAAAGCTTCTGTCCCACCGGACGCCTGCGTAGAGAGAGCCCCGGTAATGTTGCCAGATCGTGCGCAGGTGACGATGTCTCGTGTCGAGAGATAAGCTCGAAGAAACCCCGCGTCGAAGCTGTCGCCTGCTCCAATCGTGTCTTTAGGCACGACCGTGAGCGGGGCGACATCAGTTGCCTGCCCCCGCTGGTAGACTCGCGCACCCTTGCTTCCACGTTTAACAACGATTGCAGGCGGCTTCACAGGCAGCATGCGCGCAGCATCATCGAGATTGGATGAGTGCGTCATACGGCAAATTTCGTCTTCGTTTGGTAGAAAGACGTCGACGTAGGGCAACACCTCGAGGAGAGGCGCGCCCCAACGATCATCGGGGTCGTCGTTCGTGTCGAGTGAGATCGTGAGGCCTGCTTCCTTGAGCCGCCGCAAGAGATCAGGCAGACCGGCATGCAGGCCGCGTTGCAGGTACAGAGAGGAAAGATGGAAGTGACGGGACTGAAGGAGGAAATCAAAATCAAGATCGCCGACGGTCAGTTCGGGGATGGTTCCAGGGAAGGTCAGGATATGACGTTGATCCCCGTGAGGTAGGAGAAGAGTGATGCCTGTGGCAATTGACTTGTGTTTGCCGGTGTGGGAGACATCAACCCCGGCTGCACGCAACTGATCGAGGGCCAAAAGCCCAAATTCGTCGGGTCCAATGAGCGTTGTAAAGGCCACGCGGGCGCCCAGGGTTGCCGCATTGTGAGCGACGATAGCGGACGAGCTGCCCAGGGTCGCCTTGAAACCAGTAGCAAGCAACTCCCTCTCTGTCGGCATTTCGATCGGCAAACCGTACAAAATCAGATCGAGATTGAGTTCCCCGGCAATGGATATATCGAAATTTTTGGTCATCGAGGCCCCGTGTGATTACTTTAGCCTTCGTTTTATGCTCTCGTCTATGTCGAAACAGCACATCCACATAAAGCACTTAAATAGTATCGTTTAATGAATCGGATGCCGCACGCTTCCGGGCCTTGCATCCCTTCTTAGCCAGCTAACACAGGGCTTTGCAACTCTTTTAGCTTGCCAAATCGTCTTCCGATAGTTTACTTTAGCTTCTTATTCTTTCGTTTTGCAACACCATACGAGGAGCTATCCGGTGAATCCCCTCTCGCAACTGTTGTCTCTTTCGAAACACCAGAAGACCGAACTTGGACTCCTCTATACTCCTGCGGAGATTGCACAGCAGCCCGCAACATGGCAGGTGACACATCGTCTCTTCATTGAAAAGAAAGCAGAGTTGATTGGGTACTTGCAGCAGGCGAAAACCGAAAGATGGACCATTTACCTCGTTGGCGCAGGTTCTTCGGATTACATCGGACACTCGATCGCGCATCTGTTGCGCAAGCGATGGAACTGCGAGGTATGCGTTGTCGCCAGCACAGACCTGCTGACGAATCGCGAAGATCTGGTCATTCCGGACCAGAAGTATCTCTGGATTTCGTTTTCGCGCTCTGGTGACAGCCCTGAAGGGGTTTCTGTGCTGGAGCAGGCGCTCGCGACGAGCCCGAACGTAAAGCATCTGGTGGTCAGCTGCAACCGGAATGGCCGCATGGTGGAACTGGCGCTTCAAAATAAGAGATGTTTTGCAATGGTGCTCGATGATGCTGTGAATGATCGCAGCCTGGCGATGACGAGCTCATTTACGAACATGGTTTTGTTTGGCATGGAACTCGCCCACCTCTGGGACCAGCGTAGCTTTGATGAGACGCTGCAAACCATGACCCAGGCGGCCAACTACATGCTGGAAGATGGAGCTTCTCTCGCGCAGAAGCTTGCAAAGCAGGGCTATCGAAGAGCCTGTTTTGTCGGCTCCGGCGCTCTGGCCGGAACAACGCGCGAATCCGCCCTGAAGATCTTGGAACTCACTGCCGGCAACATCCAGACCATGAACGAAACCACGCTTGGATTACGCCACGGTCCCATGTCATCGCTGAACACCGAAAGCCTTTTCGTGAGTTTCATCTCGAGGGATGACAGAAGGCGCCGATACGACCTCGATCTATTGAATGAGATTCGCGCGAAAGGTGCGGTTCGCACGATTCTGGCTATCGGGCATGCCGATCCAGCGAGCGACTCAAGCCTCTACTGCGAAGCGTTCGGAAGGCTGGATGACGCATACCGTCCCGCGGTGGATGTGATCTTCAGCCAGATGTTCGGGCTCTTCTCTTCAGTCGAACTCGGGCTGCATCCAGACTCGCCCAGTCCGAACGGGCTTATCAGCCGGGTGGTCGAGAAATTTGCGATCTACGCCTGAGGACTAAAACGGCTCAACGATAAGAGGAATTGCTTTGTCCCAGTACCTGAAGGATTTTCTGCGTACATCGAGAGGCCAGCGAGGAATTACCTCTGTGTGTTCCGCGCATCCCTGGGTGATTGAAGCCGCAATAATGCAGGCGCAAGAAGATGGAACGCATGTCTTGCTGGAGGCGACCTGCAATCAGGTAAACCAGGCAGGTGGATATACAGGTTTAACTCCCGAGATGTTTCGCGACTTTGTCTATCGCATTGCCGGAGAACTGGGCTTCGACACAAGGCGCCTGGTTCTGGGTGGAGATCATCTTGGACCGAATCCGTGGAGACATCTGGATGCAAAGACTGCGATGCGGCAGGCCGTGGAAATGGTGCGGTTGTACGTCGAAGCAGGATTTACAAAGATTCATCTGGATGCAAGCATGCGCTGTGCGGACGACCCTGCGATCATTCCGGATGAAGTGATGGCGCTTCGAGCGGTAGCGTTGTGCAAGGCCGCAGAGGAGGCGCAGCGAGAACCTGATTCAGCGCCGATTCTCTATATAGTCGGAACGGAAGTTCCCACGCCGGGGGGAGCTAGTCACTCCCTGGGTGAGCTTGAAGTAACCTCGTGCGACGCAGTGGAGCAGACGGTTGGCGTGCATCGGGCAGCCTTTCATCGTGCGGGACTGGATGCGGCATGGGAGCGCGTGGTCGGAGTAGTGGTGCAGCCGGGTGTGGAGTTCGATCACGATTCCGTTGTGAATTATGATCCCGCAAAGGCTAATCATCTTCAGGGCTTCCTCCGCGCTCATCCGGAACTAGTTCTCGAAGCTCATTCCAGTGACTATCAGGTGCCTCGTGCTTATCAGGAGCTGATCCGGGATGGCTTCAGCATCCTGAAGGTTGGGCCCGCACTGACATTTGCTCTTCGAGAGGCGCTTTACTCGCTTGCGGCTCTTGAACGTGAGTTGGTGCCGGAAGCTGAGCGGTCCAACTTGATGGAGACCATGGAAGCGGTGATGCTGGCTCATCCGGCCGATTGGCAGAAGTACTATCAGGGGAATGCTGAACAGCAGAGGCTGCTTCGCATCTACAGTTACAGCGATCGCATTCGCTATTATTGGAGGCTCCCCGAACCTGAAGCCGCGGTTTCCCGTCTCGTGCAGAACTTGCGGCAGGCAAGCATTCCTGAAACGCTCCTGAGCCAGTATTGTCCTCGTCAATACGAGGAGATTCGCGCCGGAAAATTGCAGAGCGATCCGAAGGCAATCGTGATTGCGAATGTTCGAACCGTGCTAGCTGCCTATAGCCGAGCGTGTCTCGGCGTGCAGCCGGTTGCGAACTGAGGCAAAGCGCACCGGGAAATTGGAAGGACAATTCACTCATGAATTCCACCTCTCGTCCATTGATTTTGCTTGATCCGCACCCTCGTCCCATCGACCTCATCTTTGACCCTCCGACGAAGGTGCGACTTGAAGAGCTGGGTGAGGTTGTCTGGCATGACGGCTCGCCGGCAAGCGACTCGCACATCGATCGCTATCTGCCAGAGACTGTCGCCTTGATTGGGCAGACGGCTTTGCCCAGAGAGCGACTGGACCGTGCTCCAAAGCTGAAGGCAGTTTTCAACGTTGAGAGCAATTTCCTCCCCAATGTCGACTACCTCGAATGCCATCATCGTGGAATTGCTGTGCTCTCGACCGGACCTGTCTTTGCCAAACCAGTTGCGGAGATGGCGCTTGGAATGGCACTATCCTCGGCTCGCCGGATTCATGAAGCAGATGCTGCCATCCGTGCGGGAAAAGAGTCGCTGTATGGGGAAGCGGACAATCATGACTCATTTCTGCTTTCAGGCAAGACGGTCAGTCTGGTCGGCTTTGGCAATCTTGGCCGCGCCTTGCTGCCCCTGGTGAAGCCCTTCGGCGGAGATGTGCTCGTCCACGATCCATGGATCCATCCGGCCGTTCTGCGCGAGGCGGGAGTCACGCCTGCCGCGCTCGACGAATGCTTCCGGCGGTCCTCGGTGGTCTTTCTGCTGGCGTCCACCACTACCGAGAATGCCGGAAAGATCGACCGCTCCTTCTTCAACCAGATGCCAGAGGGCGGCATCGTGGTGTTGGTGAGCCGGGCGGGCATCGTCAATTTTGACGACTTGCTTGACGCGGCCGCATCAGGACGGATTCGTGTTGCGATCGATGTATGGCCCGAGGAACCGATTGCTGCCGGTCATCGTGCGCGCTCAACTCCCAATACACTGTTGCAGGCCCACCGCGCGGGGAACATCCCGGAGGTATGGCCATGGATGGGGCAGATGGTTGTGGATGATTTGGAGCAAGTGCTGAAAGGTTTGCCTCCGCAGCGCTGTCAGCGAGCGCAGTGGGAGACCGTCGCAAAACTCCGAAGCAAACCTATCACGTAAGGTGACGTGCGCGCCGCCGCGGTCACGATTGCAAAGCCGAACTCCTGCTCTTTCGCATGTACCAGGCAAGGATCAGGCCGACGCAGATCCAGAGGACGCCGAGGATCTGAGCGTTGTGGCTCAAGTGGATCCAGATAAATGCGCAGACCAGTATTCCCAACGCCGGAATGAGCAGGGGAAACGCGACCTTTTCCTGCGAACGGAACTTGTAGTGCACCAAAGCGGCGGCGTTGACCCCGATGAACGCGATGAATGCCCCAAAATTCAGCAATTCAGCTCCCTGCTCGTAGGTAAGTAGGAAAGCGCCCGTCAAGGCGATCGCACCAACGATCAGGACGTTGTTCAGCGGTACATGGTGACGAGGATGGATCACGCCGAATGGTTTACGCGGAAGCGAATTGTCTCGCCCCATGCTGTACATGAGCCTGGAGGCACCAAACTGCGCGGCTATGGCCGATCCCATATTTGCAACAAGCAGCGTTGCATTCAGGAACTGAAAGAGGAAGGGCCCGCCGACCCGCGCGGCTACGTGAACGAATGCTGTATCCACGATGGGTGGAGCAAACGGTTGATCGGCCGGCCAGGCCAGCTGCGCCACGTACACCTGCACCATGGAAAGAATACCGATGATCAGGCAGGTAAGGACGGTGGCAAGCAGGATGTTGCGACGTGGATTTTCGACCTCTTCAGCCATCGTTGAGATCCCGTCGAACCCGATGTATGTGAGTACAGCTACAGATGTGCCTTTGAAAACGGCCGTCATCGAGAAGGTCGCGGGATCGTAAAAGGGCCGCAGAAGATCATGCGCAGTGGGATGTACCGCGGAAAGAATGTAGCGGACTCCTTCGCCTAGAAAGAGAATCACCACCAGGCTCATAGCGATGGACAGGACAGCATTCACTCGGCCAGAGGTTTGAATACCACGCGTATTGAGGTATGTAGAGAGCAGAGCAAATGCCACGGCCCAGAATGCAAACGGAACGCCCGGTACGATGTTGCGCGCTGCCTGACTGCACCAGATAACGCAAATGATGGGATTGAGGAGATAATCCATCAGCATCGCCCAGCCGACCACGTAGCCGAGTTTGGGATTGAGTTCCTCGGACACATAACTAAACGCGGAGCCCGCGCGCGGATAGACGCGAGCCATGCGGCCATAGCTGATGGCGGTAAAGAGCATTGCCACCATGGCGATCAGGATGGTGGTAACGACGTGTCCGCGTGCGATGTTGCTGACAACGCCGTAAATGCCCATCGGCGCCGTGGGCTGAATGATGATGATCCCGTAGACGATGAGGTGCCAGAGCTTCAAAGACCGCTGAAGCCTGGGAGTATCTGCAGAACCTGCAATCGTCTCTTCCACTGGACCAATCCTTGGGGGTCTTACCGTTTGTTATCTCTTGTTTCGGTTTTATCTGAAAATGGGCAGACTAGCGACAAAAATCTTAGCGCACATCACAATAAGCTCCAGCGCAAACCCGTTTTCTCCGGGATCTAGCGATCGAAAGAAGCGTCTATATCCTTGAATTTACTTTGCAAACCTCATTTCAGTACTCGTTGCCCTGATCTTTTTAAAAAGAAGAATGAAACGAAATAAAAAGTGCTTATATGCAGAGCGCGCAGTGATAATGTAGGTCATAATGCAGGCGCATCTCAGAGAAATCCCATAGCCTGCATGGTCGACAAACCCTCACAGGAGTCCGCCTCTCGATGAATCGGCGTCAATTATTGCGCACCACGGGATTTGGTTTGGTGGGGGGCGCGGTCGCCCAGGGCATCAGCTCGTCAGCCTCCACCGGAAGCGATCCAAAAAGCCAACCGACGTCATTGAGCCTTGCCGACTACGAGCCGAAGAGCATGCTTCAGCTTCGAGAGAGGCACGTAGATAAAGCACGGTTCCCGGTGATTGACATTCACACGCACATCACCGTATCTGCAAAGGAAGAAAACGGTGTCTCGCTAGTCCCCGAACGGCAGTACCTCGGGACCGCTGAGGAAATGATCTCGGTGATGGATCGGAAGAATATTCGTTCGATGGTCAATCTGACGGGCGGCTATGGGTCGGGACTGGCGGACACTGTCAGGAAATACGATCGTGCCTTTCCGGACCGCTTCTACAGCTTCGCGGAACCCTCCTACTCCGAGTTCCTGAATCCCGATTATCCGAAGTTGCAGGCGCAGGCAATCGAACAGGCTCACAAGGACGGAGCTCGCGGTCTCAAAATCCTGAAGACACTAGGACTCTATTTACGGGACCACATCACTTCAGGAAAGCTCATCAAGGTCGATGACCCCCGATTCGATCCGATGTGGGACGCATGTGGCCAATTCAACATGCCAGTTGCCATCCACGTGTCGGACCCGGTTGCCTTCTTCAAGCCAACGGACCGGTTCAATGAGCGATACGAGGAACTGAGCAATCATCCGGACTGGTCCTTCCATGGAACCGAATTCCCCAGCAATGCGGAGCTCCTTGAGGCGCGGAATCGCGTAATCGCGCGCCATCCGAAAACGCAGTTCATTGTGCTGCACGTGGGGAACTTTGCAGAAAATCTTGCGAATGTTTCCGAGAACCTGGACCGGTATCCAAACATGCACGTCGACATCGCCGCGCGCATTGGCGAATTAGGACGGCAACCTAGGACATCGCGGGCCTTCTTCGAAAAGTATCAGGACAGGATCCTGTTCGGGACTGATGCCACACCGCATGGAGATGAGTTTCCGCAACAGGTTTTCAACGACAAACTCTACGAAATTTATTATCGATTTCTAGAGACTGATGATGAGTACTTCGATTACGCACCCGCAAAGACCCCGCCGCAAGGACGGTGGCAGATTTACGGGATCAATCTCCCGGAGTCGATTTTGCGAAAGGTTTACAACGGTAACGCCGCGCGCGAATTGCACATCACAGTTTGATCTGTTTTCATTGCTCTGGGCAACTGAGGTGAGATTGGTCATTCGATTTGCAGCGACATGCCTGCTACTAGCCGCAGGGTCCGTGCGCGCGCAGAACACGCACGCAGAAACGTTCAAAAGCCTCTACGCAGCGCACGACGCTTCTCTTGATACCAACCCGCAATCCAAATTCTGGCACGATGCAAAGCCGGTCTACATCGGTGTTGATGTCCATGGCAACCCGCAACCGCGCTATCGGACAGCAGTACGTTCTCGGTGGACCGACGAAAGCCTGTACCTGCTTTTTGAATGTCCCTATGAAGAGCTCTATCTGAATCCTGCCCCCCACACGGTCGGGGAGACGAATGAGCTCTGGAAGTGGGATGTTGCGGAGATCTTCATCGGATCAGATTTTCAGAATATCCGGCGATATAAGGAGTTCGAAGTCTCTCCGCAGGGAGAGTGGATCGATCTCGACATCGATTTAGCTCTACCGCATCACGAAGTGGGTTGGACCTGGAATTCGGGATTCAAGGTAGCAGCCCGGATCGATCGCAAGGCAAGAACCTGGTATGGGGCGATGCGAATTCCATTCTCCGCGCTGGATCAGCGTGCGCCGGCAGCAGGAAACATCTTTCGCGTGAATTTGTTTCGCTCGCAGGGACCTCCGGACAGGCAGCACTCCCTTGCCTGGAAGGCTCCCATGACTGAGACATTCCATACGCCGGAAAGATTCGGCGGGCTTGAGTTAGTGAAGGATCGATAGTCTGGAAAAGTCACCGAGACGATCAACATGCAAAGAGAATGCCCGGCTTTTACGCCGGGCATTTTATTGATGTATTTCCAAAACCGATGGACTGTCTTCCACTTTAGAACGTTATCCGACCTCTCAAGCGGATTTCCCGATTACTGGTAATGCCTTCCTGGTCGTAACTGCGGAACAGATGGCCGAAGTCCGGATTCGGAGAGAACTGATCGGGATCAGTCATGTCGACTGGATTCACTTTGGGTGCATTCCCTGGTGTACCCGGCACCGACTGGTCCACGGTGAGATAGAACGTGCCGACATTGGCGAAGCAGCCTTCGCATCCGCCTCCGTCCGATTGATCGGGCAAGAGCATTGGATGGTTGAAGACGTTATTGATATCTGCTCCAATCTGCAGTGCGACACGCTCGCCGAAGTTGAATGATTTGTGCACTCCGAGATTCACACCGTAGGTCGAAGGTCCATAGAGAGCATTGCGGACCGCGACTCCTGGCTGCGTGTAAAGTGATGCGCCCATGCTGGGCAGGGTAAATGCACTCGGATTCCAGAAGAAGCCTGATGGAACGTTGCTCCTGGTACCGCCATTGATAACCGCACGCACTGAGGTGGCGTTGAAGTCACCGACAGCATCCAGAGTGCCTGAGGCCACGTTGCCGGGAGTGACCGGATCGCAATCGCCGCAGTCATAGAAAGGCGTGAAACCGGTGCCGGTCTTAAAGAACAGATTGGTGGTAGCCTGCCAGCCGCCGAATGCTGCGTCAACGACTCTCGGCGACTTTGCCAGGAACTGTCTTCCATGACCGAACGGAAGGTCGTAGATGCCATACGCAACGACGCGGTGACGGGAGACAAAGGAGTCCGGCCCGTAGTCGCTGTCAGGCTGAAATGGGTTGTAGGCGTCGCCGCCGAGACTGGAGTTTCCAACGTCGAGCCCCGATGACTTCTGATCGAGAAACGTATAGGCCACACTGAAGGTCAGGTTCCTGGCCTGGCGTTGAGCCTGTGCCTGGAACGAGTTGGTAAGGCTATGGCCAACGTTGCCGAAGCCGGTGACGTAATCGCCAAGCGCCGGAATCTTGAAGCGGGCATTGTCATCATCCGAGTAAGCGCAGTCCCCATTATTGAGTGGATCGCAGGGAGTGACTCCATCGCCTGTTGTCGTGCCGAAGGGATTATCGCTGGGCTCAATCATGTTGAGATCGTGCCCAACAATCTGACCGGATTCGTGCGCACCGATGTAGGAAAGCCGGACGGAAGACAACCAGGGAAGCTGCCTTTCCACGGTGGCATTCCACTGTTGAACACGTGGATTTTTGAGGTCTATCGGGACATAGTTGGCCGATGGCGTGTTTCCGAAACCGCTGAGTGTTCCACCGCTGAGTGGGCTGGTTCCGGATGATCCGCCCGACGGCCATCCGCTGAGTGGCGTGCCACCAGACACCGTCTTCTTGGTGCGGCCCTGATTGAAGGGATTCGTTGCAATTGGATCGCGTATGCCCTGTGCCGCGGAGGTGGGATAGTAGAGCCCGTAGCCGCCGCGGACCACTGTCCTGTCGTTGATTTGATATGCCAGTCCCAGGCGAGGGCCATAGCCGCTCTTGTCTGTTTTGATCAGGCCTCTACCTACACCGAGACCGGAGTCGCTTGCCAGAACGTAACCGAAAGCGATGATGTTCGGATCGAGATACTGAAGCGTTTTGGTCGATGGGATGATGAAGCGGCCAACCTGGCCAGTCGTACTATCGCGGAAGTTGGGATCCAGGTTCGCCATCAGATCGTGGTTCTCAATGAAGGGAGCGATCAGATCGTAACGCATGCCAAGGTTGAGGGTCAGTCGCGAGTTTACGCGGAAGTCATCCTGGACGAAATATCCCGACTCCCAGTTGTGAACGTCCATCGGCGGCCTGGGCTCGTTCACGAAGCCTACCGAGTCAGCAGGTTCTCCTTGTAAGAATCGCGAAAGTGCGTTTGCGCCAGTTCCTGAATAGGTGACAAGCCCGCGCACATTCCCGCGGTTTACTGCGAATCCGTCGATGGCTTGGTTGCGAACGAAGTCAACACCAGCTTTGAGGCTGTGGCGCCCCAAGGCCCAGCTGAGAGTATCCCCGAAGGTAATGATGTCCTGATCTGCCGGTCGGTCTGTGTTCCTTCCGCCATTGCTGAAAGACTGAAACTTACCAAGCGAAACGGCGAGATGACCGCGCGTATCTAGTTCGTTTGGTCCTACCACTGCACCGAGTGCAGCAACATCCGCATCAGAAAATCCGATGCTCGTCAGAAAGCCGCCCAATGTCGTGTTGCTATGCGTGTAGAGATGCTGCTTATTCAATCCGCCTCGTGCTTCGTTCACGATGTTGCTGGAGAAGAGGTGTGTATAGGAGAGGGAGACCGTATGGTTCTTTCGATCCGTCTGGCTTAGCCCCAGGCCTGTGAAGACATTGACGACAGGATTCAAAGAAATATTCTGGGCCGACCCGTGATAGACGCCATAGACCCGATCGTTGTCAGAGAAATCATGATCGACGCGCAACGTTCCTTCATCCTGGCCACTTCTGCCAGGAACCGATGTCGTGTAATGGGGAGCAACCGTGCCTGTTGTGGGGTTGATGGGAGCAGAGTCTCCCACTTTGGGGAAGTAGAGAGAAATCAGCCTCGTTGTAACCGGATTGAGCAGGCGGTCGGGAATCCTGATGAACTGCTGGCCCAGGCCTCCCACCGTGTCGTTCGCAATCTCACTCGGAGTCAAAACTGAACTTCCGACAGATGGCTTCGAAGCATCGTCCATGAGCGAGAAATCGCCGGCAAGGAGAGTCGGGTGCGGAAGAGTGGTGGAAGAAGCACTGGATGGCTCGACCGTCGAGTTATGCTCGTAAGCCGCGAAAAACCAGGTGTTTTTCACCTTGGCTATCGGCCCTCCGATGGAGCCGCCGACATCATTGATGTTGAAGAAAGGCTTATTGAAGGTGGGCTGAAAAACAGTCGGCGCGAAATTGGCCAGCGTATCTTTGTCTGCCAGCTTCCATGACGACAGGGCCGAATTCTTGTTGTTGTAAAAAATTGACCCATGATAGCTGGAGCCGCCGCGCTTGGTGGTAACACGCACGTTTGCGATGCCCGCATATTCCGCGCTGAACGTACTGGAGAGTACATTGAGATCGCCAACCGCCTCTAGGGAAGGCTGACTGGCCGTCGCCTGTCCAAAGATACCGCCATTGGAACGGAGGCCATCGACAGAGAAGCTGGCGCCGTAACTCTGAGCTCCGATAAATTTGAAGTTGCCCGGCTCATCGCTCTGCGTGATGTTCGGATTGATATAGAGGAATGAGTAGATATCGCGGCTGTCGCGCGGCAGTTCGATGATCGTCCTTGAGTTCAGCGTCTGGCTCAGGGTTTGATCCTGAGTATCGAGAATCGTGGCCTCTGATGAAACTTCGACAGTCGTCGACTCGGCGGCAGGGTGAAGAACGGCATTTGCGGTCGCGATATCTGAGCCATTCACCACGATGCCATTGATAACGGATTTGCCGAAGCCCGGGGCTGTGACTGTCGCCTTATAGTGGCCGCTCGGCATGGCAACCGTCTGGAAATTGCCGTGCTCGTCGGTTGTGATCTTGCGAGATGTATCGGTCGCGAGGTCCGTGATCTCAACCTGAGCGTTGGGGACAAGCGCTCCGGTGGAATCAGTTATCGTTCCTCGAATCGTTCCGAGATCTGTCCCCTGAGCCGATAGAACGGCGGAGCTTGCCCCGATGCAGAGGATCAGGGCTGAAACGAACGAAAGTAGATTCCTTAATGTCATGGGGAATTTCTGGCGCCTCCAAAGTGATTCTATGGAGATACCACAATTAACGAAGGTAAAGCAAACAAAAAACACATATAAACGAATAATACGCAACCTATGGTTGGATCCATGATCCTGAAAACGCATTCACGCTCTGCTCGACCCTCTCCAGACGCAGCTGCAACGCGCTCCCTCCCTCCTAAAAATCGGGTTTCTTCCCCATGAAGAAATGGAGCGAATTTGACGCCTGAGGCAACAAAAGGCTAGAAACGAAGCACGGATCTGGAGCTATGACGAAAACATACATAAGCAAACAATACGTAATCGCAATGACGCTTTTCGCAATCTTCCTGCATGTCCCCGCCAAGGCTCATGCGGTGGACTTCACGGTGATCGGACCGGGCGGCGGCGGCGCGATGTTTCACGCTACGATCAGCCCGCACGACCCCAACGAAGCGATGGTTGCATGCGATATGACCGGCTCGTACATCACGCATGATGGGGGGCGGTCATGGCGCATGTTCAATCTACGCGGAGCTGTCCACTTTTTTGCCTTTGATCCGGTACAACCCCGCACCCTGTATGCCGGGACCCAGGCGCTCTGGCGCAGTACCGATGACGGTACATCCTGGAAGATGGTCTGGCCGGCGCCCCCTTCGGTCCGCAACATCGTGATGAACTCAGATCATGCTGACGAGACCATCGTTTCGGATCGAAATCCGATGGGTGAGGTCCTGGCACTCGCCATTGATCCAATCAATTCCCGAACGCTTGTCGTTGCAAGCGTCAAAGATGGCAAGGCGGCGATTTTCACCTCCGGTGATGCAGGCGAGTCTTGGGAAAAGCAACACGATCTGAGCGCGGTCCCGCAAAAGATATGGATCGATCCAAATTCGAACAAGGACGATCGGGATATTTACGCCGCTGGAAAGACAGGTGTTTCTGTCCGCCTGCACGGGCAATGGAGTGATCGATCTGCTCCTGAACATGCCACATTGAGTGACGTCAGCATCGGCTTCTCTAAATCAAGCGGCGCGATGATTTACGCCACTTCCGAGTCTGGAGTCTTCCTGTCCTCAGATGGCGGCAGTTCGTGGGTTTCCTCTTCCCTTCCTGGAGTTGGGGCGCAGGTTCGCGCTATCGCAACGAGTTTGCGTCATCCAGAGTCCGCATATGTCTCATACAGTCACCTTCAACTCGACGGCGAAACATGGATGGGTGTCGCTCGGACGAAAGACAGCGGTCGGCATTGGTTGCTTGTGTGGAAAGAGAGCAAGGCGCCTGCGGCAAATATCCATGATGACTGGATCGCGAAGCAGATTGGGGTGGAATGGGGGGAGAATCCGCTGGAATTAGGAGTAGCCGAGCAGAATCCGGAACTCTGCTACGGAACCGACTTCGGTCGCACCATGATCACGACAGATGGCGGAGCAACCTGGAACGGAGCTTATTCCAGGAAGTTACCGGGGGGAGAATGGACGAGCACCGGCCTGGATGTGACCACGAATTACGGTTATCTTTTCGACCCGTTCGATAGGAACCGCCGCTTTATTCCGACTACCGACATCGGTCTATTCCGCAGTGAGGACAAGGGGCGCTCGTGGACGCGATCCGTCAACGGTGTTCCTGAACCGTGGAGCAACACGACTTACTGGATTGCGTTTGATCCCGCTGTCCGAGGAAAGCTCTGGGGAGTGATGAGCGGAACTCATGATCTTCCCCGTCCAAAAATGTGGCGAAAGACTCCTGTAACCAGATATCGGGGTGGTGTGTGTGTGAGCGTTGATGGCGGGCGCACCTGGAAGACATCCAACGTTGGCATGCCGGAAACTGCGCCGACACATATTCTGCTCGATCCCAAGAGCCCGGTGGGGCACAGGACCTTGTGGATCGCTGCAATGGGACGCGGCGTTTACAAAAGCACGGATGATGGCGCCACCTGGGTCTTGAAGAACAAAGGCATCGTGCAGAGTGATCCTCTTGCGTGGAGGTTGGCTCGCGCCGGCAACGGCACTCTCTACGTCGTGATTGCGCGGCGGAGTGAGAATGGGAGCATTGGCACCAGCGGTGACGGCGCGGTCTACAAATCTACCGACGGCGCCGACTCCTGGATTCCTGTGAAGTTGCCCGAAGAGCTAAACGGCCCCAATGGATTGACGCTTGATCCGGAGCGTCCAAATCGTCTCTATCTTGCAGCATGGACCAGGGCCACCGGCGTACATGGCAAAGGTGGAGGAATTTTTCTATCTGACGATGGCGGTGAAAACTGGAAGAACGTATTGGATCGCGATCAACATGTTTATGACGTAACTGTCGATCCCCGCGATGCAAACATTCTGTATGCTTCTGGCTTTGAATCCTCGGCGTGGCGTTCCTCCGACCGCGGAGAGCACTGGTCAAGAATTGAGGGATTCAATTTCAAGTGGGGTCATCGCGTGATGCCTGATCTCGAAGATCCCAAAATGATCTACGTCTCGACATTCGGAGGCGGCGTTTGGCATGGCCCGTCTGTCGGTGGAAAGCCCCGGCCCGACATCGCCACACCTGAACTCGAGCCTGGACGTCAGGAATCGTCTCGATCGAATGGCGGCGGGAACGGTCCGGAGTAGTTTTTCTGAACCGCTTCCGCTAGTTGCATGGAACAGGCAGCGTCGGTGAGGGAACACGTTGAAGGGGCGCCTGCATCAAGGAGCCGGAGAAACTCCTCGTACTCGCCCACGATACCGCCGTTTACCAGAGATTCCTCAACGATTGGGTGTTCTTCGATGATCTTCTCTTGAGACCAGTATCGATCTCCCTGAAACGAGAGATCAGAGCCGTAAGGATGGCCAAGCGTTGCCTCCGCCGCGGCTCCGGATGCAGTGAGGAGGTAGGACTCACGGCGCAAACCGGTATTCAGCATGAGCGAGATCTCAGCCGTTGCCGAATTGGCAAACGCCAGCCGTATCCAATAGTCGCAGGCAGGTGAATTGTGGTGCTGGCAGGATCTCACCTCAATGAACTCTGGATCTCCCATCAGAAAGCGAATTGCATCGAGTGCGTGAATTCCTGTTGCGGCGACAAACTCGGGTTCAAGGCGATTGGTGCGAAGCATTTCGGCGCGCGCGAAGAGGAGCGGGTGCTGAGCCGACCATTGCTTCAGACGCACGATTGATGGGATGAATCGGCGATTGAATGCAACGAAGGTGAATGTGCCGGCAGCAATCGATGCAGCAGCCAGGGCCTTTGCCTCCAACACCGAGAGTCCCGGCGGTTTCTCAATGAGTAAGGGAACCCGCAGAGGAAGCAAAGACTGCACCAGTTCGAAAGTATGGGAGGGTTGCACCGTGCATACAATCGCGTCTGGTCGGGCGTCATCCAGCGCAGCGAGGATGTTGTCCGACGCAAGGCGGTAGCCGAAGAGGTCGCGAAAGTGCCGTGCACGCTCTATATCGAGATCGCATATCGCCTCCAGAGAGACACGACCTTGTTGTGCGAGACGTTGCAGGGTGGGCCCATGAGCGTAGCGGCTCCATTCTCCTGCGCCGACATGTGCAATACGGATGGGGTTCATGGCTTGGGTAGAAACGCTACTTGACTCCTTTCGTTAGCCTTCTTTTTATTACGTTCTTCTGTTACCTTACTCTCAACCTGGCACCCTAGAAAGGTCTTCGATGCGACGCAGGGATCTACTGAAGGCCGCCGCCATCCTTCCAACTGCGCGAGGCCTCAGTGCATTTGCCGAAGGCCCAACATTCCGGCAACATCTGTGGCAAGGTCATGACTTTGGCACTTTTTTCCCAGCCAAAGATCGCTTGGACCAAGGGCCCTTCGATATCGACCAGGATCAGGGCTGGCAAACAGTCTTGTACACCACTCCATCAGAGAAGCCGCTGCGAAATCCAGGCCTCGGGCTTGTCGGCTATACGTGGGAGGAAGGTGGTCCGTCCCTCGCTGTCCGGCGGAATCAACAGTCCCTAGAAGAACATGTGGAGAAGATCGCGAGTCTGCCCTTCGTCGATGTGCTCTACATTCGCTGCGATTGGCGAAACGTGCAGAAGCAAGCGGGCCGGCTGGATTTGGATCCAGTGTGGGGGTTAACGCTCGATGCTGCGAAACGCCATGGGCTGCGTGTCGCATTTCGTATTCAGTCGTCGAACACCGTTTTTCAACCCCAGCAGCTTGCGTTACCGGAGTTTCTGCAGTCGCGAATTCCGATGGTGAAGATCGGGCCAATGGGCAGACACGGCGGCAGCGATCTGTCCAGCGGAGCAACCGGTTCATGGATCGAGCCCCGTTACGATCATCCCGAGTACCTGAAAGCGCTGACGGAGTTGAACCATCTGCTTGCGGCGCGCTTCGATGGCGACCCGCAGATCGAGTGGGTTGACATTATGCATGTAGGTTTCTGGGGAGAAGGCCACTTTGGCGGGTATCCAAGCTCATTTCCAGACTCTGCCACGGCTCAGCGCACGTTGAACGCGATGGTCCAGTTACAACTGGACTCCTGGAAAAGAACGCCGCTCGCCATGAACACCCAGCCGGATATCAGCAACACCGGAAATCGCGAAGCGATTGAGATTGCAGTCCGAGGTGGAGCCTGGGTTCGATCCGACAGCATCATCGTGGAGGAGCCCGTTCAGATCGAGGAGTTGGCCAACCGGCCTCCGTGGCTTGCGGCCATTCTCGAAGACGGTTATTTCCGGCAGTATGATGCATCGAAGCTTGCGGTCGACGTTGCGGGAATCAATGAGCTCGAAAACTATATGTTGCACGTCTTGGACCTCCGCGCAAACTACTGGTCTCTCTGGACTGAGTCCGCACACCTCGCCAGTTACAATGAGCGCTATCCGCGCGGCTTCGAACGTCTCCGGCAAAATATCGGTTATCGACTGCGACCATCATGGATATGGCAAAGGAAGCGCTCCGGCACGTCCGAATTGGTGGTCGCTGTTTCTAATCGTGGCGTTGCAAGTGTTCCAGGTGTCGTCTGGCTACAGATCGAGAGCCCGGATGGAAGGTTTAAGTTGAAAGGCTCGCTCGATCCTGGCTATCCACTGGCCGGAGGGCTCAGGCTTGGCTCGTTTCTACTGCCAGCCGGCTATTCCGATCAGGTCAAGCTTTCGGCCGCGGTCGAGTTAAGGCCAGGCGTATTGAAGCCGGTGGCATGGGCCTGCGAGCAGCCTGTAAACCCTGACGGTTCCATCTCAGTTGACGTAAAGCTGATGAACGATCCCAAGTGGCGAAAGTCGGTTTAAAGTCGACATGTTCTATTTACGTTATTCGTTATCTTTCCTTAGTTTTGCTACACTTCGGCTGAGCTCATATCGCGGCGAAGTGGCGGTCAATCGTTGACCCGACTTGGGGTGGAAAGCATCCACTTCTCGCGTGACCGAGTGTGTTCGCCTGGAGCGATGGAAATGAAAAAACTGAAAAAACAATCGCCGATGTTGATCGAAGAGCGGCGGCAGCATATTCTCTCCCTGATTCAGAAAGACGGACGCGTCCTTGTTGACGAACTCTCGAGCACTCTGGACCTTTCCAAGATCACCATCCGCAAAGACCTTGACTATCTGCAATCGAAAGACTTGATTGTCAGGACGCATGGCGGAGCGCTGCCGGCGCACGCCGGCACTCTCTCCGACCCGACCATCCAGGAGAAGAAAGAGCTGCACCACGAGGAGAAGGTTAAGATCGCAAAAGCTGCAGCGGCCATGGTATCTGAAGGACAGTGCATTATCCTTGACTCCGGCACGACGACCACTGAGATTGCACGCGCGATCCTCTCCTTTCGAAATCTTACTGTCATCACCAATGCGCTGAATATCGCGGCGGATCTTGCGCGCAGCGACTTCGAGATCATCCTGATCGGCGGCACGCTGCGCAAGAATTCGCTCTCAGTCGTGGGTCCGCTGGCTGAAGATGTGCTGAAAGAAATGCACGCCGATATCGTGTTCCTGGGTGTCGATGGTTTCGACATCGAGATCGGCCTGACCACGCCTAACGTGCTTGAAGCGCGCGTAAATCGCGCAATGGTGAAGGCTGCCCAGAAGGTGGTCGCGGTCTGCGATTCCAGCAAATTCAATCGTCGCAGTCTTTCCTTGATTGTGGGCACCGCATCAATTCATCACGTAATCACCGATGGCAAGCTCGGCGCCGACGACGTGAAGTCGATTCGGGATGCGGGCATCGAAGTAACCGTCGTTTAGCGCTCGATGCAGCAGCCAGGCGGCACCGGCTAAGGCTAGATGGGACGAACCAAGCCCTTTTGTGTAGCGCTCGTGTTTCGGATCAGCAGGAGTACGAGGACCATCCCGATCATCGGGATGATTCCGCTTGCAATCACGATTGGATCGAACGCATGCCCGCTCTTTGCGACCCGTGCATCTGAGAGATATCCCACAGCCTTCATCGCGATGATGGTTCCAATTCCGGAGCCAGTACCGCTCAGTCCGCTTACCGTCGCCACCGCATCCCTCTTGTAGATGTCAGAGGGTAGAACATTTGCAATCGTGCTGAAGGACGCGTAGGAGAAAGTCGCCAGTGCGAAGAGGGCTGTAATGATCCACAAGTCCTGCGTGAAAACTGTTGGAATCAGAAGCATCGTTCCACAGCCTCCAGCCACTACGACGGCCATGCGTGATGCACGAACTGTCCATCCCCGTCGAATCAAGTAGCCCGAGGCTGCTCCTCCGGCGAAGTTCCCTAGATCGGCGGCGAGGAACGGTACCCATATCGCGATGAGCCCATTCCTCAAGTCAATCCCCTTCGCCACCAGGTAGACAGGAAACCAATCTGTCACGAAATACCACACCGGATCCGTAAAGGCGCGTCCGGCAATGACTCCCCAGGTCTGCGGCAAGCGAAGCAGATCACGCCACCTCGTTTTTATGGTGGAACTCATCGGCTCATTCAATCCACTTTCACTTCGGATCATCGTTAGTTCTTCAGCCGAGATGAGTGGATGCCGGTCCGGTGGATAGTAAAACTTGCGCCATAGCAGCAACCAGATGAAACCCAGTACGCCCGGTACCAGGAATGCGGGCCGCCAGCCCCAATGAAAGTAGATCCACAGGACTAGAAAGGGCGATATGGCTCCTCCTATTGACGAGCCGCTATCGAAGAATGCAGTTGCAAGTGCACGCTCTTTTGCCGGGAACCATTCCGAAACAGCCTTAGTTGCAGCGGGCCAGTTTGCGGACTCGCCGAACCCAAGCATGAGTCGAAATCCCATAAAGGTGAACAATCCGTTTGCCAAGGGCGTCAACACCGAGACCAGGGAGTAAAACGCGACGGAGATCGTGATGCCGAGCCGCGTTCCAACTCGATCCATCCAACGACCGCAAAGTGTCTGACCGATTGCATAGGCAACCCGAAACGCAATGACCAGATTTGCGTAATCGCTGTTCGTCCAGTGGTACGACGTCTTGAGGTATGGAGCAAGAAGCGATAGCGTCTGGCGATCCATATAATTGATCGCCGTGGACGCAAAGAGCATGGCACAAATCCACCAGCGCAGATTCCGCACCTTCGGCTTCGTGTGCTCTGTCACCGCAGCCACTCATCCAGATGTCCGCGCACAAAACTGTCATCGTTAAGGTGTGGATAGGCTTTGTAGACGCGGTCAATCTCTTCGCTCTGCCCAGGCGAGAGTGATTCATTCTCATCAAGACACCAGATGCCTTCGAGCAAACCCTGCCTGCGCAGCACCTCGTGGATGCCCGCGATGCAGCCCGCAAATTTGTGTGCAGGGTCAAAGAAAGCGGAGTTTGCGTCAGTAATCTGCTGTGCGAGCGTAAGTAGCTCTGCGGGAATCTGCGGTCCACTGCTTTTGGCAATTGAGAGATGCTGTGTTGCTTTGCTGGTCCACACAGCCCAATGCCCGAGCAATCCTCCGACAATCCGCAGCGATCGTCCTCCGAAATTCCACCGGGTCAGCAAATCGATCAGGATGCTGTCGTCATTGCCGGTGTACAACGAGATCTCATCGGCACGCCCTGAATCGATGACGCCGCGCAAAACGTCTATTGTTTGATATCGATTGAATGGCGCGAACTTGATTGCAACAACTCCCTCGATCTTTGCGAATTCACGCCAGAACTCGTAAGAGAGCAGCCTTCCTCCCACGGCAGGCTGCAGGTAGAAGCCGATGATCGGGATTACGTCAGCGATCGCTTTCGCATGGTCTACAAGTTCGACATCGCTCAGATCTTGTAGTCCGCCCATGCTGAGCAAAACCGCATCATATCCTAACAGTTTTGCAAGCTCCGCCTCTTTTTCGGCTTGATGGAATGGGCCACAGACGCCGGCAATCTTAACGACATCGGCGTCTCGGGCTTCTTCCATTGCTAACTCAAGCACCGGCCGGTAGAGCCCTATCCTGGCTTCTCGAATCGCAAACTGTGTTGTATGGACCCCGACAGCAACGCCACCCGCTCCCGCGGCAAGATAGTAGCGAGTCAGCGCTCTTTGTCTCCGCTCATCGAGCTTGCGGTCAGATGTGAGCGCCAAAGGGTGTGCGGGAATTACCAGGCCTTCCCTGAGTCTTTCGCGGACATTCATCAGAATTTTCCATCCTGGGTTTGGAAGTGCGTTGGCTTATTGCTCAGCGCACCTCCGTTCGCAATCCACTCTGCAATCCAGTCCATCATCTCGTCCGGAGTCACTGTTGGATAGCCAAACAGACGATGACACTTCGCTGCATTATTCAGAAGCGCGGAGGGCGACCCTTCTCCCGCGAACATGGCTTCATGCCCGAATCGCTGTGCAAACTGCTCTGCAATCCAGCGCGTGCTTAATGTCTCGGGACCGGTAAGGTTGAGAACGAATGGCGGAGAGGCGCAGTGAGCAAACGACCGCATGCACACCGAATTGGCATCGCCTTGCCATATCACGTTGACGAGAGGCATTCGCAAGTTCACAGGCTTGCGCTCAAACACATTGCGAGCGATGTCGACAAGCACCCCGTAACGGAGGTCTATGGCATAGTTGAGCCGCAGTATAGCTACTTTTGTTCCCCAACGATGCGATGCGTGCTCAAAGATTCGCTCGCGTCCCAGTACCGACTGCGCATACTCCCCCTGGGGCCCTACTGACGTCTCTTCGTTTGCGCCACCTTGGGTAGCCGGTAAGAGCGGATAGATATTGCCGCTGGAGAAGCACACGATTCGAGAGTGACGAAAGCGATCCGCCACAAGTGCGGGCAACTGCGTGTTGATGGCCCAACTGAGATGTTCGGCCCCGGTGGTGCCGAACTTCCTCGCAGCCATAAAGATCACGTTGTCTACATCGGGCAGCCGAGCGAGGTCATTTGGCTCCAGCAAATCGCATTCAATTGTTTCAATTCCATGTGCCTGAAGCGCTGCCGGCATGGCTTTGTCGCTGAAGCGCGAAACGCCAATCACGCGAGTGTCCTTCCCCGCTGCGACCGCTGAGCGGCGAATGAGTTGTGCCAGAGTAGGGCCCATCTTTCCGCCAACGCCGAGGATAAGGACATCTCCCTGTAGCTCGCGCATCGCTGCCACATCTGCCCCCGTGGGCCGGGACAGTCGTTCTTCCAGTTGCTGCACATTCTCAATTCTCATATCACCCCAACTCGAATCCAGCAGTGGCGAAGACCATTGCATCGTTGTTTTGAATTTGTTTTCCGCGACGCATGCGCCAAAGAACTCGTCGACGCGTGAAGCCCAACGCTGTGGCGCACTTGACTGCTGCAGTATTCAACGGCAACAGATCCCAGAACCAGCAGACTTCGGAGGTCCCGTTCGCGCCCTTATGTGCGTCAAGATGGGCGGCAATCAACCGCATCGCATCCTCTTCTGAAACGGCGACGCATGGTCCAACAGATCGTGCTACCCTCCCGGATCTTGAAAGAACATAGCCATTGGCTGAGGAACTGCCTCCCAATAAGGAAAGTTCCTTTAGAACCTGCTCCCGAGAAACTCCGAATGCTTCCACATCGAATGCGAGAAGCCGATTCGGGATGGTTCCTTCCCATTGGCATTTTTCCGTTGAGAGCGCGTCTCCGGCGAGTGTGTCTTCATTGCTGACACATCCCACTTGATCTCTTCCCCATCGTTCGACTCCCTCCTCAGCAACAAACCCGAGACCCTCGTACAGTGGGAGGCCTTCTTCTGTGGCGTCCAGCTTCAGAGTACCGATGCCATCGCCTTCTGCACTGGCGACCGCATCTTCCAACAGTCTCCTGGCAAGCCCCTTCCGGCGATAGTCTGGGCGCGTGAGCACCATTCCAATCCAGGCTAAATCCGTTCCGTAGGCAAGCAGAGTCGTAGTGGCAATGACTTTTCCGGCTGCGGATATGCAGCGACAGCCGCGCGGAGAGAGACGAAGAATGCGCCTCCAGTCTTCCGGTGTTTGATTCCACCCCGCGGCGGTCGACAGCTCCATCGCGGATGGGATGTCGTCGAGTGTCAGATTTCGAATGGAGGCAGACATCAATTTGCCTCTCGACTCTTCCACCACTCGATGAAGCCTGGAAGCGCGACTTCAGGGCAAGCAAGCTCAGGATGCCAGTGCTTTTCCCACTCAAAAGATACGAAGCCGTCATAATGGATTCGCGCAAGCGAATCAAACATCGTTTCGAATGGAAATTCCCCTTGACCTGTGAGCACATACTCGGGAGCACCTTTGATGTTTCTCCGAAGATCCTTCAAGTGGACGTGGCGGATTCGAGTAGACATTCCGGGAGCAACAATTGGCTCTTCACCAATCTGCGCAAAAGCATTTGCCGGATCCCAAATCACACCGATCAGTCTGTCACTGATCTGGTCGAGAATCTCGCATACATTTGCCATCGCCGCGAAGTCGCCGTGGGTCTCAAGCCAGACTTCAACGTTTTCAAGCCTTAACCGCTCTGCGAGTTGAACCAGCGAATCTGCAATCCATGCAGCAGTCTCCTGTCGCGAACAGCCGGGTTGAATAGAATCGCCAAAGACTCTGATCGAGCGCGCACCGAGTCCCACAGCAATCTCGGCCATGCGCAGAGCGAGGTCGAGATTGCTTTTTCGTTCCGCCGCCTCAGGCGAGTGAAAGCATGCGCTGGTATCGACACACGAGACGAGAACGTGATGACCCTCAATCTGCTTTCGCGTACGGGAGAGAGCACTTGCCTGAAATTCGGGCAGCTTCCAGAGGTCGACTTCATTGGAAACAACCCGCAACTCCACGCCCTCATACCCATAGTTCACGGCCGCCTGCAGAATCTGCGGAAGGCTCCAATGGGGGCAAGCGAGCGTTGAAAAACTCGTCTTCATCACGTCATCCGACTCAACATTTGCTTTGTTATTCGATTTTGAACTGGCTCTCCGCGAAAGAACCGCTGCAACTCGTCCATAGCGACATCGGCCATCTCGCGCCTGGTACGCCTACCACCACCGCCGATATGCGGCGTGACGATCGCTCCCGATAGCTTCCGCAACGGATGATTCAGCGGCAAAGGCTCATCCGGGTCGCTTACGTCGAGCGCGCATCGCAGCCGGCCTTTTCTTACCTCTCGTGTCAACGCAGCGAGATCGATCAAGCTCCCGCGGGCGATATTGATCACTACAGCTCCGTCCTGAAGCATTGCCAATCGATCGCGGTTGAGGAGGTGCAGCGTTTTCTCGGTTGCAGCGGCCGCCACAACCAGAAGCGAGCTTCGCTTCAGCAATCGCGGCAGGGTATCGAACTGCACGTGGGGCCCCCGCGATGGCATCTTTGATGCGTATGGGTCGTACACTCTCCAGCGAATGTTGAAACCGCGAAGAAGCTGGACGAGAGACTGGCCGATGCGGCCAAACCCGATCATACCTATCTCGCATCCGAACAATGACTCACCCGTTCCCCCGGTTGTGTGAGCTTCTTTGTAGATGCGGTTCGATCCGCTACGCAGCGCGGCACGGTAATGATCGATGTTGCGTGCCTTGTACAACAGAAAAGCTGCACCCAGTTCCGCAGTAGGAATGGACATTGGCGTTGGAGTGTTCACAATAACCAGCTTGCGAAACAATCCAGGGTCAAAGCGTTTTTTTACCTCTCCGCCGCAATGAGCTATCGCTCGAACAGACGGCAACCGCTTCATTGTCTCCAACGATAGAAAAGGGCTGTCCCAGGTTGTGATGAATGCATCCGCCCCCGCCAGACTTGCAATCGCGGCTGGATTGAGTTTCGGGTGCGTCTGAAGTGTCCAACGAGCCAGGCTGCTTAAGCGTTTTCTGCGAGCCTCATCGAAGAAGGAATCGAAGAGCTCTTCCCCGCTCAGCACGGCTATGGTTGGCTTTTTCATCGTTGGATTCAACCTGCGTCGTTCTTTGGGGGAATTCCGTTTACTTTCGCAAACTATTGCTTGACGCTGCATTGCATACTAAACGAAAGTATAGGGCATGCTGGTAGCCAATTCCACCGATTACATCGTCATTTTCTGCTACATCCTTCTTATGATCGGGGTTGGGCTGTTCGTCATGCGTTTCAACCGTTCCGCGTCGGAGTATTTCCGGGGCGGTAGCCGGATTCCATGGCTCGTCGCGGGCCTCAGTACTTTTATGTCCGGCTTCAGCGCCTGGACATTTACCGGTGGCGCCGGAGTCGCTTACAGCTCCGGCGTTGTGGTTATCTGGCTTTATATGGGCGCTTGCCTGAGCTACTTGCTCGGCTATTATGTCTTCGCCTCAAGATGGAGACGGACGCGAATTACGACCGTAATGGAATATCTCTCAGATCGTTTCGGTCCCATGACTCACCAGGTATTCTCATGGGCGACGATCGTTTTCCAGCTCTTTACCAGCGCAGCCATGCTCTATGGACTGAGTCTATTCGTCTCCACTGCCTGCCAATTCTCCGTAACGGCCACGGTTCTCATTACCGGCGGTGTGATCCTCTTCTATAGCGTCATTGGGGGACTTTGGGCGGTCGTTGTCGCCGATTTTCTGCAGGCATCAATTCTGTTGCCATTCTGCATTGTCCTCGCAGCTGCTTCGCTCATCCGAGTGGGCGGCATCCCTGGCCTCATCCATTCTTTGCCGCTCCAGATGAAAACTATCCCGCTTCGGGGAGACTTTGGGTGGATCTACATCGTTTGCTGGGCTGCTATGGTCTCGTTTGGCTACAACACTTCGGCGATGGCGCAGCGCTACTTCAGCGTCGAGAACGAGCGCGCAGCCAAGCGTGTTGCCCTGTTGTGCAGCGGCTTCTTTTTCCTGGGATCATTCATCTGGTTCATCCCTCCCATGGTCGTTCGCATTGTGTATCCGAACCTCCATGCAATCTGGCCTCATCTCTCCAATCCAAATGAGGCCTCCTATGTTGCCGCAAGCCTGACTTTTCTGCCTCATGGACTCATTGGCGTCATGCTCGCTGCCATGTTCAGCGCAACGATGGCCAATCTCTCAGCCAACTTCAATCTGAAGTCCGCAATCTTGTCGAAAGACATCTACCAGACACTCTTCCGCCCGCATGCAGGTGAGCGTGAGTTGCTGATAACAGGCGCGATCATGACCACATTGGTTGGTGGCGTTACCATCGCACTGGCCGCCATCATGGCTTTGCGGGGAGAAAGCATCTTTGCCGTGATGATGACATTCAACACGCTCATCTCGATTTCTTACGGCCCTCCAGCTCTTTTGGGACTGGTGTTTCGGCGAACACCCTGGTGGTCAGGAATCGCCACTTTCTCTACCGGGCTTGCTCTCGGCCTGTTGGGGGACTTTGTATTTCACTGGAGATTCATTCAGCAAATTGTGTTTGTCTTACCGCCGTCATTCGCAACATTTTTCCTGAGCATGTTGTTTGACGGAAAAGAATCGCCCGGACGTGCCAATCTCTTCACAAGACTGAATACTCCCATTCATCCTTCGGAGATCAGCGATGCACCCGACTTCAGCAAGCCGGTCTTTCGCTTTCTTAGTTTCTCTGTAGCCGGAATCGGTCTGGCTTCCCTTCTGCTGCTGATCCCCAATCCTGCATCTGCGCGAATTACGATTCTATCTTTCAGTGGCATCACCCTTGCCGTTGCCGTATCGCTTTGGTTCGTACCGACAAGCACCCTATCTACCCACGCCCATCTCGAGGAAGCTCCAGACAAAATATGAAGTCATCCGATTCCAATTTGCCGGGGTTGAGACAGCAGGTATTGTCGCGCCGCAGTTTCTCTAAGTTGCTGACGGCGACGGCTGCCTTCACCTTTTCCAGGACTGCCTTTGCGCAAGTTGGAAGAGGCCCCTCGATGATGTTGGGGGCAAGAGACGCTTTCAGCGGAGTGGATGTTCTTCGCATGCGCTATGCTGCTGGACGCAGGCCGCCAGACGACACTGCAGGAGATGCATTGTCCTGGCTGCTCACCGGTCGGAAAAACTTCGGCGAGAAGTGCATCGCCACGATGCGGACTTCTACCCTGCCCCAACCCGGTTCTCGTTCGTGGCCGCTCTATGCGAATTCTGCTCTTGCATTTGACTGGCTTTATGAATTTCCAGCATTTGAAGAAGGCCTGAAGGACCGAATCGCAAATCAGCTTCTCGACGGCGCGACGAAGATGGCCTTGACGCCGGATTTAACTCACCCCGAGCAGGCGTCGTATCACAATTACACAACGCGCTTCCTTGGACTGACGGCATTCGCTCTATGCGCCGTTGCAAAGCGTCGTCCTCAGGACGCGAGAGTCAAGGAACTCAGAGAGAAGGCGGCTCAAGCCTTTCAAAACATATTGCAGACCTCTGAGATGGTGTCCCCACTCGGCAGTTATCACGAGTCGATGGATTACATGCGGATCACGCTGTTCCCGATGACGATGCTCGCCGAGTTGCAGCGGACCACGACCGGCGTGGATCCAGCCCGGCGGTTCGGAGTCTATGGCAATATCGCGGATACATATCTGTATAAATTGTTGCCGGATGGCACGCCTACGCGTGAAGGCGACAATGAATATCCGATCCTGGATGATCGCGATACGGCAGCGTTGGGGTACGCCGTCCATCGATTCAAGAACCCATATGCTGCGTGGCTCCTGCGCGATAGCGGCTTCGCTGCGCAGAAGTGGCCATTGCCTGTGCTCGATTTTCTCTGGAATGATCCAGATGTATCCTCGCGCAATCCTGCTTTAAGCGATGCATCAGAGATTCCCCACTCCCGGTATTTTCCTGGTGTCGATCAAGTCGTTTTTCGCAATAAATGGGATTCGAACGCAACCCACATCGAGTTTGACTGCGGACCATACCTGGCCAAGCACCAGCACCTGGATCGCGGTCACTTTTCGATCTACCATCGCGGGTACCTGGCAATCGACAGCGGAGCAGACTACACGGAGTCCGAGAGCCCTCACTACATCAACTACTATCGGCGTACCGTCGCGCACAACACCATGTTGATCTTCGATCCGAAGGAACATTTTTTCTGGTCGGAGAATCTGCTGGAGGCGGCGAACGATGGAGGCCAGCGAATGGACTCCTCGCGCTTCTGGAATACACTGCGCGGGCACGCCGATTGGGAGAAGACTCGCGACCTCTGGGACGTCGGTCAGATGAGAGTCGTCGATAGTGCCGATGGAAATGGCCAAACCGAGTACCACTACTCACTGGGTGATGCGACCCGAGCCTACTCGACGCACAAGCTCCACTCGTTCGTGCGGCAACTGCTCTATCTTCCATCGATGGACGTTCTTCTGGTTTTTGATCGGGTAGTCAGTACCGATCCGTCATACCGCAAAACCTGGCTTCTGCATGGTGTGAATACGCCATGGATTGCGGGAACAGGCACTGGCTCCAGCAATGGAGAAGAAATATTTGCCAATGCGGGCCAATTCCGTTTCCAGGAAGGCGAAGGCGAGATGTTGGTGCACACCCTCCTTCCAAAAGATCACGTGACGTCGCGACGTGGAGGCCCGGGCCACGAGTTCTGGACGCCAGGAAACGCGAGTGGCGGCTCCTGGGGAAGTGGGCGCAATTGGGAGCTTGAGCCAGCGGAAGGTGGTCCCCTGCCGAATGATCCGGTCGAGATCGAAATGTGGAAGAAGTTTTACGGCGACGAGATCAAAAGTATTGAGCGCTCCAATCGCCGCAACGTGGTTCCGGGCGCGTGGAGAATCGAGGTGACTCCAGCCCATCCGCAACTCGAAGATCTCTTCTTGCACGTATTTGAAATTGGCGACCCCGGAAAGACAGGTCGCGTAAGTGTGGAACTGCTGCAGGGGTCCAATGTTGCAGGCGCGGCGTGTGCCATGACAGGAGCGACCGGCATCGCCGCGTTGCTTCCAGCGCAACCTGTACCTTTGGAATTCTTTGAAGTTACTCTGCCGTCATTTCCTTGCCACACGCTTTGGATGGCAGGTCTGATCGCGGATCGACGCTATGACATTGAACTTGCCGGAAGCAATCTTGCCTCAGGAGATGCGGCTGCTCCGGGCGTGCCTCTGCGATCTGAAGTCGTTCGAGCCAACAAGCATGGCATCGCTCAAGTCGACTCGGGCACCAAAGCTTTTCCTGCCGGTTGCCGACTAGGCGTTCGTGTTCTCTGAGGATTAGGTTCGGGTTATTTGCTTGCAGCCAGAGCCGCCATCGCAGCCCTGGACATGTGATGAGACATCATACTGTCCGGAAGCAGCAGCGCATTCTTGAATGCTGTCTCCGCCTCGTCCTTGTGATTCAGCGCAGCCTCCATCGTTCCGATGTTGTACCACCACCACCCGGTATACGAACTGGTGTCCCTGGTCCGTTTCGCGGATGTCAATGAGGCTTGCAGGTTCTTCAATCCCGACTGTGCATCAGAGGCAGGCAGCAGCGTTTCAGCTTTCAACAACCAGGCAGCGTCAGCCCCACTTTTGCTCGAGGCCGCTTTGTGCAGGAACTCCTGCGCTTGCTGGTCGTTTTGGCACGCTTTCGCCACAGCCGCCATTCTCAAATACGGTTGGGAAATCGCACCGTTCACCTCCAGGCCGGGGTGGTCGGTTGCGAGAAATTCATCGGCCTTCGTACATCCTCCGGATGCCGCTTCTGACTCGGCTTGCATGAGCTCAATCTCGAAGAGAACCTGTGCCGCACTCACGCCACCCTCCTCGCTCGGAAAAAAACGATTCTTCAGGAGGTCTAGCGCCTCGCTATATTCCTCCGCTTCGGCCCGCGCGAAAGCAAGTTGATAAACCAGGTTTGCGGGCATCGTCGAGATGGATGGATAGCGTCCGAGCGTCTCTGCGCGCTCTTTTGCCGAAACGCCGGTGAGGGTCATTGCCTCATCGAGTCCAACGTAGATCTCGGAATTGGCTGGATCGTTTGCGACGCCATCGCGAAAGTATTTCAGAGCCTGCATCGGATCGTTTTTGAGGTGTAGCCACGCTTTTCCAAGATCGGCATCGAGCACTGGCAAGCTGGGAGCCAGCCTTTTCGCCTTATTCCAGTGCTCAATGGCCAGGTCGTACTGCGCTTTGGAGAAAAGCAGTGTGCCCATCAGGTAATGAGCGGTGGCATCGCTGGCATTAGTTGCCAGCGCAGCGTTGAGGACAACTTCGTCCAAAGCTGACGCTGGAAACACAAAGTTGGGTGAGAGCTTTTGCGCAGCTCGCCAGTTTTCTATCGAACCCTTTCCCAGTTTTGATTTGCAATAGGCAACGTAGTAAAGCACAAGCGGATGATTTTGCGGAAGCACTGACTCAGGCTCGCTTTGGTCGGAAGGTGTTTGCGGGTATTTCCGGTCTAGAACCCCCAATGCTTGTTGGTAGAGGCCCAGAGTCATGTATTCGGTAGCTACTCGCAGAACGCGATATGGATCGGCAGCAAGGTGAGGTAGGTCCGGTGCGCGGGTCTCTTCTTTAAAGAAATCGCTCGTCGGATCGATCTGCAAACTGCGACGTGCGAGGCTGTCTGCCTGGACTGCATCTCCCCTTGCTCGGGTGACCGCCTCCAGTTCCTCCGCTGCGCGAATGTCCAGAGGAGCAGCTTCTACAGCGTCCTTTAAGAAGGCCTGTGCAGCAGGCCAATCGCCTTGCCGGGCCTTCAGTTCCCCGATACGTAGCGCAGCGCGTGCGCGAAAATCCGCCTGGCGGTACGCAATCTCATATGCGGTCTGCGCCTCGCGTTCATGCTCCAAACCGTCTTCGACGATTCCCAGATAGTAGGCAATTTCGGCATTGGGGGTATCTCTCTTCTGTGCTCCCTGTAAAACGGCCTCGGCTTCCGCATAGTGCTGCAGTGAGACTGCCAGCCTCCCCGCAGCCTTCTGCAGACCCGGGCTCGCTGCAAATTTCTGCAACCCGTCTCTGTAGGTTTCCAGTGCGAGAACCACCTTGCCATTCAGCTCCTGGTTGGTACCCAGTTCGAGCGACCCGCCTTCGCTTTCAGCATCCGCCCCGGGTGTGTGCTGCGGGCCCACTTCGATTGTCGATTCAGGATCCCAGTCATACTTGCCGTCCGTGTGGCTCAACAGCACCTTTCCGTGCTGGTCTCTGACCTCAAACGTAAGTGGGGTGCCAGGATCGTTGCGTATCGTGTGGGACCATGTTTTGTCTGGGCTCAGGTCGACAACTTCAGTCGACAACACCTTCCCATTCCCAAGTAGCCGTAGCTGCGCATGCGGAATGTGCTCATTGACACTCAGAACCGCCGATTCCTCATCACCGTGTGACTGGAGAAAGACAATTCCATTCTTGTTCGCACGCGAGATGCCTCCGGTTTTGCGTACCGGCATCCAGAATTCACTGAACTGTATTGTCTTGCCCGGATCGAGAAATGCGTAGGTCTCCTGGTTGCGGAAAAGGCCTGCCTGCACTTCAACGTAAGCGCTGTTATTGTCTGAGAGCGCTTTGCGCCAGCCAAGTCCCTCGGCATCCGCGCCCCACGACCAAATTTTCTTTGCCGGTAAGTCGCTGTACTCAGCGTAGTGGACAATTCCGGTTTGCGTCTTGGGGTTCCATATGCCCATGAAAGGTTCATGGCTGCCATGCACAAAAAGCGACACGGGTCCATCTTGCTGTTCCTTGATGATGCTCAGATCCTTGCCGTCTGCTCCAATCGGCCAGCGGCGCACCTCGGTGAACCCATGTGAAGCTGCAAACCGCATTGGATACTCGATGTGCGAATCGTCCCAAACCTCGATGCCAGCGTTGTTCCACCAGTAGTAGCGATGACGTACGTCGCTCCTGTTGTAGAGCGTCACGCGCTCTTCCAGTAGCGTCGAGCCGGGGCGAAGAATCATCTCTACGCGCCACTGCATTCCATAGACGCGATCGATATTGCCCACAAAGATTGATGCACTGCCATCCGGATTCGCGGTATAAGCGAAATCCACGGGCGACATCGATACCCAGTTGTGCGAGACAGGAAAATTGAACTCAATTCCGAAGGCCGCCCACGCTCCTCGATAGCCAATCTGAGCTTTTTTGATGGAGGGATTCGCGTAGAACATCGGCTGGCCGCTGATCTTGTCGACACAGGTATACAGGTGGCCGCCGATGTCCGGAAGCACGGTGCACTTCAGATATTCGTTTTCAAGAAATACTGCGCGCCAGGTGTGGTCCTGTTTCTTCCCGGTAAGGTTCTTACGCAATGTGTAGGGATAGCTGAACTGCGTTGTCGAATAGGTGTCGAACGGAGGGTTCGGGTCCGGTTTCCCTTCTTCATACGTCGGTAATGTGAGGGTGCCCTGCCACACCTTCACCTGGGCAAAACCTGTCCCGCAGGTCGCGATCGAGGCCGCCAACAGCATGACGGCGTAAGCGTAGATTGCCCTCATCACTCTTACTCCGTGCCTCAATTTCAGCTGGCGTAGGCCTCAACCTTGGTTTGCGGAAGCAATGCGGAGGACTCCTGATCAAGGTAGATGATCGCATTCGGATGGCGTTGGAGAATCGATGCAGGAGCCAGGGGGCTGACGTCCCCCCCGAAGCATGCCTGAATGGCCTTCGCCTTCCGCGCATCCGGGACAATGCAAAGGATGTGCTCGGCCTTCATCAACTGCCTGATCGTCATGGAAAGCGCCTGCCGCGGTACATCCGCAAGCGTTGGAAACCAGCCTTCGCCAAGTTGCTGTCTGCGGCAATCCTCATCAAGGTTGACCACCATATAGGCTTCGTCGGTTTCGAAATCGGCAGGTGGATCATTGAAAGCGAGGTGACCGTTCTCTCCAACTCCTGCGAACGCCACATCGATCGGCGCCTTGCGAATCTCCTCGCTCACTCGCTTGATCACGGCCGCAGGATCGTCCGTACCGTCCAACAGGTGGTATCGCTTTAATCCGACTTTGTTAATCAGGCGCTCACGCAGATAGCGGCAGAAGCTGGCGGGAGCGCTCTCCGACATGCCCACATACTCGTCGAGGTGAAACATCTCGACCCGGCTCCAATCTATGGCTGGGATTCGGATAAGGGCGTCGAGAAATTCGAACTGCGAGGCACCAGTAGCTGCAATGATGCGCCCATTTCCTCGTCGAGAAATGGCTTCGCGCATGAGGCTGGCGGCATGGCTGGCCGCGGCTTGTGCCAAGCCCTCTTTCGATCGAAAAACCTTTATTTCCATGATCTGCTCCACCGCTTCTTATAGACTTGAAAAGTATTCGTAACAAAACAATGTAAAAAGAAAGTACTATACAAAGTATTCTGTCCGCAAGTCCGCTCCGGGGTGGAGGCACATACGTTCCCGCGCAAACATCTAGAACGCCTCGGGTCTGCCAGTCTTATGTCCTTCCTTCTCTATGCCGCTGGCTCGCGCCCGGCAGATGCACAGGTCGGCATTCAGCCGCAGCCGGTAACCACTCCACCTCCCGTAGCATTCCGTGTCTTGGCGCAGCCCTCCGCGGAAAAACCTGAGATTACTCCCTACTTGCTCTATCAAATTTCCATTGCCTGGCAGCAGGACGAGCTTCGCCAGGCTCGTTGGTCGCAAGTCAAAACCGAAGCGGACCTCCTAAAGCTGCGTTCCGAACTGAAAGCATCCGTGCTCGAAATGATCGGCGGTCTCCCGGCAGAGAAAACCGACCTGAAAGCCACTGTTACCGGTCGGCATCAGGAAAATGGCTTTCACATCGAGAAGCTCATCTACCAGAGTCTGCCTGGGCTGTATGTAACCGCTCTGGTGTATGTACCCGAGAATAGCGAACCGCATCCCGCGGTTCTTGTGCCTGCTGGACACGCAGCCAACGGAAAAATTCACTACCAGGATCTTTGCCAGAGGCTGGTGCGGCGTGGGTACCTCGTTATCAGCTGGGACCCGGTCGGACAAGGTGAGCGGAGCCAATTCTGGGACGCGAAGGAAAAGAGGAGCCGCTACAACCTGATCTGCGCCGAGCATGCCGTCCTGGGAAATCTGGCCTACCTTGCCGGCGCAAATCTGGCGCGTTGGGAGGTGTGGGACGGAATGCGCGCCGTTGACTACTTGCTCACGCGCCCGGATGTAGATCGCGAAAGAATCAGCATTACGGGAACCAGCGGCGGCGGCTTTCAAACCGCCCTGCTTGCTGCACTGGATGACCGCATCAAAGTCGTGATCCCTTCCTGCTACATTACCGCGCTTCCGATGCGCATGGAGAATCGCATCTTTGTCGATCCCGACAGCGATCCGGAACAGGATCTCTTTGGGTTCATTGCAAAAGGAGTCGATCACGCAGGCTTGCTATTGATGATGTATCCGCGTCCGGTTATGGTTGCGACTGCCGCGCTCGACTTCTTTCCTGTCCAAGGTGCGCACAAGTCATACGCCGAGGTGAGGTCGCTCTATGAGCGTTTTGGTCACGCTGATCGGCTCGGATTCGCGGAAAGCTACAATACGCATCAATATTCCCTCAAGAACCAGGAAGCCGCTATGGATTTCCTGGATCGGTTCAACAAGATGCCGATACGCCACGGATTGGCCTCTGTAACAGTTTTAGAAGAAGGCCTTTTGCAGGTTACAAAGAGTGGTCAAGTCTCCGTGGATTATTCCGACGCACAATCGCTTCTAAGCTTTATCGCAAAGTATTCTGACGAACAGAGGCTGCAAAGTCAGAGAACGCTCGCCCAACTTTATCGAAGCGAATTCGATCCTGGGATCTCATCGTGGAAAGTCAGCCGCTACGAGGGAGCCACACCACCACGAGAGGTGCGGTGGGAGTCAATGGGAACCAATACGGTCGACAGCATCCACATCGACCGGTACCTGCTTCATCACAGCACGTCCCTCGAAATGCCGCTGCTCCATTTCTACAAAGACCAAGGTTCGCATCGAGGAAGCCTCCTGTGGCTCAGAGTCGAGCAAAAAGCCACCGAAAAAGACTGGCCTGAAATCCATCGTTTGATCGACGAGGGCTACGAGGTGTTCTCGTTTGATTTTCGAGGGCTGGGTGAAACCCGCATGAACTATCGTGCTGTTTCCCCGGATGACCCAAGCCTTGCGCTGGGCGATTTCGATCAGGCATACGTTAATCCTCTTTCAAGTGTCATGGCGGATTATGTCTACAATTCGCTCCTGACCGGAAGGCCATATTTTCTGCAGATGATGGATGACATCAAAATCGCCGAACTCTTCGCCCGCAGCAAAAGTACGAACTCCTCGAAGCGGCCAGCGATTTTCGCCGTTACCTTCCAGTCATACAGCTTGGCGAACTGGTTCAAGGAAATCGACCCCGGTATAACAGTTCTGCCGGCCACGCCGACAGACGCCCCGATCAATTGGCGCACTTTAGTGGCTCAACAACGTGAGCAGTGGCCAATTGTCTTTCTCATGCCATCCGGAGCATTGCTCAAGTAAGAAGCCAATCCCGACAAATACGGCTCTGCAGATTGTCGATGGAAACTTCATGCATTCCAGTCTGTAATCAATCCAGACTGTGATCTCGCCAACTCTTACTTCGTTCTTCTGGACCCTGCCTGACTCGCTCTGCGAACGACCTCCACCACTGCGGACATATCTTTCTCTCCGAGTCCTTGTTCTTCGGCTTGCTCAAAAAGTTTCAGCACCGAAGATGCCATGGATGCATCAACGCCCATCTGCGAGGCAGCAGCATGAGCATAGCGTTGATCCTTTGCCATCAGGCGGAGCAGGAAGTTCACCTCATAGGTGCGTTGCGTCATTCGTTCGGACATCGCAGAAAGTATCCCGCTACCCGGCGCGCCCCGCTTCAGGAAATCCAGGGCGGTCTCAAGCCGAAGACCTGTCTGTTCCATCCACACCAGTGCCTCGGCAAATGACGCCACCTGCACCGCGCAAAGAAAATTGTTGATGAGCTTCAGTTGCCCCCCACTGCCGACCGGGCCCAGGTGCAGGATCTCTTTACTCATGCATTGAAGCACCGGCGAAATGCTGGCCATCGTATCCTCATCGGTGCCGACGAGGAAAATCAGCTGCCCCGATTCGGCCTGCATACGACTGCCAGTCACCGGAGCCTCTGCCATGCGCAGATCGCGATGAGTCGCTGCATCATGCAACTCTCCAATCCAGTCGGGACTGAGCGTACTGCACTCGACGACAATGCTTCCGGAAGGCATCGCTGCCAGAGCGCCATGTTCTCCGAGCCACGCGGCACGGGAGGCCGCATCGTCTGCCAGCATCGCCACAACAACTCCGGCGTCCTTCGCAGCCTCTGCGGGGCTTGCGGCTACCGTTGCTCCCATACGCGCCAGGGGCTCAGCTTTGGCACGGTTTCGATTCCAGACTGTCAGCGGCAACCCCGCCTTCATGAGGTTGGCCGCCATTCCGCGGCCCATCGTACCCAGACCTAAAAAGGCGACAGAAGCTTTTATCTTTGTGGTTCCTTCGGTCATTGCATCACCTGCACACGCAGCGGAGTTGTCAGCGGTTCGTCGATGGCTATGGTATTTCGCAGGGGCCGGCCAAAATCTGCAAATTGAATCTCGGTAAGATCTCCGGATTGAAGGTGAATACCTTCGCCGAAGGATAGGCAGTCAGCCCCCAAAAAGTGAATATGCACGGTGCCAGGTTGGCGATGCGCAGCGAATTTGAAATGGTGGTGCTCGAGATTCGCGAGGCTGTGGCACATGTTCGATTCGCCGCTGCGAATCTGTTTCTCCCATATCGACTGCCCGTTGCGAACAATCCGCACACTGCCGTGCACGTCGTCGAACCTTGCACCGACAACCAATTCGGGGCCGATGCTGCAGCTTCGTAGTTTCGAGCCCGCGAGATTCAAATAGTTCCGGCGCTCGAAAACGTGATCGGAGAATTCGTTGCCCGCAGCCATCCCGATGCGCCCTGGAGTTCCATCGGGTGCAATCAAATAGATCGCAGCGATCTCCGCCTCTTCCCCACCGTCTTCGGCATATCCGGGAATGGTCAGAGATCCGAAGGGCGCCTGAAGAATGGAACCATCGCCTTTATGAAACCATTCCGGTGCGATCCCGATCTCACCCTCGCGCGGTCGGCCCTGTTTCCGTCCCCACTCGAACATGCGCATGCTGTCCGTCATCTGCTCCTGTGCGTCCGCGACAACATGCATCGCCTGCCGCTCCCTTGCACTTCCCAGGTGGGTCAACCCTGTCCCCGAGACATGAACGCGGCGGGGTTCACCCGGGCCGTCGATCGGTGGCAGCAATTTCCAATCGGACCGGCCCTCATAAATGGCGTCGTAGCTCAAGGCGTCTTCCGTCGTGAGTTCCCCGATGAGCTCGGAGAGACCGCGCCCCGCTGAAAGCGCTCGATCCGCCAGCGCAATCACCGAATCGACCTCGCGCAAAATCAGGAGATTCGGCTCGTTAACAACGGCTACACGCCGCTGGGTCCCATCGTGGATTTGAACCAGACGCACGTATCCTCTTTCCCTACTCGATAATCTTGAAGCGTTTGAGCGACTCCTCATTCACGGTGAGACCGAGGCCGGGAGTGTTGTCGTCGAGATTGATGTAACCGCGTTCGGGCACAGGCTCGCCATCGAAGATATACCAGAAAAGTTCGTTGCCGACTTCCACGTCCACCTTGGGGAAAAACTCGGCGATCGGAGAATTCAGGCTTGCCATGACGACGTGATAGTTATGCATCTGTCCTGCATGCGGCACCACGGGCACCTGGAACGATTCAGCAAGCGCCGAGATTTTGCGAGCCTGGCTGATACCCCCCACTCTGTTGGTATCGAACTGAATCGTATCCAATGCATCCTCTTCAAGCAGTGACCGAAACCCGAATATGGTGTGCTCGTGCTCGCCGCCCGCAATCGGAACGCGGCCGTATTTCTTCAACTCCCGATATCCGCGTGTATCGTCGGGAATCACGGGCTCCTCAAGCCAGCGAATTCCAAACGGCTCGAGCAGCGGCAGCATACGTCTCGCGTAATCGAGGGTCCAGCCCATGTAGGCATCCGTCATCAGATCGATGCCCTCGCCGATCACCTCGCGCACATTGCGCACGAGTTCCACGTTTTTCATCATGCCTTCTCGTCCATCCATCGGCCCCCAACCGAAACGAAGTTTCATCGCCGTATAGCCCTCGTCCTTATAGCGCTGAGCTTCGGCGCGGAGCTCGTCAATCGGCATCGCGTAGAGCCGGCTCGCATAGACGGGAATGCGTTCCTTGGTTCGCCCGCCGAGCAGACGATACACAGGTTGCTTCGCGTCCTTTCCAAGGATGTCCCAGAGAGCGATGTCAACCGCTGAAATGGCAGCCATCGCGACGCCTTTGCGACCGAATGCCATCGTGCGGCGATACATCTGCTGCCACAGAAATTCGGTATCCCACGGATCGCTGCCCAGCAGGACTGGCTTGAGATAGGTGTCGATCAGAGTCTTCGTTACCAAGGGCGAAAGCGCGGCATTTCCCACCCCAACAAGGCTGCTATCCGTGACGATTTCAACCAGCAACCATCCGTGAAAGGAGAAATTCCCCATCGAGGCCTGGCGATAGCTCACCAGGTCCATTGGATTTGTACAGAAATGTGGCGGGAGAGGCACCGTCTTGCCCTCCCACTGAACTACGCGTGTCCGAACTTCCGTGATCTTCATATTCAGGCCTCTAGTTTCTTGAGGTCATTGCTGTCGAATGGCCGAATTCTGCCGCCAAGGAAAACAATAGCGAGGAAGCCAATTAAATGAAAGCTGCCGACGAGAATGAACAGCGTCTGGTATCCGAAACCATGCTGGAGCAGGTAGCCGGCGACGAACCCAAAAATGGCTCCGCCGAGCGCTCCCCCAAAACCCACAAAGCCCGAGACGGTCCCAACTGCGGAAAGAGGAAGTATGTCTGCAGGCACGGTCATCACCAGGCCTGACCACGATTGCTGACAACAGAACGCGATGCTGAACAATGCCAGGGCAAAGTGAACAGGGACCAACGGCACAAGCATCACTAAAGGCATCAGCGCAGCACTCAAACCGAGAGCCGTTTTTCGCGCCCCATCAATACTCCATCCCCTGCGCAGGAGTCTGCTGGAGAAATATCCGCCCAGAAAACTCCCGACTCCCGATGCGGCATACGGAATCCATCCATAGTAGCTGACCTGCTTGATATTGAAGTGCCGTGCGTCGTAAAGGTACTTGGGTAGCCAGAAGAGCAGAAAATACCAGGCTGAATCACTCATGAACTTGGCAAAGACGAGCGTCTGCACGCTGCGAATGGAAATAAGCTTGCTCCGCTTCAATTGGTGGGAAGGGACGCGAGTGTCCAACGCACTTACAGGAGTAAGCGCGGATTCACCGTTGTACGAGGCCGTCCACCATAGAACCCAGCCCATGCCCACAGCTCCGGAGAGGAAGAAGACCATTCTCCAATCGCTATGCAGCAATACAAGGCCGATCAGCGGCGGAGCCAGCACGGAACCCACCGCGGTGCCGGCATTGATGATGCCCACTGCGGTTGAACGATCCTGGGGAGCAATCCATTCCGACACAACGCGTATCGCAGCTGGAAACCCTCCGCCCTCGCCCAGGCCCAGCAGGAAGCGGGCGAACAGGAGCAGGCCGAAGCCTGCAGCAAATCCATGCAGAGCGCAGGCAATCGACCACCACAGCATGATTAGAATGAATCCACGCCGTGTGCCGAGCATATCGAGCAAAAGTCCGCCTCCGATATATGCCGCAGCATAGGAGAGCAAAAACGCAGACTGCAGATACGAGAACTGCTGATCTGTGATGGAAATAGTGTGCTGAATCGCGGTGATCGCGACGGGCAGCGTCTGGCGATCGAAATAACTTATCGCAATCGCAACCATCACGAGCACGACAGGCAGCCACCGAGTCTCGCTGCTCGAACTTGTGTTAATTGCTGTTCGCGTCATCGATAGGCTAGTGTTGTGCAAACGCTTGATGCTGGAAACAAGCCAGGCTTCGGCACACTCCGAAGCCTCTGATGCAGGCTGATTTATATCACGGTTGATTCCAAATCGTCATGGGAGATATGCACCATTCCGCAAAGGCAAACAACTATGTTGACTTCTTAAGATCAGACAGGAGCGGTTGCGGGCGGCAAGATGCCGGTGGAGGATGTTGCACCCGGGGAGAGATTTGATAACGTCAACCGTCGAGGAGTGCGATTCAGTGAATCAGCGCAAAGGTGGCTCTGAACTGGCGAAGGAGCGAAAAGCTTCCCCGGGCGTACAACCGAATCGCAGGTCTGTGCTCAGCGGCCTGGGAGCCGGCCTTGCCCATACGATCTTTTACACGCAACTGAATGCTGCGCGATCACTCGCCGAACCGACGGGCACGCCAGGGAGGCTGGACTTTCGCATAGCAGCGGTCTCGTCGACGATTCTGCACATCAGTATTGCCCCAGTACACGCAGAGCCTCCTGAACGGGAGTTTGCCGTTCTCGAGAGCCTCCACGAGGTTCCTCTCAAAATCAAGGGAGACCTTCCCGCATCCGTCCCCTGGAACAGAAGCACGATATCGATCAACCCTGAGCCGCTCAGAGTCACCGTGACCGACGACGCAGGACGGGTGCGCCAGGAGATACAGTTCGACACCGATAGCACTTCCGTGCGCTTTCGATTAGGCAGCCGCCCCCTGTTTGGGCTCGGAGAAGGATTGATTGGAGACCGGCGAGGTAGCAAAGATGCGATGCGCAACGGTCAGAGTTCTCCGGAACTGCGCACTATTGGATCTCGTGTGCCGATTCCATGGCTTATCAGTCCCGAGGGATGGGGCATTTTCATCGGCTTGCCTTTTGGAACTTTCGATCTCAGCGGAGAAACGGGGGTCGTGAACTCACCCGTTGCAACGTCGACACGCAATGTTTACCTCATCCTCGGTCAATCGCCAGCTGAAGTGCTTAAGGGATACGCAGAACTGACCGGATTCCCTCACCTTCCGCCACTTTGGTCTCTCGGATACCTGCAGTCCCATCGCACTCTGGCAGACCGGGAAGAGATATTAAGCGTTGCCAGGACATTTCGAGAAAAGAAGCTGCCCTGTGACGGTCTGATCTACCTGGGCACTGGATTCTGCCCCTCCGGTTGGAATACCGGTCACGGGTCCTTCACATTCAATGCCGATGTATTCCCTGACCCGCAGGAGATGCTGCGCGAACTTCACCGCGATCACTTCAACGTAATGCTTCATGTCGTCCCTCCCCACGATTTTCATGGGAAGATCACCGATACAGGCTCGGCTGTTCACACTCCCGGCGATGCTTCTCCATACTGGGCCGAGCATCTCCCTCTGGAGACGTTGGGCATCGACGGTTGGTGGCCTGACGAAGGAGACCTTCTTCCCGTAGAAGCGCGTCTCGAACGCAATCAGATGTATTGGGACGGCCAGATCAAGACGCATCCCGATCGCAGGCCATTTGCACTGCATCGCAATGGATACGCGGGATTGCAGAGATTCGGCTGGCTATGGTCAGGGGATGTCGACTCGACCTGGAAGACGCTCCAGGCGCAGGTCGCAAACGCCATCAACGTCGGTCTCTGCGGCATCCCTTACTGGGGAACCGATACGGGTGGATTTGTTCCCACTCGAGAATTGACTCCGGAGCTCTACGTGCGATGGTTCCAGTTCAGCGCGTTTTGCCCGCTCTTCCGATCGCATGGCCGAACCTGGAAACTGCGTTTGCCCTGGGGTTGGAATCTCGGGACTCCCGGTCCTCTTGAAGGTGCCGAAGCAATTGGCGATTGGCCCGCTCCGCAGGACCTGCATAATTCCGATGTCGAACGAATCTGTCGAAAATATCTCGAACTTCGCTATCAACTCCTGCCGTATACCTACTCATCGTTCGAACAGGCGCATCGATCCGGTCTGCCGCCGATTCGCGCCCTCTGGCTTGTGCACCCGGGCGACGAGAAGGCGCTTCGGATCGCAGATCAGTACATGTGGGGAGATCACATGATGGTTGCACCGGTGGTCGAGGCCGGTGCCACACGCCGCACGATATACCTCCCTCCGGGCGAGTGGTGGGATCTTTGGACACATCAGCGCATCACGAGCGACCAGGGCACCGAAATCACGCGCGAGTTGGATCTTGCTACCCTTCCGCTACACGTCCGCGCAGGAGCTATCGTCCCGTTGGGACCGGTGCGGCAATATGCGACAGAACCGAGCGATGAGCCGGTCACGCTTCAAATTTACCCCGGTGCAGACGGACGGTTCAGCTGGTATCAAGACGACGGGATAAGCTTCGCGTACCAGCATGGACAGTTTTCGAGGATTGATTGCTCCTGGCAAGACTCAACCAGAAGGCTCACGCTGACTCGATCCGGTGGTAGTCTCGCATCCGCCGCGAAGAGTGTTATTGTGCGCGCCATGGACAAGCAAGAGTCGAAGCCGATTTCTATTGCGAAACCGCTGACTGTGATCGACCTGTAGCCTTGTTTGCGTTGGCCCCGGGAAATTAAAGAGGGTCAGATCTTCTCGATCGGATCGGGCCCTGGAGCTATTGCTGCTCCATCGCGTCTATCACTCACCATCAGAATCAGCCCAGCATTGAGAAGGGTCAGTCCGGCGAGAAGATACAGCCCTGCGCTTTCAGATCCGAAGAATCGATCTGCCCACACCTTGAGGTTCGGCGCAATGAATCCTCCGAGGTTACCCATTGTGATCACAGCGATCCCGCCCGCCGCAGCACGATCCGCTAAATAGCTTGTCGGAAAGGTCCAGAACAGCGGCTGCACCCCGACGAACGCCGAAACTGCAATTGAAAGAGCGAGGATCCCTACGACTGGCCCCGCAGTGGGAAAGGCAAGACTCGCGAGACCGCCAACGAACATCGTGAGCGCTGCATAGCTGCGATGACGTTGGGATATGCCTGCTGCGCGCGGGAGCCAGAATACCGCGAAAAGAGCAAAAAGCCATGGAATCGCAGATACAAATCCGACCTCGATGCCTGCGGGTTTGTGAAGCAGTGCCGACACTTCGGTTGGCAGATAAAACACCACGCCGTACACGCTGATTTGGATCAGCGAGTAGATGGCCAGAAAGAGAAGAACCCGGGGATCGCGGATCATCGCCCGAAGATTCGCAGGGCTGGACGAGCGGCGCTGCTGTTGCTCTGCAGATAGCAGCTCAGTCAGGGCAGCTTTTTCCTCCGCCGGAATCCACGAGGCCTGAATCGGCCGGTCATCGAGATACCAATATGCCCCGATTCCCACCAGCACAGCAATCAGGCCCTCGATGAAGAACATCCATTGCCAGCCCTGCAATCCTGCCAAGGTTCGCATTTGCAGGAGAAAACCGGAGAGTGGATTTCCGAAGATCATCGCAATCGGCACCCCGATATAGAAGAGGCCCATGATCTCTCCACGCGTTCGGCTCGGAAACCAATACGTGAGGTAGAGAATCACCCCCGGGAAAAACCCTGCCTCGGTGACGCCCAGCAAGAGACGCACCGTGTAGAGCGATACATCCCCAGTTACGAACATGGTTGCCATCGACGCCAGACCCCATGCCGTCATGATGCAAGTCATCCAGACCTTTGCACCGACCCGATGCAATATCAAATTGCTGGGAAATCCGCAAAAGGAATAGCTGATGAAGAACAGGCCCGCTGCGAGTGCATAGCTCGCGGGGGAAATCCCGACCGAAGTTTGGAGTGCCTGTTTCGCAAACCCGATGTTCGATCGGTCGAGAAACGAGATCACGTACATCAGCATGAGAAAAGGAACGAGTCGCGAGCGAATACGCTTCACAGCCGCGGTCACTGCATTGTTCGAAGCAGGTAAACATGCTTCGTTCTGCATCGGCGCCGCAGCGGGCTGCAGTGGGTTCACCACCGGCATCACTGTTCCGTCCTGGTCTGATACCCTGGCGCTCAAGCCTTCGCCTCAGCCACGAGGTCCGCCGGAAAGGTGATGCCGAGTCTGGCTGCAACCTTGCTGTTCAGCACCAGCTTCTTTTCGGCAACTTCCTGGAAGGGAATCGTGGAAGGGTCTTCCCCTCGCAGCAGCCGCGCGGCCAGCAGCCCGCCTGCCTTTCCCGCGGGATACCAGCCAAGCCCCACGCATGCCAGCGCTCCACGATCCGTGAACTCCGGATCGTTGATGAACAGCGGCAGCTTGGCATCGGTCGTGGTCTTGACGATCGCATCGAAACTCTGCAGCGCCGTGTTGTCCCCCGTCACCCACATGGCCTGAACGTTCCGGTGACATGCCACCTGCGCAGACTGGAAAACTTCACTCGTGTTCACCGCCGTCACTTCCTGAAGAGCGATCCCCCGCTTTTTGAAGGCATCGCGAGCCACGCTGATTACTTTCACGGAGTTGGCTTCAGAACTGCTGTAGACAGTGCCTACAGACTTCACGCCCGGCACAAGTTTCTGAATCAGATCCACCGTCGCCTCAACGGGCGGGAATGATCCTACTCCGGTGACATTGGGGAGATGGTCGGTGGATGACTTCCCCGCACCCGCAGCCACTGGATCGTAGCAATAGGTGAACGCGATATGAGTGTTGCGCGCGGCAGTACACGCTGCGGTAAGGCACGGCGTTGTAAGGGTGATGATCAAGTCAACGTTCTGCGTCGTGAAGTTCTGCACAAGCATGGGGATGTTCGATATCTCTCCCTGCGCGTGAGAGCTGATGACTTCAAGATTGGCGTCTTTGGTAAACCCGGCCTGGGCAAGCCCGTCGAAGAGGCCTTTCATGCAGAGTTCGGCGCCCGCTTCCGGAGCGAAGTAAAGCAGCCCCACGCGCGCCTTGCCGGATGAGCGTGAAGAACCGCGGCATCCTGCGAGCGCCAATGCGGCGCCTGCAGACTGGATCATCATGCGGCGGCGAGTGAGAAACGATACAGGCATGTTGGTCTCCTCTGGAAACTGGCTAAACGTAATTTGCAGCGAGCATTTCAGCTACCTCGCCATCCAACTGCTCACGACGGCGCACATCCTCAAAACGGCGCAGCAGATCCTCGGGCCTGACGCGAGCACGTGCACTTCCCTGCAGATCATGCAGAATGCGACCCTTGTGCATCATCACAATCCGCTCGCCCAGGTGAACCGCCTGCTGCATCGAATGCGTAACCATCAGCGTCGTCAGTTTGTCGCGAGCAATGATGTCGTGAGTCAGCCGGATCACCTGGTCGGCGGTCTTTGGATCAAGAGCGGCGGTATGCTCATCGAGCAGCAGCAATTCCGGTTTCAGCCACGATGCCATGAGCAGCGTGAGTGCCTGCCGCTGCCCTCCGGAGAGGCTTCCGATTGGATTCTGCAGTCGATCTTCAAGCCCCATGTTCAGCGGCCGAATTCGGTCGCGCAGCTCGCTGAGCGACCGGCGATTGACAGCAAGCGCCAGGCCGCGCCGGCGTCCGCGCTGCGAAGCCAGCACAAGGTTTTCGGCAATGGACATCGTGGGAGCGGTTCCACGGAACGGATCCTGAAAGACACGTCCGATGAGCCGGGCACGCCGATGCTCCGGCCACTTCGTAATCTCCTGTCCTGCTACCGAGATCTTTCCCGAATCAACTTTGAACGTGCCTGCAATTGCGTTGAGCAGTGTCGATTTGCCGGAACCATTGGTGCCAAGCACGATGAGGAATGTTCCCCCCGGCATGGACAACGACACATTCCGCAGTGCCCGCACTTCATTCTGCGTACCGGCGTTGAACGTCTTCGATATTTGATCAATCTGCAGCATAGGACTCGGCAGTCTCAGTGTTTGTGGGGCGGCGGAACTTGATCCGCCGGGCAAAGCCCGGTGTCACAAGCGCGGCGAATACGAAAATCGCGGTAATCAACTTGAGATCGTTAGGATTCAGACCCCATCTCAACGCAATAGCGACCAGGAGCCGGAACAATACCGATCCCATCACTGTCCCTACGATCAATAAACCAACAGAATTTGTTCCCACCAGAGATTCGCCAATGATGACGCTGGCGATGCCGAGCACCACCATGCCAACGCCCATCTGCACGTCGGCGAATCCTTGATATTGCGCGATCAGCGCACCGCACAACCCGACCAGGCCGTTCGACAGTGCGAGGCCGAAGATTGTGGCGTTATCGACACTCACTCCAAGAGCACAGATCATATGCGGGTTGTCGCCCGTGGCCCGCATCGCAGTGCCTAAATCCGTACGGAAGAAGAAGTACAGCAGCAGGCAAATTAGGCTAGTGAACAGCGCGATTCCAATGAGAATCGACCCGTCTCGAACGCTCACGGCCCATCCGGCTACATTCAGATTCGCCGCGGTTCCAAAGTTGCGTGTCCCAAAATGCTCGGCGTAAGTTGAAAGCGTTGTCGCTTCAAGCAGAGGAACGTTGCTCTTACCCATGACATGGAGATTGACGCTGTACAGCCCGGTCATCACCAGGATTCCACTGAGCAGCGCGTTGATCCTGCACTTCGTGGCGAGGATCCCAGTGATTGCTCCTGCTGCGGTTCCGGCGAGAGCAGCGACAAGAGTGGCGACAATCGGGTTGTAGTGATTCACCATCATCACGGCAGCTACTGAAGCGCCAAACGTGACAGTGCCCTCTACCGTCATGTCGGGGATATTGAAGATCCTGAAGCTCAGGTAAACACCGAGCGCAAGAATGGCAAGTATGAATCCCATCGTCATTGCGCCAATTAAGAGAGTCATTTGGGTTTCATCCTTGGTTGAACGACTTGATGGAGCCCATCCAGCATGCGCCGCGAGCCAGGTCCGTCTCGCCGATTCCTTCATAGGGCCGCGCATCGGCCATCAGGTGAAGCAGCGCATTGGGATTGGAGGACGAGATGATTTTGGACACGATGCCCGCAAACGGCAGCTCACCCCTTTGCACCGGTTGATAGTTGAAAACCGCAGCGTGAAGATGGCCTCGGATCGGGGACTCCGGACAAAGCGGCCTGAGAAAAGGCCCGACCTCATCCGGAAATTGCCGGCCAGCAATCCCCATCATCAATGTCAAGCTCTTCTTGCTCGCGCGTTCGGTTGTGAACGAAAGCCAGTCGCGCATCGCGGGCACCTGGCTCGGTAGAGGGCCAATCGCAGGAGACTTGAGAAGGCTTGTCCCTATGACGCAAGTGCTCTCAACCAGCGCCGCGAAAGCGATGGCAGGAGCCGAAGAAAGATCGACCAGAGAGGTGACCAACTCCGAGACACCGATTTTTCCCGGCCCGTCCGCGAGCGAGTCGAAGCGCACCATGGTAGAAAAATCGCCTGCACCAGTAATTGCGTAGAGCGTCTCGATCTGCGGGATGAGCTTTCCTGTCTGGATCACAAAGTCCGGAACGGCATCAGATCCGCTGGTGGGTAGCGCTAGAGCACAACCGCCAAGCGCGAGAAACTCGCCGAACCTGTCCTTGCAATCATCAAATCCGCCACCGAATGCGCCGAGACCGAGGCCGAATGTCCCGGAAGGAAATTCGACCGTGCGGCAGTCCGACTCAGCGAAACCCGTCGAAGCAAGCTTGCCTGGCTCCCCGATCAATGTGCATGAGATCGGTTGAGAGATGGGCTGCCTGTAAACCTCATAGGTGGCACCGCCTCGCGTCTCCTTGAGAGTGGGTGCCGGACCAGAAGGCGCTCCGCTCTTTCCCCCTTCAAGAAGAATTCCAGCCAGACCGACCGTCGTCAGTATCTCCCGCACAAACTTGCTCGGCTTGGTCACGAGCAGGCTGCCATTCACCGACTGCAGCAGCTTGTACTGCGTAACAATCACTCCGATGCCTAGCGAACTGATGTAATCGACTGCACTGCAATTCAGTGCGACTCGATGGGACCCTGCGCGAACCGCTTCTTCGATCGTCGTGCTTAAGTGTTCGCCCCATGTTGCATCGATCCGGCCCGCGAGCCGAAGTTCAAGCAGTTCATCGTCCCTGTGCTGCGTTATCTGCATCAGCGCTTCTCTTCCTCGCGGAACCTCATCTATGTCAACGTTGCGTCAATCAGTGCGTCACAGCGGTCACTGGCTTTTGATGAATGCCGCTCTCATCTACGACAACAGCTGCCTTTTCAGTCATGTCGTCTGAGAGCTTCCAATTCTCGCGAAGGCCCTTCAGTGCTTTTTTGTTGATCTTTAGAGAAACCGGCACCACATTCTCAACTGGAATTGCACGAGGGTCCCGGCCATCCAGCACATCCGCGGCAAGGTCTCCGGCAACTCGGCCGATCGCCAGGTAGTCGGCTCCAAGTTCGAAGAGCGCTCCCGAAACACCGCTCGCCGGTATCGACGAAAAGACCGGGATATGGGCCCCCTTCGCTTTGCTGACGATCAGCTGGGTTCCATGCGATGCAACCAGATCGGGGCTGATCCATATCGCCTGGACTCCGCGGCTTATGAGCGAGGCCGTTGCATCGCCAATCGCCGTAGAGTTTTCCGCATTCGCTTCGACCAGCTCGATGCCCATCGTGCTGCAAACTTTGCGGGCTAGAGCGGTCGAGACAACTGAATTCGCTTCCGACGGATCCCAGACCAGGCCCACTCGCTTCAGCGACGGCAACATCCGGCGGGCAAGCTCAAATATCTCCTGCACCGGAGGCAGGCTTCCAACGCCGGTCATATATGCCGGGTGAATCGAATGATTCTCCCGGCTCACTCCAACACCCACTGCATAAGGATCGCTGACCAAACCAAAAACATGATGGCGCGGCGGAGTCGCAAAACGGTTCGCGTTGGCGATTGTTTGCAGGCTGACCGTGGAGACGGAAACGATGAGATCGAAATTGCTGCTGGTGACCTCTTTTGCAATGGCGTTCCCGGTACTGATATCTCCCTGGGCGTTGTACCTGCTCAGAACCATGCGGCCACCATCTACATAGCCGCGGTCTTTCAAAGCGGCCATAGCGCCGGTCAGGCCATCATCCAATGCGGGAATCGAAATCTGCTGCACCATTGCCACGCGCAGCACGCGTCCCTGGCTGTGCACCTCGACGCGTCTTGAATCGAGATCGGAGTAGAGTAAAACCGCGGCTGCGCCAGCGATCAGACAAAGACCGAGGGCCAACTTCTTCAAAGCTGCAATCATCCGGGAAACCCAATCAGACCAGAGGGAAGCTTGATTGCCTACGATATATGCAGTTTTCGACTAAGGCAAGAACTTACTTGACCGGCGCGACCAGCGACGAACCGGGACAAACGACGCGCGCGCTACAGACTCGGATAGCCCTTATTGCTTGTTAACGTCCACATAGAAGTGATCCAGATCCACCTCCAGCTGATCTTTCGTGAGCGGCGTCTTCATCGTCTGCCACCTGGCTGTCGGATGAATCATCTGCCACTTCGCTTCGGTACCCACGCGCACCGGCATAGCGAATCCCTGCTCGTCCGCATTCCACTTGTACATCACCGTTCCCGGCGTCTCGCCAAACAGCAGTTCCAGACGTGGGATCGCCGCACGGCGCAGGTACTGGTTAAGAATCGGCGTAAGGTTCATGCCCGCATGCAGATTGAAATACGCGATCACGTCTTCCGTGAAGATGTTCTGATATTTGAACCGCCCGTAGAACCCGCGCAGAAGCGCCCACCACTTCGCGTCATCGTTCACCACGCTGCGCAACGTGTTGAGCATCAGCGCGCCCTTGAAATACTGGTCCTCCGTCGGATCGGCATTCACTTCCCTCTCCGCTACGATCGGTCGCAGGTTATGCACTTTCGATCGATAGCCGCTCAGGTACTTGAGCGCATCTTCCTTGCCCCAGCGATACTCCACGTACAGGCTCTCGAGATACGTCGTCCATCCTTCATGGATCCACATGTCCGCGTGATCAGCGGCGCTGACTGCATTGCCAAACCACTCGTGCCCGCTCTCGTGGATGATGATGAAATCGAACCGCGGACTGATCCCCACCCCGGTCCAGTCGCGACCCATGTATCCATTCTTGAAGAGATTCCCGTAGGTGACGGCGCTCTGGTGCTCCATCCCCGAGTAAGGCGCTTCAATCAGCTTGTATCCATCTTTGGCAAATGGATACGGCCCGAAATAATGCTGGTACGCCTCGATCATGCCCTTCGCCTGCGCAAACTGCGGCTTCGAGCGCTCCAGATCTTCCGGCAGCACGTAGAAGTCGAGCGCCAGTTCGCCTAGCTTGTCGGAATAGTGCACGTAATTGCCGATGTTCAGCGAGACGTCATAGTTGTTGATGGGATAGCTCACGTGCCAGTCCCATCGGGTGTAGTCAGCGCCCAGATCGGTCTTGCCGACGAGATGTCCATTGGAGACATCGGTCAGGCCGTTGGGGACAGCGACACTGATGTCCATCGATTGAACCTCATCGCGCCACTGATCTTTGTTCGGCCACCAAAAGCTAGCGCCAGTCTCCTCGCAGGCAGTGTTGATCCAAGTGCGCCCCGCCGGATCTTTCTTGAAGGTGATCCCGCCGAAACGGCCAGTCTCCTTCGGGCGACCGGAGTAGTAGAAATCGATCGAATACACCTGCCCCGCTCGCAATTTGTGCGGAAAATCAATAAACACGGCGCCTGAATCGCGCTCGAATTTCAACGTCTCCTTTCCCAGAAGAATGCTGTCGATGTACAAGGCCTCATTCAGATCGATCTGGATGCGCGCGCCATCCTGCAGCATTCGAAACCGAATCGTATTCTTGCCGCGAATGGACCTCTGCTCAGGGTCGACGCGTATGTCCAGGTGGTAGTACAGCAGGTCGTTGTTGGCGCGATACGGCCCATACGCACCTCGAAGCATGTCGAAGCGCGTCGGGATAGCTGCCCCGGCATCGTTCGGGCGGATATGCGCCTTCGGCTTTTCTTCGGCTTTTTGAGCAGTCGAGGGTTGCTGTCCGAGCAACATTTGAGAGCACACCAGGGCGTATACGAAGCCAATAATCACAGTAAAAGGCGAGGCAAAGCGCATGCGGGTATCCTAGCGCACGTCGGTGATGAGCCTGGGCACTCGGCAAGTACAAGCAGCTTCCCGCAGCCAGCGCCAAAGCTCGTTATCGAACTAAACTGTAGCTGGCTGGTTTCGCTCTGGAGATTCACTTTGCCTGACTCTGATCGCCTCTACTATTCGGATCCGTTTCTCAAAACGTTCACCGCAACCATCCACGATGCTCGCAAAGCTCCTGGCCCGGAGCCCACTTCCGTATGGCAGCTGGCTCTGGACCGTTCCGCGTTTTACCCAACCAGTGGCGGGCAGCCCTTCGACACCGGTCACCTAAAAACGACGTCAACAGCGGGAGCGAATATTGAGATTCCAGTCGAGCAGGTCGAAGAAGACGAATCTGGAACCGTCTGGCATTTCGTGCAGCAGCCACTCTCCAAAGGAACCCAGGTTGAAGGGCAAATCGATTGGTCGCGCCGCTTCGATCACATGCAGCAGCACACCGGGCAGCACCTGCTCTCCGCAGTTTTCGTTCGGGAACTTCAGGCGCCTACGGTTTCGTTTCACCTGGGCGAGCAGGCCTCGACGATCGATTTGGCCACCTCAATGATTGCGCATCACTCTCTCGAGCGAGTCGAGAGAATTGCAAACGAAATCATCGCCGAAGACCGCTCGGTCACCATCTCCTACGCCTCCCGAGCAGAGGCCGAAGCAATGCTAGCGGCGGGCGAACTGCGCAAGCTGCCTGACCGGGAAGGAACGATTCGCGTCATCGACATCGCGGACCTGGATCGCAATGCCTGCGGCGGAACGCATCTCCGCGCCACCGGCCAGATCGGCGGCTTACTCATTCGCAGACTCGAAAAAGTCAGCCGCGGAGTCCGCATCGAATTCGTATGTGGTCTGCGTGCAGTTCGCTCTGCCCGTACTGATGCTGCAATTTTGACAGACACCGCCGGTCTGCTCTCCACGGGAGCTCCCGAATTGCCCGGTCTGATCAAGCAGATGCTGGCCGATAGCAAAACAGCCGCAAAGGAACGGCAGAAGCTTCGCGAGGAACTCGCAACATACCAGGCTTCCGAACTCGTGAAAGAAGCACCGCCCGAAAACGGCTTGCGTCTTATTGTTCGTGGATGGAAAGATCGAGACCGCGATTTTGTGAAGCTGCTTGCCTCTCGTGCGGCAGCCGCGGCTCCGTCGACTGTGGCATTCTTCTCTGCCACGGATTCCGACCCCGCATGCATTTTCCTCGCGCGCAGCACGGACCTCAAATTCAACTGCGGTCAGATACTGAAAGAAGCCCTGGCGACCCTGGGCCTCCGCGGCGGAGGCTCACCTGATCTCGCGCAAGGCGAGGTTCCCGCCAAGGACGAACCTACCCTGCGTGCAGCTGTGACTGATGCAGTCCATCGAGCCATGGCCGGAATCGAATAGAGCCTGAGGGATAAACGCGGGGATCAATCGATAGGAAAACGCATCTCAATCGTCAATCCGCCGCCCGCGCGATTGAAGGCTCTCACGTCCCCCTTGTGGAGCTTCACCGAACGCTCGGCAATGGCCAGCCCCACCCCGAACCCGCCCTTCTGCGGGCTACGTGCCTGGTCGACTTTATAAAACGGTCTGAAGATTGACTCGATCTCCTTCTCGGGAATGCCCGGGCCATGGTCGCTCACCTGGATACTCGCCACCGTCCGCGATCCTTCCTGAACAGAGGCTGTCCGGATCTCAACGGCGGTCCCCTCATCTGTGAATCGAATCGCGTTGCGAACGACGTTTTCGACCGCGCGGTAGATCAGTTCTCTGCGCCCCACAATTTCCAGCTGTTCACCCGGCTCAAAGGTGACCGAGCAGTTCCTCTGATGCGCCTCATAGTTGGCATCGGAAACGATCTCCTCCAGCAGATCGTTCAGCACAACGCGCCCGAATCCGACCTCCTCTTCGTTCGCCTCCATCGACGACAGCGCCAACAGCTGCCCGATCAGCTGATTCAGCCGCTCCGTCTCTCGCTGGATGCGATCGAGATGCGTAGTCATGGTCAAATCGGCGTCGTCACGCGCAAGTTCGAGTGCCACACTGGCGCGCGCTAATGGCGACCGTAGCTCATGCGACACATCGCGGAGCAACATCTTCTGAGCATTCACAAGCGATTCAAGCCGTTCAGCCATGTGATTGAAGTCGTGCACCAGCGCGTCGAATTCATCCCCATACAGCACCGATGGCTTGCGGCTTTCCTTCACGCGAGCATGCAGACGTCCCATAGCAAGCTGTCGTGCAGCTTCGCGGAGATTGATCACAGGGCGCGTGAAAATCATCACCAGCACAAACGTGGTCAGCCCCCCCACTGCCACAGCTACCAGCAGCTGCGGAAATGCGAAGTGCATCAGGTCGCCATACCACGTATGGCGCTCGCGATGAACCGAAACAAGGAATCGGAATTGTTGCCCCTTCGCGGAGGTGACCGGAAGCGTCCAGACGGTCTCCTGGCCAAGTTGTCTTCCATAAATCTCGGTAGTCGAAGGAACGTGGTCCTGGGCCGAAAGCGCCTCGTTCCCGCATTCGGTCTTGCCGTTCTCGCCAACCAGCGCAAAGGAACCGTTATGCTGTTGTGCAAATGAGTCGAATCCTGCGCATCCGTTCGCGTCGAAGGATTGCAGCGCTTCTGCCGCTTCCGCACGCAGGCTCGAGAACGCAGGATCAAGCATCGAGGCCGGACGTGGAAAACGACGCGCAAGAATCAGCGCCGTCGAGATCAGAAAGATGAGCGTCTGCGCAATCCAGAAGATGATAAAGATTTTGAAGAACAAGCTGCGCATGTGTCAGTCACCCGTCTCCACTGCATCGCGATCGAGGACAAGCTGGTACCCAACGCCGCGAATGGTTTTCACCAGGCTCTCCTCGGCTCCGGTACTGCTGAGTTTTCTGCGCAGCCGGCTTACATGCATATCGAGGCTGCGATCGAATGGATCAAAGGCCCGCCCCAGAACCGCCTGCGACAGATCCTCGCGGCTCACTACCTTTCCTGGCGATTGCATCAGTGCCTCAAGCAGGCTGAACTCTACATCCGTCAGGTCGATCCGCGACCCAGCCTTCAGCACTTTGCGAGCCGCCGTATCCAGTTCAAGATCACCAACGCGAAGCACCGCCGGCGTTGCCGTAGCATTCGGTGTGTTCCGGCGCAGAACAGCGCGCATGCGGGCCAGCAGTTCACGCGGATTGAAAGGCTTCGGCAGGTAGTCGTCCGCGCCAATCTCCAACCCCACAATGCGATCCACGTCTTCCCCCCGCGCGGTGAGCAGAAGAACATTAACGGCGGACTCGGCTCGAATCCGCTTCAGCACTTCGAAACCGTCCATGCCCGGCAGCATTACATCGAGCAGGATCATCGCCCAGGGCCGCTGCTGCGCAGCTCTCAATCCAAGATCGCCGCGGTGTGCGGTTTTTACACGATAGCCGTTCTTGCCCAGATACTCGGTAAGCATCGAGCAAAGCTCTACATCGTCATCGATAAGAAGTATGTCTTCCACTGAAACCTATCCTGCTCAACAGGCTACGCTGATCTCCGCTCGAAAACACGACAGAAATGTAACAAATCGTCACCTGCTCGTTACAAATCTTTACAGCGCTTTACGCACTGTGACGGCACCGCATTCGAGCTTGAGTTGTTCTGGTATCAGCCCATTTGGAGTGAACCATCATGCTCAAGCGAATCGCTCTTTCCCTAGCCGCTACGTTTCTCTTCGCGTTGTCAGCCGTATTGCCGGCCATCGCCCAAAACCCAACTGGCGAAATCCGCGGCGTCGTGGCTGACCCAAGCGGAGCCGTGATCGCCTCCGCCAATGTGGTTCTCGCATCCAGCGATGGCGCAACTACTACAACGACAAGCGGCCGCGATGGCGCGTTTCATTTCGCTACCGTAAAGCCCGGTACCTACACGCTTGTCATCGAGGCAAAGGGATTCGCCACCACGACACTCGACGCCATCGAAGTCGAAGCGGGCAAGCTCATCCAGAAATCGGTCAATATGGAGTTGCCTGTCGAACAGCAACAGGTCGAAGTCAAAGAGGACTCAATCGGAGTCAGCACCAGCGCCGACAACAATGCGAGCGCGATGGTCATTAAGGGCAAGGACCTCGATGCTCTCTCTGATGATCCAGATGAGCTTCAGAATGAACTCACCGCGCTTGCCGGACCCGCTGCCGGCCCCAACGGAGCACAGATCTACATCGATGGGTTCACCGGAGGGCAGCTTCCGCCAAAGTCTTCGATTCGCGAAATTCGCATTAATCAGAATCCATTCTCCGCGCAATATGACAAGCTCGGCTACGGCCGCATCGAGATCCTCACCAAGCCCGGCACTGACAAGCTGCACGGCAACCTGATGATCATGGGCAACGATTCGGCATTCAACTCGCTCAACCCCTTCGTCAGTGAGGAACCGTCGTACTACACCACCTTCATGAACGGCAGTATCGGTGGCGCGCTCGGCAAGAAGGCCTCATGGTTTGGCAGCGTCTTTAACCGCAACAACGCGTCAAACTCCATCATCAATGCCGAGATACTCGATGCGAATTCAAACGTCACCAACTACAGCGCTGCGGTCGCAAACCCGCAATCGCGTCTCGACATCAGCCCGCGCTTCGACTTTCAGCTCAGCGACAAGAACACTCTGACCATTCGCTACATGTTCGACCGGCAGAAGCAGACCAACAGTGGAGCATCCCTTTTTGCGCTGCAGTCGCAGGCCTACGATGTTTCGAATTACGAAAACAGCCTGCAAGTCAGCGACACGCAGGTGCTCAGCCCGAATGCAGTGAACGAGACCCGGTTCCAGTACATTCGCGCCCATAATAACCAGACACCGCGCAGCACCGATCCAACGGTCACAGTCGCGGGCGCATTCACAGGCGGCGGCAGCAACGCCGGCGTGGTTCGCGACAACCAGGACCGATTCGAGTTGGAGAACTACACCACAGTTGCGAAGGGACCGCATGCGATCGAATTCGGCGGCCGCTTCCGCCTCACGCGCGATGCCAACTCAACCACCTCCGGCTTCAACGGAAACTACATCTACTCATCGCTCGCCAACTACGCGGCCCACACCCCGTCCGAGTACGATGTGACTGTCGGAAACGCCAACACCTCCGTTTCGGTCTTCGACGCAGGCCTCTTTTTCCAGGATGACTACAAGCTTCATCCCAACCTGACCTTGAGCTACGGGCTTCGTTATGAGGCGCAGAACGCAATCGGTGACCACAACGACTGGGCTCCGCGTATCGGCCTGGCATGGGCTCCGAAGCGCGGTTCAGGTCCGGCAAAGACGGTCATTCGCGCCGGATATGGCTGGTTCTTCGATCGCTTCACCTCTGCTTACGTGCTGGATGCGACGCGCCAGAACGGCATCAACCAGCAGCAATACGTGGTCAAGAATCCAAGCTTTTACCAGAACGCTCCGTCAGCCGGCGATCTTGCCTCGCTCAGCACCGTGGCTCCCACCATCTATCAGCTCTCGCCGAACCTGCGGTCCGGTCTGAACATGCAGGCCGCTATCGGCGTCGAGCATCAGTTCGGCAAAATTGCCACCACGTCCGTTACGTACATCAATTCGCGAGGCGTTCATCAGTTCCTCACCGACAACGTGAATGCATTCCTGCCCGGCACCTACGATGCCGCCACCGGAACTGGCGTCCGCCCCAACGGTGTGAACGAGAACATCTACCAGTTCCAGTCTGGCGGGGTCTACAACCAGAACCAGTTAATGGTGAATTACTCGGTTCGCGCAAAGCGCGTTTCTCTATTCGGCTTCTACATGTTCGGCTTTGCGAACGCGGACACTTCCGGAGCAAACTACTTCCCATCCAATCCGTTCAACCCCGGAGCCGATTACGGACGCGCCAATTTCGATGTTCGCAACCGTTTCCTCCTTGGCGGAAACCTGCAAGGTCCCTTCGGAGTTTCATTCAGCCCAATGCTTGTGACGAACTCTGGTTCGCCATTCAACGTCGTCATCGGCCAGGATCTGAATGGTGACAATCAATTCAACGACCGGCCGGCATTCGCAACTTCTTCCAGCACGGATATGGTCCAAAGCAGCTACGGAAACTTCGATCTCAACCCGTCAGCCGACACAGCCCGAATCCCCTATAACTTCGGAACCGGCCCGGGACAGTTCAGCATGAATGCCCGCATGAGCAAGTCCTTCGGGATCGGGCCCAAGGTCGAGGGCGGAGCAAGGACCGGTGGCTTCGGCGGTCCCGGTGGCGGCGGACCTCCTCCAGGAGGCGGTCCTGGCGGTGGCGGACCTCCGGGAGGTGGCCTCGGTCCGCGCGGCCTCAGCGGCAGCGGCGGACCCCCGCGTATGGACCAGGCGGTCGCGCGAAAGTATTCGCTGACCTTCGCCGCCATGGCTCGGAACATCTTCAACAACGTCAACCTTGCTCAGCCAATCGGTGTGCTCCAATCTCCGCTGTTCGGCAAATCCAACTCGCTCGCCGGAGGATTCTTCTCCTCCCCAGCCTCAAACCGAAGCATCGACCTGCAAATGTCCTTTAATTTCTAATCGACTTCAAACTCCAGCGGCGGGCTCCCCAGGTCCCGCCGCTTTCATTTTCCAGACACAAAAACCCAGCTTCGAAATCCCTTTTAAAAAATTCTTTCTAAACCTGAAACGATCTTCCCGCCGCCTTCACCATCATTTCGAGAGCACGATCCTAACCGTCAGGGAGCGCCCTTATGGCCGCTCCTATTCTCGAAGCCTCAACGCTGTTGAGAATCTCCTTGCCACGTGCCAAGCAACACTTGGCCCCCTTCCCTTGCACCTTGAGGAACGGATATGCCCTCCCCCCATGGCACGACCTCTCCCAATGCGTTGCAGCCGGCTCTGGAGCTGATTTACCTGGCTACACTTCAGCCCGACCTGGCAAGTCAGAGCCTGCGTAAGCTGCTGCTGGCGAACCCGAACCATTTCGACAACCTCCTCCAGGCCTCGGTCAAAGTCGTCCTGAACATGAAGGGCGATACCACATTCGAGAGCCTCGGCTGTGTCAGCTACATCCCGCTTCTGGATCAGCTATACGCCTCCATTGAGCTCAAGCGCGATTGGGGCTACTCCCTCGCTCTCGGCCATTCGAGCTCCCGCGAATACGTTCGCTTCTATCTCTCCTTCGATCGCGGCGTAACCTGGCACAACCAGGGGCTGACCGCCTTCAACGTCTCCGACGAGCCCGGCTCCCGGCTTCACATCCGCCTCGTCACCAAGAGGGTTGAACTTGCCGAACGCCTCCAGGCAGCCATCCAGCCACCGATCGTTCGCGCAATTCTTTCCTGGAATACCCCGCCTCCTCCGGACGCCGCTGATTGGACTCCGATGTGGGGGAATGTCCTGGACACTCAAATTCACACCGTAAGACCCGACGCTTGTCGGACCGATCGTCTGCAACCCGGGTCCTGGGTCCAATTCGCAGACGAAACCGATTCGGAGGTACGTGTGGGACGTCCTTCCGATTTGTCCGACTCGGGGCCGGCTGGCGCACCCTCGCCAGCTGGCCTCTCTTTAAAAACCCACACCTGTGCGGAGGAATTTCAGGCATGCGGGCACTAGCCCAAAAGCCAAGTCTCTCCGGCCTGATTGCAGTATTTCTGTAGTCTTGGTTCTCTATCACCTTGTCGATCTGGTCCTGGCAAGGAGCCAGATCGGCCAGCTTCTCCAACGGCAGCCGCCTTCCCCGAGGCGGCCTGCCGCCTGGAGAGGAAGGTCTGGTCCCGGTCCCCCATGTTGAAGCCATCCCCCTCAGCCGCGACGCGTGCGAAGCCGTCCCGTCCGGCAAAATGCCGCACACGAGACACTGGTAATCTTCGTCAACCGTTTGGGATGTTATACTTACGCCCTTACGGCTTATCGGGGAAAACCTTGCAGTTCCATACGTTCGATGCCGCATACATCGAAAATCTCCGCGCTGGGGACCTCCGCACTCAGGAGCACTTCGTTGGCTACTTCACCGAACTGCTCCATTTGAAGCTTCGCTCGCGGCTGCAGTCCCCTCAGGCGATTGAGGACGTGCGTCAGGAAACGTTTGCAAGAGTATTTGCCGGCCTCAGAAAACCCGGCTCGATCCGCCAGCCGGAGAGCCTCGGCGCTTTCGTCAACACAGTCTGCACTAACGTACTCTTCGAGCACTACCGGGCCTCATCACGCAGCCAATCTCTGGACGAAGAAGGCGCTCAAGAACTTGCATCCAAAGACGCCGACGCTCATAGCATTGCAGTTGCCGGTCAAATCAAGGTGAAAGTCCAGCAGATCCTGCTCGGCCTGTCCGTTCGAGATCGGTCCCTGCTGAAAGCCGTCTTCTTCGATGAACGCGATCGCGAAGAAATCTGCAGCGAATTCGGAGTCGATCGCGAATACCTCAGGGTTCTGCTGCACCGCGCAAAACAGGATTTCAAGGCCGAGTACCTAAAGAAAATCGGTGGAGAAGTTTATTAGCGAAATGATGAAACGGGCATGAATGCCGCATCACCATTCAACGATGGGATCGGTCAGGAAAAGGCGATGGATCACGGAGAAGCACTACAAATGATGGCAGCAGAGCGTTACCTCCTCGACGAACTCGCGCCGGAAGAGCGGGACTCATTCGAGCTTCATATGTTCGATTGCCAGGAATGTGCTCTCGACCTGCGCGCCGGAGCAGCATTCATTCGGGAAGCCAAAACCCAGTTAATCGAAATGGAACCGAGAGTTTTGCCTTCCATTCCTGACAAACCTGCTCCCGCAAAAACCGAGCCGAAGAAGAAGAAGCGGTGGTCGTTCCTCTGGCAGCCGGCCTTTGCCATGCCTGCTTTCGCAGTGCTGCTTGCCGTCATTGCATATCAGAACTTCTCCGCAATTCCCTCGCTGCGCAGAGCCGCAGCCGAACCAAAGGTCCTCTACTCCAATCCCATCCATCTGGGCACGCGGGGCGGCGCGCATACTGCCGTACAGGCCGATCGCACCGACGGCTTGTCACTTTCGATTGAGCTTCCTCAGTCCTCCAGCTATTCCTCGTTCGTTTTCGAACTCGAGGACCCGTCCGGGAAGAAGGTGTGGATGCAAACCATCGGCCGTTCAAACAAAGAAGCCGAGGATGACAGCATCGTTTCTCTGGTCATTCCCGGGGCCGGGCTGCATCAAGCCTCATACACACTCAGTATTTGGGCAACCACTCCACAAAACAACCGGGTTGACATTGACAGACGTACTCTTGACGTACAATTCGGAAACTGAGATTTTGTGTCGAAAAGGTGAAAGAACCCATGGAATCCCACGACAAGAACAAGAAGCGCTGTCACAAATTCCACGCAGAGGCGACCACGCTTGAGGGCGAATTGCATTTGCCCTTCGACCAAAAGACTTGCTCCCATACGGCCTCGAAGCTAAACGAGCACGGCGGTTACGTGACGCAGCACGCGGATCGCTTCCATCTTGGCGGCGTGATAACCTTTCGCTCTTCGTACACGCACGTCGGAGGTAATCTCGACAGCAAGCCTGACCACGGATGGAACACGATCACGACCGCCGTCATCGAAGGCCTCAATGTGATGGAAGTCGTCACAGCCGATCGTGTGGTGGCGCAGATCTCGACCGATCATCCCCCCGAAGGCTATGTTCCCCGCGTCACATTTCTGGGTACGCGGATAGAGAACCTCCGTATCGCCGGCAGCGACCCGCTGAAGATCCACTTCAATCACGACATTCTCGGCAACAAACCCGCAGATGATGCTCGCTACACCAGCGATTCGGGATTCATTCAACGGGTCTCGAAGCAGTATGAACACATCCGCGGGCACCAGAATCTTCCCGATGAAGTCGCAAAGAGTTACAATCAACTTCCGTCAGCTGAGGCAAATCGGGAGTGCATCGAGTGCTCACTGGTCAACCAGGTGGAGGGTTCGTTTCGAGGGCGCTCCTTTGGACACATCATCTTCGTTCCCGACTTCGGCAAGATCCATCTTGCCAACCTGCGGGTCTGCCATTCCGACTTCAACGACAAGGGAATCCCCAGGGAAACCATGATCACCCTGACGATGCTGCGACTCGAGATGGGATGTATCGGCGGCGGAACGATCAACCTGGGCGGCGGCAAGACCAACGGATCCTCAGCCCCATAGGAACGATTGAGGTAGAAGTCGCCAAAGAACCAAACCCAGAAACGCCATCATCTGCCGGCCCGCCGCGAATCACTACTCCTTTGTTCGCTGCGGGCCGATATCTTTGGGTTCTAGTCTTGGTTATTCTCGCCCCTCTTTCAGATACCGGTCTCGGGAACCCAAATATCCTTTACGGGAACGCGCGTGAATTGTTCATGCGTGGATACTTTGCAGAAGCACAATGGGAAGCAAATCGCGGCTATAGCCGGTTCGCCTACGAGCCGCTCTGGGCTTCAAAATTTCGCATCCTTGAAGCCGAATCCATGATCTGGCGGGGCATGTACGACAGCGCACTATCCTTGCTTCAGAATCCAAATGAATGGACAAGCCGCGAGCAGGATATCAAGGCGCTCGCTCTCCAAAGCATCGCATTGACTCGAAGCCAACGGCTCACGGACGCTAATACAAAACTCTCTATGGCCGAGCAACTCTGCAGTAACATGACATTGCTTACCTGCGGCGAAGTATTTCGGGCGCGTGGTATCTTCAGCTTTGAATCCGGTGATCTTTCAAATGCTCGCGGTTCCTTTCTAAAAAGCCTCTCTTTTGCGCGTACACATAGTGACAAGCCGCTTGAGGGATCTGCTCTCCAGAATCTCGGTTGGGTTTCTTTACAGAAAGAGAACTTCGATGAGGCCGTCGACTGGATTAATGCTGGTTCTCGAATCGCTCTCAATCTCAGAGATGAAAATCTCACTCAGCTCGCCCTCGGCAATCTTGGCTGGGCCTACTTCAAACTCGGCGATCTGGACAGAGCCCTCGAATTGACTCTCGATGCCGGGAATCGCGCAGAGAAGCTAGGTAACGATCGGCAGCAAATCACCTGGCATACAACGGCGGCAAATATCTATGAGGCAAAACATGACTGGCCGCGCGCTAGAGATTCCTATAGGCGTGCTCTCACGCTTGCAAAACAACTTAACAATCGCGGTTATGTGGTCAACGCACTCGAAGACCTCGCCCATACATCCATCGACGCGGGAGATCTTGACACTGCGCAAGATTGCATTCGACAGCTCGAAGCGACGATAGATCAGGCCCGAGATCGCCTTGACGCGCTCGACGTTGTCTTCGCTGAAGGCAGAGTCGCTGCCGCACAGCACCAACCGGCAGAGGCCGAGAAGCGATTCAAGATCGTCGACAAAGACCCCGCAAGTCAGACATCCATGCGTATGGGTGCTGAGCACGCTCTCGCACAACTCTACGAGTCTTCAGGTGATTTCCCCGCCGCCAACCGCATGTACCAGACCGCGCTTACCACGTTCGGATCGGCCCGCGAACAACTCAAGAATGAAGACTCGAAATTGCCGTTCCTCACCAATGCCACAAGCATCTACGACGACTACATCCAGTTCCTGATCAGTCAAAACAGGTCAGACGAGGCACTTCAAATCGCGGATCAAAGCCGGGCGCAAACTTTGGCGCAAGGATTGGGAATCTCATCTTTGGCTAGAACTCGGGTCTTCCGTCCCAACGAGGTAGCTCGACGAAGTGGCGCTACCCTGCTCTTCTACTGGCTCGGACAAAAACAATCGTATCTCTGGGCGATTACTCCGGCGAAAACCTCCTTCTATACACTGCCGTCCAAACGCGACATTGCGCAATCGATCAAGAGCTATCGCAAGGCTTTGCTCGGTCTTGGCGACCCCGCCCAGAACGCAAATTCCGATGGACTTGCGCTGTATCGCCTCCTGATCGAGCCGGCAGCCTCGATGATTCTGCCCAATGCGAACGTCGTCGTACTCACCGATGGCGAATTGAGCCAGCTCAATTTCGAAACGCTCATCGTCCCCCCTCCACATCCGCACTACTGGATCGAAGACGCCACCGTCACTTCCGCCCCATCACTACAGATGCTCGCGTCCGCGCACTCTGCTGGGGTTTCTGAGCGCAAACTGCTTCTGATTGGTGATGCCATATCTCCTGGACCCGATTATCCCAACTTGCCGATGGCCTCAGCGGAGATGCAACAAATCCAGCGACAGATCGGCGCTAGCAATGCACTCCTCTATGCGCGCGAACGCGCCACGCCCACATCCTACCTCGGCGCCAATCCGCAGCAGTTCGCCTACATCCACTTCGTCGCCCATGGTGTCGCCAGCCGCACCGACCCACTCGATTCCGCAATCATCCTCTCCCGCTCGTCCTCTGCTGAAGATTCCTTCAAACTCCACGCGCGCGACATCATTCAGCATCCCATTCATGCCGACCTTGTCACCATTTCCGCCTGTTACGGAAGCGGCGCGCGATCATTCGCCGGCGAGGGTTCCATCGGTCTCGCATGGGCCTTCCTGCGCGCCGGTGCGCACAATGTGATCGGTGCCTTGTGGGAAGTCAGCGATGAATCGGCGCCGCAGCTGATGGGCAATTTATATGGAGGCCTCGAACACGGCCTTCCGCCGAGTGCAGCCCTGCGTCAGGCGAAGCTTGCCTTGCTTCATTCGAAGAACGAGTTCCGAAAGCCGTTCTACTGGGCACCCCTGCAGATCTACACCGGTCTCTAAAGGCCAACAGACAGAAGGAGCCAATCACAATTTGTGACTAGCTCCCGAGGTCACCCGCGATCAAATGCCGTAACCGTTCAGAACGTGAACCGGCCGCCAAACTGGAACTGTCGTGGACTGTTCACCGTGTTTCCAATCAATCCCCAATCCGTCGGCACCGTCAAGCCGGGCACATTCGGCATCCCAAGCTGTGCGTAGTTCCCCACGTTGTAGGAAGAGATTTCAAACCTGAAATCTTTCTCCTTGCCGAACGTGAAGTGCTTATACAGCGACAGGTCAACATCTCTCGCGCCCGCGGTTCGAACGTGATCGAGGTAAGCGGGAGCCGTGCCCGGAACGAACGGGCTCGACGGAATCGAGAAGCAGTCCATCTTGAACCACTCGTCTGCCGTATGCAGCGCGCCCTTGCTGGGATCGCACGTCAAATCCGCGCGCTGGTTGAAATAGGAGGGCTCCACTCCCGACGTCGGCGACGCGATCGGAACACCCGTACTCAGATACATGATCCCGTTCAGAGTCCATCCGCCAAGGATGGCATTGCCCACGCCGTTCATGTTGATCGCGCGGCCAGGGCCGATTGGCAGGTCATACGAAGCTTGCCCCGTGAACTGGTACTTCACGTCCTGCGGGCTAACGGAATGCTCGAGGCTCAGATTGCGAGCATTCTGCGCACCGCCGCCGTGCGAGCCGACAAACGAGAGCGGAGGATTGCCGTCATCGGTCATCAACTTCGCCCAGGTGAACGTTGCCAGCGAGGTGAAATGATGCGTCAGTCTCTTCTGCAGCTTCGTCTGCAGCGAGCTGTAGTCCGAGTCGCCGCCGGGATAGCCACTCACGTTCACTCCATTGCCGGCGCCGTAGTTGCCGCTGCCGAACTGCGGGTACTCCTGCAACGAAACCCAGAGCGGCACTTCGGCAGCGCCGTAGTTCGAATTGGTCGCGGGCAGGATCGACGCCCATTGATTCGGAACCATCTCGCACTCGGGATCAGAGTTGTCTACGCAGAGTGCGGCGCCGTGGCTGGCAATCGTGTTGAGATCAAGTTGATTCAGATCGAGCGAACCCAGGGGAAGGAACAGCCCGCGGCTGCCAACATAAGCCGCGCTGAAGATCACCTGGTGCGGAAATTCATATTCAATTCCGAAGTTGAAGTTGTAGGTAGTGGGCGTTCGCTGCGAGTGCAGCATCGTGTACAACGTCGAGCCCAGGTTGTTGGCCAACCCTGTGGGCGAACTGACGAGGCCCACCACTCCGTTCGGGAATGGATTACTCAGTGAATAGATTCCCGTTGTACTCGGTGCCGGACTGCCGGGCGCTGCATCGGCGCAAAGAGAAGTGCCGTTGTAGGTGGTGTTGCCCGCCGCTGTAAAGCACGTAGAATCCCAATTCGTAACCGACGCAAATCCGTCGCTATTCTGCGATGCGCCAGCCACCATGTGTGAGCTTGGGCCGAAATAGAATCCTGCGCCGCCGCGCACAACCATTTTTGGCGCCACCTGCCATGCGAATCCTATTCTCGGGCCGAAGTCCTTCAGATTTGCGTCAAACGGCGAGCGATTGTTCTTGTCTACGTAGACCTCTGCGCCCGTGTATTGCACGCCGCCCACTGTGTTCGAGGCAGAAGGATTGAAATACTCGAGCCGGTTATGCCGCTCCGTCTTTCCGCCGAAGATGTCCCAGCGCAGCCCTGCCGTCAGCGTCAACGACTTGTTCGGGTGGAAGGTGTCCTCGACAAAAGCCGCGTAATACGGATTCGACTCGGCGACAAACAGATCCTTCGTGAAGTTGTATCCCTCGGCACCGGGCACTGAGCCCATCCCGATCAGGAACGACGCAAAATCGCTGCCGTCCTCGCCAGAATCTACCGATTTATCGGTCGCGGATGTATCGAAGCTGTACCAGCCCGATGAGGCGGGCGGTTGGCCGACATTCAGGAACCGCTTCATGTACTCAAAACCGGCGCTCAGTTCGTGCTTGCCCAGAGTTTTTGTCAGAGAAACATTGGCATCGCTGTTTTCGCTCGCGTAGACAAACGTGTTCCAGTTCGATGTGCCGCCGATTCCGCCGCCCACATCCCAGAAATCCGCCAATGGCAGGGTTTTGTAGACCTGCTCAGCCGCCAGCGACGCCGGGAATCCGAGCGTCGTGATATCAAATCCGTTCTGCCGGGGATCTCCGCCCTGGTTCTCATAGTGCCGCGTGAACGAGTAGCGCAGTTGCAGCACCATGGTCGGACTCAACGTCAGGTCGTCAGCGAGTATTAAGTTGCGTCCGTTTGTTGCGTTCTGCGCATAGTACGGGTCCCACATGCTGTTGAACGCGTTCACCAGAGAGAAGAACAGTTTGTCATACGAGAAGCGCCCATAGATCCTCTGCTTCTCGCTTTGCAGCCAGTCGATACGAACATCAAACTTGTGCGCCTTCAGAGGATCGAGCCCGGGCACGTAGAGATTCCTGGTTGCCCCGTCTGTCAGGCTGTCACACGAATCGCTGGCTTGATTCGTATCCGGATTCCAGTTGCACTTCGGAAAATGGGAGAGCATTTCGACCGCGATCGGATTCGGATTCGAAATGACATTGTTCACAAATGGCTTCCGAGTGCCGTCCGCGTTCTCAGGAACGAGGGGATTGTAGATCGTGAAATCGTCCGCCGAGAAATCGCCCGTGCGCTCCGCCGTTGTCGGGACCGTGAACCAGTTCGAACCGTCAAACTGCTGCTGCTGCGTATCCTCGTAGTCGCCAAAGAAGAACAGCTTGTCTTTTACGATAGGACCACCGATCGCGCCACCCTCCTGATACCGGTGATAGTCCGGCGTGCTGAATCCGGCGCGCTTATTAAAATATTCATTCGCAGCCATGGCATTCGGCCGGAATACTCCAAACGCATCCCCATGGAACACGTTCGTGCCCGACTTGGTAACGAGACTGATCACACCCGCTCCGCCGCTCTGATAAGAAGCCGGCGTGTTCTGCGTTTCGACGCGAGTCTCCTCCACCCCATCTTCCGGCACTTCCAGCGCAGGAATGATCGCACCGGCATTGTTCTCGGCGATACCCAGGGGGCTGCCGTCAACCATGTAGTAGACAGAGCCGATAATCGCACCGTTGATGGTGTAGGAAGAAACATCCACCCCCGGCCGGCCGCTCGTGATGCTCGAAATCTGCTGCGACGTCGACGAGTTGGGACTACCATTCGCCGGAGTTACGCCCGCGCTCAACTGCACAAGATCGAAAACGTTGCGCGTCAACAGAGGCACGCGGTCGATTGTGTCCGCTCCGATCAGTTGACCCACCGTCGAATTACTCGCTTCTACGAGCGAGGTAGACTCGTTCACCGTCACCACTTCGTTCACGCTGCCAATCTTGAGCGATAGATTGGCATTCGTTCCTTGATCGACCGAGACTCTGATGTTGTTCGCAACCAGCGTGTCAAACCCGTTCGCCGTTGCTGTCACCCGGTACACGCCCGGAGCCAGCGATACAAACGAATACAAGCCGGCATCCGTCGACACCGTCGAGAGCTTCAGGCCCGTAGCCTGGCTCTCTGCAACCACTTTTGCCCCCGGGATGATGGCGCCTGATTGATCCGTCACCAGTCCGCTGATCGACCCTCTGCCCCCCTGGGCAAAAGAGATAGAAGCAAACCCAGTGAGCAAAAACACGATGGCAACAGCAAGGGAGAGCGCGAAATAAGATCGCGCGCGCTGGCAAGTCATAAGAACCCCCGGGCTCAAACGCCGTTATTCAAACGTTTGAATCTCTTGACAAGTGAATGTAAGATTGTTCCGTCCGACTGTCAAGCGGAAAGTGATCAGTCCGTTTCCGTCAGCCCGTGGTTCAGCGGTAAATTGATTTGCTCAATAAGTTCTCTGTGGAAGAATAGCGCTGCATTTCCGTTTCAGGCTGTGCCAGGGAGGCAGTAATGGTGCAACGCAAGTCCGGCCACGTCACTCTGCTCGATATCGCGCAGGCCTGCGGGTATTCCGTCTCTACCGTTTCCATCGTGCTCAGCGAAGCCCCTCTTTCCCAGAACGTCGCAGCATCCACCCGCGAGCAGATTCGCAATATGGCGCGCCACCTCGGTTATCACCCCGACGCCTACGCGCGATCCCTGCGCCGTCGCCGAAGCCAGACCATTGCTGTTCTCGCTTACGACCTCTCCGACCCCTTCTGCATACCTATCGTTCACGGAATTCAGGCAGGCCTTCACCCCGCCAGTTACATGCCTCTCCTCGTCGATGCGCAGACCCAGCGAAGACTCTTCGACAACTATCTGCGCATGATCCTTGAACGCCGTGCCGAAGGAGTTATCGTCATCGCAAGCTGGATCTTCCAGGAAACCAACCTCCTCGACGACATCGAGAAGAACCAGGTTCCCATCGTCATCGTAGGCCGCGACCTGACCAACCGAAACGTCAGTTCCCTGCTCGTGGACAATGAAGCCGGTGGCGCGCTCGCCATGCGACACCTCATCGAGCTAGGCCATCGCCGCATCGCCATCGTACGCGGTCCCGAAGAGCTCTTTGATACTGAACTGCGCTGGGCAGGCGTGCAGCGCGCTGCTGCTGAGGCTGGCGTCAAAATTGACTCGAAGCTTGTCTACCAGCTCCCTAACATCACTGACGCCATCTCGGGTTTCGAAGGGGGTCTTCATTTCGCAAACGAAATGCTTGCGTCAAAACGCCCCTTCACCGCGGTGCTGGCCTTCGACGATCTCACGGCGCTCGGAGTGGTACGCGGCCTCAACGCCGCAGGCCTCAAGGTCCCCGAAGACTGTTCCGTTGTCGGCTTCGATGATGTTCTTCCCGCCGCCGTGGCGACGCCCGGCATTACGACCGTACACCAGCCACTGAAGGAAATGGGCCTCCTCGCATCCGAGTGGACGCTCCAGGCCATCAATGCACGCGAGCAACAATCCGAAAAACCCGTTCAGCTCTACAACGCCCCGCCGGAGTTGATCGTCCGCATGTCCACCTCCCCCTGCCCCGCCGTCAGCCGTAGAACCAATCCTTGACAATCGCGCCGCCGCAAGCGATATTGCCTTATTCAAACGATTGAATCCGCCTCATTGCACTTGAAAGTTAAACTCACGCGGATCTGAACCGACCCTTGCAGGTGAAACATGAAACTGAACGTCCTCGTTCCCTTCGCTCTTATCTCCCTGCCCCTCATCCTCGTCGCGGAGACGCGCACTTCCCTTCACGATGACTGGCAGCTTCAGTCCGCGTGCAAAATCACTGCCGAGGGCTCTGCGATTTCCGCTGCCGGTTTCGCGACTGATGGCTGGCTGAAAACATCCGTTCCCAGCACGGTTCTCGCCGCGCAGGTAAAAGCCGGCGTCCTTCCCGATCCCTACTTCGGCGACAACCTGCGAAAGATTCCCGGAACCACCTACCCCGTCGGTCACAACTTCGCCAACATCGCCATGTCCCCCGACAGCCCATACGCCTGCGCGTGGTGGTACCGCAAGCAATTCAATGCTCCTGTGCTCGCGACCAAAGACAATCGTTTCTGGCTGCACTTCGGCGGCATCAACTACCGTGGCGAGCTTTGGATCAACGGCAAGAAGATTGCCGACTCCACTCAAATCGCCGGAGCCTACCGCACCTACGACTTCGACGTCACCGACGCCATCGTTCCTGGCAAACCCAATGTCATCGCGGTAAAGACTACCGCTCCCACCGAGAAGGACCTCGGCATCAACTGGGTCGACTGGAATCCCTGTCCCCCCGATAAAGACATGGGCCTGTGGGGTGCAGTCGACCTCATCGAAACCGGTCCGGTCACCGTACGCTCCCCGATCGCAATCACACACTTCCCTGATGGCTCGCTGAACCGCGCCGACCTCACCATCTACGCGGAGCTCCACAATGCCGGCAACTCGGCAATCAAGGGCATCGTCTCCGGCACCGCTGCGGGTGTGAAATTCGAGAAGCCTGTTGAACTCGCTGCACGCCAGGATCAAACCGTCGTCTTCAGTCCCGAGCAATTCCCCGCCCTTCGCATTCAGAACCCAAAGCCGTGGTGGCCGCGCCAGATGGGCGAGCCGCACCTCGAGCGACTCACCATAAGTTTTTCCATCCAGGGCCACACCACCGACGAGCAGAGCGTCAACTTCGGCATCCGCGAAATCACCTCAGAGCAGACTTCCAACGGCAGCCGCCTCTTCCGCATCAGCGGCAAGCCCATCCTCATCCGCGGTGCCGGTTGGTCTCAGGACATGCTTCTCCGCACCGACGAGAACCGCCTGCGCAGCCAGCTCGATCTCGTGCAGGACATGAACCTCAACACCATCCGCCTCGAGGGCAAGCTGGAAACCGAAGACTTCTTCCGCCTCGCCGACCAGCGCGGCATCCTTGTCATGCTCGGCTGGTGCTGCTGCGATCACTGGGAGCACTGGAAGGACTGGACGCCACAGGACCTCACCATCGCCACCGCCTCCCTGCGCTCACAGATGCTCCGTCTTCGGCATCACGCCAGCCTGCTTGTCTGGCTCAATGGCAGCGACAATCCTCCCACACCCGAAGTCGAGAAAGCCTACCTCCAGGTCGAGTCCGAAACGCACTGGCCCAACCCGATCCTCTCTTCCGCAACGCAGGCGCCGACCACCGTCACTGGCGAAAGCGGCGTCAAAATGACTGGCCCCTACGACTACGTCGCACCAAGCTACTGGTATTACGCCACGCGCTTTGGTGGAGCCGTTGGCTACAACACTGAAACCAGCCCCGGCCCGGCCATCTCTTCCCTCGCTAGCCGCAAATTGTTCCTGTCGGATCCGGAGGCATGGCCGCCCACCGCCGACTGGAGCCTCCATTACGGCGGGGGAGAATTTGCGAACCTGAAGGTCTTCGACGCCGCGATGGAAGCTGTCTATGCCAAACCGAATTCTGCCGGCGACTACGAACGCATGGCCAACACCATGGAGTACGACTCAGAGCGCGCAATGTACGAGGCCTACAGCAAGAACAAGTACACCTCCACCGGCGTCATCCAGTGGATGCTGAACAATGCATGGCCCTCGATGATCTGGCATCTCTACGACTACTATCTCGACACGGGCGGCGGCTACTTCGGCGCAAAGAAAGCCTGCGAACCGCTCCACATCCAATACGCCTACGACGATCGCGCCATCGACGTGGTCAACAGCACCTACTCTGAAGCCGGAGATCTACGCGCTGAGGTGCATGTCTACGGCCTGGCGTGGAACGAGCTGTACAATTCAACGGCAACCGTAACTGCACGCTCCGACAGTTCTCAGCGCGTCTTCACCGTCCCCGCCAACCTCTACTCCGGCCCCGAACGCCTACTCTTCATTGACCTGTCTCTTGCCGACGCGGCCGGTCGAACCGTGAGCCACAACTTCTACTGGGTTCCCACAACCCTCACCACTTTCGATTGGGAAGGTACTGACTACACACACACACCAGCCTCCCACCACGAGGACCTGACCGCCCTCACGCATCTTGCGACAGCTCAGATCGACGCTCGCGCCGAAATCTCCACTGCGCGCGGCCGCGAAATAAGACTCCACCTCGCCAACAAGTCAAACACTCTCGCATTTCAAGTTCGCGCAGCCGTCCGTACCCCATCCGGCGGACTCATCGCCCCCGTACTCTGGTCAGACAATTGGATCGAGCTCAAACCCGGCGAATCCACCACGCTGACAGCACAACTCCCAGCGGATGACAACAACTCCCCAACCGTGCAGGTCGAGGGCTGGAATGTCGCGCCCATGTCGCTCACTCCAACAACGGCAGTCGCAACACGCTGAGGACTCCGAATGTCGGCGACATCCCGAACCCAATCCGAAACCGTCGGGCTGAAGCGCGCATTGCGCTTTCGGGATCTGATCCTCTACGGCATCATCCTCATCCAGCCCACCGCGCCGATGCCCGTCTTCGGCGTCCTCTATCAAGAGTCGCGCGGTCACGTTGTCGCGGTCATTCTTCTCGCAATGATCGCCATGCTCTTCACCTCCGTCAGCTACGGCCGCATGGCGCGCGTCTATCCACACGGCGGCTCCGCGTTCCTCTATGTCGGCAAAGAAATTCATCCCAGCCTCGGTTACATCACCGGTTGGTGCCTGGTCCTCGACTACGTCATCAACCCGCTCATCTGCATCATCTGGTGCAGTCGCGCCGCCATCAACTTCGTTCCTGAAGTTCCGTACATCGCGTGGGTCATTTTCTTCGCCTTGTTTTTCACCATCCTTAATTGCAACGGCGTCGAAACCTCAGCCCGCATCAACGCCGGAATGGCTGCGGCACTGGGCATTGTCATCGTCCTCGTGCTCATCTCCTCTGTCCGCTGGATCCTCCACCTCACCCATCCCACCGCCGGGCTCTTTCTCGACCCTCTCTACAATCGCTCAACCTTCAACACCAGCGCGGTTCTTCATGGCACATCCATCGCCGTGCTCACCTACATCGGCTTCGACGGCATCTCCACACTCACCGACGAAGCCCACGACCCCGCGCGCAACGTGCCCCGCGCCATCGTCTTCACCTGCCTCATCACCGGAATCCTCGCCAGCATCGAAGTCTACTTCGCGCAACTCGTATGGCCGCGCGGCGCAGCCTTCCCCGACGTCACCACTGCCTACGTCCACGTCGCTGGCGCCATGGGCGGGCCCATCCTGCTCGCCATCGTCAATGCCGCTCTGCTCCTCGCCAACATGGGTTCAGGCATGGCATCTCAACTCGGTGCGGCGCGCCTTCTCTATGCCATGGGGCAGGACGGCGCATTGCCACGCCGCTTCTTCGGGTTGGTCAGCCTGAAGAACCGCATTCCACGCAACAACGTCATCCTGATCGGAGCCGTTTGCCTCATCGGCGCGCTCGCTTTCAACTACGACCTCGGTGCGGAACTCCTCAACTACGGCGCGCTCCTCGCCTTCATTGGGGTCAATCTCTCATCGGCGTTGCGGGGCTGGCGCTTCGGTCGCTGGTCGCAGGTCTTTCCCATCCTCATCTCGCTTGCCGGTGCAGGCACCTGCGCTGTTCTCTGGTGGAATCTCAGCCCCAAGGCAAAGCTCGTCGGCACATGCTGGGCCGTCGCCGGCATTCTTCTCTGGCTTGCCCGCCGCCGTTTCACCGTTCTCCCAGGCGAGGAACCGGCATGAGCGAACCGACAAATCCCAACGATCCTGCCTCACGCCGCTTCGACGTGACCGTCGCCGGCGACAACTGCATTGATCTCCTGATGTATGGCCTCGCCGAAGATCTTCCCTGCGAACGTGAATTGCTCGCCAGCGACATGGCCATCCGCATCGGCGGCTCCGGCGCCATTACCGCTCACAATCTAGCCGCTTTAGGCAGCAAGGTAGGATTCATCACCGCTCTCGCTGCAGACGACTTCGGCCGTATCTGCCGCGACGAACTCAACTCCGCAGGCGTCGATCTCTCCCGTTGCCCGGAACCGCCGCAAGCGCGCACAGGCGTCACTGTCCACTTGCAGCACACCGAACTGCGCCACATGTTTACCTACGCCGGTTCCATCTTCGACTTGAGATTCGATGATCTCGATCTCCATTACCTCGCCGACTCCCGTCATCTCCACTTGCCTTCGTACTACCTGCAGCAGGCGCTCACCCCCCGCATCCCTGAGCTATTTGCAAAGCTCAAATCAGCAGGCCTCACCATCTCCCTCGATCCCAACGACGACCCCGCGGACACATGGGATCGCTGCATCCTCGAAGCGCTAACCTTTGTCGACGTTCTGATACCCAACGAACGGGAAGCGTGTCTCATTGCCGCTGAACCTGACCTGGACCGCTCCATCGCCTCACTTCGCAGGATCGTCCCGCTCCTCGTCGTCAAGCGCGGCTCAAAAGGCGCATCCGCCTATACGCGAGATGAGGAGTGGCATGTGCCCGCCCAGGCGGTTCAAGTTGTCGATGCCGTCGGCGCAGGCGATAGTTTCAATGCCGGCTTTCTTCATGCCTGGATTCGCGGGCGCAGTATCCAAAGCTCGCTCGCATTCGGCAACACATGCGGCTCCGCTTCCGCCACCATGAGCGGAGGCACCTCCGCATTCCGTGACCGTGCCTCGCTCGAGGCGATCCGGAATACGTGGCGCCGTCAGGCTCCATTGGATTAAATCAGAACTAGGCGACTTGACCGAGATGCAGTCTTGGCTGCACTGCCGAAATCATCTCCGGAACAGGAGCAATCGGCATCACATCGCAGGTGAACTGCACCAGAGCCCTGCAAGATGGACAATGCGCATGCAGTTCCCCATCGTCCGTGCCGGAGACATTCGCCACTGAGAACGCCCGCAGACAGTCCGTGCAGATAAGCAACAGCGCTGCAGTACCTGTCGCGTCTAGCCCACATCGAGCCGACTGCACCCGCGGTGGCTGGCAGGGATGATAGTTGGTCGGACGCTTGAGCGGCTGATACATGAGCTGGCGAATCATGCGCATCAGCTCATCCGGATGGCACTGGCCCTTCGGATAGAAAGCATCGGCCATCACTCCCGCGGCCGAGCTCTCGCCCAGGTTGTAGGCGCCGCTGATCGCAATCACCGGGATCGCAGGAAACCGCCGCCGCACCACGGAAAGAAACTCGATGCCCGACATGCGGGGCATGTGCAGGTCAGAGATGATCAGGTCAGGTGTCGATCCGCGAAGTTCGGCAAGGGCCTCGATCCCATCCCCCGCGGTAATCGCCGCGAAGCCTTCCTCGGCAAGAATCAGCGCCATCACTTCGCGCATGGCTGCATCATCGTCTACGAACATAACCGTTGCTGTTGAAAGGTCGCTCATTGGTTGACCTCGCCCCCCTGGAAAATGGCCCTGGAATGTGCACGGAAACGAGGAACGGAAAGAACCCGGGCGCAAGCTCCACTTGCAAAATCGGATGCACAATGTTTGTTGCTGGATGCCCGCAAACCCCGCCAATTCAGCAGTACCCCGGCGAGCAGCATCCGAACCAGCAGACTGAGCGCATATTATGATGGCCCCATGCCCAGCCACCTACGGGTCTGCGCGACCTTCGCCGCGGTTGTAGCTTTTTCCTTTTCGGCCAGACCAGGCACCGCGCAAACGGCTCCGACTTCATCCGCGATCGACACCCTGCGCCCCCGCTTCCAGTCCGTCCTTCAGCAGCATGGGGTTGTCGGCGGCGGGCTGGCGCTGGTGCACCGAGGCGCTGCCACAGAGACGCTGGCCTTCGGCGAAATGAGCGCCGAGTCACACCACCCCATCGACGCAGCAACCGCCTACAACTGGGCCTCCATCACCAAGACCATGACCGCCATCGCCATCCTGCAGTTGCGCGATCGCGGCAAGCTCTCCCTCGACGACCCAGCCGTCCGTTACATACCGGAACTTCGCCAGGTACACGACCCCTTCGGCTCCATCGACGCCATCACCATCCGCCACCTGCTCACCCACAGCGCCGGCTTCCGCAATCCCACCTGGCCCTGGGACTGCGACGACAGCGCCAACTGCGATTGGCAGCCTTTCGAGCCAACGAAGTGGACGCAGGTTGGCGCCATGCTTCCCTACACGCACGTCGCCTTCGCGCCCGGCAGCCGCTGGAGCTACTCCAACCTCGGCTACGTCTTCCTCGGACAGATCATCGCGCGCCTCACTGGCGACGACTTTGAGATCTACATCGACAAGAACATCCTCAAGCCCCTGGGCATGACCGAAAGCTACTTCGACCGCGCTCCGTATTTCCTCGAGAGCCACGTCTCCGCCAGCTATCTCCGCGCCGGTTCCAAACTAACGCCGCAGCCCTTCAACTTCGACACCGGCATTACCACCTCCAACAGCGGCCTCAAAGCGCCGGTGACCGACATGGCGAAGTACCTGCGCTTCCTCATCGGCGCCTCCGGCAACGCTCTTTATGAAGTTGTGCTGAAGCGCAGCTCCCTGGAGGAAGCCTGGACCGGAGTCCTGGCTGTAGCCGAGCCCGGCCAGCCGCCCACCGCCTATACAGCCGGCGCACAAGGCACGCCGCCTATGATGGGCCTCGGCTTTTTCGTTCTAAACAGCGGCGGTCATCGCTACATCTATCACGATGGCGACCAGGGCGGCTTTTCGTCGGAGCTGTTGATCGACCCCGCCGATCATTGCGCCAGCATTCTCGTCGTCAACACCACCGACACCGGCGCTCCACCCACCGCGCCCGAACTCCACCCTCAATCCAACACCGAGCCCGACGCAAAGACTGATCTCCGCCAGACCCTCCGCAATGTTCTGATCGAACAAGTATTTCCGAGGTCGAAGTAACCTACATCGACCCTTTGCCGATATCCATCGCCGCCGAAATCGGATTGCGCTCGTCGATGTACTCCTCGATCGTCTTCTCGAGAATTCCCTTCGCCTCGAGGATGAACTCCACCGCATCGCGCCCCGCGCCGTAGCCGCCCGCATTAGGAGTTACGTAATGCGCCTCGGCCTTCACCTGCGCCCGCGCATTCGCAACCGCCACCGCAAATCCGCACTCGCGCATCACCGGCAGATCGATCACGTCATCGCCAACGTAGCAAATCTCCTCGAGCGTCACGCCTTCCTTCTCAAGGATCTCCCGCACCGCCTGCATCTTGAACGCCTGCCCCATGTACACAAACTCGAGTTTCAGATCGCGTGAGCGCGTCGCCACTGTCTCACTCACGCGTTTCGTGATCACGCCGCACTTCATCCCACCCAGCCGCGCCAGTGAAATCGCGGTGCCGTCGTGTGCGCTGTAGCCTTTCGCCTCCATCATGGTCGAAGAGTGCACACCGAACCCAATCTGCCCCTCATGCTTCGAGAGGTGAGCCTGAGTCGCTTCGCTGCTCGATCCCGGATTCGGTGCAGGCACCAGCCAAATGGTCCCATCTGTCAGAACACCATCAACGTCGAAGAGAATAATTTTGATGCGGCGGGCACGATCTTGCGCGGAGAGTGTCATGCTCCGATTCTAAATCGCTGTCCGATTGACCGTTCCTGGAACCACTCGAACAGGATCGCAAGCTGAATCGCTTTGCGTCAGGGTTCGACTTCACAGCTTGCTGAAGAACTCGCGGTTCGGCGCGTCTTGAAAGGGCACGGATTTATCCGTGCCGCCAAGTTGTTGCAAAACGAGCGCGGCTTTAGCCGCTGAGGGATGGTCCGGCGATCTCGCCACGAACGAAGAGCATTTTTTCGCCAAGCTGTTCAGTCGTGCCGAAAACCCTTCAACTGCGCGAACCCTTCAGCCCCTGTTCCTTAAAAGAGAACACGATGAACATCTTTATTCGAGCTCCTCGCGCTCCGCTTGTCTGAGAGAATCAGAAAATGGACAGCGAGTCCAAACCGCAACCCAAGCCATCACCCGCACTCGATCCCGAAGACTCGGGATCCCCGGAGAGAGGTCCACGTGCCTGCGATGGCGACTACTACTTCGACGGTCCGTACATGGTGTTCACTGCCGCCTACCTGCTCAAGCGCGGTACTTGCTGCGGCTCAGGCTGCCGTCATTGCCCCTACCGCGGAACCGATCGCGACCGCAACCCAGCGACCTCCGAATAGATCCTAGACCTCGTCCTGCGTGAATCCCTCTTCCCGCTCCTCGTCGGCATCTTCACCCGCAAACTCCCAGCCGCCGGGCGCTCCCGGACCAGTCACCGCCTCTTTCGCCACATCCACGGGAAACTCCGTGATCGATAGTTCGCTGGTGTTCGCCGGAGCAATTGCGGTCTCCGCCTCCTCGCCCCGCTGTTTTCTCCCCGGCTCCTCCAGGATGAACAGCACCATCCGCGCAAAGTCCTCCGGCTCCAGCGGGTACCCCGCCGAACCCTCCGGCGAAATCTCCCATCGCTGATGCTCGCCCGTTTTCACCAGCCCGGGTTGTATGCACGACACCAGAATGTCTCCATCGCCCAGCTCCGCCGCCAGCGCATCTGACAAAACCTCGATGGCCCTCTGGGTTGCTGCGTAAGGCGTCGCCCGCGAGCTGCTGCCCACCGTGCTCGATACATTCACCAGGTGCCCAGACCCCTCCGAGACAAAATGCTTCAGGAACACATAGGCCACGCGGAACGAGCCCTCCACGTTAACCCGGATCATGCTGGTAAGACGCTCGATGTCGACGGTCTCGATGATCCCCGCCTCATAAAGCGCCCCGTTGTTGAAACAGATATCGCATCGCCCGAACCGGTCGAGCGCGGCATACAGCAGCGTTTCCGGAAGGTTCTCGTCGCCCAGGCTGCCCTCGATCACGGTGCAGGGCCCCTTCAACTGCGCCGCCAGCGCGCTCAACTTCTCCATCGAAGGCGCAGTCAAAACCAGCGAGTATCCCGCTCGCGAAAGCTCCCTCGCTACTGCTGCTCCCACGCCTCCCGTCGCCCCTGTAATGATCGCTACCCGCGAAGACTCGCCGTCGTTCATTTCTTCCCACCCGCTTAAGAATACGCGGATTCGGCGTCGTTCAGAGTTGAGCAGTTTGAGTCTAGTTCAGCCCGGCCGCACCCGCTCCGGTAGCAACGGTTGCAGGGGCCTGGGCCGATGGCTCCCGCACCAGCACCGCAAAACGCGGGAAGGCGAAGCTTCCCCCCGCATCGTCAATCACATTCAACTGGCACACATACGACCCCGGTTTCAGCCCCGTCAGTGGCACATCCAGCTCCACCGCCACGGCGTCCCGTCCCTGCACGTTCACCGTCTTCGCCTGGACGATCGGAGTCTCATACACCTTGGTGGCCCCTTGCAGCAGTTCAAGGCTGCTCAGCACATTGACGCCCGGCTTGGTCCCCTTCGGCGAGTTCTCAGCAAGCTTCTCCCGCGCCGGCCCGTACACCTCATAGAGCAGGTAAAGATGCTGATCCTGCCGAAAAACGTGGCTGATATTCGGCACGTACTCCTCGCCCCCGCGCACCAGCGGCGATTCCTTCTTGCTCGGCTGCCGAGCCGACGCCAGCACAATCGAGCTCATCTTCAGCGGCTGCTTTTTCATATCCGGCAGCGTAATATCCGCCTCAAACGACCCCATCCGGCCCGTCTGGTTCTCCCGCACCACAAACTTCAAGTGATACTTGCCCGGCGGCAGATTGAAACTCGTCGTGTACTCAATATTCTTCTGCCGCGCCTGCAGCATCGGATCCAGGTTCAGCTTCACCGTCTCCCGCGCATTGCCGATCGGCCGCTTCACTTCATCGATGACCTCGCCGATGATGTCCAGCGTCGCTTTATCCTTGTCGCCGCCCTTCACAAACGGAATCTGCGATCCCGGCACGATCAGCGAAACCGGCACAAAGAAGCGGTTCTCATCCAGCCGGAAGTACATCGCATCCAGATACACCGCCATGTCCGTCGCCGGCAGATCGCTCGTCATCTGCTCTTCCAACTCCCGCTCGCGATCCTCGCGGCCTGAATGTTTGAAGTCCGCCGGAGCATAATAGCCCTGCCTGTACTCCACCTTCACGCCCGGCCGGTTTACCTTGATCGCCAGCTTGCGGTACTTCCCATCGCGCGCCGGATTCGATGAATGAAAACCGATCGCGTAGTACGCTGACGTATCCTTCTGCACCTGCGCAAACGCCGGCGCAAAGTCGTTCGAATCGAAGAACGCCTTGCCGCCCGTATCCGAACTCAGCGTCCCCATCACTTCCTGCGACGCAAAGTTCTGGCTCATATTGTTCGTCAGCGCCGCGCCATTAAAAGCCCCAGACCCCCGCGTGCTCCCAACCGACGCATCCCCAAGCGGCGATATCGCCTGCAACCCGCGAGTATCCACGCTGTAAATCGAGAGATTCGCCCGAACAGCCGCATTCACGGCCGCCCGCAGCGAAGCCTGGTTCTCAATTCCGTCGCGCGAAATCCCGCCGGAAAAATAGAGCAGAGACTTCTTCACCGAGATCTTCTCCAGCGACTTCGCAATCGCCCGCAGCGCAAACAGCTCCCGATCCGTATTCAGATCGTTGTACTCGCTCTCGTCCGGCGTGTACCCAGTCGCGTCCTCCGCCTGGTTCGAATTCGCCGTCGCCCCCTGCGCGAATCCCTCGCCTTCAGTCCCGTTGTAAACTCCAACCTCGTTGGCCAGCACGGCCTTATCTGCGGTGAAATCCTGATCTACCTTCAGCGTGTCTCCCAGCGAAACCAGCGCCACAAGATCCGCGGGCTGCATCTTGTTTGTCAGGAAATCCCGCGCCGCCTTCACGCATCGATCCAGATCCTCCGGCCCCATTGAGGTCAGATCGAAGAACATCACGATAAGCCGGTGATTGCGCAGATCCTCAGGCCGGGCCACGACAGCCGCCTTCGCCCCCGGCCCATTCACGCTGGCAGCCAGCCCGCTCACCGTCGCCTCGTTCAGCGGAGTTGCCATCTCCACGCTTTGAAAATCAAACGTCGAAATCTGCTGCCGTTTCCCGTTCTCAGAGATCGAAAAATCACTCTGCTTTAATCCGCGAACAAGCTCTCCCGTCTTCGCATCCCGCACCACCACGTTGGTCAGCACCAGTTCCGCGTTCGCCTTGAAAACATAATCGGCCTGCTGGCTCGGCTGCGTTCCAGCAGCGTCCTGCGCCGCAATCACAGCCGCATGCGGAACCAGCAGCGCCAGCGCCGCGGCCATCGCAACCGCTTTGTGTAGCCAGTTCGCCATCAGAACCGGAACCTCGAAGTAAATTGAAACGACCGCATCGACCCAGCAGAGGTCACCTGCCCAAACGTCGGCGACGCCGCATTCAAATCCACTCCCGAGTACTGCACCGTGTTGAACACGTTATTGATCGTCGCCCTCATCTCAAGGCTGCGCGTCTCTCCCAGCCCCACTGTCTTCGACAGCGCCATGCTGTTCTGCACCGTGCCCGGCCCTGTGATGAAGTTCCGTGGAGCATTGCCAAACGTCCCGCACGGATACAGCGGATCGGCCGCCGGCTCGCTAAACGCATCGCCACTGAACCACTGCCGCCCCGAGCTCAAACTCAGCGGCGCTCCGGTCAAACTCGGCCTGAACGTTCCGCCCGTCCCGCATGCCACGCTCAGCTGCGACCCTGCGAACACCGGCGTCAGCGGCATTCCGCTCGCAAAAGTGAAGTTGCCCGACACGGAGAATCCCTCGAGGACGTGCGCCCCGGTCCCGGTCGTAACCCAGTGCTTGTCCTGCCCGAACGGAAGCTCGTAAACATAATTCCCGGAAACCTTGTGCCGCTGATCCAGGCTCGAATTCCCTTCCTCATCCGAGAAGTCCGTCCAGTTCTGCGCGCCAACTCCGCCGACACTTCCCACCGCACCCGCATTGTCGATCGCATGCGAATACTGATAGTTCGCGCCCACCGCAACCCCATTCGACATCCGCTTGTTCAAGCGCACCGTGCCCGCGTTGAACTTGTAAAACGCTGCGGCCTGTTCGTAGCGGAATATCAAATTCGACGGATCGGTCTGCGGACTGCCCGCCAGCGCCCGCGGAGCCGAAACGATATCCAGATGATTTCCCTTCGAGCCGTTGTAGCCCGCGTTCAGCACAATTCCCCACGGCAGCGTCTTCTGGATATCGAGATTCCACGTCTGCACATATGGCAGCTTGAAGTGCGGATCAACCGCATAGTTCCCCACCGTCGCTGGCGCAGGAAACCCATTCGCCAGCGTGAGACACGAATTCGTCACGGCACACACCGTGGTCGGTGCTCCATTCGCATCGATCTCCTGGTTCGTCTGCTCGTTCGTAAACGGCGGCTGATGCGCCATCGTCGTCGCGAACGTCGCGTACGAGCCCACCGTGTAATTCATCCCGAACCCCGCGCGCACCACCGTCTGCTTCAGCTTCGGAACCCTCCACGCAATGCCAACCCGTGGCGCAAATGCAGTCCGAAACGGCTCCACCAGTGCCTCTGGCAAACCACCCTGCCCGGCGAGAACTTGTGCCTGCGTTGCAAATCCGTCCGCGGGGCTCGTCAACACCTCTCCGAGTCGTCCGTTCTTCTCTGTATAGGGAGCGAAATACTCGTAGCGCAGCCCGGCGTTCACCGTTAAGCTCGGCATCCACCGCCAGTCATCCATCGCAAACGCGTCGAACACGTTGTCACGCAGATAGCTTTTATTCACCGTCGCATTCAGTGCAGTCTGTTGCGGCAACCCCAGCAGGAGATCCGCGAAACTCGATCCAGTGTTCTGATCGCCGGCGGCGTTCTGCGTAAACAGTCCTGTAAAAGCGAAGCTCCCCGTCGCATTTGAACTCGAAAGAAAATCGTTGTGCACCCGCCGGTAGTCGCCCCCGAAGCGCAGATTATGCTTCCCATGGATCCAGCTCAGCGTCTCCGAAAACGAAATCGTCTGGTTGATCGCAAATCGCGGCTGCTGCTCGTTCAATCCCGCAATGTCGCTCAGTTGCACGCTCGGCAAGCCGTAGTTCAGGGGCGTCGCGCTCAGCGCCGATCCGTCCGGTCCCAGGATTCCAAGCTGCGTCTCGATGTCCGGTCCATTCGTGAAGTAGTTCGTCGTGTGATTGTTCGCTCGATTCCAGTTCACGTTCGAGATGCTCGTCAACCGGTGGTATCCAATCGTGTAGCCTGCCTGCAGCGATTGCGAATCCGACGCCGTCCTCCCGCCCAGTTGCGGAAACAAATTCACGTTGTCGCTCGCCGAGTGGCTCCAGTTCCAATTGGCGTTCATGCTCTGCCGCAGACCCAGACCCTGGCCCGCCTGCGCGGCCCTTCGCCCCCCGCCGCCTCCACCGCCTCCGCGTCCGCCCATTCCAAACGGCGAACCATTCGCGCCAAAGCTCCGCATATACCGGACTCCCGCTTGCGTCGAATTCGACTGCTCCGTCGACAGCAGGTGATAGTTCTGAATCGATCCCAAAATATTCGGCTCCGGAAAGTACTGCAGCAGAGCCTTTGCCTGTGCCGAGATCCGATCCGCTGGAATCGCGTTCAACGCAAACTGCTGCTTCGTCTCCGGATCGAAAATCGGCGCCAGCCCAGCCGCGGAGAAATCCCCGGCCCTCTGCGCATCCGTCGGCACCGTCGCATACTCATCCAGCGGATTCGAATTCCGCGATCCCGAAAGCGTCAGAAACACCGTGTCCTTCCCGCTCGGCTTCGTCAGCCCCGGAATGTACGGTGCACTGATAAACGTCAGCCCAAACCTGTTCGTCCCCGAAGCAGGCTGAAACTGCGGCTGCCCGCGCAAACTGAACGGCTCCGCATTCAACGCCGAATTGCTTCCCATCCAGAAGATGGCTCCATGCGGCTGACCCGGCTTGAAACCGCGGAAATTCCGCATCCCGCCTCCGAAGCCGCCACGCCCACCACCACCAAAGCCTCCACCTCCAAACCCTCCGCCAAATCCACCCGGTCCGCCGCCAAAACCGCCTCCGCCAAACAGCCCTCCTCCCGGCCCATCTCCCCCGCCAAACCCACCTTGCGCCCGGAACGTCTCCATCGCATCGCGCAGACGGTCCATATCCACACCCGCCAGCGGGCTTACCGATCCCGACTGCCCGCTGATCGCCACCGACTGATCGCTGAAATCCGAATTCCCGGCAATCGACGGCAACGCCGCTCCGGCCTGTCCAGCACTGCCCTGCCCGGCAGCGCCACCCTGCGCCTCTGCATCGCCGGTCAGCGCGCTGATCAGGTTCAGGCTCTGCGCCCCATTCGCTGCCATCTGCCGGATCGCCTGCGTCATCTGGCCCGCCTGCGCGTCTTCCCTCTGCTGTTGCTGCGCCGCACGCGATGCCAGCACCAACTGAAATTCCACTGCCTGCTCATGGCTCGACGCATTCAGCACCGCCTCCTGCGCACCCGGAGCGAAGGCCGCAAACTGCGTCCGGATCACATACCGCCCGTTCGTAGGAATCGACAGCGCCCACGCACCGGTCACATCCGTCGTCGTCGAGTAGCGCTTTCCCGTCAGCGTGTTCTGCGCGGTGACGGTAACGCCAGGCAGCGGAACCGTCCCGCTCTTCACATGCCCGCGTAGCGTTCCCCCTGTCACTGCCGCGCCAGTTTCAGGCGTCGCCGACACCGATCCTGCCGGACTCGATTCTGTCCCCGGCGCAGCCACCTGCGCCCACCCGATCAGGCAAGACACCGCACACCAAGCCACACCCACAGCCACTCGCAGTGTCCAGCGCTTCATCCATGCTCCCAAGTCGAACCCTTACTCAAACAGACGGAAAGCAGCGCTCGAAGGTTTACGACAGTTCCGCCATAAGGCCGCCTCTGCCACTCAGGAACGAACAGCTCCAAATTAGCTAAGATCTGTAAAAGGTCCGAGTGGACGGTGACACACTCGCGACCCCAGCTGAACGGGCGTTCCGCGTCCGTGGTAGCTTACATTTCGGGGGATTGCCTCGCATGTCACGATTCACCGTGTTCTACAATTCGATTCCGATCGGACATTCCGAGCTTGAAAGCGGAGACCCACCGATGGGTGTGGCGAGTGGCAAGTTCGTTCCCCTACCTTCATATCAAGAAGCGCAACCTCTGGTCATTGCCGCTCGGGACACTTCCCAGGTTCACCTTGCGCTGATCGTTCGAACGACTGAGGATCGGGTGCTTCCTGCCCAAGGGGGAGTCCAAATTGTCGATTATTCTCCGGAACTCGGAACCGACGGCATAGAGCTTCACGTTTTAGGTATTGGTTATCCCTTATATGAAGAGCTGTTCCCAGGCCGCCACGCAGCGTATGTCGCACCATTCTCAAACGGCAGATCGAAGCAGCAAAAATGAGTAAGGGAAGTGTGGGCGGTCATACGTCCGCGACTAGGCTGCACGCCCGTTCAGGCACGCAAATGATGGTGCTTTCGCAGCCGATCCATCAAGACTCTGGCCATTAGTCCGACACAGAATGATGCTAGCCCTAGTGATCCACCGAAGATCAGCATGATTGGCCCCTCGTTATTGAGCAACGACCAGAATGCAACACCGCCGAGCGGCTGAGTTGCGCAGGCGATAAGAGTGATTGCGACTGGAACCATCCAACCAAACCGACGGCGTGAGAAACCAGCCAGCAGCGATGCTCCGGCAAGCCAACAGACGAACACCATGGAGCGGGTTGCATATGCCGCATCGTTGCGGCCCCATGGATTTGGGTAATCGCAATCAAAACAGTCTGCAAGCGGAAATAAGATGAGAGCGCAAAACGAAATTGCAATCAGCACAAGGACCAAGTGACGACGTAGATATCCGGCGAACCGGACCGGTGCGCGGCGATTATTGGCGACTGATTCCACGTTTCTATTATGTGAGACGATGATTTCGCTCAAAAGGCCATAGTGCCCGAGTTCTGGCCCACTCGAACCTTTGACGAATCTACGAATACTGGTCCAGACAGCTTGGATCGTATGACCTGACATCCCGTTCGTTTTATCCGGTCCCCATCGCGACGCGAGCTCGCAGCTCTAATCCATCACTTCGGAATCCTGAAGTCGTACACTCTTCCCGAAGCGGCCCCACCCGATCGCGCTCCACCCGAGGAACCGCCCGCCATGGTTGACTGCTGGCCGGTACCCATGAAGAAGGCGTACTCTCCCGGCTTCATGTCGGCGGCAAGTTTCAGCCTGTAGGTCCTGATTCCTGCATGCTCAGCGGTGAAGGCGATCACTTTGTCGCGCTTGATGCCCGATTTGCCGCCAGTGATGCCACCGAAGCTTCCGATCTGGAACTCGCGCCGGTTTCCCTTCCTTTCAAGACTGATCAGCGAGAAGTCCGCGGCGCTGCCACCATCAGGCACGTAGATGTAGAAGACCGGCATAGAGTCGCGGACATCGTTTTTCGACTCCGGACCATCGAGAAACGCATCCCAATGTTCGTTCCGCATACCGTAGGTGAACATGCTGCCCGCCTTGCCTCCAACCTTGGTCTGGCTGATGGCTTGTCCTTCGATGCGCGTAAACGCGGAGCCATTCTTCCAGTAAACGCCAACCTCTGGCGGAGGCAGGTTAGGGTCGTTCGACATGGGCGCAGCCGCAACCACGATGGGCCCGGCAGGAGGCGCAGGATTGATCATCACTTTAATGACATCATCGGAGACCTTGGCAGCCTTGAGTTCCTTCAAACCGCCAACGCTGGTGTTGAACTGCAGGGTTCCGCCTGCACTGGCAGCGCGAATTTTCGTGATGATGACGTCGTCCGAGAGGCCGAGGCCCACCATGTCGATGACGTCCTGGTTGGTGATCCTCGAGGAAAGTTGCTGGCTCCGGGTGATGGAAGAAAGAAGGAGCAACAGAATTGCTGTCAAAACGGTTTGCCGTCTCATGAGACCTCCTCGATTTTGCTGAGGTTGCGTCCTGTCTGCTGCCACTGAATGGGGACGTGAGAAATCTAGCACGACAAACAGACAAGTGCCACCGGCCTATGAAATGCAAATCCTTCGCGGCCGCCAGACCATGAATCGTCCCCTTCACCCCTGAAAGCCGTAACGAACCCTGTTTACCATTTGGTTTACATCGTGGTTACTCCCGATGTCGCGTACCCGGTTTTCCGCTTGCGCGCGAATCTTGCCATGTTTACTCTTACGCCAATACCTCAGTGGTAGCTACCGTGGGGGCGGTTCCAGGCACGGGGAGCGGAAAGGTCACTACCTTGATGAAGATCGGCACCACCATCCGTGCGCACCGCCTGCAAAAGGGGCTATCGCAAGGCGACATCGAAAAGAAGACAGGGCTGCTCAGGTGTTATCTCTCGCGCGTTGAGAACGGACACACTGTTCCCTCGCTCGACACCCTCTCCAAAATTGCCCTCGCGCTCGATCTTCCCATCGCTCAGTTCTTCGCAGAAGATTCCCTCAACGGCAACATGAACGGCCACCACCTCAGCGACGAAGAACTCCGGTTCCTCACCCAGATTCGCCGCTACTCCACCAACCTCAACGACAGCGATCGCAAGCTGCTGCTCGCCATGGTCAAGAAGTTCGCGTCAACTGCAGTGGTTCGATAAGAATTCGTTTCAGGCCTGAGCGGGGGCTTGGTCATTGGAGGCCAGTGACAAAATAACCCGCTTCAGGGACGTCCCTACTCATCGAAAACATTGGGCGAGATCGAAAAACTCTGTCCAAGACTCAGAACCCACCGATGTGTCTCGAAGCCAGAATGAACGCTCAGGGCACCACTTACAGCTTGCTCAAGAACTCGCTATTCATCGCAGTTTTGAAAGGGCACGGATTTATCCGTGCCGCAAGGTGTCCCAATAATGAGCGCGGCTTTAGCCGCTGAGGGATGATCTGAAGTGTCCGGCACTAATGAACAACATCTTTCAGCAAGCGGTTTCGTCGTGCCCTGTCCCACCCGAGACGGGGTTCGGCTTTAGCCGCTGCCGAATTCGAAAACCCTAAACATCATTCCCCAGATGGAAAATCGGCTCCGCTCCATGCGCCCCCGCCAGTAGCGCCTGCTCCTCGTGCGACTCCAGCGGCTTGTAATTCTGCGCCACATCCATCGCCAGCCTGAAGTAGCGCTCGTCTCCCGGCGGAATCGCTGCCGTAATTGGATGGTTCAGCGTCCACCGCAGTCCCATCGACGCCTCATCCGGAAACGCCGCTGGCTTGTACCAGCACTTCGGCTCCGGATGATCCTTCTTCTGGTCCTCCGGCCACACCGACTTCGCCATGCCCTTCAGCGCCAGGATGCCCATCTTCTTCTCCTGCGCCTTCTTCAAGATCTGCGGCCCGAACCCGGCCTGCGTGTACAAAACGAAATTCAGCGGAAACAGAATCGTATCGAAGTTGTACCGGTCCATCGCCGCCACCGCCGTCTCCGCCGAGTGCACTGAGAACCCGATGTAGCGGATCTTCCCTTCCTTCTTCGCCGCTTCCATCGTCTCCATCGCGCCGCCGGGTCCCAGGACCTTATCGAGGTCAGACATCTTCGTCAGCGCATGGAACTGGTACAGATCCACGTGATCGGTCTGCAGCAGTTTCAACGACTCCTCAAGCTGCTTGCGCGAGTCATCCTTCATGCGACCCTCGGTCTTGCAAGCCAGAAAGCAATTCTTCCGGTACGGCGCCAATGCCGGCCCCAGCATCTCCTGCGCATTGCCATAGCTCGGAGCTACATCGAAGTAATTGATCCCACGATCGACGGCCTCGGCCACAATATTCTTCGAGTCGCCCGTGCTCTCGTCCATCACCACGATCCCGCCAAACGCGATGATCGAAAGCTGCTCCCCCGTCCGTCCGAGAGTGCGTTTTGCAATTGGATTGTTAGGTGTCTTCGCTTGCATCTGGCTCGAAGCCGCCACTGCCGCGGCGGTCACCGCAGCCTGTTTCAGAAATTCACGACGCTCCATGGTCAAGCTCCTTCAGAGAAGTGGATTGACGATCCGCGTTCAACAGGATTCTCGCACATTTCATCTGGTCGCGTGATGAAGTTGGTCGAGCTCAACTCGTCGCGATAGTGACAAAGAATCCAAACAGCACCAGGATTCCAACGATCATGCCCACAGCGATCTGCAATCGCGTTCGAAACACCGAGCGCGGATTCCCGATGCGTGGCACCATCGGCGCTGCAAACAGCAAACCGCAGAGTACTCCGCCGAGGTGCGCAGAATTATCAATACTGATCCCCGTGCGCGAAGAAAGCACAGGTAAGCTGATCGTCAATCCGATCACCAGATTAATCGCCGCGAAGTAGATCACCGACTTCCGCAGTCGCTTCAGCTCATCCGGCGGTACCGGCAGCCTGGGCGACTTCAACAGAACGATCAACGCCCCCGCAATGCCGAAAACCGCACCCGAAGCTCCCGCACCCGGCGGGAAATACGCCAGCGCTTCGAATCCCTGATGGGGCACATGAGCCACGTTATATTGCACTCCATTCCAGAGCACCGACAGAAGATTGCCAGCCGCTCCCGTCAGCACATATACCGCAACAACACCAAACGAGCCCATGAGCGGCTCAGCCAGTAACCCCAGGTTCCACAAGCACCACATGTTCGTAGCGAGATGAATGATCCCCACGTGAACAAACATCGCCGTCACGATACGCCACCACTCACCCTGCACCAGAACGGAACCGGCGTTGTTTGCTCCCCACTGCATCAGCTGTTCTGGTGTCGGACTCAACCCGCTCACATGCCTCAGCAGCATCAGCACAAATATCGCAACGTTGATACCCACCAGTACATAGGTCGCTGGAGCCGTGGCCCAGAACGATCGCTGCCTTCTCACCACCGGCTGCGGCGTCGGCACATACTCCGGATCCGGCCGCAGAATCTCGGGCTCCAGCCCATAATCCTCGGGTCCAGATGGCGGTGGAACACTGCTCATGTTCCAACTTTAATTCATTCGCACTCTTCGCATTGTTCGCATGCACCCGCACCAGAACGGTGCAAATCCCCGCACAAATCGAGCCATCCCTTCGATGTAGCCTATTCCTTGGTGTTCTTTTTCGCTTTCATCTGGCTGAACAACCGCGCATCCAACATCCACCAAATGCCAACTTCCACCCAAATGAAGGAGCCTTTCGTGAGTACATCGTCGACAGCAGGCCTTAAGCCAATCCGCCGCGCGCTGCTCAGCGTTACAGACAAAGCCGGCCTCGTCGACTTCGCCCGAGCGCTCGCCGGCTTCGGCATCGAGCTCATCTCCACCGGCGGCACTGCGCGCGCTCTCCGCGAAGCCGGCCTCGCTGTCAAGGACATCAGCGACCTCACCGGCTTCCCCGAAATGCTCGACGGCCGCGTCAAAACGCTGCATCCCCGCGTCCACGGCGGACTTCTCTACATCCGCGGCAACGCCGAGCATGAATCCGCGGTCGCTGCTCACAACATTCAGCCCATCGACATGGTTGTCGTCAACCTCTACGCCTTCGAGAAGACCGCCGCTCAGCCTGGCGTCGCCTTCGGTCATCTCATTGAAAACATCGACATCGGCGGCCCCTCCATGGTCCGTTCCGCCGCCAAGAACTTTGAAGACGTCGCCATCGTCACCCGCGTCTCTGACTATCCCGCACTCACTGAAGAACTGAAGGCCAACAACGGAGCCCTCACGCGAGCAACACGCTGGCATCTTGCCAGGCAAGCGTTCGCCACCACCTCCGCCTACGATTCCGCCATCGCCAACATGCTCGACAAGATTGCCGAAGCCCCCGAGCCCACTCAGCCCATCGCTCCAAAGGAGCAATCAGCCGCACCGCAGGCGCTTCCGTCCACTCTGCGCATCAACATGCCCCTCGCGCAGTCGCTCCGTTACGGCGAAAACCCCCACCAGCGCGCCGCCCTCTACTCCGACAGCTCAGGCCTCGGCGTCGCCGGAGCCACCCAACTTCAGGGCAAAGAGCTCAGCTACAACAACCTCGTCGACCTCGATGCCTGCTGGGAGCTCGCGCAGGAGTTCGACGATCCTGCCGTCATCATCGTCAAGCACACCAACCCCTGTGGCGCAGCCACCGGCCACTCCGTCCTCGAGGCCTACCAGAAAGCTCTCGCCTGCGATCCCATCTCAGCCTTCGGCGGAGTCATCGGCATCAATCGCCCCGTAGACGCCGAAGCCGCAGCTGACATCGCCAAGCTCTTCGTCGAAGCCATCGCCGCTCCCTCCTTCACCCCCGAAGCACGGGAGCGTTTCTCGGCCAGAAGAAACCTCCGCTTGGTCGAGGTCCGCCCCGCTGCGCCGCGCCCTGTCGTCAAGAACATCTCAGGCGGGCTGCTCCTCCAGGACGCCGACACCGGCCGCATCACCGAAGACGAACTCAAGGTCGTCACCTGGCGTCCGCCATCACCAGAAGAGCTCCGCGCCCTCATCTTTGCCTGGCGCGTCTGCAAGCACGTAAAGTCCAACGCCATCGTCTACGCACGCGACGGCCAGACTGCCGGGATTGGCGCCGGCCAGACGAGCCGCGTTGACGCTGCCAAATTCGGCGCACAGAAAGCCGTGCTTCCTCTTCAGGGCACAGTGGCCGCATCCGACGCATATTTCCCATTTCCCGACGGACTCGAAGCCGTCGCCGCGGCCGGTGCTACCGCCGTCATTCAGCCCGGCGGATCGGTGAAGGACGATGAGGTCATCGCCGCTGCCGACCGCCTCGGCCTCGCCATGGTATTCACCGGAATTCGCCATTTCCGCCACTAAAGTGCCGAAGCTGAGGAGGTTGTTCACGGCAGATCGTTGAGAATGACCACCCGCAGTCCTTTGGCCAGCACTCGAACTTTGTTACCTGCACCGGCTCAAAACGCTTGACACCCCTGCCTCTTTGCGACTAAACCCGGGTAAAATCGTCTTTAAGATTAGGCAGGTTGCGCCCGCGCACCGTCCGCATCAAAGCTTTCAACCGGGCTGGCGAGAGAGATTCACGTCCGTCTCAGACGAAAGTCACTGGATCCCCGAGGATCATGAGAATAAAGACATTAGCTTCATCGTTGTGGTTACCCTTCGCCGCCTCGCTCCTTGCGGCGCCGGCGCTGCATGCGCAATCACAAAGCGCCCCGACTGCGCCTGCGGCTACCCCGCCCACCGGCTCCTCGGCTCCAGTTGCTCCGAAGCCGCCCCAACCAACAGCCAATTCGGCAAATCCCGAGCCCGCTCGCGCCCAGTCCTACTATCACGCCGCGCTCGCTGAAATCTACGAAGAGCAGGCCATCGCCACCGGCCGGCCCGAGTTCATGCGCCATGCAGTCGAGGAGTACAAGACGGCGTTGAGTGCCGACCCTAATTCTCCGCAGCTCAACGACGAACTGGCCGACCTCTACTTCCGCACCGGACAGATTCGCGAAGCAGAAGCTACGGCCCGAGGGTTGCTCAAGACCTCGCCCAACGACATCGACGCCCATCGCCTCCTCGGCCGCTTGTACCTCCGCCAGCTTAGCGAAGCCCAGAATGCCGTCTCCTCCTCCTCGCCCACTGGCAATACCCTCGACCAGGCCATCGGCGAATTCCAGAAGATCATCACCCTCGATCCCAGAAGTATTGAAGACCGCATGGTCCTCGGTCAGCTCTTCACCGTGAAGCACCAGACAGAGAAAGCTGAAGAGCAATTCAAAGCGGCCCAGAATCTCGATCCCGACTCGGAAGAAGTCGTTCTCAATCTCTCGCGCCTCTACGCTGAGAACGGCGACATGGCGCACGCCACCAAAGTCATTGAAAACGTGCCAGAATCCGAACGCACGACCAAAATGGAGTTCGCTCTCGGCGCGGTCTATGACCAGATGAAGCGACCCAAGGATGCCATCGGAGCTTACAAGCGCGCTGCCGACATGGATCCTGAAGATGCGCGAACCCTTGGCGCTCTGGCTCAGGCGCTTCTCAACGACGGCCAGCTCGACGAATCCCTGAAAGTCTACAAGCAGATTGCCGCCGCCGATCCTGAAGACGCCGGCAACCTCGTTCACATCGGCGAAATCCTTCGCCGCCAGGGCAAGTACGAAGAAGCACTCACCACAGTAAAAAAAGCCGTCAAGAAAGATCCCGATTCCCTCGAAGCCGGCTACAACGAGGGCCTGCTGCTCGATGTCCTCGGGCGCTACGACGAATCCGCTCAGGTCTACGAGCACATGGTCGACTTGACCTCGCATGCCAACGGCGCCTACACCGCCGACGAAAAAAACAATCGCGCCATCTTCCTTGAGCGTCTTGGCTCCGTCTACCACGAGCAAAACAAAGTTGACGAGTCGATCGCCACATATCAAAAGCTGATCGATCTTGGCGGAGAGAACGCCCTTCGCGGCTATCAGAGCGAAGTCGAGGTCTACCGCGATGCACGCATGTACGACAAAGCCATCGCGGTCTCACGTAAAGCCGTCGAGGCCGATCCGAAGAACCGTGACCTCAAGTTGATGCTCGCCGGCGAACTCGTCGACGAGGGCAAAGACGAGGACGGCATCAGCATGGCCAAAGGCATGCTCACAAACTCCAACCAGGATCGTGAAGTGTGGATCGCTCTCGGCCAGATCTACACCCGTCTCCACCGTTGGAAGGACGGAGAAGAGGCCCTCACCAAAGCCACTTCCCTCACCAGCAAGAAAGAAGACAATCTATATCTTCTCTTCTTGAAAGGCAGCCTCGCTGAGCGGCAAAAGCACTTCGAGCCCGCCGAACAGTATTTCCGCCAGGCGCTTCAAGTCGATCCCAACAACGCAATGGTTCTCAACTATCTCGGCTACATGCTTGCGGACAAAGGCTCTCGCGTGACTGAAGCCTTGAAGATGATCCGCAAGGCAGTCGAGGCTGAGCCCATGAACGGCGCCTATCTCGACTCACTCGGCTGGGCTTATTTCAAGCTCGGCCAGTACGAGCAAGCCGAAACCAACCTTCGCCAGGCCGTTGAGCGCAGCCAGACAGATCCCACTGTTCACGACCATCTCGGCGACCTCTACGAAAAAACCGGACGCATTCGTCTTGCTGCAGCGCAATGGGAGATTTCAGTAAACCAGTTCTCCAAATCCGCTTCCGCCGACATTGAACCTGCTGAAGTCGCAAAGGTGCAGAAGAAGCTCGACTCAGCTCGCGTTCGCCTCGCCAGGCAGGACAACGCCACAGGCACCAACAAACCGGAATAGCCAGGCTCTCAATCCAGAAACATCAAGGGCGGCCAGTAACTGGCCGCCCTTGATGCGTGACCGCCTTTGGGCTGAGGAAGCCCGGCACGCGCTATGCCACTTGCGCAAAGTGGGCCGTTTCGCTGGTGGGCAATGTTTCAGCCGCTGGCGGGATCGTTTTGTGAGGCAACGACCGCTTCACAATAAACACTTCGTCGAGATAAAGCCGAGCATTTCCGTCCAGATCGAGAAATCCAATATTGTTGTTCCGGCAGAGCGTCTGCGCTTCCTCTGACATTGTTGGAGCAATCAGGATCGGCATCACCACCACTCCGCGCTCCTTCTCAACCTGCTGCAACTCATGCACCGCCCGCTCCAGATGCGGTATATCGCATGTGCATACAACTTTGCAGGCCAGCAGATGCGAGTGAAGAAAAATCTCAATATGGCCAAGAATCGTTCTGTCCCCACGAGGGCCGTGCCGGTCGAGACCGATCTCTTTTATCTTGATCACCGAAATCTGCTGTAGCGTCTCCCGCAGAGCTTCGAGTGCTGCATATTCGAGATGCATTTTCATGGATTTCCGCCTTTCCCCGCACCTGGCACACCAGTCCTCAGGAATGCAGTTCTATAGGCAACTAAAGGCGGCTCGACACCGCCAAATGAGAAATCCTGCCGCCTCTCGCAACACCACTCGCTTCCCGGGTCGATCTGCTCGGGAATCCGATTCGAGCCGCGGTTGTGACTTCCATCCCGAACGGATATTCCGTCGGAACCTCCGAACGAAGTCGAAAAACGCTTTTGCCCGCAGGCATCATCGCCAGCTTCACTTGCTTCCGTTCTCCGGTTCGATGATTCACCTTGAAGTCCAGCCACTCGCAAAGCCGTGGATCGTGAATCTCAGGCCGTCCACTCCAGAACTCCGGAGACAAACCGCACTGAATCTGCAAATGATCCAGTTGCAGTTCAATGACGCGAATTTCCCTGGGAAAATAACGACGCACATTCCTGGCGCCGATATGCAGTCCTGTGACTTCGCTACCTCGGAGCTGCGTCTTTACTACCATCGCTCGTCCTGGATTTCTGTGAAGAATTCAGCCAGCCGAGCCGAATCGCGTCCTCATGCTGCTCACAACGTACAGCACGGCTCTTCACCTGCTTGAACAGCCCTGATGCTGCTTATGTTGTACCCCTTTTTGCACAGCGTCAAGTGGCGAATGACAACTAATTGGAGGAATTCGCCGGAATCGATTTACTGCACCGTTTACACATTCGAACAAGAATGCCTCTCTTGCCGGCGACCAAAAGAAATACGGCAGCTTCCACTGCGTGAAGCTGCCGCCCATGTTGCTTTGAAGCGTTCAAAATCTCGCGAAGCGTTTACTGGTGACTTTGCGCAGACTCGATGAACGCATCCACGTTGTGCTTATCCACCAGCGACGTGCCCGTATCGATGAACACCGGGAACGGCGAAAATGCATCCTGGCTGTAATCCTTGGCAAGCGATGACGGCGGATTGTGGAAGATTCCGTCCAATTGCTTCAACCCCACATAGCCCATCGAGAATGGCTTCTGCGCAATCGTCGCGTTAATCGATCCGCCCTTGATGCCATCCAGCGTGTCCTGGTTCACGTCCCAGGCAACGACCATGCGATCAGTTCCGTTCGCCCGCTTCACCGCATCCGACACCATCTTGCCCGATGCCGACTCAAGGCAGACAAATGCATTGATCTTTTTCGGTCCAGTCTGCGCCAGCAGTTCCTGAGTCTTATCGAACGCCGCACGCGCATCGCTCTTGATGTCGATCACATCCGCAATGTGTACATTCGGCCGGCTGTCCAGCACGTCCTTGAAACCCTTCAGTCGGTCTTCCATGTTCGGCTGCCCTGAGAGCGTGAAGAACACCACGTTCCCAGAACCGCCCAGCTGCTCCACAACCCGGTGACCACCCATCCGGCCCGCCTCCAGATTGTTTGTACCGATAAAGAACAGCCTCTTCGTACCGGGTGCGTCCGAGTCGATTGTGACCACCGGAACTCCCGCGGCGATCGCCGAATCAATCGCCGATCCCAGCACCGATACATCCGCGACCGAAATTAGAATCCCGGCCGGCTTCGCCGCGACTGCCTTCTGCATCTCCGCCAGTTCAGCCTGCGGATCGTAGTTCTCCGGCCCCGCCACCTTCGCCGTCACCATATATTGCGCAGCGGCCTGGTTGAATCCCTTTGCTACCGTCTGCCAGTACGGCAATGACATGTTCACCCCGACAAGGTAGAACACCTCTTTCTTCGAATGCCTCTCGCAGCCAGTTGTGAACGCAACTCCGATGAGCAACAACGCCAATCCAACAGATTTCATCGTTTTCATTCTTGCCTCCGGTCCGAACGTGACAAATCTTTCCGAATGCGCGCGAAATTCAACACACAGCCCGCGCACCTGATAAAAACGGCAGGATGGTACTCCCGAACGCGGGCAATTGTCCATTCTGTCGCACCAAGAATTTATAGCACCCCGCACTGGGCACTTTGGTGATTCGCGACACGTTCGCGGAACATTAATGGGCAAATACCGCAGAGCCATTCGCGTGCGTTCAAGCGTTCCGCTGGGTTATAACCACACCTGAGGGACTTCATCGACCAAGGATGAGCCAGCCAGTTCACCCGAGCTTTACCCTGCCCCCTGATATCGCTGTGAAGAGCGAGGGAGAGCTCACGTCGAGGCAGTACCCCGACCCTGAACATCCCTACCGGTCCTCCTTCGCTCGCGACCGTGCCCGCATCCTGCATGCGCGCTCCTTCCGCCGTCTTGCCGGAAAGACCCAGGTCTTCTCGCGACTTGCCGGCGACCACCCTGGCGATCACTTCCGCAGCCGCCTGACGCACACACTCGAAGTCGCGCAGATCTCCCGTACCATCGCCTCCGCACTCTGCCTCAACCACGAACTCGCCGAGGCCCTGGCGCTCGCTCACGACATAGGCCATCCGCCCTTTGGCCACGCCGGCGAAAAGGCACTCGACGAAGCTTTGCGCCGTTACGGGCTCGGCTTCGATCACAACCTCCATGCCCTGCGCATCGTCACCTGGTTCGAGGAGCGCTATCCTGCGTTTCGCGGGCTCAATCTCACTCTCGCAATGCGCGAGGGCATCGTGAAGCATTCACGCGACTACACCACCGCTTTCCATCCCGAGCTCGCCGGCTACTTCCTCGACCTCCGTCCACCCCTCGAAGCGCAGCTCATCGACCTCGCCGACGAAATCGCCTACCTCACCGCTGACTTCGACGACGGCCTCGACTCCGGCATCCTCAAAGTCGACGACGTATGCAACCACGTTCCGCTCTTCCGCCGATTTCACAGCGAAGTCACGAGCGAGTATCCCAATGCTCCAGCCAAGCAGACCGTCTATGAAACGCTCAATCGCATTCTGAACGCGCTCGTAACGGACTTGATTGAAGAAATCCATCGCCGTGTCACTGAAATCGGCGCAACCACGCTCGATCACATTCGGCACGCGCCTCAGCGGATCGCAACGCTGAGCCCGGAAATGGAATCCGAACGTGCCGCCGCCAAGCTCTATCTCTATCGCAACTTCTACAACTCACCCGGCATGGAAGAAGAACACGAGCGCGCCGCTTGCGTGGTGAATGAAATCTTCTCAGCCCTCATCGCTGACCCCCGCCTGCTCCCCGCCGATCACCAGGTCCAGATCCCCACCGAGGGCCTCGCTCGCACCGTTGCCGACTACATCGCCGGCATGACCGACACCTACATCGAGCAACTCTGGCTGCGTACTTGCCCGCAATAGCAATCCGCCGACGTCGAAAATCAATGCGTCAATACTTCAGTTCAATGCGTATGGCGTGAGCCGGGGCCTTGCCGGCGTTCTTTACGGTATGAACCGTGGCTTCGCTCCAGAGAGCCGTGCCTTCTTTGCGTCGAGTCACAGTCTTCTTGTCGGCCTGCGCGGTTTCATACGTGCTGGCGGTCAGGTATATGACGACGCCGTGCCGGTGCCGGTGCAGTGGCTCGGTGACACCAGCCGGAATCTGGTCATCGATGACGCGCACAAACTCGTTCTCAAAGATGAGCTTCTGCGTGGCAGCGCAAACCTTCAGCGAATCGAGTGAGTCGAGGTTGGACTGGGGCATCGCAAGGAGCGCGACAGCTACGAAGGCTGTGGTCATGATCGCGAAGCAGAAGGCTTTCGTCATTGGCAGATTCTACGCGCTAGACTCCGCCGACATTTTCCGACCGCTTCGACCTTCTGAGAGTCATGTCCGGGTTGACGGTGATTAGACCATAACCCTTGTCTCGGCGGTACAATCCATTGATTCGATCCCTTGAAGGTCCGCAGATGATCCAGTCTTTGTTGGCTTCGTTAGAGCCAAATGCACAAGACTTGCTTTCGGATATTTCGAAGCACATAGACGATGACATGCTTGCCGAAATTGCGTCGGCCGACTACGGCCAAGATCAGGAACAGCATCTTGCGGCACTGCGCCACCTGCGCGATACCGGTTCCTTTATTGAACCGATGTATTGGTACCCGTGTGAGGTGCTCGAATTGGTGCGCCATTCCCCAGAAGGTTCAATCGATATTCAGGGCCACTGGATTCGAGCATTCGCATGCGCCGCACTACTTAGAGCGAATGAGGAGCCATGGAATTATAGCTGTAGCTCAGCAACCTACAATCTCATCCTACTGATCAAAAGCATTCAGGTTTTGCCAATAAATTTTACTCCCCAAGCAGTCCGCATGTTGGCTTACACGATGTTGCGCCTTGACCTTGAGGGGCCCGACGAACGGGTCATTTATTGTGGTGTCGGGCTGCTCTGGTTGGCGTTGCATCTCGAGATATCGCCCCCAGATGAAAATCTCATTGAACTCTCAGCTTGGATCGTAAGGCGAGAAGCAGAAATTCATAAGACTCGCAGTTGGGCATTTGATCGCTGGCTCCTGGGAATAGGGCACGATCCACCACCAAGCCCATGGGAGTCTCTGGGGCAGGACCTGTCCGAACTGGAACTTAGCCATCATCAGCGCGAGCTGCAGGACTGGGTAAAACTCATCGGTGCCGAACTTTCTGGCGAAGGTTCGGAGCGTAGCGGAAGCTGATGGATTCGTCTGAGTCAATGGTGGACAAGCCGGACATAACGCAGTTTTTCGAAAGACTTGGTTTGGCGGCCATATGCTCATCGATGCGGACAGCCTGGCCAGCAGCACGGTCTCCGCATCCCCTCTTTGAGCTCCGAGCAAACTCTTTCGACATGCTGCCGCCGTGTCTCCTCTTTCTTGACTGAGATGGTCCAGCAGATCCACTCATTCCGCGCGAGCGGTGTTATGTCTTCCCAGGCAGCCAGTGCATTCGCATCAGACGCGAGCGCCTCTCGGAGATCCGTCGGAACGTCATGCACGACGCCTCTGGAGATTCGAACAGTTGTCATAGGATTTTCCCGCAGGCTGAAGGATCAAGCATATGACCCGAGAGGTCAACTCGGATTCCGATGCTATCGTGGCCAATCCAGACGTAACCCATTCTCTGCTCGCCTTCCATCACATTTAACCCCGCAGCGGTTGACACCAGCCGCCTTACGTTGATATCAACGAATCTGCTTTCCACACGGGCTCGATACAGGGTCCTACAAAACCAGACAGGAGAATCCCCCATGTTTTCCCCAAAAGGCAAATTCGGCTGGTACGAACTCATGACCAGCGATCCCAAAGCCGCCGGCAAATTCTATTCCGACGTTGTCGGTTGGACCACTCGCGAAATGCCCAGCGGCGATATGCCATACACCACATTCAATCTCGGTGAGGTGGGCATCGCCGGCATGCTCACCATCCCCGGCCACACCGCATGGATCGGCTACATCTCGGTCGATGATGTCGACGCGCACATCGAGAAGATCGTCGAGGCCGGCGGCAAGCTCTGGAAACCTGCCACCGACGTTCCCGGCATGCTTCGGTTCGCGGTTATGTCCGATCCCCAGGGCGCAGCCATCGTCGTCTTCACTCCCAATCCCGCCATGCCCAGTCCGAAACGCCCCGAGCCGCCTGCGCCCGGCACCATCAGCTGGCACGAGCTCTACACCACAGATGTCGAAGCTGGTTTCGATTTCTACAACAAGCTCTTCGGCTGGACCAAGCTCACCGACATGGACATGGGACCGATGGGCATCTATCGACTCTTCGATGAAGGCGATCACAAACCGATGGGCGACGGCGGCATGATGACCAAGGCTCCGCACATCCCCGTTGCGTGCTGGAACTTTTACTTTCAGGTCGATTCCATCAAGGCAGCCGTCGAACGCGTCAAAGCCGGCGGCGGCAGCGTCCTCAACGGCCCCATGCAAGTCCCCGGCGGTGGCTGGATCATCAACGGCCAGGACCCCCAGGGCGCCATGTTCTCGCTCGTCAGCAGCAAGGAATAGCGATCAGCCATCTATCCACTCCCCGTGGGCGCAACCTCGGGGAGTGCTCTTTATCTCTTTGTCCCTGTCCCCTCGTTCCCTTGTCCCCTGTCCCCTCGTTCCCTTGTCCCTTGTCCCCTGTCCCCTTGTTCCCTCGTCCCCTGCTCTACTGCACCGTCCCCTGCGGCCTCAATCTCCGCAGATCGATCGCGCAATCCACTGCGTTCTGCGCCTGCAGCCTCAAATTGTCTGAAGCCGCCCACAACCACAGCCGCGTCGACTCGTTCGCATTTCGCGCGCCCGGCTCCAGACGCAACCGCACCAGCACATCGTTCTGACCCGTAGCCGCCAGATTCGACGGCGAGTCAGTCTCCTCCAGCACCAGGTCCACATGATCCCCGCCCAGCGCTTCTTCCAGCGCCGCCAGATCAACCGGCCGTTCCAGCTCAACAAAGATCGAGAATGCGTGCCCGTGAAACACCGGCGCGCTGATCGTCTGGATCGCCAGAGCCGGCAGTCTTCTTCCCGCCAGCGCGTTGTACTGCCGGCGAATTCGGGAGTCCAGCTTCTCAATCGTTGTCTTTGCATTCTCCCCAAACCCGCTCAGCAGGTTATAAGCGGACTGCGCATCGAATGTCGCCTTCGGCAGTGATTGGAAACTCAAAAGATTCACCGTCTGCTGATGCAGCTCATCCATTGCCGCGCGCCCAAACTCGCTTGCCGGCAGCAGAACAGTCGCGGCCGCCTGTCGCACCGGAGCAGCCTGCTGCACGCGCTCCATCAGCAGCCCGAGCGCCAGCGCCGCCGGATGCGCCGGCTCTACTGCCGGGGTAAACAGGTCCGCCGTCACCTCCTGCGTAGCCACCCACGGCGAACGCACCAGAACACCAGTCTCCGCATCCAGCGCACCGGAGAGATCCAGCACCGTCGATCCCGCGCGCAGCGCCTCGCGCCAGTACTTCTGCGTCTGCGCTTCCTTTCCACAGAAGAACGTGAAGTCCACGTGCTCAAACCCATCCGAGCTGATCGCCTTCACAAACGTGACCTCATCGCCAACCTGGTCCAGTTGACCAAGCCCCTCATCTTCATCCATCAGCGAAAGGTCAGCAGCCGCCAACGATGATTCTGCCAGCGCATCTTTCAGTTCTTTGCCCAGCAGCGTCGAAGCTCCAACAATTGCAATCTTGTACACAGCGTTCCTTTATTTGATTTCAGCCCAGCTCGAGCCCGCTCCTCTGAACCGTATTTCTTGAGCTAGAAGCTAACAGCTAATAGCTAGAAGCTTACGTATGATGCAACGGATCTGGATCGGGGGTCTGATTCTCCTGCAACGGCTCCACTCCACCCCGCAGCCCTCTCCGCCTTCTGCGCGACCATCCATATGCCGCGCGCGCCCAGATCCCCGAAAACATATACATCAGCGCAATCGGAAAAAGTACCCCATGCGAATACCGGATAACGACGTACAGCACAATTGCCATCACCAGCAGCAGCCGGAACGGATGAGCCTTGCTCAGGTCGATCTCCTTGCCCGACCAGAACCGCCACGTGCTCACCATCAGAAACCCAGCCATTCCGACCAGGATCATCCACGGAATCGCAACCCACCACTCCGTCACTGGATATCCCCCGAAAAAATGAACGGTGCTCGCCAGCAGCGCGGCCGCCGCGGGAATCGGCATCCCCACGAAATATTTCCGGTCCGGTCGTCCCGGATTGCGCGGCTTCGGATCGTGGCTGATATTGAACCGCGCCAGCCTAGACGCCCCGCCAATCACAAACAGAAAACACAAGAAGGAACCCGCCTGTATGATGTGGTGCCGCACATCCGGATTCATCGTATCCGGCAGCGATCGAAACCCCCACACCCACGCCAGCAAACTCGGAGCCACGCCAAACGTGATCACATCCGCCAGCGAATCCAGCTCCCGCCCGAAATCGCTCGCCGTGTTCGTCATTCGCGCAATCCGTCCGTCCAGCGAATCAAAAGGAATCGCCAGCAGAATCGCGATCGCCGCCACATCAAGGTGAGTCAGCGAACCAATCGCGTTCAGATTATTCGTGATCGCATCCAGCGTCTGCGTGATCGCAAAGTAGCCCGCGCCGATATTCAGCGCCGTAAAGAATGACGGCAAAATGAACATCCCACGCCGGATGCGCGCGCGATTCCGAGTCTTCGCCAGCGCCGCATCCGCAGAATTCACGCGCCTTCTCCATCTGTCGTATCCGGCTTCACGCTGGCCCGCATTGCCCGTTTCGGCTCCCGCACTCCCGCCATCGTCTCCGATTCCGGCATCTCCGCGATGATCGACGCACCGCCCTTCACGCGCTGCCCCTTCTTCACCCGGATATCGGCGTCGGCCGGCAAAATCACATCGGTACGCGAACCAAACTTGATCAGCCCCACGCGCTGTCCGCGCTCCACACGATCGCCCTCGCCATAATTGAAGACAATTCGTCGCGCAATCAAACCGGCAATCTGCTTGAAGACGATCTCCATTCCCTCGCCCCGCACCGTCACAATATTCTGTTCGTTGCGCTCGGCGCACTCCTGGTTCATCGCATTCAGAAATTTCCCCGTCTGATACCGCACAGCCGTAATCTCGCCCGCAATCGGCGAGCGGTTCACGTGCACATCAAACACATTCAGAAAAATGCTGATTCGCTGCCTGGGGCCATCCGGCGTTTCGATCCGGGCCGTCTCCGTCACAACCCCATCCGCGGGCGACACAATCACTCCTTCGCCCTTCGGAATTTCGCGTTGTGGATCGCGGAAGAACCACAGAAAGAACGCCGCCAGAAGAACCGGCACGATACTCCAGTACCAGTTGCCCGTGGCCCACGCCAGCACTCCCGCCACCGCCAGCAGACTCAAACCGTAGATGTAACCGTCACGAACCATTGTCCCTAACGATTATACGGTCGATTCCGACACCGGGGTGATTGCCGCCAGGACCCGGAGAGAGTCCCGCACTGCACAAGGCCTCGTCCGGGGCGCACCCGACGTAAGGCCATTCAAATCATCGTCCCCTTGAGCCTGAGTTGCCCGAAAACTAAGCAGTCACAGGAACCCGGTGCTCGAGAGCAAAAATCAGGTCCTTTGCATGCAGTTTCAGCTTCTTCAGGCGAACTTCTTCGAGTTCCTCATCTGCGGAAAGATAAGGCTTCTGAACCAGTTCCTCTAACCGCTGAGCGTAGCGACGATGTTCGGCCTGCAGACGACCAATTTCTTCGCTCAGCGTGGCGGCATTTATCTCATCCATCCAGCACCTCCGTGTGTTTCTTAGAGACTACATATAGTCCTCCGCCTGCTCCCTCCGCAAGCGGGAACGCAACAGAATTTTGCCACTTATTGTGGATTTTCTAACCTTGACTCAACTCGCGTGACCTTCATCACTAGGCGCCCCGTTCCCAAACTGGGTGCCCCGTCCCACCTTGTCAGGGCGGAGTCCAAAACTGCCCCGGAATCACCAACGACGGAAAGCCCCATCCGTTCGGCGCCTTCTGCCGAATGCGTGGGATAGGACCAGCCTCACCTCAGGCTCACCCGCATCAGCACCGCATCCTCCACCGGATCGGCATAGTACCCCATCCTCCGCCCATCTTCCTTGAATCCCAGAAACCGGTAGAACCCCTGCGCTGAATGATTTGCCTCTCGTACTTCAAGCATCACTTCCCGCACTCCCTGCCTTCGCAACTCCGGCTTCAACACCGCAAACATCTCCCGTGCTACCCCTCTCCTCTGATGCGGAACCGCCGTAACAATACTCTCGAGCTCCGCCTCGCTACCCGGCAGAATCGCAGCAACCACAAACCCCGCCAGCGCCCTGCCATCCCGCTCCGCAACCAACGCCACACGCCGCGGCTGGTTCCCCGCATCGACCGCCGCCTCATACGCCGCCCGTCCCCACCGGGGCGCATGATCCGTCTTCGCCGCAATCTCCATTACCCCATCAATATCGCCCGCCTCCATCCGCCTGACGCGAACCCCTGCCCCCATCTCGCTCTTCGGTTGAGCAGCCTCCCCAAAAACCTCCGCATCCGACCGCCGCAAATAATGCCCATCCAGCAAAGCCAGATCCGCAAATTTCCCCTCCGGCATCTCGC
>Ga0207695_10000351_pt1 | contig 105891 bp, 90 predicted proteins | sample KBSC54metaG_FD_184354 | JGI IMG/M metagenome (GOLD analysis project Ga0207695, IMG submission 184354) | Corn rhizosphere microbial communities from Kellogg Biological Station, Michigan, USA - KBS C5-4 metaG (SPAdes) (version 2) | ecosystem: Host-associated > Plants > Roots > Rhizosphere > Soil... | reverse complement strand
GCATGAACCAATGAAAAACTATTAAAAAAGTACAAATAATTTACTGACCCATGTCTTTACCAAAAGAACCACGGCAGAAGATGATCAACATGATGTACCTGGTACTGACAGCCCTACTAGCGCTGAACGTATCCGTGGAAGTGTTGAATGCCTTCAAAACCGTGAACCATAGTATCGAACAATCCAATGAAGTTGTTAGTAAGAAGAATACCGCTACTTATAATAACTTTGATGCAGCCGCCAAGGACCAGCAGACCGCCGCAAAGGCCGCGATCTGGGCTCCCAAGGCTACTCAGGCTCAAAAACTTTCTTCGGATCTGACTACTTATATCGACGGTCTGAAAGAGAATCTCATCAACGAGTCTTCTCCCCAGATGAAGGACGGGAAAAGAGAATTCTCCGATGGTAACCTGGACGCAGCTACCCGGCTGTTTGACACCAAAGGAGAAGGAAAGGTCCTGTACGAAAGACTGAAGAAATACAAGGTCGATCTGCTCAACCTGCTTGATCCCTCGCAGTACCCTGATCTTTCCGAGCCTGTGAAGGCAGACCTCAAGAGAGCAAAGGATGAATTTGCCCTGCGCTTGCCCCTGGATACACGAATCCCCGTGTCAGAATCCGGCACCGCGTCGACCGGCGACAGCGCCAAAGACTGGACTGTCCGCTATTTCCATATGACTCCGACGATCGCGGCACTGACCATCCTCAGCAAATTCCAGAGTGATGTCAAGAATTCTGAGGCCAGTGTGATCGACTACCTCTACAAACAGATCGGATCGGTTAAGCTGGTATTTGACCAGTTCAAACCCCTGGTCGGTACGAATGCCACTTACCTGATGCCCGGTGACGAGCTGGAAGTTACGGCCGGAGTCGGTGCGTTCAGCGCCGCTGCCAAGCCCGATATTTATATCAATGGTGCCAAGCAGTCCCTCAACGCCGACGGTATCGCCGATTTTAAGACGAAGGTGAGCAATTCGGGAAATATGAACGTCAAGATCGAATACTATAAGCCCGATGGTACGAAAGATGTTATCACCAAAGATGTAAAATACACAGTAGGTCAGCCCTCCGGCGCCTCCGTCTTCCTCGAGAAGATGAACGTTCTCTACATCAAGGAGGACAACCCGCTGAAGATCTCCGGTGGTAGCGTAGGCCGTGAGAAAGTTCACGTATCCTTCGACAAGGGTGAGATTACCAACACCGGCGGAGACGACTACAACGTCGTTCCGACAACTCCGGGCGAAGGCGTCATTACCGTGAACGCGGCCGGCAAGATCAGCACCTTCAAGATGCGTGTTAAATACCTGCCCGATCCGACCGGATTCGTAGGTACCCACAAAGGTGGCGCTATCTCCTCTGCAGAGTTCAAGGCTATCGGCGGTCTGCTGGCCCGGTTGGATAACTCGGAGTTCCAGTCGCCCTTCCTCGTAGTAGGCTACAAATTGGCCGCTCTGGGTGGTGGTATCTCCTCCTATATCGAAGCTGCCAACGACGGTCCCCGCTGGTCCGGACAGGCTGCTGCGATCGTCAGCAGGGCTACTCCCGGAACGAACATCTTCTTTGATAACGTTCGGGTAAAAGGTAAGGACGGAAAGATTCGTGAACTGCCTCCAATGGTGTTCAACCTGAAGTAAATTATTATATCCGATATGTCCAGCACAACAGCTGGACATATCTTTCTAAATTTTGAATGAGATGAAAAAGCAGCTTATCAGATTATGCCTCCTGGCGATGGTTTTCTCCTGTATCTCAGGGGCAGCAGATGCGCAAGCCAAGAAGCGTACGGCGAAGAAGAAACCTGCGGCAACCTCCAAGAAGAAGGCGACCACCAAGACCCAGGATGCGGCAAGCGCTGCCGTGGCTCCCGCAAAGGATACCACGAAGCCTGCAGTAGTATTGCAAGCTGATATCAAGCTCGATACTCCACGCCGGTCGCTGCGCAATGACGCCATCATCGAGCGTAATCTGGTAAAGGACCGTACTCCCCTGGCCTATGAGCACATCCGCGAGGATGACGCCGTCTACCGTCAGCGGGTCTGGCAGGAAATAGAAGTTCACGAGAAGATGAACCTTCCCTTCAACTACAAGGCGACGGAAGATAATGGCAGCCAGCGCTTTATTTATATACTGCTGAACGGTATCAAGAGCGGTCAGATCACTGCTTTTGACCCGATGGACGACCGATTTACCACACCGATCACTTTCTCGCAGATCGCCAACAACGTCGTAGCAGCTCCGCACAGCATCCAGATCCCCGACGCGGTGGCTGACCCCGATGGCTCCAAAGGCCTGACAAAGGACACCCTGATCCAGGAAGAGTTCGACCCCGAATCCATCGAGCGCTACCAGATAAAGGAAGAGTGGGTGTTTGACAAGGAGTCTTCCCGTCTGCACGTCCGCATCCTTGGTATCGCCCCCGAAAAGGCGGTCAAGAATGCCGACGGGTCGCTGCGCGGCGTAGTACCCATCTTCTGGGTATACTACCCCGATCTTCGTCCCATCCTGGCCAAGTATGAGGCATACAACGGCAAGAACTACGGCGCCCGCATGAGCTGGGAAGAGCTGTTCGAAAGCCGCATGTTCTCCGCCCGCATCATCAAGTCGACCATCGATAACCCGGGAGATAACTACATCGCCGGCTATATCAAGGACGACATCCTTCGTCTACTCGAAGGCGAGAATATCAAAGAAAAGATCTTCAACTACGAGCAGGACCTCTGGTCGTATTAAAAGCACCACATAATTGAAAAAAGGGCGCCGTCAACTGACTGCGCCCTTTTTTATTGCCCCTCAAATAAGTAACTATAAATTAATTAGTTACTTCAAAATATTTTTTTTAAAAATACCCAAAAGCGGGTATTGCTGAATAGAATTCTTTTACTACTTTTACAATGGTTTTTCATAGGATATTGGATTTTAAAAACGGGGCTGGATGTCTATCCGGGCCCCTTTTTTTTACCCTCACCCAAAGCCCTTTGCGGCGTTTTCCATTGACAATTATTGACTTACTTGGGTTTTTCCACTCTTAGAGAACCGAGTTCTCTCAGCACGCTGAGTCCCTCTCAGGACGCTGAATCGCCGGAAGACGGCGTAGCCGGAGACTGCGGCGCAAAATGATCAAAGATCAATTTCGCTTTTGCAGGCCCTACAGCAGCCGACAGCTCATCCAGGCTCAGCTGTCGGATCTTATTGACCGAACGAAACTGCTTCAGCAGCTGGTCGGCCGTCCTCTTTCCAATCCCTTCTATTTTTTCAAGCTCATTTGTGAACGTTCCTTTGCTCCTTTTCTGCCGGTGAAAGGTGATCCCGAACCGATGCACCTCATCGCGGATGCGGCGTACGAGATGCAGACTATCGCTGTTATACGGAAGCTTGATGGACTCGGTATCACCGGGGAAGAATATCTCCTCCTCGTTCTTCGCAAGCCCTACAACAGTCATCATTCCCGTCAGACCCAGCTCGGTAATGCTTTCCATTGCCGCGCTCAGCTGCCCTTTCCCGCCGTCGATGATCACCAGCTGTGGCAGGGACTGCTGTTCTTCCAGCAATCGCCGATAGCGGCGGTGCACCACTTCTTTCATAGTCGCAAAGTCATTGATGCCTACTACTGTCTTTACGTTGAAGTGCCTGTAGTCTTTCTTGCTTTCCACTCCGTCGCGAAAACAGACCATCGCCGATACGGGATAGCTACCCTGGAAATTGGAGTTATCGAAACATTCGATATGTACCGGAAGCTCGGCCAGCTGCAGGTCTTCCATCAGCTGATAGAGTACCTGCTTGCGTTCGTCGAGGGTCTTCCCTTCCAGCTGCAGTATCTTTTTCTTCCGCAGCTCTTCCCTGAAATAGCCAACGTTCTTCTCCGAAAGATCGAGCAGCTTCTTCTTGTCTCCACCCTTTGGTATTGTCTGAGTGACGCCTTCCTCCGGGAAGTCGATGTTAAAGGGCAGTATCAGCTCTTTCGAGGTGCTATTGAAGGTCTCGCGCAGCTGCGCGACGGTAAAGGCAAGGACCTCTTCGTCGGACTCTTCCAGGTGGGTCTCCACCTGTGTGGTATGGGTCTGTACGATGGTGCCCGTCTCGATCATGAGATAGTTGACATAGGCAAGGTCGCCGTCGCGGGCGATGGAGAAGACGTCGGCATTGCTGAGATGTCTGCTGACGATCACGGACCGCGCTTCATAGCTCTCGAGATGCATTAGCTTCTTTCGGAGCTGTTCGGCTTTTTCGAAGTTGAGCTTTTCGGAGTGATCCCTCATCTCTTTTTTGAACGTCTGCATCAGCGGGCCTAAGTTCCCTTTCAGGATGTTCTTCAGCTGAAGGAGCCCTTCCTGGTAGTCTTCGCGGGTCTGCAGACCTTCACAGGGGCCCTTGCAGTTGCCGAGATGGTATTCGAGACAGACCTTGTATTTTCCCTTTTTTATCTGTGCGTCGGAGAGATTGAGCTGGCAGGTCCTCAGCTGTATATTGCTTTTTACGAGGTCGAGGAGCTCGCGGACGCGCCCAACCGAAGTAAAGGGGCCCAGGTATTCCGAGCCGTCGTTGATCTTGCGACGCGTCAGAAAAACGCGGGGAAAGGGTTCGTTCTTGATGACGATAAAAGGGTAGCTCTTGTCATCCTTGAGATTGATGTTGAACTTCGGCTGGAACTGCTTGATCAGCGAGTTCTCGAGCAGGAATGCGTCCTGCTCGGAGTTCACGATGGTGAATTCGATGCGGCGGATGCGCTGTACGAGCTCGTATGTCTTGTAGCTGGTAAAGGTTTTGGAGAAATAGGAGCTCACCCGTTTGCGGAGGCTTTTTGCTTTTCCTACGTAGACGAGCTCGTCCTTTTCGTCGAAATATTTATAGATACCCGGACTGAGCGGGATAGTATGGGCGATCTGGCTGAATTGTTCTGCTGTCATGATTTAAAGGTCTTCTATGCGTCCTCTATTCGTCTTCTTCTTCGCCCCAAACCACTTTGAGCAGCTGCTCAACTGGGGGCTTGCCCTTCAGTGTCGTCCGGGTGGCTATCTGAAAGCTTTTCCCCGCGCGCCAGTACATCTTCTGGGTGATGAGGCTGTCGCCGGAGTTGTAATTCTTTTCGAGGTAGATGCTTCTTACCTGTTGTGATCCGTTGTACGGGATCGTCTGTACGTCTACCCGTTTCAGGGGGAGCTCCGCTACCGCGGTGGAATAGGTAAACGTGATGTATTCGGTGGACTTGTCCTTGAATGAGGTTTCGGTGTAGTCCTTCTCAAAACGGCCGTCGTGCAGCTCTTGCGGAAGGAATTGTTTGGCCAGCGTATTGAATTCCGGCACCTGGATAAATGCGGAGTCCGTCCTGTTGTTGGTGGTAGTGTATTTCTTTAAGGCCAGGGGAACAGAGTCGACGTGCAGGATCTCTGTCTCCAGGTAATCGGCTACGGGAAAGAAGGTATTGGCCGTGTCGTTCGGGGGTATCGAGTCCTGGTTAGTGGGCGCAGCCTGATGTCCGGGGTTTTTGCATGAGACGATGGTCAGGCCCAGGATCAAAGCAATGAGATATTTCATCCTGCAAAATTACGGGGAAAATCCGAGCTGCGGCTAAGGGAACCCGGGTGGCTAGGGCAGCTCTTTAACGATACCCAGCTTAAACCCATACCCTTTCAGGTTTTCGGTGAGCGGGTACTGGCTGTTGTATGTGGAGAGCAGCTGGTACCGGAACTCCGGACCTGCCTGCAGGCGGACGCCGTCTAATTTGTATGTCATGAAGGCTTCGACCCCGCCGTTGATATTCCAGCGTCTGAACAGGCGCGGCGCCTTCAGATAGTTCTGATAGTCGGAGCTGAGCATATAGGAGTTCGTATTGAGCAGGTAGCTTGGCTGTATCGTGGCGCCGATGTTGAACTGCAATCTTTCGTTGCCCAGGACCCTCAGCTCAAAGCCGATGGGAGCGGACAGCTGGTAGTAGTCGTTGCTGAAGGATACCTGTGTCCTTCCGCCAAAGTTCCCCATTCTTGTAAGACTGGTAAGGGAGTCCATGACATAGCCGTAGTACGAGCTCAGTGTGATGATGGCGGGCTGTGCGTCGTTAGTCGTATAGGCCTTGATCATGTAGCGGCTGAAATTGAACTGCAGTCCCCCTTTGATGGAGAGGTTGCGGGTCACGCGGTAGAGGATGCTGCCGCCGACCTGGAAGCCGAGCGCGGGCGAGTGGTCGACATAGCGCTGTACATCGCCGGGATGCTCCAGGACGTTGGGGCCGTTGAATTTGCTGAGACCGTAGTCACCGCCGGACAGCGAACGATAGTTGACTGTGGGGGACAGGGTCAGCTGCAGATAAGTTCTGGGCTGGCGCTGGGAGACGGCTAAAGTATATAGGGCATAGTCGTGGAGCCAGTTGATGCGAGCGCGGTCTTCGGACTCGGCGATGGCGGCGGCGGAAGCTTTGCTGGCGGAGGATGATGAGTCGACCAGTCTCCCTTTTGCCAGGGAGGGGCCGCCTCCTTTAATATGGGCCAGGTCGCGTCCCTGGTGGTTATAGCGGGCCTGTGCTGCTCTTCCGCTGAGACTTTCGAGGACGCTTTGGGAGTTGACGCCGTCCATCTCATCTGTCGTTTCGCCGGTCATGCCGCGCTGTTCGGAATCTGATGAGCTGTGCGTGAGGCGGGCGGCGACCGCGTCGGGTGTGCCGGCCGCAGAGGAGACGGCTATCCGGGCTGCGATGACGGGCAGAGCCGGTGCGTGGTCAGGAAGCGCCACGGCGTGGCTCAGGAACTCGGAAAGATCGGGCTGGCTGATGACCAGGTGGTTGAGCGATATAGTAATTCCTTTTGGGGACTGGCTGTCGTCTTCACCGGTGGCGTCGTCGGAGCCGTTATAGTGGCGGGCGGCAGGTGTCGTATTATTGGGAGCGTGAAGGGCGGCGAGCGCGGGATGGCGATGCGTAGCGGAGGGCAATGCGAGCCTCGATAGGGCTGCTCCAGAATCGCTGGCGGCAAGACCTTTCGTAGCCAATACAGGATGAGCAGAGGGGGCTATCAACTCCCTGCCGGCAAAGAATAGAATTCCTCCAACCAGCAGGGCCATACTTCCAATGAACCACTTTCTTTTAGTGTGCAATGATCCGTGAACCCCTTTCCATACTTTTTCAGAAGGGTACATTTTGTATTGCTCTGTCTTTTCCCTGATCAGCTGCTCAAAATCGTCACTATAGAAGTTGCTCTCCTTCATTTGTCAATCAGTTTTAGGGATGTTTTCATGGATTTGGATTCAGTTAACGGATTGCGACGAGCCATTCGGACTTCTCTCGTGGTTTTGGTAGTATCTTCTTCTTGATCAGGATATCTTCCAGCATTTGTTTCGCCCGGGTATATTGCGAACGGCTGGTGCTTTCTTCGATGTCCAGCATGTCGGCAATTTCCCTGTGTGAATAGCCTTCTATCGCGTACAGGTTGAGAACGGTCCGATAGCCGATGGGCAGGAGCCGGATACACTCGACTACCTGTTTGGCCTGCACGATGGAAGGGACACTCTCTTCACGAACCTGGATGCCGTGTGCATGTACGATATCCAGGCTCTCGTTGAATCGTTTGTTTTTTTTGAGGTTGTTGATACAGGTGTGAACAATGATGCGCCTGATCCAGCCCTCAAAAGCACCCTTATTCTGAAAGGTGTGCATCTGGGAAAATACTTTTATGAATCCCTCCTGCAGCATATCCTCAGCATCTTCCCGGTTGTGGGCGAACCGATAGCAGACGGCCAACATCTTTGGGCTGTACCTGTTGTACAGTTCCCGCTGAGCAGCCGACTCATTTTTTAAACAGCCTTGTAGGATGGCTTCTTCGGTCATACAATAACCGTAATTGGTTGCCCTGTAATTTAGACAATTTTAACGAGGTAAAGCTGCATATGTTAAAAAAAAGAGGGAGTACGACCACCGGTAAAAAATGATCATACTCCTAATTGTTGGGGGATCGTGACCTATCCGACCAGCACGTTGCCGGTCATTTCCTTTGGTATTTCTAACCCCATCATTGTCAGAATGGTAGGGGCAAGATCGCCCAGTTTCCCCGGGCGGATGCCGCCCTTGAAGTCCCTGTCGATGATGAAGAAGGGGACGGGGTTCATGGTATGGGCGGTATTGGGGCTGCCGTCGGCGTTGACCATAAAGTCCGCGTTGCCGTGGTCTGCCGTCAGGAATACCGTATAGCCATTGTCCAGAGCGGCTTCTACGACGCGGCGGACGCACTCATCGACCGTTTCCGCGGCCTTGATGGCCGCTTCCCAGACACCCGTATGGCCGACCATATCGGCGTTGGCGTAGTTGAGACAGATAAAGTCGGCGGTCTTATTCTTTATCTCCGGTACGATCGCGTCGGTGAGCTCGACCGCGCTCATCTCGGGTTGCAGGTCATAGGTAGCGACCTTGGGCGAAGGCACCATGATCCTGTTCTCTCCTGTGAAGGGGGTCTCCCGGCCGCCGCTGAAGAAAAAGCTGACGTGCGGGTATTTTTCAGTTTCTGCGATGCGGATCTGCTTGAGTCCTTTGCCGGAGATGATCTCGCCCAGGGTATTTTTCAGGTCGTCGTTCCCGAAGATGACGTTGACGCCTTTGAACTTTGCGTCGTACTGGGTCATCGTCGTGTAGTTGATGGAAAGCTTTTTCATCCCTTGTTCAGGTATATCCATCTGGGTCAGCGCCTCCGTGATCTCGCGGCAGCGGTCCGTGCGGAAGTTGAAGCAGATGGCATAGTCTCCGTCCTTTATAGTGGCCAGGGGCTGCTGGTCCGAGCCGACGACGACGGTCGGCTTGATGAATTCGTCGGTCACGCCGGCGGCATAGGACGACTCGATAGCGGCCAGGGCGTCCGTGGCTTTGGGGGCGGCGCCCGTGACAAGGGCGTCGTAGGCGAGCTTTATGCGCTCCCACCTTTTGTCGCGGTCCATGGCGTAATACCGGCCGCTAACTGTGGCGATCTTGCCGGTAGTGGCGTTGAGGTGCTGCTGGAGGTCTTTGACGTAACCGAGACCGCTCTTGGGGTCCGTATCGCGGCCGTCGGTAAAGGCGTGGATAAAGACATCGGTCAGGCCTTCTTTCAGACAGGTGTCGACGATGGCCTTCAGGTGGCTGGTATGGGAGTGTACGCCGCCGTCGCTGACCAGGCCGAGCAGATGGAGGGGTTTGCCGTCTTTATGCGCCCCGCGGATGGCCGCAAGCAGGGTCTCGTTCTTAGCGAATGAGCCGTCGCGGATGGCCACATTGATGCGTTGCAGCTCCTGGTTGACGATGCGCCCTGCTCCCAGGTTCAGGTGGCCTACTTCTGAATTGCCCATCTGGCCTTCCGGCAGACCCACGTCTTCGCCGTATGTAACGAGGGTCGTATTAGGGTACCGGGCGTACAGCGAACTGACGAAGGGGACGCGGGCGTTCTGGATGGCGTCTGACGAGGCTTGTTGTCCGAGGCCCCATCCATCCATGATAACCAGAATTACTTTTCTTGCATTTGGCATAAAAGACAGCTTTTTACTTGATTCCTGACGCGAAGGTAGGGGTTGATTCTTGACGCGGCAAATGTAGGGGTTGGTTCTTAACGCGGTAAATGTAGGGGGTTGGTTCTTCGGGACGGATCCTTAATATGCCCTTTTAGTGGAATTTTTAGCTAATCCGACAGTTTGGCATATAATTGGTATTAGGCAGGGCGACTAATATTCTATTATATGAAAAGCATACTTGGGTTGGCGGTTCTCACGTTATCGTTGGTCCTGGTTTCCTTCCGCCCAGTATATACGCTTGACGAAATAACCTATGCCATCCGCGCGGGTAACGCTGGCCAGCTCAGCCAGTTCCTGGACAACAGGGTAGACATCTCTCTTCCGGAAAAAAGCGACAGCTATAGCAAGATACAGGCTGAAATGATCATCCGCGATTTCTTTAGCACCAATGGCGTACAGAATTTCCTGGTCAAACGCAGGGGCACGAACGGAGGTTCAGAGTTCTGTATGGGCGTCCTGCAAACCCGCAACGGTGACTACCGGACTACGTTCTTTATCAAACAAAAAGGCGATAAACAGTATTTACAGGAGCTAAGGTTCCAGAATAACCAGTAGCAACTTCCTATTAGCAACGAGCGAAAGTGGACCAGGGGTCCTCTCCAGGGGCCAGGCAATACGCTGCCGGGCCCTTATTTTTTGTAGCTTTGCCTCATGCCTAATTTTTTTGACGAGCAACTGCAGCTACTTGTTCAAAATGCGTTAAAGGAAGATGTCGGTGACGGGGATCACTCTACGCTGGCCTGCATACCGCCCCAAGCCCGCGGCAAAGCCGTCCTGCATATCAAGCAGGACGGGATACTGGCGGGGATGGAAATAGCCGAAAAGATACTGAAGATGAAGGAGCCGGGGTCCCGGTTCACGGCCTACAAGCAGGACGGAGACGTCATGCGGGATGGCGAAGAGGCCTTCGTTGCGGAGGCGACCGTCCATACCATACTGCAGTGCGAACGGCTTATCCTCAACTGCATGCAGCGGATGAGCGGGATCGCCACCCTTACGCGTCAGTACGTCGACAAGCTTCAGAAGTACAAGACACGGGTGCTGGACACCCGTAAGACCACGCCCAATTTCCGTCTCCTCGAAAAAGACGCGGTACGCATCGGCGGAGGCATCAATCATCGTTTTGGCTTGTACGATATGATCATGCTGAAAGATAACCATATCGACTATGCAGGCAGCCTCGAGGCGGCGATCGAAAAGGCCAGCGTTTACCGCCAGACGCACAAGCCCCAGCTCAAGATCGAGGTAGAGACGCGTAACCTGGACGAAGTGAGGAGGGTGCTGGCAGTCGGCAGGATCGACCGGATCATGCTGGACAATTTTACTCCGCGTCAGCTGGCCGAGGCGCTTTCCCTTATCGGAGACCGTTACGAGACGGAAGCCAGCGGCGGCATTAATCTTAACAATATCGAAGACTACGCCCGGACAGGCGTAGACTACATCAGCGTCGGAGCGCTCATCCACCAGGCCCGCAGCCTGGATATGAGCCTGAAGGCGGCAATTTACAAATAGTATGAGCAAGAAGAGAACTGGTTCGAGCGGGATCGTCTACTCTACCGATCCCGATTTCCGGACGGAGGACGACGCTCCGGTCGAAGAGACGCTTCCTACCAAACAGCAGCGGCTTCGGGTCAGGCTGGACACCAGGCAGCGGGCAGGCAAAGCCGTTACCCTTGTAGAGGGGTTTGCCGGTAAGAAAGAAGACCTGGAAGACCTGGGAAAGAAATTGAAGACCCATTGCGGAACGGGCGGCTCGGTAAAGGATGGAGAGATCATCGTACAGGGTGACCAGCGGGACAGGATAACCCAGTGGCTGCTGAACAATGGCTACTCCTTGACCAAACGCATCTGATGTTCCCGCTCTATATAATTCTTTGCATCGCCAGCGCCATCGTCACGCTGGTTTCCTTTTTTCTTTATGTGCGGGCAAGAATGGCGAACAGGATAGCGCAGGAAAGGCGCTACCTGTCCATCCATTATATCAGTCTTTTTCTGTTCGTCCTGTTTGGCGTATTGATCCTCATCCGTCTTTCGGACAGCATCAGCCGCGGTACCTCCTATTCCTGATCCACGCGGCATCCCGTATTCTCTGATCCACGCGGCATCCAGCATTCCCGGGTTCGTGCGGCGACCCTCATTCTCTGACCCACGCGGCATCCCCCGTCCTATGCCTAGATTCGGAGGAAAGGTTTTACTTCCCTGAAACCATTGCCGATGACCGTCATATAATAGGTGCCGGGGGGAAGATAGCCCGGGTCGATGGTCTGCGACCAGTAGGGGAACTCTTTTATCACCTTCCATCTTTGAATGACGTTGCCGCCGACGTCGGAAAGGATTATGTCCAGATTTCCTCTTAAAGAATTGGTCATTTCCAGTATAACGGTACCCGGAGTGGGGTTAGGTCTCAGGCTAAGCCTCGAGGGTGCCGGATTGGGCGACTCCGCGGCAAGCACCGGTGGAATGACTGCTTTCTGGGTCGGGGTGAAAGTAGTATTTCCGTTGACGTCTACCTGATAGACACGGTAGTAGTTGGTGCCCGGAAGGGCCGTTGTATCGGTGAATGCGTAGTTGTGCGGCGAGTCGGCTGCGGGCACTGTATCTATGGCGGACAGCGCCAGGCTGTCGGTGCCGCGTTGGATCACAAAGAGCTTATTGTTCACTTCCTGGAGGGAAAACCAGGAGAGCAGAACCGAAGACGGACCGGTAACGGCGGTGGCGAAGTCACCCCATACGAATTGCGTTGCCGGTGGCGCAGGCGGAGCCGGCGGCGTCGGTGTACCTGGCGGAGTTGGTGGTGGTGGCGGTGGAGGGCTCGGAGGGGTTGGAGGGGGCGGCGCAGGCGGCGTAGGCGGCGGAGGTGGTGGTGGCGGAGGAGGCGGAGGTGGAGGAGGCGGTGGTGGTGGCGGTGCAGGAGGGGTCGGCGGCGCCGGTGGCGTCGGAGGGGCTGGTGGTGTTGGCGGGGTCGGTGGGGTTGGAGGAGTTGGAGGTGTAGGCGGAGTCGGCGGCGTAGGAGGGGTTGGGGGTGTCGGCGGAGTTGGCGGGGTCGGAGGAGTTGGGGGTGTAGGAGGGGTCGGTTTGGTCGTCGTATCGACGACGGCGGTATCGAGTACCACACTGTCCCCTTCGCGTTTGTATTGTACCATCCATTGATAGACATTCAGGCCGGCGCTGTCGACGATCCCGCGGTTGGTGGGCGATCCATAGGTGGGTATCCATCCGGCATGGCCAAGGGCGTTGAAGATGGTCATCAGGGGACGGGGGCTGGCGCCTTCGGCGATCATACCCTTGACGTATCCTTCTGTGTAAGCAGCCGGCACGTACGAGTCCCCTGAATCGTGGGTGGCCCATACCGGGACGTGAAACCTGACCATCTGGTCGATACGGGTCTGTAAAGGCCCGGAAACTCCTGCGACCGGGACTATACCCGCCAGCCGTCGTCCAAAGGGCTGGTCGCTATAGCCTGCATAGTCCCATGCCAGCGCGCCGCCCATGCTGAGGCCGGTGAGATACATCTTCGTAGTGTCGATCTTATAATTGGCGATCGTGTAGTCGAGGACCTCGTTGATAGCCTGTTCAGGGGGTTCGGGCCAGACGCGCCATTGTGGAGTTATTACCACGAATTCCCAGCTTTTTTCTCCTACGGTCACAGGGTCAGGGAAATTGGCGTTGACGCCGTTGATCTGGCTGTTGATCTGCATCGGCGTACCGTTCTTTAGCACCATGCTCAGCTTTTGGGGACTGCCATCTCCAACCTCACCCTGCCCGGTAAGGAATACGATCAACGGATATTTCTTGGTGCTTGTATCGTAGTGGGCCGGAACGGAAATATAGTACCCGGTCACAAAATGAGCTATGGAGTCGCTGGGATGGGCCGTTTGTGTCCTGGCGGGCTGTGCGAAAAGCAAACAGGTGGGGATCGACAGGAGCACGAGACACGCGGCAGCCCTCTTTAATGCATAAAGTTCCGTCATACAAAAGTTTTAAATGGGCGGCTCCGAATAGAGTATGGATTAGCCGTAAGAGCAGGATCTTAGCATTGTTGCCGGGAGAACGGGCGAAAGGGGTAAAAAACCCACTTCTAATTCCATGCCAAAGAAAAAGGCCGCTAAGGGTTCACCTTATCGGCCCGGTCATCCGACCCCGGAAGTCGTTGGTCTATAGATATTCCCCGCGCGAACTGTCGTCCCTGCGGGAGCTATCGTCCCCTTGCGGGCTATCGTCCCTTCCCCGCGGGCAGACATTACTGCCCCTGAGCCAGCGAGTAAGCTTTTTTATTCCCCCACATATTCAGCAGCTCGGAAGAGCAGATCTTGAAGTCTCCGCTAAGGCTGACGTAAAGACCAAGCACGTCCTGCTGGTTGAGCGGGCTGCCGTCTATACTTTCAAAACGGACATTGTACTGGTTCACCAGATTGGTATAGACCGAGCCCGTGGGCCATACCTGTGTGCCACGGTTGCTGATGCTGATGAGGTTGAATTTGACACCTCCGTGGCGCTGGCATTTTCTGGCTATGTACTCGGGCTGTTCAGGGCTTTCGATAAAGAGGTCTACGCCGACGATAAATTCGTTGTGGGTCTCTTCGGAAACCATCATTTCGTTGCGGGACAGCTTGAACTCGGTCGGGGTGACGGGCATATTTGGCAGCAGCGGTTTGGCCATATGCTGGGGCGTCTTGCCAAAGTTCGCGATGATCGCCGCTGCGAAGGCGGTAGTACTCAGCGAGGGGGTGCCCTTGTCGCCGAAATCGCCCGTGTGGACCCCTTGTTCCAGCGTATACAGCAGGGCGTTCTCGATGACGGCGGCGTTTTCCATGAGGCCCAGGTGGCGCAGCATCGCGATCCCGCTGAGCAGCAGCGCCGTCGGGTTGGCGATGTTCTTGCCGGCTATGTCGGGAGCGGTGCCGTGGACGGCTTCGAAAATAGAGATATGATCACCGATATTGGCAGAAGGCGCGAATCCGAGGCCACCTACAAGGCCGGCGCAGAGGTCGGAGATGATATCGCCCTGGAGATTGGTCAGCACCACCACGTCGAATTCCTGGGGCCTTACCACCAGCTTCATGGCCAGGTCGTCGACGATGATATCGTCGGCCTTCAGCTCAGGATATTCCTTCGCCACCTCCTGGAAGCACTCGAGGAAGAGGCCGTCCGTCAGCTTCATGATATTTGCCTTGTGTCCGCAGGTGATGCGGCGGGCGCCGTTCTTCTTGGCCATTTCGAAGGCGTATTTTATCACCTGCAGGCTGCCCGGCCGGGTGATGAAGCGGCGGCTCAGGGCTACGTCCTGGGTAAGCATATGCTCGATGCCGCCATAGGTGTCTTCGATGTTCTCGCGGACTATCGTGATATCAATGGGTATGCCTGCACGGGAGAAGACGGTGTCGACGCCGTGAAGGGTCTGGAAAACCCGTTTGTTCGCATAAGTGTTCCACGTCTTGCGCGCCGTCACGTTCACACTTTTAACTCCTTTCCCTTTCGGGGTCTCCATGGGACCCTTGAAAAGTATCCCCAGCTCTTCTATCGTAAGTTTGGCTTCGGGTGTCATACCATTGGAGAAGCCTTTGTCGAAAACCCATTTCCCCATCTCCACCGTTGAATACTCCAGGGGTACTTTTCCGGCCTGGAAAATGCCGAGCACTGCGTCCATTATCTCCGGTCCTATTCCGTCTCCTTTTGCAACTGCGATCTTCATATGTTGAAATTTTATATTTGTTTCCGATGTATAACTCTCAGAAGTAGTAAGGGTTGCTGCTAAAACCTGCAAAACTGCAAGGGTAGTTCGGATGTAAAATTAGGGTAACAATTTGTGCCTATTTTGATTAACTTTAGAAAAAATTGGTTAGATGGCAAATAAGATCTCCGAAGGAATGGAAGTGAGTGTAGAGACCTTCTACCAGCCGGATTATTCCAACCCTGTCTCCGGTGAATATATGTTTGCCTATCGCATCACCATCGAAAATCACAATAATTTTTCTGTAAAGCTTCACCGCCGCCACTGGCATATTTTTGACAGCAATGGCAGCTATCGCGAGGTCGAAGGTGAGGGGGTCGTAGGCGTCCAGCCAATACTCCAGCCCGGTGAGCGGTATCAGTATGTCAGCGGCTGCAACCTCCGCACCGAAATGGGGAAGATGTATGGTTCCTATACGATGGAGAACCTCAATAACAAGAAGTCCTTCGAAGTCAATATTCCCATTTTCGAGATGATCGTTCCATTCAAAATGAACTGACACTGGTTGGATGACCCCACCAGCCTGCAGCCCGTGAACGGCGGCACATGGAAAACACCCGGTTGAATTCCGATCCCCTCCGATCAAATGACCCAACCTCCGCTCGAACGATGATCTTCGCCGATTGGACAGGCTTGTCCCCCCGTTGGTCTGTTTTAACATTTAGGCGTGCAACGGTTGACTAAATTGCCATGTCATTTGTCCATATATACCCCCTCCATGAAAAAGATACCAGGTCTTCTGCTAATACTGTTCCTGGCGATTTTTGCCGGCTGTCAGAAAAGTGCCCCCTCCAATCTTTCTGAGATCAATGCTCATGTCGTCGATGGCGGCGATCCTGCTGTCGATGGGTTGGGGATCTATATCAAACTGGACGCCACCCACGAGAACGTCGTTCCGATCAATCTGCCGGCGGAGTACCAGCAAAAAGGCATCAATGCGTCGGTTGCGCTGAAGATCGTCAATACCGGCGGGGTCAAGCGCCTCGGGGACGGAGGCGTCGACAGCCGCATCGTCTATATCGTTTCGATCCGGAAGCTCTAGCACTCACCGGTCTTACCCGTCTCACGATCTCAAGGTCTCACCCGGTCTCCCGGTCTTACCCGTCTCCCGGTCTCACCAGTCTCCCGGTCTCACGGGCAAACCCGCTGTCAATCCCCGGGACTATCCCCGTCCGTTAAAATCTTTTCGATTCAAAATCATAGTTCACATTATCCTCCCTGGACATTCCGGTCCTGTAGAGGGCGAAGCCCATAATGGCGAAGAAGATCACTCCCAATATATAATACCCGACCTGCCCCAGGCTGCCGACGAGAAATTTTTCGGCGCTTAATCTCCCGATCAATTCTTTCACTTTTTCGGGTATGTTGAGGAAGGCGAATATTACGCCCATCAGCGAGCCGCCCGCAACCAGGCCTGTTGCAAACAGATTCCCTTTTTCGAGGTCTTCCTCCCCTTCTTTGCCTGCTGTCTCCCCTCTTTTCTTCTTTATATGATTGACCGCTCCGCGAATGGCGCCTCCGCAGAATATGGGCAGCGTGGTAGACAGTGGCAGGTAAACACCAATGGCGAAGCTCAGCGCCCTGACGCCGCATAGCTCCATGACAAGCGCAAGGAAGGCCCCGGCCAGCACATAGTTCCAGTCGAGGTTGCCGGACTGTATGCCTTTTATTAAGGTAGCCATCAGGGTAGCCTGGGGAGCATTATAGGTGCTGCCAATGGCGTGGTGGATGCCTTTGGCGACCAGCTCTGAGCTGGGTGTATCAAGGGTTTTTACGGTGAAGCCGATAGCGATGGCCGAGACGATGACGCCGATGAACAGCGCCAGCTGCTGGTATTTGGGTGTGGCGCCTACCAGGTAGCCCGTTTTGAGGTCCTGGGAAGTCGCGCCGGCGTTTGCGGCAGCGATGCAAACCATTCCACCTACGACGAGTGCCATAGCCTCATAGGCCTTTCCTCCCCACCCGACCGCCAGGAATATCAGGCAGGTGCTCATCACCGTGGCAATGGTCATGCCCGAGATGGGGTTATTGGAATTTCCGATCAAACCAACGATACGCGATGACACCGTCACGAAGAACGCGCCAAAAACTACGATCAGCACACCGATCAGTAGCCTGTTAAAGAAGGAATTGCCCGGAATGATGGTCAGCATAGCGATAAGGAATATCAGCCCGATACTGCCGAACAGCACCACCTTTATGCTCAGGTCCCTTTCCGTCCGCAGACGGCTGTTCCCGCCTTTTTCCTTTACCGAACCGAGGCTGTCCTTAAAGGAAGATATAATGGTAGGGATGGTCTTCAACAAAGTAATAAACCCACCCATGGCCACTGCGCCCGCGCCGATGAGGCGGACATAGCTGCGGTAGATCGCCGCAGCGGGATCTGCGAAGGTCTGGCTGATGGGGTCCCAGCCGCCGTATCCGCCTGCGGTATGGATGTCTTTGAGGTAGCCCAGCTTCACCTGCTGGAGGGCGATCTGTACGGGGCTTACCAGGGATGCCAGGAGAGGCTGCAGCACCAGCCAGCTGAGGACGCTGCCGGCCACGAGGATACCCGATATGCGGGGGCCAATGATATAGCCAACCCCCATATATTCCGGAGTGATATCTGCAGAGATCTGTGCTGAAGGAAATATCCTGTTGAGGCTTTTGCTTTTTACCGTGTCGAACAGCGGCGTATCCGCGATCACCTTGAACATCTTCTGGAACAGCGCGTAGACAAAGGCAAATCCGAGTCCGGTGAAGGCGGTACGGGCGAAATGCCCGCCTTTTTCTCCCGCCTTCAATACTGAGGCGCAGGCCGTACCTTCAGGATATGGGAGGGTCTCGTGCTCTTTTACGATGAGGGCGCGGCGGAGGGGGATCATCATCAGCGTTCCGAGTAGTCCGCCGAAGACCGCGAGGATAAAGATCACGGCGTAGTCGAAATAGTTGGCTGCGTCGGCGGTGGACAAGAACAGGAAACCCGGGAGCGTGAAGACCACGCCCGCGGCGATAGATTCGCTGGCGCTGCCCGTCGTCTGGATGATATTATTTTCGAGGATGGTCGTCTTAAACAGCTTGCGTCCCAGTGTGATGGCGAGGACGGCGATGGGGATGGACGCCGAGACGGTCAGGCCGGCCTTGAGGGCAAGGTACACGGTGGAGGCGCCGAAGAGGATGCCGAAGATGCTGCCCATCAGGAGGGCCTTGAAGGTGAATTCCTTCATCTCCGTCTCCGGGCTGACGAAAGGCTGAAACTTTTTCTCGCTCATGGTGGGATGTTTTTTTATGGCCCGGACTCCGCCCGGATTGGTTTAGGTTAGGCTTCTCCTGTTCGTTCGCGGACGATGGCGTTCAGCGACTTGATCCGGCTGAACAGCAGGGCCGAGCCCAGCACACCGGCGACGAAGTAAACGATGAAATAGACCCGTTTGTCTGGAAACTTATCCCAGCTGCTGGCCATCAGCCCGGCGATCTTGCTGCCCAGCGACATGGTCAGGAACCAGCCCCCCATCAGCAGCGACGTGAGCCGAACCGGCGCCAGCTTGGAGACCATCGACAGCCCCATCGGGCTGAGGAAGATCTCGGCGGTACAAATCACAAAATAGGTACCCCATAGCCAGGAAGCAGAAACTTTATCCTGGTAGGTCGAAGTAACCGACAGGACGGCGAAGAACATCACCAGCGAAGAGAGCCCCGACAAAAAGAGGGCGATGCCGAACTTTGCGGGCGTGGTCGGTTCCCTTTTCTTTTTACGCAGCCAGGAGAGAAAAACCACCAGAATGGGGGTCAGCGTGACGATATAGAAGGGTACGATGGAGGTGTAAAGCTCGGGGTTGGCGACCTTCAGGGACTCGCCGGGGGGAGGCCATTTTTCTTTGGGGACGTTCTGGAAATAGGGATCGGGTCCCGTCGTCTTCAGCACATTCCCCTGCGCGTCGGTCACCGGCATCAGCAGGGCATTTACGGAGTCGATCGTCCGGGGCTTTGTGTCTACCGTCTGCATCAGTCCCATCCAATCGGCCCCCTTTTCGACCACTGTGGAGGAGATGGTCCGGTCGGTATGCTTGTCAGCCCAAAGCGTGTAGCCGGTAAAGATCTGGTAATAAAGCGCCCAGAATATTACCGACACCGCGAAGATATAGAGCAGCGCGCCTATTCCTCCCTTGTCCTCCCGGTTGGCCTTCATCCAGATCGAGATAAAGAAACCGATGATCGGGATACAGGCAAAGACAAAGGCATCGCTTGACTGGGAACCCATGATGGTGGTGTGGAAGAGCAGCGGCGGAAGCTTAAACCCGATGACAGCGGCAATGGCCGCGGGGAGGAAGACGTATAGCCCGATCTGGCCAAGGCTCATGTCCTCCTTTTGGGCCGGTTTCCGGACATCGCCGGCGCGGACGTGCCTGAGGTTAAGTCCGAAGACGATCAGTCCGATGATCATACCGATGCCGGCTGCGCCAAACGCATATCCCCAGCTATATTTATTGCGGAGATAGGCAGCTGCGAAGTTGCAAAGCAGGGCGCCGGTATTGATCCCCATGTAGAAGATATTATAGGCGGTGTCCTTCAGCGGCTTCAGCTCTTCCTTATTATAGATGTTCCCGAGAAGGGTGCTGATATTGGGCTTAAAGAAGCCGTTGCCGCAGATGATCAGGCCGAGAGAGATATACATGGCGGTGTTACCCGGCAGCATCAATCCGAGATATCCTGCCGCAAGCAGGGCGCCTCCGATAAAGATGGATTTGATATAGCCCAGGTAGCGGTCGGCGATCATGCCGCCAACGAACAGCGGCAGCCAGATAAGGGCGAGGAAGGTCCCGGTGATGTCGGCAGCTTTGTCGGGGCGGATGCCCTTGCCTCCGGTCTGGTCGTCCTTCAGGTAGAGCAGGAGGATACCTGCCAGCAGGTAATAGGCAAATCTCTCCCACATTTCAGTCATGGCGAGTACGTAAAGGGCTCTTGGATGTCTGCCTTTCCCGGTGGTAGGTTGGGTCATGCGTTTGAGTTAAAGGGCGTAAAATACAGATTTAATAGTATTCCGGCTGCTGGTAGGGACAGACGGGTCAAATTCTTTTTTCAATATGTCCCCGCGAAATTCGAATTTCGAGCCATGAAAATCTTACTGTTAGGCTCCGGCGGTAGGGAGCATGCGCTGGCCTGGAAGCTGGCTCAGAGTCCGAATTGTTCAGCGCTCTTTATCGCTCCCGGCAACGCCGGCACCGCCGCCTGTGGCACCAACCTGGACCTTTCTCCCCTGGATTTTGGCGGGGTCGGGGCCTTCTGTGTCAAAGAAGGCATCGGAATGGTCATAGTCGGACCGGAGGAGCCGCTGGTCAGGGGCATCGTCGATTTCTTCGCGGCCGATGCAGCATTGAGTAAGATACCCGTGATCGGTCCCTCGGCTTCCGGCGCCCGCCTGGAGGGCAGTAAGGCTTTTTCCAAACAGTTCATGAAGCGGCATAATATCCCGACCGCCGCCTACCGGGAGTTCGACGCCACTAACTATGCGGAAGGGATCGCCTATATCCAGCAGCACTCGCTGCCGATCGTCCTGAAAGCCGATGGCCTCGCCGCGGGGAAAGGCGTTCTGATCTGTCATTCGACCATCGAGGCCGTGGCGGAGTTCGAGCTGATGGTGCAGGGGAATAAATTTGGGGAGGCGGGCAGCAAGGTGGTCGTGGAAGAGTTCCTGACCGGTATCGAGCTTTCGGTATTCGTCCTTACTGACGGCCGGAATTTTCTTATCCTGCCGGAGGCCAAGGACTACAAACGGATCGGTGAAGGGGACAAGGGTCCCAATACCGGTGGAATGGGGGCTGTCAGCCCGGTACCCTTTGCGGACACCGTTTTTATGGAGAAAGTGAATAGCCGCGTTGTCGTCCCGACAGTGAAGGGGCTGGCTGAAGAGAAGATCGACTACCGGGGCTTTATATTCGTCGGACTGATCAAGGTGGGCGATGACCCCTATGTGATAGAATATAACTGCCGGATGGGCGATCCGGAGACCGAGGTGGTCATGCCCAGGCTGAAGAACGACCTGGTGGGGCTGCTGCAGGCCGTTGCGGATGGAGACCTGGACAAATGCACCATCGAGCAGGACGAGCGCATCGCCTGTACGATAGTTGCGGTCAGTGGCGGCTATCCCGGGTCCTATGAGAAGGGCCTGCCGATCTCGGGTCTGGACCAGGACCTGCCTGCAGACGGCGACAGTCTTATCTTTCATGCCGGCACGCGCTCCGCAGACGGGGAGGTTCTTACCAACGGAGGACGGGTGCTCTGCGTGACGTCATTTGCAGAGACGGTATATGAGGCGGTCGATAGATCGCGGGACGTGCTGGAGAAGATCTACTATGACGGCATCTACTACCGTCGGGATATCGGGTACGAGTTCCTCTAATTTAATCGAAGCGATATGCACTACAGCGACTATTTGCAGCTGGATAAGATATTGAATGCCCAGCAACCTGAGGGAGAGAGGCTGGGAGAGCCGGCTCACGACGAGATGCTTTTTATCGTCATCCACCAGGCTTACGAGCTCTGGTTCCGCCAGCTGCTGTATGAAGTAGAATCCATCGTCGGGATATTCGGTCAGCCGACGCTGAACGACAATTCGCCCGAACTCCAGACAATTGTGCACCGGCTCTCCCGTTGCGCCACCATCCTGAAGGTGCTGGTACACCAGATCGATATCATGGAGACCATGACACCCATGGATTTTCTCGATTTCCGCGACAAGCTGCGGCCCGCCTCGGGGTTTCAGAGCGTGCAGTTCAAGCTGCTGGAAGCCAGGCTGGGCTTGAAATACGAGCACCGCTACGGGCAACAGTACTATCTGTCCCAGCTGCGCCAGCCCGAGGTAGACAGGATAAAGGCGGCGGAATCGGCACCTACCCTGCTGGAGCTGCTGAACAAGTGGCTCGAGCGGATGCCGTCGGTATGGACCGATGTGGATGGCCCGGAGGGGACGAACGAAGGCTGGTTCGGAGACTATCGCGGGCGCTATCAGCAGAGTCTAGCCGATGCGGAGAAGGGTAACCTGGAATACTTCGATACTGTCTTTTCGGGCAAGACGCCGTCATCGGCGGTGGGAACATCGTCGCAGCCTTCCCGGAGCCTGTCTCCTCAGGCCTGCCGTTCGGCGCTCTTCATCATGCTCTACCGGGGGTATCCGCTGTTGCAGCTGCCATTCCAGGTGCTTCACCAACTACTGGAAATAGACGAGCAGCTCAGCACCTGGCGATATCGTCACATGAGCATGGTAGCGCGTGTCATTGGCTCGCGTATCGGCACGGGAGGCAGTACCGGCAAGGATTACCTCTCTTCGGCGCTCGAGCGTCACCACCTGTTCAGGGAGATCGCCGCCCTTACCAGCTTTCTTATCGAACGGAGGCGCCTGCCTGCGCTGAGTATTGAGATGGAGAGCCGGCTCGGCTTTGTCGTGGCCGGCTAAGTGTGCAGGGCGATCCGTTGACAGCCGGCTAAGAGCGCGATGTTGATCGGAAATCGTCGAATGATGCGCTAAGCGTTTTTTTGTGCTCCGTGCGGATACGATGATGACAAGTTTTACGTTTGAAGGTGTGAGGAAAATAATCCATCAAATCAAGGGGTCCACCTTGTTAATTCAAATTATTTCCTTCAATTTTGCTGACAATTTATAGTAGGCTTCGGTCTATTGGCCATTTTAAGGTAGGATTCATGGTCAAGGGCAGGGCAGAACGACCGGGAGGGGGTGCTTCCGGCAGAAGCAGGGGCCACGACGAAAGACATATCAAAACGTAAATCTGACCTTTTAAATAAAATGGGATTATTCAATTTCCTTACGCAAGAAATAGCCATGGACCTGGGTACCGCCAATACCCTGATCATACATAACGACGAGATAGTGGTGAATGAACCGAGCATTGTAGCCCTGGATCGCAACAATCCCAAGAACGTGCTGGCCGTCGGCAAACGGGCCCTGATGATGCACGAAAAAACCCACGAAAGCATTCGCACCGTACGGCCGCTGAAAGATGGCGTTATTGCCGACTTCAACGCGGCCGAGCTCATGATACGGGAGATGATCAAGATGATCTATCCCAAGAAACCACTCTTCCCGCCCAGCTGGAGGATGATGATCTGTATCCCGTCCAGCATCACGGAGGTCGAGAAGAGGGCCGTCCGGGACAGCGCCGAGCAGGCGGGTGCAAAAGAAGTCTATCTGATCCATGAGCCCATGGCTGCGGCCCTGGGTATCGGCATTGACGTCGAAGAGCCGGTCGGGAACATGATCATCGATATCGGTGGTGGTACGACGGGTATCACCGTCATAGCCCTTGCGGGTATCGTCTGCGACCAGTCGATACGTATCGCGGGTGACGAGTTCACCGCAGACATCATGGAGGCCCTTCGCCGTTATCACAGCCTTCTTATCGGGGAAAGAACGGCCGAGCAGATCAAGATCCAGATCGGCGCCGCCCTCAAAGACCTCGACAATCCCCCGGATGACATTCCGGTCAACGGCCGTGACCTGGTAACGGGTATTCCCAAACAGATCATGGTCTCCTACCAGGAGATAGCCGAAGCGCTCGACAAAAGCATATTCAAGATAGAAGAGGCGATCCTGAAGGCCCTGGAAACGACCCCTCCCGAGCTGGCAGGGGATATCTACCGTCGCGGTCTCTATCTGACCGGTGGTGGCGCTCTCCTCCGGGGACTCGACAAGCGCCTGAGCCAAAAGATCAAATTACCCGTGCATATAGCCGATGACCCTCTGAAGAGTGTGGTTCGCGGTACTGGAATAGCGCTGAAGAATTATGACCGATATCCGTTCGTTATGAGATAAGACGATTTGGTCGTCAAGTAACTATAAAAACCAACTCCCAATCAGGTGCGTAACGTTTTTCTCTTCATCAGAAGGCATTTCAATTTTGTATTTTTTCTGGTGTTGCAGATAATAGCCCTCTCTTTTTTATTTCGTTACAACCGGTTTCACGAAGCAGCCTTCCTCAACGTCAGCAGCGAGATCACCGGACGTATCAACGAAAGATACAACGGCATCGAATATTACTTTCAGCTAAAGAAGACCAACGAGTCCCTGGTCCGAGAGAATCTTTACCTGCGCCAGCAGCTGAAGACCAACTATGAGGCGCCCGATTCGCTGCAGCGCCTGATCCATGACACCATCAAGGTAGATACCGGCCGGTCGATCATCAAATACAGGATACTGGAGGCCAAGGTGGTCAACAATTCCATCGGGTCGCAGACCAACTACCTGACCATTCACCGGGGTTCCGCACAGGGCATCCGACCCAATATGGGTGTTACCGGGCCGCAGGGCATCGTCGGTTCGGTCGTCAACGTCAGCGAGAACTTCTCTACGGTAATGAGCATGCTGCACCGCCAGTTCAAGGTCGTCGCCCGGCTCAAGCACGGCAATGAGACAGGAACTATCGACTGGGACGGCGTCAGCCCTCTCTTCGTCACGCTGCGGAACATTCCCAAAAGCGCCGTGGTCAACAAAGGGGATACGGTCATTACCACCCAGATATCATCTCTTTTCCCTGCCGACCTGATGATCGGGACAGTATTCGATATCGTCCCGGACGCCACCACCAATTTCTATAATCTGAAAATAAAACCTGCCACCAACTTTTCAAATATTGAATATGTGTATGTGATTGATAATCTTCAATATGACGAACAGAGAAGGTTGGAGGATTCGACGCGTAAAAAGATCCAATGAGCGAGCTGCTGAAAAACATATTCCGGTTTGTCCTGTTTATCCTGGTCCAGGTGTTCATCCTTTTCAAGATGCCGCCCCTGCACCGGTTTATCACACCATATCTTTATTACCTCTTTATTCTCTGGCTGCCGTTCGGGCTTTCGCGGGCGGCGCTGACCTTTATCGGCTTCTTCTTTGGTCTTTGTCTGGACTATTTCACCATGACACCCGGCCTTCATGCCGCGGCCTGTACGCTGATCGCCTATGTACGTCCCTTTGTGATCGGGTTGCTGATCTCCCAGGAAGGGGCAGACAAGAACTATATCTCTCCTTCCATTGTTAGTATGGGATGGGCTCCTTATGCCACCTATGTCATTGTGCTGACGCTGTTGCATCATACTTACCTGATCCTGCTGGAGTGGCTGAGTTTCGGCTCCTTCATGTACTTTTTGGGTAAGGTCATTGCTTCGACAGCCGTCAGCCTGTTGCTGGTCCTGCTTACCGAGCTGTTGTTCTTCCGTAAACAAAAATTCAGGACCAATACGATTTAAAGTTGTATGTCTGTCTTCAATCAATCCCGTAGCAATATTGTCCGCCTCATTTTTGCAGGAATGTTCCTGATCATTGCTGCGCAGCTGTTCAATCTGCAGATCATCTCCAAGAAATACAAGCAGCAGGCGCAGGAGAACGCGCTTTTCCGCAAGAGCGTCTATCCGACACGGGGGATCATCTATGACCGGAAGGGCAAAGCCATCCTCAACAATACCATTCTCTACGACCTGATGGTGACCCCATCCCAGGTCAAGAATATCGACACCACCTATTTTTGTCAGCTGATCGGTATCGACACGGCGGAGTTTCGTCGTCGTATCATCGACGCCAGGATCAAGAACGGGCTTTTCCGGCCTACCATCTTCGAAGACCTGCTGCCGCCCGAGATCTATGCCCGGATGGAGGAGAATATCTGGAAGTTTCCCGGATTCAACCTGCAAGAGCGACCGGTGCGGGTCTATCCCTATTATTCCGCTGCGCATATCATGGGATATGTCGGGGAAGTGGATTCCGCCATCCTGCGCCGCTCTAACGGCTTCTATCAGCTTGGTGACTATGTGGGCCGGAGCGGCCTCGAGCAGAGCTACGAGCGGGTGCTGATGGGACAGCGGGGTATCGAGTTCTGGATAAAGGACAACAAGAACAGATTGGTCGGTCACTATCAGAACCAGGCCCTGGATACGCCGGCCATTGCAGGGAAGAACCTGCATACCTATATGGATATCGAGCTGCAGCAGCTGGCCGAGCGGCTGCTGTACGGGAAGACCGGGGCCGTCGTGGCCATCGAGCCTTCGACCGGCGGGATCCTCGCCATGGCATCGGGTCCCAGCTATGACCCCAATTCGCTGACGGGTCCCGACAAGCAGTCCAACTATGCAAAGCTGGTGCTGGATGCCTCCGGGCCTCTGCTCAACCGGGCGATCAAGGGGCAGTATGCCTCGGGCTCGACCTATAAGCCGATAGGCGCGCTGATCGGTCTTGACGAAGGAGTGATCACTCCCGCCAGCGGCATTGGCTGTCTTGGCTGGTACTATGGGTGTACCAGGCCCGTCAAATGCGACGAGAAGGAGCCGGGCCACGCCGCAAATCTGCGGCTGGCGATCGCGCATTCGTGCAACTCATTTTTTTGTAACACCTTCCGGCTCGAGGTCGACAACCCGGAATACCACAATCCCCGCCTCGGGCTGATGAAATGGAAGGAATATGTCAACGCCTTTGGCCTGGGGCACCGGCTTGGTGTTGACCTGCCGAGCGAAGACAACGGGAATATACCGGATACTACGGCATATGACAAGGAATACAACCATCAGTGGAACTCCTGCACCATGGTCACCATGGGTATCGGCCAGGACAAGCTGCTGGTGACGCCTTTGCAGATATGCAATGCGATGTGTATCGTCGCCAACAAGGGCTATTATTATACCCCGCATTTTGTGAAAGACATCGAAGGCGCCCCGGAAGACGACACCCTGCTGAGCCGTTTTCATCAGAGGCACGATGCCGTGACGCATATCTCTGACGCCGCCTATGAGGTAGTACACAGTGGCATGCAGGACGTGACGGAGATCGGTACCGGTAGGGTCGCCCGCATTCCCGGTATCGATATGTGTTCCAAGACAGGTACGGCGGAGAACAAGAAGGTCATCGACGGCAGGGTCATCAAGATGAAGTCCCACTCCTGGTTTGTGTGCTTTGCGCCGAGAGAGAATCCAAGAATTGCTGTTGCGGTCGTTGTGGAGAATGGAGGTTATGGCGGTGCGCAGGCCGGGCCTATTGCGTCGCTCCTGGTGGAGAAATACCTCAACGATTCGATCGCCACGAGCAGGCTGGCGCTGGAAGACGATGTAACCAACAGGAACCTGATGCCCAGATATCTTGTCCGCATTCAGTTCAGGGACGACTCTGCCCGTGCGGCGTACAGGGCTAAGCAGACAGGGGACAGTACTGTCTGGTTAAAATACCAGACGCCGTCGTTCCGGAATATGATGGTAGATACGTCGGATGGTTCGAGGAGCCCATTGCTCGTGAATTTTCACCGGCCTGTTCCGTATAAGAGCGCGCTGGCGGAGAGGTTGGCTAAGCAAAGGGCGCAGGCTGCTGCTGCGGCTCGTCCGGATTCGGCCAGCCGTGTGGCGCCACAGGGGGATTCAACCCGGAAGAGGTCGTCAGCTCCGGCAGGTTCCGGCGATTCGGCGAAGAAGCCGGCTCCACGTCCAAAGAAGGATACAACTGTTAAACCTGTTACGCCGCCAGCGGGTGCGGATGGGACCCATAAAGATTCGACCCGGTAATACTATGAGTAAAAGCAACCCCACCATATCAAAAGGAGTAGACTGGTCGCTGGTCTGGATCTGGTTTACGCTGTGCACCATTGGCATTATGTGCATTTTTGCGGCCTCCTACCACAACGGTGATAATATCATCCAGGGTTTTATTTCGCTCAAGACCGAGTACAGCCGTCAGCTGCTGTTCTTTGTCGTGTCTGGGATCCTGGGGACCTTCATCCTGCTGACGGACAGTAAATTCTTTACCGCTACGGCCAATCTAAGCTATGCGTTCGGGCTCTTTCTGCTGCTGCTCGTATTTCCGTTCCACTCGCGGGTGAAGGGGACCGAGTCGATTATCCGATTTGGCAGCGCATTCCAGCTGCAGCCTGCGGATCTTTGTGTGCTCTTTGTAAATCTTGCGCTGGCGAAGTATCTGTCCAGGGTAGAGACCAATTTTACGCGTCCCCGTTCGCAGCTGATCGCTACGGTCATTGCGCTGGCGCCGGCGATGCTCAGCATCATGCAGAAGGAGACGGGATTGGCGCTCGTCTATTTTTCCTTCTTCCTGGTGATGTTCCGGGAGGGTCTGCCGCCCTCTGTGCTGGTGATCGGTTTTTCCTTTGCCGTACTGGTGGTGGCGACGCTGCTGATGGAGCCCAATACGCTGGCGCTGGTCCTGACGGGCATCGCTATTGGCGCGATCTATATTCTTCGAAAGGCGATCAAGCGGAACCGGAGCATGCTTTTTCTTGTCATCGGCATCTGGTTCGTGTGCGTGGGTGTGCAGCGGTTTGTCGTGCCCTTTGCCTTTGACCATGTCTTCAAGCCCTACCAGGTCAAGCGTATCTATGACGCCATTGGTAAGGATTATATCCCGAAGGACCAGGCCGATGAGGCTGCGTTGGAGAGTGAGCAGAAGAAGAGCGGGAAGAAGGGGAATGACAACTACAACGTCAAGCAGAGTAAGATCGCTATCGGGTCGGGTGGGTTTATCGGGAAGGGATTGCTTAAGGGGACGCAGACGAGGTATGATTTTGTGCCCGAGCAGAAGACGGACTTTATCTTCTGTACTATCGGGGAAGGTTTTGGCTTTCTTGGGTGCACGCTCTTTTTGGGCATCTATACGCTACTCCTGATGCGGATAGTGACGGTTGCCGAGCGACAGCGCAGCGTCTTCAGCCGGGCTTACGCTTATGGGGTCGCCAGCGTGCTCTTCTTCCATATCGTCATCAACGTTTGTATGACGGTCGGTCTGGCTCCCGTGATCGGCATTACGCTGCCCTTTATCAGCTATGGCGGTAACTCGCTGCTGACCTTCAGCGTCATGTTATTCATCCTGGTGCGTCTCGATGCGGACCGGCAGATGGTGCTTCGGTAAATCGTACATTTACACTATGCAAATCATTCCACTTTCCGAGGGGGCCTTTACGATAGACAAGACCAAGCGATTCGTGCCTTTTGACACTCGGAAAGACGACCTCCAGGCGCGTCCTGTGGGTAGTCTGCTGGTCGAGATCCAGCCTTTCGCGATCATCACTTCAGAAGATATTCTCGTCATCGATACGGGTCTGGGTTTTAGCGTTGGCGGCGAGCTGCAGCTGTATCACAACCTGCGCAAGGCGGGTATCGATCCCGGCCGGGTCACCAAAGTATTGATGTCTCATCTTCATAAAGATCATGCCGGCGGCATCGGCGGTGATTGTGGTGACGGCCCGCTTGCCGGTGGAGCAGCGGTTCACGGTGGTTCAACGGTCCCCGGCGGCGCGCAATCTTCATCTACTGGTCAACGTGAATTATCTTTCCCCAACGCACAATACTTTGTCCAGCGGAAAGAGCTGGACTATGCTTTCGAAAAGGGTCCCACATCTTATATTCCCGAGGAGCTGCTCTGTCTGAAGGATTCTCCGCGGGTGACCCTGCTCGATGGAGATGGTGTTATTGACGGGTATATCCGGTATACAGTGACGGGTGCGCACTGTCCGTATCACCAGGTGTTCTGGATCGTGGATGGTGGTGAGACGGCTTTCTTTGGTGGAGACGTGGCGCCGCAGCTGCAGCAGATGAAGAGCCGCTTTGTCGCGAAGTATGACTATGATGGCAAGCTGGCGATGGAGCTGAGGCAGGAGTGGTGGGAGCGCGGGGGAAGGGAGGGGTGGACCTTCCTTTTCTATCACGACGTGAATACTCCAACATTAAAACGGGATTAACGGTTAATGTCTGGCCCTGGCGGGCCGTTGGGCCGGTGGCCCAAAAGAAAAAGGCCTGCCCTGGAAAGAGCCGGCCGTTGCTAACCTATGAAAAACACCAAGTTCAAATATCGTATATCGGTCAGTTTATAATAAAATTATTCGGTCAATTGCCGAAATGTTAGGGTCGATTGGGGTAAGGCTGCGCTTGTCTTCTATGTATCTCCTTTATGACGAGGACCTCGAAGTCTTTTTCTGCTTTGAAGAAGTCATTGATCTTGCCGGGTGAAATGGCCTTCAGGAATTCCACGCTATATTTTTTCTTGATGTTGAGGCGGGCTTCTTCGTGTTTGAGCTCGTCGCCGTCGCGGCGGTATTGGGCGTTCGCCTGTCTTACTTCGGCGATATAGACGTTGTATATGGGCCAGAATCTCTGGGCTTCCTCCGGGCTGAGGTTGAGCCGCTGAGTGATAAAAGCCGTTTTATAGGCTTCCAGCATGGGTCTTTTGGGGTCGTCCTGGGACTGGGCGGGTAAGGCCAGCCAGCAGAAGATCACCAATACGGAAAATAATTTTTTCATTGTTGCTTCTAATTCGTTGCAATGTCAACTGCCCCTCCGTGTTCTTCCATGTACTGTTTAAGATCACCATCAGGCACATCCCCCAGGAGAGATTTAACATCGCTGTCATTAATGTCCAGGGTAGCGGTGCTGTTCATAGATTCCGTAGTCGCTTGATCGTTGTTATTTTCGGCATAGGTTTGCAGGTCCTGGTCGCTTACGGTGCTCAGGTTCTTCGCGATCTCGGGCGTCCTGGTCGATTGACTACCGGACGGATTATGCAGGCGCAGCCAGCCGACCGTGATGATAAGGCCTGCGATGGCGGCTGCCACCGAGTACTTCAACCACGAGAGCTGGCGGGATGCCTTCTTCCGGCCGGTCGATTCGTCCAAAGAGGTCGATCGGTCCGACATTTCGCCGGTCGGTCGGTCCAGGTTCCGGCCGGTCGTCGGTCGGTCCATGGAGATGATCCGGGCAGGCTGATCCTTCTTCGACTGATCCACCTTCGATAATATCTCCTGGTTAACCCGGGAGAGGATCTCGTCGGCGAGTCCGGCGAAGTAATTTTCCGGAACGGTATATAGGGGTTTGTCCCGAAGACCGGCCAGTGGGGCCAGGATCGGGCTCAGTTGTTCAAAATAGTTGTCAGGGACCTGGTAAGGGCTCTTCCGGCTAATGCCGTTGAGCAGGGGGGACAGTTGGGCAAGCTCCGCGCTCGCAGACTCCCCCAGGGGAGTAGGTTGCCCGACCGGACCGCGTCCGACAGATTGTTCCCCCATCACGCCATACCCGGGTTGTCCCTGGGACCCGGTCGCGCCGAATCCGATCGGGTTGGATTGACCCCGGGTCCCGGCTGAGCCTGTCGCGCCAGCCTTGATCTTATCCATCAGGTTCTGGGCAAATCCTTCAAAATATCCTTCGGGAACGCTGAAAGTCAGGGGTTTATCTTTGGGTCCGGCAAAAAAAGGAACCTCTCCGGTCAGGCTCAGCACCTGCGCGGGGAAGCCATCGAAGTAACCTGCCGGGACCTGGTAGGGATTTTCCCGGCTGATGGTACTGACGGTGGTGCTCAGCAGCCTCAATTCTTCTAATATTTCATTCCTTGCTTGCATCTATTTTGAGACCCCTCTCATTAACCAAGGTTTAATGATTGAGGATATAATCCTCTATTTTTTTGACGGCATGATGATAGGAGGCCTTCAGGGCTCCTTCGGAGGTATCCAGCACCCGGCTCATTTCTTCGTAGGGCATTTCGTCATAGTACCGCAGGGTAAATACAACTCTTTGTTTTTCAGGAAGTTGCTGGATGGCAAGCTGGAGCTTCCATTCCAGCTTGTTGGGGTCGAAATGCTTGTCCGCGATGATCTTGTTGCTGAGGCCGGATTCGGATTCGTCGAGGGGCAGGGCCGATTTCCTTTTCTGCTGTTCCAGGTAGCTGAGACATTCGTTGGTGGCTATCCGGTAGAGCCAGGTGTAGAGCTGGGAGTCCTCCCGAAAGTTCTCCAGGCCATTCCAGACCCGTATGAACACATTTTGCAATACGTCATTGGCATCTTCATGCTCTACCACCATTCTACGGATATGCCAATACAGCTTCTCCTGGTATTTTTTTATAATAGCAGTGAACGCCTTTTCTTTAGTCGCAGGATCCCGGAATTGCAGAAGCAGCTCGGTATCTTGGATGGTCACACCCATTTATTTGTTTTTTCTGGCAATAACCTTCTCAGCTGCAGCTACGATATTCGGCGTATCCAGTCCGTACTTCTTCAGCAGTTCGGTCGGAGTTCCGCTTTCGCCAAAGGTATCATAGGTGCCAACGTATTCGATCGGGATCGGGGTGTTGCGGGCTACGGTCTGTGCAACGGCGTCGCCCAGGCCTCCGATGATATTGTGCTCTTCGGCTGTAACAGCACAACCGGTCTTCTGAACGGATTTCAGGATCGCTGCCGTGTCCAGTGGTTTTATCGTGTGCAGGTTGATCACTTCTACGGAGATGCCCTTTTCCTGGAGGATCTTTGCGGCTTCGATGGCCTTCCATACGAGGTGGCCACAGGCGAAGATGGATACATCGGTACCTTCATTGAAGACCTGGGCTTTACCGATCTCAAAGGGCATGCCATCGGTGAAGATGGGCCATACCGGGCGGCCAAAACGCAGGTAGACAGGACCGTTGTAATCAGCTACCGCCATCGTAGCGGCCTTGGTCTGGGCGTAATCGCAGGGGACGATGACCGTCATTCCCGGGAGCATTTTCATCAGACCGATGTCTTCAAGTATCTGGTGAGTAGCGCCGTCCTCACCGAGCGTTACGCCGGCGTGGGAAGCACATATCTTTACGTTCTTTCCGGAGTAGGCGACGGACTGACGGATCTGATCATAGACGCGACCCGTGGAGAAATTGGCGAACGTGGTTGTGAAGGGTATCTTGCCGCCGATCGTCAGGCCGGCTGCGATGCCGACCATATTGGCTTCGGCAATGCCGCACTGAATGAAACGTTCGGGGAATTCTTTGATAAAAGTATTCAGCTTCATCGAGCCGGCGAGGTCCGCCGTGAGGGCTACGATGTTGGGGTTCTTCCGGGCTGCTTCTGCTATTCCATCTCCAAATCCGCTGCGTGTATCTTTCTGGCCAGTTACTTGAATATCTTTTAGCATTACGTCAAAAAATTGAATGTGATTAAAATGGATTACAGAGACACGAATCCCCGTTTTTTTCGTTACAAAGTAAGGATTTTTTAGTTGAACTCTGAAAACTTGCCGTTGTAGAATTTAGCGTCTGCCTTTAACTTTTGCTCCCATTTCCATGCAGTCGACATCATGTCATCCAGGCCGTATTCCGTGACCCAGCCTAGCTTTTCTTTTGCAAGGTCATTGTTGGCGTAGATGGCGATCACGTCTCCGTGCCGGCGGGGTCCGATGCTGTAGTTCAGCTTGACGCCGCTGACCTTTTCGAAGGCCTTGATAGCCTCGAGGACGGTGACGCCATTGCCTGTCCCCAGGTTGTACACCTCGGCGTTCTTGGAGACCTTGCCCGCCAGCATATACTGAACGGCGAGGGTATGCGCGTGTGCGATATCGCTGACATGAATGAAGTCCCGTATGCACGATCCGTCGCGGGTCGGATAGTCGTCGCCAAACACGGTCATCTGCGGGATCTTCCCGATAGCAGTCTGCGTGATGGCGGGCACCAGGTTGGCGGGCTTCCCGATGGGCATCTCTCCTATAAGGATGCTGGGATGGGCGCCAACGGGGTTGAAATAGCGCAACAGGATGCATTTCGTATTGGAAGCCTTTGAGAATTCATTGATGATCTGCTCGCCCATCTGTTTGGTGTAGCCGTAGGGTGACTCGGCCGGTTTGGGCGGTGTGAGCTCGGTGACCGGGATCTCGTCCGGGTTGCCATAGACCGTACAGGACGAAGAGAATACAAAATAGGGTATATCGAACTCCTGTACGCATTTCAGCAGATTGATCAGCGACATCAGATTGTTCTCGAAATACATCAGGGGGTGCTCGACCGACTCTCCCACTGCCTTATAGGCTGCGAAATGGATGATCCCTTCGATGTTGTCGTTCTCCTGGAAGATGGCGAAGGTGTCGTCGTAGTTGCACAGATCGACCTTGTAGTTCTTGATCTTTTTTCCCGTTATTTTTTCTACTCCTTCGAGGATACGGGGAGAGCTGCGGACGTTGTTGTCCACACATATTACCTCGAATCCGCTGGTGATAAGGTCCACTATCGTGTGTGAGCCTATATAGCCACATCCACCGGTTACAAGAATCTTTGACATAAAAAGATGGCGGACCAGGGCCCGCGTTTAGGTATTATTGAATGAGATTTATAAGGTATTGTCCATACCCGCTCTTAAGCAAAGGTTGTGCTATTTTTTCCAGCTGCTCTTTGCCGATGAATCCCTTTCGCCAGGCGATCTCTTCGATACAGGCGATCTTGATGCCCTGCCTTTGCTCGATGACCTGTACGAACTGCGTGGCCTGCATCAGGGAGTCGAAGGTGCCGGTATCCAGCCAGGCGGTCCCCCGGTCGAGGATCGATACTTTGAGCCGGCCCTGCCGCAGGTATTCCCGGTTGACGTCAGTGATCTCATATTCTCCTCTGGCCGAAGGCTTTAGAGCCTTGGCAATCGAGACGACGATGTTGTCATAAAAATAGAGGCCGGGTACGGCATAGTTGCTCTTGGGTTTGGCAGGCTTCTCCTCGATGGAGATGGCCTTTCCGGCCTGATCGAACTCAATCACCCCGTATCGCTCGGGATCGCTCACCTGATAGGCGTAGACAATGCCTCCTTCGGGATTGGCGTTCTTTTCGAGCTGCTTGCCGAGACCGGCGCCATAAAAGATATTGTCACCCAGCACGAGGGCTACTGAGTCTTTGCCGATGAACTGCTCTCCGATGACAAAGGCCTGGGCGAGGCCATTCGGCAGAGGCTGTTCGGCATAAGAAAAGCTGAGGCCCAGCTGGGACCCGTCCCCAAACAACTTCCTGAACAGCGGCAGGTCGTGCGGAGTGGAAATAATAAGTATCTCTCTGATGCCCGCCAGCATGAGGGTGGACAAAGGGTAGTAGATCATTGGTTTGTCATAGACAGGCATGATCTGTTTGCTGATAGCATAAGTAATGGGGTGAAGACGTGTTCCCGATCCCCCCGCAAGAATGATCCCTTTCATTAATTAGTGTAAGGATGGTTTGAAAATCCCGGAAAGATAACGAAACTATCCCAATTATCTGATTATGAAATATACGAGACCTGCCAGCAGCGCGCTCACCGGTATCGTCAGCAACCATGCCCAGAGAAGGTTGATCGTAACTCCCCATCTTACGGCAGAGAGGCGGCGGGTAGCGCCCACTCCGATGATCGAGCCGGTGATCGTATGCGTCGTGCTGACGGGGATGCCCAGTTTCTCGGAGAGCAGAAGGGTGAGGGCGCCTGCGGTCTCTGCGCTGACCCCTTCCAGCGGAGTCACTTTGGTGATGCGGGTTCCCATGGTCTTTACGATCTTCCACCCGCCACTCATCGTGCCGAGAGCGATGGCGGTAAAACTGGCAAGCGGAACCCACATATTGTGGTCGATGAACTGTCGGAATGACATTTCATGTCCCTGGGACTTCTCATACCAGATCATGGCCGCGCCGATGATACCCATGACCTTTTGTGCGTCGTTGCCTCCGTGTCCGAGGCTGAGCAGCGCAGAAGACAGCAGCTGGAGACGGCGGAACCAGTTGTCGGCCCGGTAGGGGTTGGCCCGGCGGCAGACATTCAGGATAATGAGGGTGATGATAAACGCGATCACCATGCCGATGAAGGGGGCCAGGAATATGAAGAAGAAGGTCGGGATCACCTTGGCGTAGTTGATGACGTTGACGCCATTGCGGCTGAGTGCGCCGGCATGCGCCAGTGCTGCTCCCATGAAGCCCCCCAGCAGGGTATGCGAGGAGCTGGACGGGATACCGAACCACCAGGTCAGCAGGTTCCATGCGATGGCGGCGACCAGTCCGGCGAAGATGACATCCAGGTTGATAAAGTCCTTGTTGACCGAGCTGGCGATGGTATTGCCTATTTTGAACTCGCCGATGACATACCGGGAGATGAAGAAGGCGGCGAAGTTGAAGACGGCTGCCCACAGTACGGCCTGGAAAGGCGTGAGCACTTTGGTCGATACGATAGTGGCGATGGAATTGGCGGCGTCGTGGAAGCCATTGATATAGTCAAAAACGAGTGCAAGAATGATGATAACTACCAGGAAATGCATGCGGTTCGGGCGTTTTTGTATCAGGCGTATTTGATGATGATCGATTCGATGACGTTGGCGGCGTCCTCGCACTTGTCGGTGACGATCTCCATCACCTGGTAGATCTCTCTTTTCTTTATTACTTCCTTGGCATCGGGCTCGGTCTCGAAAAGCCGCTCGATGCTGAAATCAAAGATGTCATCGGCCTGATTTTCAATGCTGTTCACCTTTACGAGCACGTCCGTTATCTTTCGCATGTTCCGCATATTCCGCAGCTCCTTTACCGCTATCTGTATCTGCGCCGCACCCTGCTCTATGAGGTCGGCCATTTTCTGGATGCCGGTATCGTTGGGGTTTACCTTATAGAAATTGATCTTCTTTCCGGTGGCATAGATATAGTCGCAGATATCGTCGAGGGCGCTGGCGAGGTAGTGGATGTCCTCGCGGTCGAACGGTGTTATGAAATTGCGTCCCAGCTCGGTAAAGATGCGGTGGGTCAGGTCGTCATTGATATGTTCCTGATTTTCCATCCGGGAGAGGACCCCCGATCGTCGGTCAGCGTCCGGTTCAGCCACAAATTCTTTCATGAGCTTGCCCATCTGGCCAACGCCGTCCGCGACTTGTTCGAATAGAGAATAGAAGACCCGGTCTTTAGGGGTAAAGAGCTGGAGTATTGAGTTGAATCCCATGCAATAGCCTTATTTGGGCGCAAAGCTAGTACTATTCGACCATATTTCTAACCCCCACTGACGGGAGGTTATCCTGGGATTAACCCACCGGGGGTGATCTTGCCCCCCCACGGGAACCAATCTTATCTGGCAACCGAAAATCCGCTGGCGGCCGGCGAGAGCGCGATCTCGGCGGGGCGGGCTTTTGCGGGGAAACCTAGTGCTTTTCCAGGCGGGTGTCCGGGCGCTGCCGGGTCGCCCATGAGGGAGGCGATCGTAGCGGCGATCTGTTTCTGATAGACCTGGCCTTTTGCCCGCAGCTCGCCTTCGGGCCGGATATCGGGACCCAGGACGGCCATCCAGATATCGCCGGAGCCCTCCGCCCAAAAACCATGGGTGGTCCATTTATTCGGTTTCCAGCCGCGTCCATGGTCGGTCGTGATCAAAAAGGTTGTGCTATCCTTGTAGTACGGATCGGTCTGGACTAAGTACCAGAGGTCGGAGATCATGCGGTCGAGGTCGGTGGCCTGCTGAAGGTAGAGGTCATAGCGTCCGGAGTGGGCGCATTCGTCGGTCTCGCCAAAACCCAGAAAGAGGACGGAAGGATGATGTTCGCGAATGTACTCGCGGGCGGTCAGATAGGTCAGCATGTCGTGACGGGTCTTGCCCGGGCGCATCGTGCTTTGCACACTATCGATGAGTCCCGCTTCCGGATACTGGTCCTCGTTGAGCTTTTCATAGCCGCTGTTGACCAGCAGGCCGCTGCGCGATTCATTGAGGATATAGGGAAAGACATTCCAGGACGTGAAGACCGCCACTTTCCCCTTGTACTCGTCACTGGTGTTGAGGTATTCCAGGACGTTCACGTGCTTGTTGTTGACAGGTAGGTTCGGGCTGCTGAACGCGTCGGTGTGCCCGGTGAAGATCTCGTTGTAGCCCGGATAGGAGATCTTATACCAGTTGCGGACGTTCACTTTATTTCCCCAGAGTCTGTTGCCATAGAGGCGACCATGTTCCGCGATGGTACCCCAGAAGAAGGGCAGCAGCTTCTTCCTGCGGAGCTCGGCCGTGCTGTCCCAGTAAAGGCTGCGCATCAGAGAAGTATCCCTGACATATTCTTCATTGGCTACCAGGGAAGGGTCTGCTCCGGTAAAAACTTCCTGCCAGCGGAAACCATCGATGGTGATGACGAAGAGGTGTTTTGTCTTAGCGTGACCCTGCGCTTCAACGGAGTAAAATAGCAGCAGCGCCACCAGTGAGGTGAGGAAATATTTCATCTTTAATGGGTTTGGTAAAATTACCCGGGCGGTGTGACGCGATGTTTACCGGAAGATTAATTTAACATTATGAACACCCGGATCTCCCCCTGGCTGGCTTCTGTTTTGCAGTGTTGCGGACGATGGCGTCTGCGAAGCTGGGCCATTATTAACGGAAGGTTAATCCCGGAAAGAGTTGGTGGTCGGATTTTCCCGCTAGCTTAGCCGGAGTAATGTTCAAAACAATACCGTATGTCCCTGTTAGACTGGTTGGACCATTTGGATAAATCGTTGTTCGTGCTGATCCAGCATGATTCGGATCATTCCATAATGGATACTGTGATGCCGATGTTGCGCGATCCTTATACCTGGATACCGCTGTATGTTTTCATGCTTTGTTATATCATCTTCAGGAATAAGAATAAGGCCGTGCTCTTCATTCTCCTGAGCGTGCTGACGTTTGCGATAACCGACTCGCTGGCCGCGCAGGTGCTCAAACCACTGATCGGCCGGCTTCGCCCCTGTCACGATCCGGGGATGCAACAGCTGGTGCGGAGCGTGATCGACTGTGGCGGCCTGTATTCCATGCCTTCCAATCATGCCGCAAATCATTTTGGTCTGGCCGCATTCTGGTTCTATTCCATCCGTTCGATCACCGGTAAGAAATGGCACTGGCTCTGGTTCTGGGCAGCCGCCATCTGCTATGCGCAGGTCTACGTGGGCAAACACTATCCGTTTGACGTCCTCGTGGGCGCGACGATCGGCTTCCTAACGGGGCTGGGTACTTACCGCCTGTTTGTAATTTGGGAGAAGAGACAGGGCCACAGGCCTCCTGTCCTCGGGGGGCCATTGAGCTGGCCGGAGCCGGGACATTCCCGCAGACCAAAGGCCGAGTGATCAGACCTGAGGTGGGTACAAGTATATACGTATATTTGAGCCATGCTCGATTCATACAATGCCGAGTGGGAGACCTGGCTGCAAAAATGGTTTATGTGGCTTCTGGTGCCCGCGATACTCGTGAATGCCGGCGGCCTGCTGATCCCGATTCTTGAACCCGACGGTTCCCTCTATGCAACTATCGCCAAGACCATCGCCCGCAGCGGGGACTTTGTCAATCTCCGGGTAGAGGGGAAGGACTGGCTCGACAAGCCTCATTTTCCTTTTTGGGTTGCGGCGCTCAGCTTTCGTTGTTTTGGCATCAATGCCTTTGCATATAAATTTCCTGCGCTTTTGTTCTGGGCGATGGGGGCAGTTTACACCTGGCGTCTGGCTTTTTCCATTTATGGCAAATCGGTGGCGCAGCTTTCGACCCTGATCTATGTCACCGCTGCCCACCTGGTCATTTCCAATAACGACGTCAGAGCCGAGCCCTATCTGACCGGTCTTATTATCGGTGCGGTATATCATTTTTACAAGGCTTCCCGCGTGAGACCGGGTCTTCACCTGGTCATCGGCTCCCTGCTGGCCGGCTGTGCGGCGATGACAAAGGGGCCGTTTGTGCTGATCACTATTGGCGCGGGATTTATCCTTGACTGGATCGCGGGGAAGGAGTGGGATCAGTTCCGGAATATCCGCTGGTGGATCGCCATCGTGCTTACCACGATCTTTACCCTGCCGGAGCTGATCTGTCTCTACCTGCAGTTCGACCTCCATCCGGAAAAGCTGGTGTATGGCAAGACCGGTGTTTCGGGACTCCGATTTTTCTTCTGGGATAGTCAGTTTGGCCGGTTCTTCAACACGGGTCCCATCAAGGGCGCCGGGGATCCCTTCTTTTATTTTCATACCCTGCTGTGGGCCTTTCTTCCCTGGTCGCTGATCCTCTATGCCGCGATCATTCAGAAGTGCAGACGCAGCGTGGACGTTGCCGGGGGCGGGTGGTTCAGGCGCAGCGTCAACGGGGACTATATCTGTCTTGGCGCGGCGCTGTTCAGCTTTATCATCTTTTCACTTTCCCGATTCCAGCTGCCGCATTACCTGAATATTCTGTTCCCGTTCTTTTCCATCCTGTCGGCGGGTTATCTCTATGGCGTCCGCCGGCGCTGGACACAGCGGACGCTGGTCATCATACAGAGCGTGATCAATATACTCCTGCCGGTGTTGCTGCTTTTGCTCTGCTGGTTCTTCCATTTTGCCTCGTGGGTGCTGATCATGGCCGGGCTGGTTGTCGCCGGCATTCTGCCCTTTATTCTCTTCCGGGGTGGGCGGCTGCCGACGGCCATCGCCCGCAGCGTCTGGATGGCGTTGCTGGTCTTTTCCTTCGTCAACTTCATTCTCTACCCCGCGATCCTTCAGTACCAGGCTGGTACCCAGGCCGGGCGTTTTGTCAACCATATGTTCGGCCTTCCCTATATTACCCGGCCCTCGGCTGTTTTCATGCTGCAGGAGGCGCCGTCCAGCTATTCCTTCGAATTTGACTGCGCGCTGCCGGTGGAGCGGGTTCCCATGCGGGCGCTGCCGACGGACAGTTCGGTTTATGTGTTTATGCCGCCGCAATATGCGGATTCACTCGGTCTTCGGGGCCTCCGTGCCCAGGAGATCCACCGGTTCCCCAATTTTCATATCAGTCAGCTCACCGGCGAGTTCCTGAATTACCGGACGCGGGATTCCGTGATCGGGGCTTACTCTCTCTTTGTTGTGGGCAAGTAGGGCCGCAAGTTCCGGCCGCGGGCGCGCTGTGGCTGCGGCGGGGATCAACCCTCCTGTTCATCGGCGCTGGGACCATAACTCCCCGGGATCGGGATATCGAGCAGCCGCAGGAACACCCCCAGCTGAGCCCGGTGATGAACGATCTGGCAATAGGTCATCCGGATGATCTCTCCCTTCGTGGCTACATGCAATAGCTCTGACCCGTTGCGGAGGCTCCATTTTTCTTCCAGAATGTCTTCCGTGGTTTTTTTCAGGTGGTCGCGGCCATCGGCCAGCGATCGGTCGAAGTAGTCCAATAATTCAGCGGTATTGTTGATCTCTTCCTGCTGATACGGATTGGCGGCGAAGTCGAGTCCGTCCGTCGTCACGGCCATGGTGACCCATCCGGGGAGCTCTGCGATATGGGTCGCCAGCTGCTTGACCGTCATGCTTTTCTTGTGAGGCTGCCAGCTGAAATAGGCGGTGGGGACGCGTTCCAGCATTTTACGGGTGGTCAGGGCTTCCTGCTCCATCTCTTTCAGAAGAGGGTTGATCGTTGACATAATTGACTGGTTTTTGATGATAAACCAAAGTAACGACCGCCTCGTGACAGCCTTATGTCAGTAGCTGTCAGCAAAAACTTAACATTCGGTTGCAAGGATTTAAAGGGTTTTAATGTTAAATTTATATTACCATATTATTACCAAAAACATTATTCGTATGAGTCAACAAGAATCAGTAGCCGCCCCGGCGCCTACCAAGAAGCAAGTGCGCAGGGAGATCGGGGACAAGCTGGCGGGAGCCCTGGCCGAGTACAAACAGGAGCTGGGAGAAAAGAAACTGGCTACCAGGGTAAAGGAAGTAAGCAAGCTGATCAGCCGTGATCTATTGAAGATCAGCAAGAAGCAGCGACATGCGTCGAAGAAGGCCGCGGCAGCAGCCAAAGCGGCAGCAAAAAAGGCTGCTGTTAAGAAAGCAGAAAAAAAGCCTGTTAAGAAATAGTGCTATAGCGCTTCAACCCTTTTATCGCCCTATTCGTTGTAAAATTATCAGCGGATAGGGTTTTGTTTTTGGAAAAATTCACCCTCTGGTAATATTAATAACGGACATTTACTGACTACTTAAATTTATCACTATGGCCAGCTTCGGAGAATTAAAACTCGATACGTACTACCTGATACAGGTAGACGCTGATTCGGATATCGAACTTGTTTCCGTTATCCTTCACACCAAAGAAACTGTGCTGTTGCGTAGCTATCTGCCCCAGGCGGAAGACTTCTTCAAGTATCACGACGAGCCCATCTTCAAGCTTGTTGAAGAAGTAGACGAAGAGACCGCCCAGCAGCTGGAGAGTCTCTATCAGCAGACCACTGAAGAGTATTCCGAGTTCGAAGAAGAAGAAGAGTAACGGCAGCCGGGTCCCGGTGTATGTGAATCGCTCAACCGCGCATGAACCGCGCGCGGGGTGATCGTGTCGTGCCCCGGCGGACAGCCTTTAGGTTCCCGGCGGACTGTTGGATTCCCTGCAGAGCAAAACCTATTCCGATCCTGCCGCGCCAATTCCTACCGGGCTCGGGCTGATCATCGGCACCTTTGGATAACGCTGGGTCCCCTTGGTCGCCCACCAGAGGATACGATTGAACACATCGTCATCCCCCTCGTCTATTTCATCCGCCTTGTTCTCCATGGACATCCTGGCGTATTTGCGCGCGCGACCCTTCAACGAGGCCAGCGAATGATTCAATTCGGTTAACGGTATCTTGTTGGGAAGCACAGTGTACGCCGCCGTATCCGGCTTGTCCGTAAAACAGTCGAACATCGGCAGCGCCGTTCCGTCCATTGCGTTCATCGGCGGGATGCCCAGTATCTGTTCGATTGTGCGTACCAGTGAGGTCTGGTTGTAGTTGGTGGAGATGGTGCGGTGGAGCCTCGACCAGGGACTGATGACAAAGGCCGTCGTCCGGTAAGCGGAGATATGGTCCCAGCCAGCCTGACTGTCGTCTTCCGTGACGAATATGGCCGTCGACGCCCAGAAACGGCTGTGACTGATGGCTTCTACAATGCGACCAAGCGCGAGATCGTTGTCCGCCACCATGGCCCGCGGCGTAGGATAGCCCGGGCTGGTACCCGTCGTATGGTCGTTCGGCAGGGACATCACCATCAGCTCGGGCCAGCTGTCGCCGGGCTGGCTTTCGTATTCCTTCAATTCTTTTATGAATGCATCGGCGCGCAGCTGGTCGTTGATGCGGGCGTCGTCATATCCCGGATAGCTGGCGGAGAGGATGGGTCTTACACGGGAGATGGTGCTATGGTTCTTTGCGTCGAAAGACTGTCCCATCTGGTGCACCTGGTAGAGCTGCGTCCAGTCGAACTGCTTGTCGACCGATGTGAGGCAGGCTTCACCATAGATGCGAACCGTCTTGCCGTGGTCGAGCGCGTTGTTCCAGATAAATCCTTCCTTGTCGTAGACCATCGCGTCGTACTGGGCATGGGGGTAGCTGCGGAACCAGGCCCTGACCATTCTTTCGACATAGTCTGTTGCCATCGCTGCGTCTGTCCACTGGTGTCCCTCTGCCGAGCATTTGCCGGAGGCGTAGTAGTTGTCGAGCAGATGAAAGTCCTTCGCCAGCCGGTGTTCGTTAGGCGTAACACTGTCGCCAAAAACGCAAAATGACGGTTCGCCCCTTCCTTCCGGCATATCCCCCAGCACCTGGTCATAGGTCCTGTTCTCTTTTATGATATAGACGACATGGCGGAAGACCGAAGGCTCGCCGATGCGTTCGGGTACCGGCAGTGGCTGTGCGTCGGGACGGGGTAGCTGCCGTGCGAGGGCCTCGCGGTAGGTGAGGTTGAGCTGGCGGACCCTGGTGGTATAATTCGCAAGCTGCTTTGCGTCGGGTATCGGGATCCAGCTGACGGACGCCTGCTGCCAGTGGGAGTTATAGGCGCCTGTCGTCTGTCTGACCCGGGCGCCGATGGCTTCCAGGTTGGTGATGAACAGGGTGTTCTTATAACAGACGATGCCTGAAGGCCAGGCCTCCGTCGGAATAAAACCCAAAACCTCGGGGTGGTGGTAGGCCACCGGCGCGCCGGCCCTGACCATGGCTTCCGGCCTAAGCCTGATGACCGCCACAGCATTATTGAGTCCATTGGCCACGTACAGCCGGCTCGCAGCAGAGTCGATCGCCAGCGCGCTCGGCGTGCTGCCCATATAGCGGTCCGACTTTTCAAAAGGGCTGACCGGTATCGTGTCAATCACCTCCATCGTAACCGTCCGGATGACCGATATATAGTCACTGTTGCCGTTGGCGACATAGAGGGTCTGTTCGTCGGGGCTGTGGATGATGGCGCTCGGGTGGAGCCCCACTTCAATCTCCTTTATAAAATGTCCCGTGCCAGGGTCTATTACTGATACTGTGCCCCGGGCCGTAGCACCCGTACGGGGATCAGTATACGCTGCGCCCCAGGGAACGCCGGCCGTCTCTTTTCCGACGGTGTCGGTGGGTTCGGGCCCGGCCCAGTTGGTCACGAACAGCTTCCCTCCCGCCATCGTGATCCCATATGGCGCTACGCCGGTAGGCACGATCCAGCTGAGGACCTGGTCCTTTACCCGGACTTTCGCCAGCTGATTGCAGCCATTGAGGACGGCATAGAGGTAGAGATCGCCTTCTTCTTCCCGGACGAAGACCTCGTTGGGCAGGGCCATTGGCGCGGGAGCCTTTGCCGGAAATGCGATGGCCTGCACCAGGTTCAGGTTGGTCCCGTCCCAGACGGCTTCCATCACATAGGAGGCGTCCTTCACACCGTGTCCTGCACCCCAGAAGAGATGTATTGCCCCATTATAGCTGACGGCCTTTATTCCCGAAAAGGTGCTCATGAGCTGCGCATACTTCCGGTCGCCGGTAAAACTATATCTCGCCATCACCTGGTGATCATCCGCCGAAAAGAGGATGATGCCATAACGGTCTTCTACTGCCAGCAGCCGGCCTCCGGGCAACATGACCGCGTCGAGGCTGTGGTTCTCGAGCTTCGGGTCCCCAAAACGGACGACTGTGCCTGCAGGGTCGATCCAGCGATTGTATGGCATGGCATATGGACCGGCTACGCTGGTGAGCGTGCTGTCGTCATATGGAATATGTTCGCGCTGGTTGTGCTGTGCCGCAGCGGGCAATACGGAGAGAAGGGTCAGTGCTGTCAGGAGAGAGGTGAAGGATGGACAATTCATGCCACAAGATAGTACTTAGTTCTACACGACCGGAACTCAAAAATTCCAAAGTATGACCGCGAGAACAGTCAGCGTTATCGCCAGATAGAGGTAGTCTTTTTCGAGCAGATAGCCAAAGATGGAAAAGACGATTCGTAGAATAGGTGTGGCGATAAGGACGAAAAGGCCCAGCTGGATGAAGGGACGTCCTTCCCCGTTGAGGATCGCGCGGAAAAGCGGACCGGCCTTTCTCATCTTCTCGGGTTCGCCTTTAAAAACGTGGAACTGCGGCTGTTCTCTGCCATGTCGCCAGAGATAGGCCATTCCCCCGATAACTACGATCACGGAAGAAAGCAGCACTCCGTAGCGCAGCAGCTGTCCGATGAGCTTTTCGAGGTCGGTGTCTGTGATCTTTTTCCTGGGAAGGGACATGCAGCTTATATTTTATGTGTAAGACCGTTGTACATCATTTCTACGGCGAGCACCAGGATCACCATCGCGAACAATATTTTCAGGCTGGATGTTTTGGCCGTCGTCAGTATACGCGAGCCCATGAAAGCGCCGAGCAGGACACCCAGCATTACCGGCATGGAAAGACCGGGATCGATATAGCCCCGGCTCAGATAGACGCCGACGCTGGCTGCGGCCGTTACTCCGATCATGAAATTGCTGGTTGTCGTCGACACTTTGAAGGGGATGCGCATGACGTTGTCCATGGCGATGACCTTTAGCGCGCCCGAGCCAATGCCCAGCAGACCCGAAATCACGCCTGCGATATTCATCATGAAAAAGCCGCCGATCACGTTCTTTACGATATAGGACTTCTCCCCTTCCGGCGTAGGATAGCTGCTGTTGAGCTTTAGCAAACGGGACAGCGGACTTCCTTGTCCGGTGGATACGGGGTCGGCGAGCTTGAAGAAGGAGATGGCTGCCGAGAGTATCAGGATCACGCCGAAGAGGACAGCGATGAAGGAGGTGGAAAGCCAGCTGGAAAGCCAGGCTCCGCAAACGGCGCCGATGGTGGTGGCCAGCTCGAGGAACATGCCCAGCCGGATATTGGTGATACCTTCGCGCACATAGGCCGCGGCTGCGCCCGACGAGGTGGCGATGACGCTGACCAGCGAAGTTCCGATGGCATAGTGAATATCCACCTTGAACACGAGGGTCAGCAGCGGGATGAGCACGACGCCCCCGCCCAGCCCGGTGAGCGAGCCGAGCAGGCCCGCGGCCAGCGCGCCTACAAAGAGCGCAAGAGTGAATAAAAGAATGGTCATGTTGACGCAAATCTAAAATTAAAATCGCATTAATGGGCGTCGCGAGACAGAATGATGGCTACCTTTATGCTTAGGCATGAATGCAAAAAAGAAGAAAGAGATTGCTTATAAAGGTATTCTGCTCCTGGTTGGTCTGGCGTTGTTCGCTGTCCGGCTTTCCGACAGGTTCTATTTTCTTTCGAATAAGCCTTTCGTAGAGCTGAGCGCCAGGCACAGGGCACACAAGTTCTTTTTCTGCAACAAGCCCGGTGTTTCAAGAGAAGGTTTTTTCTCCCCGGATAAACGCTACCACTCTGAAAACGGCTTTGCCCTGTTTGCACCTGCTCCCGCTCAAAGGAACCGGCTGATCTTATGTAGTCCGGAGTTCTGTATTGTGAAAGAGTCGACGGTACTGACCTGTTTCCCGGTGACCTCCCTCCGTGGTCCACCAGCAGCATGACCTGACGAACCTAACTTCACTTTACTCTTAATTTGACACTATGGATGTTGATCACATTGAACTTTTCTATAAAGTTCTTCAGAAGCTATCGTATAACTGTTCCGTATGCGGTGCTGCGTTGTACGTCACCAATTATGGGAATTACGAGGCTATCCTGCACTGTTCTTCTGATGCCGCCCGTTTCTGGAATTTCGATCGGGGCACGGCCGGCCAGGCGGCGGCCAAACAGCACTGGGATCATTCCCGGAAAGAATTGTTCCTGACAAAAGAAGATATCCTCGAGTATTTGAATAAGAGTGGGTCAGACGAACGCTGACCCACTCTTATCGCTTATTTTATAACTGTCCCTTCTTTTATCTCATCATTGGCGCTTGCTATCACTGATTCGCCGGGCTGTATATTGCCCAGGATCTCTATTTTATCGTTGCTTTCATTCCCGGTGGTCACGTCTTCACGGACGGCCTTTCCGTCGCGGACGACGATGACGTACTTGCGTTCGGTCGAAGTGACAACGGCGGATTTGGGTACGGCGAGCGCATGCGGGTTGCCCTTGGAGTCGAAGAGGACGTCGGCGTACATCCCGGGGGAAAGTATCTCGTCCTTGTTGTAGACGTCCAGCTCAACGCGTTCGGTACGATACTGCATGTTTATGTTCATGGCGGTACGGGCGATACGGCCGGTCATCCGTCGCCCCGGGAAGGCGCTGAGATAGAACGAGAGCGTGTCGTTGCTGCGCAGCGTGGCGGAAATACTTTCGGGTATGTCTACCTGAAGACGGAGGTGGTCGATCTCTTTTAGCTCAAGCATCGGCTTGCTGTCTTTTGCTTCGGCGCTGACGAGCGCTCCCGGATGGACATTGCGCTGGGTGATGATGCCGCGGAAGGGTGCGGTTACGGTCAGATAGCCCATCATCGTCTGCTGCATCTGCCAGTTGGCTTTTTCGGAGTTGCAGAGGGCGCTGTCGGCCTCGGTCTTCGATCTGGCCGTCGCGAGGTCCATGGGTGAGATCGCGCCGGGGGTGCGGGCTGCCTGCCTGAGACGTTCGTAGCTGTCGCGGCTGAGCGCATAGTCCGACTGAGCCCTGGCATATTTTTCTTTTGCTGCGGCGGTAGCCTGCTGCAGCTCGGGCGCCTCCAGCATCATCAGCAGCTGGCCCGTCTGTACGTGCGAGCCGATGTCCACCATCACCGACTTTACATAGCCATTGACCTTCGGGAATATGGAGACTTCCTGGTAGGCCGCCAGCTGCGCAGGCAGTTTCATAACCTGCCGCACCGGCTGCTGCTGAGCCGTCGCGAGCGCATAGTGCGGGGCCGCCACCGCGGGAGCCGCGTTCTTGTTCTCCGCGGCCTTATTGTCAGAACAGCCGTAGATGAAGATGGCTGTTAGTGTTAAAAGAAAGATGATTTGCTTTTTCATATATTTTAGTTGGTAGAGTCTTCAGGTAATAAAGAGACTGAGTCAAATGATTTTTTCTGTTGTATCCATCCATAAACAAGCGGGACGATGAACAGCGCTGCGAACGTCGATGCGGCCAGACCGCCAATAACGGCGCGGCCAAGCGGCGCGGACTGGTCGCCGGCCTCTCCGAGACCGCTGGCCATCGGGATCATGCCGGCGATCATCGCCAGACTGGTCATCAGGATGGGGCGAAGCCGGACGCTGGCCGCCACAACGGCGGCCTTGTAAGGGTCGTGGTATTCGAGCCTCAGCTTTTCCGCGTTGGTGACGATCAGGATCGCGTTAGCCACCGATACACCCGTCGACATGATGATCCCCATATACGACTGCAGGTTTAGCGTGGCGCCTGTCGCCAGCAGCACGAGCATGGCGCCCAGCAACACCGCGGGTACCGTCGCCAGCACCGATATGGATAGTCCGAACGACTGGTAGTTGGCCGCGAGCAGTAACAGGATCACGACGATAGCTGCCAGCAGGCCCGTCTGCAGCGAGTCGAGCGTTTCAGTCAGCAGGGACGACATCCCTTTTATCTCTGCGACCAGGCCTGTGGGCGGAGTCCCCAGCTTTTTTATCGCTTCCTGTACCGCCGCCGTTGCCGAGCCGAGGTCCTTCCGGTGGATGTTGGCGCTCACCGTGACATATCGTCTCGGGCCGCTGCGATCAAATTCGCCGGGCAGGGTGTCGATCCGGGACGTAGAGACGTCTGCCAGCACGGGCCGGGGCTGCCCTTTCACCAACGAGACCGACTGCAATTGCTGCATCGAATTCATGATGTATTCCGGCACCTGTACCTGGCTCTGATAAGTATACGCGGCCCGCTGGTCGAGCCAGAGGTTCTTATTGGTATACCGGCTGGAAGAGGTGGCGTCCGTAATGCTCCGGGAGACGTTGTCGATCGAGAGACCCATCAGCGCCAGCTTGTTGCGGTCGACGTTGATGTTGACCACGGGCATGTGCAGGAGCTGGGCGATCTGGACGTCCCGCAGGAACGGAACCTCCTTTAGCGCGTCTACCAGCTTGCCGGCATATGCTTCGATGTTGTCCATATTCTTACCGGCGACCCTTACTTCGATGGGCGTGGAGGCGCCCTGCGCCATGATCTTTTCCGTCAGCTCGATGGGCTCGAAAGAAAGCCGGAGGTCGGGATAGGCCGCCAGGATATTCTTCCGGAGCGTCTCTTTCAGCATTTCGATCTTTCCCTTGTAGTCTTCGCTCAGGTTGACCTGTATAACGGCCTCGTGCGTACCGCTGTTGAAGATATAGAGATTGCTGGTGCCGAAGTTGCTGGGCACAAGGCCTACATATGCCGACGAGATCGCCACCTGGTGGTTGACCGTCGAGTCGATGATGCCCAGGACGCCCTGCGTGGCCTTCTCCGTCACTTCAAGGCGGGTGCCGTCCGGTTCGCGGAGGCGCAGCTGGATCTGACCGTTGTTGGTCTTTGGCAGCAGGTCCTTTCCGATGATCACGTAGCAGGCGCCGGCTGCCCCGAAAGCGAGCACGAGATAGATGGAGACGATAAATTTTCGGCGCGGCATCCATTTTTCCAGGCGGGACGCCAGGCCGGTCTTTATCCGCTGGAAGAAATTATTCTCTCCTTTATGTTTTTTCTCTTCGTAGTCGTGCAGGCCGATCTGTGCGTTCTCGCCCTCATTCAGCGCGAGTCCGGCGTGGGCATGGAAGCCTTCGTGGTGGTACTGGAACATCTCCGCCTTCAGCAGCCAGACCGAGACTACGGGCACCAGCGTCTGGGCGGCGACGAAGCTCACGATCATGGCGAAGGCAATGGACAGCGACAGGGGTAAGAACATCGCTCTTGGCACACCCGTCATGACAAAGGCTGGCGCAAAGACGGCCAGAATACACAGCAGGATCAACAGCAGAGGGAAAGATATTTCCTCGCAGGCATCGAGGATCGCCTGCTTTTTATTCTTCCCCATTTCGAGGTGCTGGTGTATGTTCTCTATCGTCACCGTCGCCTGGTCGACCAGGATCCCGATCGCCAGCGCGAGACCGCTGAGCGTCATGATATTCACCGTCTGTCCGGCCAGCTTGAGGAAGAATACCGCGCTCATTACGGCAACGGGTATGGTGATGATGACCACCAGGCTGCTTCGCCAGTCGCGGAGGAAGAGCAGCACCATCAGGCCGGTCAGCACCGCTCCCAGTATCCCTTCCGTCATGAGACTCCTGGCCGAGTTGATCACGAATACCGACTGGTCGAACTCATAGCTGATATCGATGTCGTCGGGAAGAAGGCTCTTCATTTCGGGGATACGCTTGCGCAATGTCTGTACGACCTCCCAGGTCGAGGCGTCGGCCGTCTTGACCACGGGGATATAGACCGAACGTTTGCCGTTGACCAGCGCATAGTCGACCGTGATGTCTGCGCCGTCGGCGACAGTAGCCACATCGTGGACGAAAATAGAAGTGGAGCCATTGCTTTTTACAGGGATGTCTCCGAAGTGCTCGACCTTCGACTCCAGTGAGTTGATCGAGGTGACGTACATAGTGCTGTCGATGCGGAGGTTACCCGATGGCGTGATCGCGTTGTTGCGGGCGATGGCCTCCACCACTTCGTCGGCGGAGAGATTGTACATCCGCAGCTTTTCAGGGTTGACGTTGATCAGCACCGAGCGGGCATTGGAACCAAAAGGCGGCGGGGCCGACAGGCCGGGGACCGTGGCGAACAGGGGGCGCACCCGCGTGAGGGCCAGGTCAAATATATCCTTGAGCGGCCTGGTCTTGCTGCTGAACACGAGCTCGCCTACGGGCAGGGAGGAGGCGTCAAACCGGACCACCTGCGGTGGCAGGGCTCCGGGTGGGAAGAAGGCCATTGTCCGGTTGACCTGCAGGGCCACCTGGGCGGACGCTTCCGCCATATCTGTGCCCTCGTAGAAGGACAGGCGTATCAGGGTCAGACCCTGTATGTTCTTACTCTCGATGTTCCTGATCCCATTGACATACAGGAACTGGTCCTGCATACGGGTGGCGAAGAAGCCTTCCATTTGCTGCGCGGACATACCCCCGTATTGTTCGATCACATAGATGGTGGGGGAATTCAGCTTGGGGAATATATCGATGGGTATGGTCCGGATCGCGATGACCGAGAACAACAGGAGCCCCATGAATAGAACGATGATCGTTATGGGCCTTTTTAGAGCTGTTCGTACCATTATTATTTGATTGATTGAATGAAAAGATTGAGCTGGCCGGCTGCCGAATATTTATCCAGGTTGGCCAGCAGCCAGTCGCTGAGCGTCTGCACATAATCGGTCTGGCTCCGGTAGAGCACGAAGGAGGCGTTGGTCAGGTCTACGAGATTGATGATGCCCGCCTTGTACTGGGCGGTCTTCTGGTCGTAGGCGCTGTTTGCCGCATCCACCTGGATGGGGATCTCGATGAGGTTCTTCGTCGCCGTACGGATGCTTTCTTCGGCCTTGTTGCCGACGTTGGCGAGGGACAGCTGCTGTTGCTGCAGGCCGTATTCGCTGGCGAGGGTATTATTCCGGGCGATGCGCTCCTTGTCCCTGCGGTGGACCGTGTTCCAGAGGTCGTACTCCAGCGTTAGTCCGGCGAGGTAGTTGAAACGCTGATAGCCCAGCCCGCTGATCGTCGACTTGTAATTGTCCGTATAGTCGATGCTCGAGCCTCTGGCCCAGCCCACTCCCGTCAGGAATACCTTCGGCAGATAACTCTTTTTGACCAGGTTCTCCCGCTGCTGGTACAACAGGTGTTCCTTGTTAAAATAGTCCACCAGCGGGTTGTTGTAGACAGAGGCGCTGTCGATCCGGCCGATGAGGCCGAGCGCCGACAGATAGCTTTTCGTCTGTGCGGTGTCGATGTCGACGTCGTCGGCAGGGATGCCGGTCAGATAGCTCAGCTGCTGCTGCAGCCCGCGGATATTGCCAAAGGTCTGGTTATACGTGATCCGGGTCCTGGACAGTTCGGCCATTGCCAGCGCCGAGTCGGCGCCAGGTTTGATGCCGCTCCGGGTGACCGCCTGGATGACCTTGTAGATCGTCTCATAGCGGCTGACGTTCTCGCGATCGATCGCCAGCTGGAATCGGTTCTTCAGAATGTCCAGGTACAGCTTGCTCACCTGCCACTGGACGAGATAGGTCTCCCGGTCCAGGTCGGCCTGGCTAAGACCCGCGAAGGCCTCGGCATTCCTGACCGTCGCTTTCTTCAGGCCGAAGTCCAGCAGCTCGTACTGGTTATAGAAGAAGCCGATATTCCCGATGGCGGATTCGTAGATATTAGAAGAGCGTACGCCGCTGGAGCTCGAAGGGATGACCCCAAATCCGATATAGGAGCCGGGGATGGAATTATCCGTTCCGGCCGTCACCTGATCGCCGAGAAAGGAGGTGGGCAAAAAAGCGTGTTTTGCATCAGTGACACCTGCCTTTGCGGCGTCGACCAGGGATCTTTTCTGGAGGAGCACCGGCAGGTGTTTTTGGGCCGAATCGATGAACTGGGCGAGCGAATATTTCTTTGGTTGCGCAAAAAGAGAAAGTACGGACAGCTGCAGTGTTATTAACATCCCGCATATCCGCAGTAACTTTCTGTTACAGAAAGCGACCATACTATTGCATATTTTAATGAAAAATGTTGTTACCGTAAGATCAGGCAACAACAGGAGGGCCTCGTAATCGCAGATGAACTACCAGTACAGAGGGTAGAGGGGCAGCCAGATAAGCGCCCAGCACTCTCGGGATGATCCGCTCTTCCGGCGCTGCGACGGCGATCACCGGGCAGGGGACTGCGTCTTCCTGGTGGAAGCGCTTGTTGAGCCGGATCTTGTGTTTACCCGAAGACTGAAGGGGGCTTGTCCTGACGACCTGCTGGTGGTTCCCTGAAATTTGGGCAAGAGTGGAATACTTGAAAAGGTCTTTTGTGTCTGTATGACCCTCGAAGTTGAAAAAGGATTCGACAGAAAAGAATACCCCATACACGGCGAGGAGCAGCGTATAGAAGAAAATCTTATAAATCCTTTTTTGCATGTTTAAATGAGGCGTAAATATAGCAATAAATTTCTGAGCCGGGTCGTAATGAATCGTTAAGTTACCCCCCCCCGCCGACGGGACAAGTCGACTATCCGGCGGAATCAGCCATCGGCGGTACCCGTCGTCATCACCCGGGGCATCACCCCGCGTGCAGGAAGAACCGGAGGGTCCAATATACGATGGCCGCCAGCAGCGCAGTCACCGGGATGGTCAGGATCCAGGCCCAGACGAGGTTGATCGTCACTCCCCAGCGGACGGCTGACATACGTTTGGTCGCGCCGACGCCGACAATGGCCCCGGTGATCGTGTGTGTCGTGCTGACGGGAATGCCGAGGGACTGGGTGAGGAACAATGTAATGGCGCCCGCGGTCTCGGCACACACTCCTTCAAGCGGGCTGACCTTGGTGATCCTGCTCCCCATGGTCTTGACGATGCGCCAGCCGCCGCTCATCGTGCCGAGGGCGATAGCGGAAAAACAGGCTATCGGCACCCAGGTAGGGATATCCCGGATATTTTCCAGGTCGCCGTGGGCAACAAGGGCTGCCGCGATGATACCCAGCACTTTTTGAGCGTCGTTGCCACCGTGCCCGAGGCTCAGCAGGGCGGAGGAGATCAGCTGCATGCGCCGGAACCAGCTCTCGGCGCGGTAAGGATTGCTTTTCTGGAAAAGGTTGACTATTAATATGGTGATGATGAGGGCGACGAACATGCCGATCAGCGGCGCCAGGACGATGAAGAAGAAGGTCGGCAGGACGCTGTTGTAGTCGATGACGTTCTGGCCCCGGATCGTAAGTCCGCCTGCGTGGGCCAGGGCCGCGCCGACAAACCCGCCCAGCAGCGTATGGGACGAGCTGGAGGGGATGCCAAACCACCAGGTGAAAAGGTTCCAGGTGATGGCTGCGATCAGGCCGGAGAGAATGACGGGCAGGGTAATGAAGTCCCGGGAGACGAAATGGGCGATCGTATTGCCGATCTTGAACTCGCCGATAAAGTATTTGAAGATAAAGAACGCGGCAAAATTGAAGATGGCAGCCCAAAGAACCGCCTGGAAGGGGGTCAGGACCTTGGTGGAGACGATAGTGGCGATGGAGATGGCGGCGTCATGAAATCCGTTGATGTAGTCGAATACCAGTGCCAGGGCGATGATGATAAAAAGCAGTAACATGTGTGGAAAGGCCTCAGGCGTACTTAATAATAATGGATTCGATCACGTTGGTGGCGTCTTCGCATTTGTCGGTCACGATCTCCATCACCTGGTAGATATCCCGCTTTTTGATGACCTCTTTGGCGTCGGGTTCGGTCTCGAAAAGACGTTCGATGCTCATATCGAAGATATCGTCGGCCTGGTTCTCGATGCTGTTGACCCGTACGAGCGCATCGGTTATGGTGCGCATATCCCGCATATTCCGTAGCTCCTTTACCGCGCTGCGTATCTGTTTGGAGCCCTGTTCGATAAGGTCGGCCATCTTCTGAATGCCCGGGTCGTTGGGATCTACCTTATAGAAATTGATCTTTTTGGCTGCCGCGTAGATATAGTCGCAGATGTCGTCGAGCGCGCTGGCGAGGTAGTGGATGTCTTCGCGGTCGAAGGGTGTGATAAAATTACGGCCGAGCTCCGTAAATATCCGATGCGTGAACTCGTCATTCACGTGTTCCTGCGTCTCGAGCTGGGAGATCAATACCGCTCTTTTATCAAAATCAGGTTCGCTGACCACTGCTTTTAATAGCTCACCCATCCGGGCCACGCTGTCTGCCACTTCTTCGAAAAGGGAATAGAAAACCTTGTCCTTGGGCATGAATAGTTGAACAATTGCATTAAACCCCTTCATTTCCTAAATTTTTTTTACAGAGGATCACAAATTAAATTCAATGTGACCGGTAACAGGGGCAAAAGTGAATTTGGTAATAATTTCTTAACACGCGGGAGGTATAAAACGGACCAACCCTTGGGGGTAAGCGCTATTTTTTATTTAGTTAAAATACTTTGTATACGTAAAATACTCACAAACAACAAATAAAAAGTCAATTTTTTGCAGAATTTACTCTCTTTTTGGAAGTGTTAACATTAAGGTAATATTCCCTTAACATTCGGGTCATCGCTTAAACATTGTTTTGCAGTCGAATTTGAACGACGTCGAACCGCAATAACTTATTTTTCGAACCAAGTTTTTAATGAACCAAGACTTTTATGAAACGTAACTTCGCAAAACAACTTTTAATTATCGCTATCTTCTCTCTTTTAACCGTCGCATCCCAGGCACAGTATCTCTGGAACAACGATTCTGCTTTCAAGGCAGGGTCTGCCAATTCCGGCCGTCTGTGGGGATACATGTTCGGTGATTTTTATGCCAAAGGGCATGCTGACTCTGCCAGCCGGGGTGGGAACAACCAGTACACGGGTATCCCGAACAGCCGCAGCGCCTTCCAGTTCCGTCGTATCTATCTGGGATATGACTACAATATCTCCAGCAAATTCTCTGCTGAGCTGCTGTTGGCTGCGGAAGACAACTTCCCCACCGGCAACCCGGTTTCCAATGTGGGTGTAGCTGGTAACACTCCCCAGTCCGGCGCCGGCGACCTGCTGGGTGACGGCAAATTCTCTTTCTACATCAAGCTGGCGAACATCCGCTGGAAGAACATCTGGAAAGGTACCGACCTGGTTGTAGGTCAGATCGCAACTCCCGCGTTCCCTCTGCTGTCAGAAAGGATCTGGGCTTACCGCTCGATCGAAAGGACCATTTCCGATATCCGTCGTACTCCTTCTTATGATATGGGCGCTGCGCTGCAGGGCAAGTTCGACGCCAAGGGCAATTTTGGTTACAACCTGATGGTTGGCAATGGCTCCAGCGCCAAGCCTGAGGCAGACAACTTCAAGTGGTTCTATGGCGACATCTGGGCGATGGCTATGGATAAGAAGCTGGTGTTTGATATCTACGGCGACTACGAAAGACTCGCCTGGACTGCAGTTTCACCGAACGGCTATACTCACCGCTCGCGTCAGATGACCAAGGCTTATATCGCTTACAACACACCCGCTCTGACTATCGGTGTTGAAGGTTATATTAATGTATTGAAAAATGACATGGTGGCTGCCAAGCTTGCAGGTGGCAACGATACGCTGTCGTCTAATGCCAAGGGCATCTCTGCCTACATTCACGGCGATATCGTCAAGAACAAGCTGCGCTTCTTCGCCCGTTACGACAACACCAAACCCAACAGCAAGGTTGACAATGCGACCTACAGCAAGTACACCAACCTCGCCGGCAACTACGACTATAATAATAAGGAGCAGTTCATTACTGCGGGTCTGGACTTTACGCCTGTCAAGGGTGTACACTTTATGCCCAATATCTGGTATAACGGCTACAAGAGCGAGCAGAGCGCAACGATCGCTCCTGATGGCAGCAAGCTGAAGAGCGACGCCGACGTTGTGTACCGCTTAACGTTCTATTTTGTATTTGGAAAGTAAACCCTAAGTATTCTTAACTACCACAAGTATAACAAATGAAATTACATTCCTTCCAAATCAAGCGTTCCCTGGTAGCAGGTGCGTTCTTCGCGATTGTCAGCTCCCTCCTCGTATCCTGCGGTGGCGGCGGCGGCACCACTTCCGGTGCTGACTCTACGGCTTCGGGCGGCAATAGCGACGACAATACGCTCATCGGAGCGGGTAGCTCTTTCGACAATCCCCTGTTCTCCAAGCAATTCTCTGAATATAACAAGGCCAATGGCCTGAAAGTCAACTACCAGTCGGTAGGTTCCGGCGCCGGCATCTCTCAGCTGACTGCCAAGACTGTTGACTTCGGCGCTTCTGACGCCCCGATGAATGGCAAGCAGGATTCTGCGATCTCCGCCCCTGCGATCCACATCCCCATCACGGCCGGTGCGGTTGTACTCAGCTACAATCTGCCTGAAGTGAAGGACACGCTGAAGCTGACTCCCGAAGTCCTGGCTGATATTTTCCTGGGTAAGATCACCAAATGGAACGACGGAAAGATCGCCGCTGAGAACAAGGGCGTGAAGCTCCCCGCTACTTCCATCGTGATCGCTCACCGCAGCGATGGCAGCGGTACCTCCAACATCTTCACCACTTACCTTTCCAAGGTTAGCGAAGAGTGGAGCACCAAGGTCGGCAAGGGTTCTTCCGTTAACTGGCCTGCTGGTCTTGGCGGAAAGGGCAACGAAGGCGTAGCCGGTCTGATCAAGAACACTCCCGGTACGATCGGTTATATCGAGCTGGCTTATGCCGTTCAGAACCAGATGCCTTATGCCAAGCTGAAGAACAAATCCGGCAACTTCATTACGCCCAGCATCGCCAGCGTAACGGCTGCTGCGAATATCCAGATACCTGCCGACTCGAAGGTGTCCCTGACCAACACTGATGCTGCTGATGGCTATCCCATTTCCGGTTTCTCCTGGGTAATCATCTACAAAGAGCAGAAGTACAACAACCGTAGCCAGGAACGCGCTACCAAGCTGTTGAAACTTATCTCCTGGATGATCCACGACGGTCAGCAGTTCAGCTCTGCGCTGACCTATGCTCCGCTGTCTCCTGCTGCTGTCAGCGCCGGTGACGCGATCCTGAAGTCCGCCACTTATGATGGCAAGCCCATTTTACAGTAATTGAACGAACGAGGCGCCGCCTTTGTGGCGGCGCCCTTAACTGACATTTATGGATACATCTGTAGAGAATGGTATGGTTACCCGCAGCGATCTTCCCCTGCGGGTAATTAATTCTACCCCCGAAGCGATCTTGAAGGCGAAGAAACGGGCCAAAAGGTCATTCCGTCAGATAAGGACGGAGAATGTTTTCAAAAGAACACTTTCCCTCATGGGGCTGGTCATCATCATTTTGGTGCTCGGCATCCTGTTGACATTGATCGTGCAGTCTCTTCCGTCCATAAAGGCGCTGGGGCCGAAATACCTGTGGAGCAAGGTCTGGGATCCCGTCCAGGACATCTATGGCGCATGGCCCTTCCTGTTGGGAACGCTGCTCAGCTCATTCCTGGCGCTGATCATTTCGATCCCCTTCTCCATCGCCGTCGCCATCTTTCTGGGTGAATATCATCCCAAGGGCTGGCTGCCCAATCTCCTGAAGAATACGGTTGAGCTGATCGCGGCCGTACCTTCCGTCATCTATGGCTTCTGGGGACTCGCCGTTCTCGTGCCTATCGTCCGCTCGTTCGAGTCCAGCATTGGCGTCGAGCCCGTCGGCGTAGGTATCTTCAGCTCGTCTCTCATCCTTGCCGTGATGATCATCCCCTATGCGGCCTCGCTGGGTCGTTCGATGATCAACCTGGTCCCTTCTCATCTGAAGGAGGCTGCCTATGGACTGGGTGCTACGCGCTGGGAGGTGATCCGCAGCGTCGTGCTGCCGTACACAAAATCCGGTCTTTTCGCCGGTATCCTGCTCTCTCTCGGACGCGCTCTCGGTGAGACCATGGCCGTTACCATGGTGATCGGGAATACCAGTCTTATCCCAAAAAGCATTTTTGCGCCGGGTAATACCATGGCCAGTGTCATCGCCAACGAATTCACGGAGGCAGACAAGCCGGTATACCTTTCCGCACTCATCGAACTCGGACTGGTGCTCTTCCTGGTCACGGTTGTCATCAACCTGATCGGAAAGAAGATCATTGACCGCTTCACCAACGAATAAGTTATGCAAGCATCGCACATAAAATACAGACTCGGTAAAAGCTATGGGTTTCAGATACTGACCTATATACTCGCTTTTGCCTGTGTAGTTCCCCTGATCGCGATCCTCATCTTTATCATCAAAGCGGGCGTCACCAAGATCAACTGGCACTTCCTCGTCAATATTCCCAAGCCCGTCGGCGAGACGGGTGGCGGTATCGCCAATGCGCTCGTCGGGAGCATCCTGATCATTATCGTCGCTTCGATCATTGCGATCCCTATCGGGATAATGGCCGGGGTTTATCTCAGCGAGAACAGGAAAAGCCGGCTGGCTTACTGGTGCCGGCTGTCTACGGACATCCTGCAGGGTGTCCCTTCCATTGTGATCGGTATCGTCGCCTATTTCTGGCTGGTCAAGCCGCTCGGCAAATTCTCGGCGCTGTCCGGTAGCGCGGCCCTGGCCATTATGATGCTGCCCATCGTCGTCCGGTCTACGGAAGAGACTCTCAAACTGCTGCCGGATACCCTGAAGGAAGCCGCCCTGGCGCTGGGCATGCCCTTTCATCGTGTGATCTTCAAGGTTATAATCCCGGTGGGTATCAGCGGTATCCTTTCCGGTGTCATGCTTTCCATTGCCCGTATTACCGGCGAAACGGCCCCCTTGCTGTTCACGGCATTCGGCAACCCCTATTTGTCGACCAATCTGACCCAGCCCATGCAGAGTCTGCCCCTGCTGATCTTCAACTATGCCACGAGTCCTTACAACGAGTGGCATGACCTGGCCTGGGGCGCTTCGCTGATCCTTTTGATGTGGGTCTTATTCCTAAACATTTTTACTAAGATAGTAACCAGAAAATGGAAAGTACAGTTATAAAGAGCAGGAACTTTAACGCTTCGTTTGGTAGCAATCATGTCGTTAAGAATGTCAATATCGATATTCCCCGAAATCATGTCATCGCGGTGATGGGTCCTTCCGGCTGTGGAAAGACTACCTATCTGCGTTGCATCAACCGTATGCACGAGCTCATTCCGGGCGCCTCCTCCAGCGGCGAGATGAAGCTCAATGAAGAGGACGTCTACCAGATGCACCCGATCTTTGTTCGCCTGAAGATCGGCATGGTATTCCAGCGTCCGAATCCCTTTCCCAACCTGAGCATCTATGACAATGTCATTGCCGGGTACAAGCTCAATGGGATCAAGCTGCCCAAGGCTGAGCGGGATCGTATCGTGGAGCACTCGCTTACGCGGGTTGCTTTGTGGAATGAGGTGAAGGACTCCCTGAACAAAAAGGGGTCGTTCCTCTCGGGTGGTCAGCAGCAGCGGCTTTGTATCGCCCGTGCCGTGGCGATGGAGCCGGAAGTGCTGCTTTTTGACGAACCTACTTCCGCCCTCGATCCCATCTCTACCTCGACGGTAGAAGAGCTTTTCCACGAGCTGAAGGTCAACTATACGCTGATCATCGTCACCCACAACATGCAGCAGGCGGCGAGGGTCAGCGATAAAACAGCCTTTTTCTTTATGGGCGAGCTGGTCGAGTACGACGATACGAAGATCATGTTCACCAATCCTAAGGACAACCGGACGCAGAACTATATCACGGGTCGTTTCAGCTAGTAGTTTACCCTTCGCTGGCGAATATGACCGCAGCGTATCGTACATTTATGTATTAACTTATTTAGAACCATGGCACAAATAGAAACCGAACTCCAGCTTCTAAAGTCTGAAGCTATCAATATGTGGACGCTTGTCAACTCCCAGCTAAACAAGGCGCGGGAAGCATTTCTGACATTCGACAAAGACCTTGCCCGGGAGGTCGTGCTGAAGGAGAAGAGGGTCAACGGCAGCGAGCTCAAGATCGACCGTGACTGCGAGAACATCTTTGCTCTTTTCTGCCCTGTGGCTATCGACCTGCGTTTTCTGCTGGCGGTCCTGAAGATCAACTCTAATCTGGAGCGGATCGGGGATATCGCGGAGGGGATCGCCAAATACGTCATCGACGCCGAGGCGCCTTTCTCCAAAGAACTGCTCGAGGTATCGCGTGTTATGCCGATGTATGAAGAGGCGGTTGGCATGCTGGAAGACACGCAGGCGGCGTTCGAGAAAGAGGACACTATCCTTGCGCGAGGCGTTTTCAAGCGGGATGACCTGCTCGATGCCGTCAACAAGTCTTCGAACAAAGTGCTGGAAGCTCATCTGAAGACGCATCCGGAGGATACGGCGCAGGCACTGTGGCTGATCTCGATCATCCGCCGTCTCGAGCGCGTCGGCGACCAGGCAAAGAACGTTGCTGAGGAGATCATTTTCTACCTGGAGGCTAAGGTGTTGAAGCACAGCAAAAAATTCGCGTAGTCGGCTATTGGTGCACCTGATATAATATTACCGTAACGATTCATTAAACTCCCCGTAATACGGGGAGTTTATTTTTGGGCCGCCAATGAATTGACAATTGGTTAGTCACCTGTTAATCGATGGTTTATATATGTAGAGTTGAATTTTCTCATGCAGAATTTCCTCCATTTCTATGGAGGAAATTTTTTTTGCTCAGGGGCCAGTCGCTGGCTGCGAGCGCTAGTCGCGAGCTCCGCTACGCCGCCTGACGGCGGCTATGCCGGGGCTAACTACTTTTCAATTAGCTGGCCTGTAGCTCGCTGCTTTTTTCGGTGAGGGGGTCAGTGGCCAGCTAATTGAAGACAAATTCCGGGTAAATCAGGTCCAGCGCATTCTTCTTCTCATTGGAACAATTGTGCATCAGATAGCTGACAGTCGATTCCGTCGAGTAGTCCAGGTGCAGCGTCGGCCTTCTTTTCTGCTCCATCCAGGGGCGGAAAGCCTGCTCAAAACCGGCGTCCAGTGTCGCCAGCACCGGGACCCCCATTTTCTTCAGGGCTGCGGCATTGCAGAACTGTTCGTACTGGCCCCGGATGGGGATGACCATGAGCTTCTTGCCGAGATAGAGCGCTTCGGCCGGGGTTTCGAAGCCCGCGCCGGTGAGGATGGCCTTGCAGGTGATGAGGCTCTTGTTAAACGCGCTCCTGCTGACGGGGATAAAGAGGATATTCCCGTCCTGGACCGGCTGCTTAACCTCTTTGGAGAAGACCTGGAAGCGGAATTCCTTCATCGGCTGGAGGTACTGGCGTACCGTAGCGTCGTTGTAGGAGGAAAGATAGACAGTGATATGACCCTTATCCTGCGGCTCCGCCTGGAGGATGTCCTTCTTGATGACCGGCGGGAGGATGAAGTCGTCGTATTGTTTGAAATGGAGACCTATATATTGTGTAGCGCGGGCATAGTGACGCAGGATCCATTCGCCCATGGGGTCCTTTTTCTCCGGGCGGGGAACCTTGGGAGAGATAAAGCTCGCCTGGTGGCCGAAGTTGACCGAGGGCACTTTCTTATAGGCGCAGGCCAGCGACGTGATGCTCTCGAAGTCGTTGATCACCAGGTCATATTTCTCGACCGGGAGGTCGCGGACCTCTCTCCAGATGCGCAGGGGGGCGATCTGACGGGCTATTTCCCAGTAGTTGAGTCCGCCGCTATTGGTATAGAAAAGGCTGAGGCCTTTGCTGCGGTATCTGACCGCAGAATCCAGCTGAAGACTGTTATTGGCGCCGCTCAGGAAAATATCTACCTGGCCATAGCGCTCCAGGTAAGGGAGTAATTCCATTGCCCTGCTGATATGGCCGTTGCCTGTTGCCTGAACTGCGTAAAAAATCTTCATAGTCCTTTAGATAGCTGCGAGTGAATTGATATAGAAATTTATTTCGTCTGTGATAACGTTCACGTTCGGTTTCATCTCGATCGTCTGGGTCACCGGGAAATCCTTTTCATTGTATTCGAAGATGGTCCATTCGTTCTGCTGGTATTCCAGTGCGGTGAGATGCTCGACCCAGTCTCCGGAGTTCAGGTACGTAACCTTGCCTTCTTTTGTCTCTACTATCTTCTTCTGGGGTTGATGAATATGGCCGCAAATAACGTAGTCGTATTTCTTTTCTATGGCGAGCTCGGCGGCGATCGTCTCAAATTCGTTGACCTTGCTAAGCGCATTAACGCCTGCCATTACTTTCTTGGAGATAGATACTCTCTCACGGCCCAGGGATTTCAGAATAAAGTTAATGAATCTGTTGAAACGGATAAGGAGATTATATCCGCTGCTCCCCAGCTTTGCCAGGATCTTGGCGCTTCCCTTGGTCGTATTGTCAAAAACGTCTCCGTGGAAGATCCAGGTCATTTTATTGTCGATCTCGAGCACCAGCTTGTCTGTCAGGGTGAAATTGCCCATCTGGATGTCGGTGTAGCGCCGCATCATCTCGTCATGGTTCCCGGTGATATAGAAGACCCGGGTCCCATTGGTGATGAACTGGATGATCTCTTTGATAACCATCATGTGGGCGACGGGGAAGTACCGCTTGGTGAACTGCCAGCCGTCGATGATGTCTCCGTTGAGAATGAGTATGTTAGGAGTGATACTTTTGAGGTAGTTGACTAGCTCTTTGGCCCGGCATCCGTATGTCCCCAGGTGAACGTCAGATAAAACAACTACATCTACGGGTCGCTTTTCCATTTCTGTGGTTTTCCAAAGTTCTATAACACATATTAATGGTATTTTACGTAGAAGTTAAGAAATTGTAACTTTACGGGTTTCTGGCCATAGCCGGAAGGGATATTCTACTTTTGCAGCCAGAAAAAAACGCCTCTCCCGGGTTTACACTTATGAAAAAATGGTCCTCCCCACTTTTTATTGCAGTCTGTTTGTGCCTGACCGTAAGTTCAGTCCTGGCGCAGCCCTCCGGGGTCGGTGGTGCCGATAGATCCGCGGGTGATGCTGCGGCAACGGTAACCGGCGGCGTTAATTTTCCCGGCTGGCTGATGACAGGGAAAGAGCGGTATTCTGTAGCAAACACGCATTCTCATAACGACTATGAACAGGCCATTCCTTTCTGGCTGGCCTGGCAGGCCGGTTTTGGCTCTATCGAGGCCGATATCTGGCTGCAGGAAGGGAAGGTCCTTATAGGACATAGCAGGGAAGAGATCAAGGCCGGGCGGACCCTGGAAGAATATTATATCAGGCCGCTGCTGTCCTGCCTGCAGAAGAACAACGGTCATCCCTATTCCGACACGACCCGCCGGCTCCAGATGCTGATCGACGTAAAGGCCGACTCCGTCGCCGCGCTGGCCGCATTGATAGCGCTCCTGGACAAATACCCGGCGCTCGAACAATGTCCCTATATCAAATGGGTGATCAGCGGCAACCGCCCTGCACCCGCGCTGTATACTTCCTACCCGTCCTTCATCGCTTTTGACGGTATCCTCGGCCGTTCATATACGCCTGAGGCGCTGTCCAGGATCGTGATGATGAGCGACGACCTCCGCAGGCTCACACGCTGGAATGGCCTGACCGAGCTCCCTGAGGCCGATCGCAAATCGATCGAGTCGGCTATAGAAGATGCGCACCAACAGCACCTGCCCGTTCGGTTCTGGGATGCGCCGGATACGCCAAACGCCTGGAGGCAGCTGATGGAGCTGCACGCCGACTATATCAATACCGATCATATCAGAGAATTGGCCGGTTATTTAAATGAGCGTGTGTCTTTATGATATAGCTTTATGCCATGAATGAAGAACTTCTCCTTCTCATCGGGGATAAGATAAAGACCAAACGGACCCAAAAGAATATCACTCTCGAACAGTTGGCAACCCGCGCGGGCGTAAGCAAGGGCCTGATCTCCCAGATCGAGAACAATCGTACCGTCCCCTCCCTCCCCGTATTATTCAAAATTATCCACTCCCTCGAAGAAGACCTTCGCACTTTCTTCGAAGACATGCAGGACAGCTTTAACAACAACCATATCCTGATCATCCGGAAAGGACAGGAAAAGATGTTCAGCAAAGAGCCTGTGAAAGGATTTTCCTACAAACGTATTCTCACCAGGACCGTGACCTCGCAGGCCACCGACGTCGTATTGCTCGAGCTCAAGAAGAAGTCCGTCCGCAAGCAGATGATCCGGACCGACGCCTTTGAATGTAAGTATATTTTAAAAGGAGACATCGAGTACCAGGTCGACAAGGAGGTCTTTACCCTTCATGAGGGCGATACCCTGTTCTTTGACGGCCGCGCTCCCCACCGGCTGAAGAATATCGGCGAGACCGAAGCCCTCATCCTCGTGATCTATCTGTTCTAGCACCGTGTAATCAAGTGTTTACCCGTATTTACAAATACTTAACATTCGTTTAGTATTTATAAACTGTTAACATTTACTTAAATCGCCCCTAACCTTCCAGTCACATTGTGCGGATAATTTAGCGCTTACATTTTTTCCAGGCCGGCTAATCACATTTATTAAACACTGTATTATGAGTAAGAAAACGAACTGCTCAAGGGGGATCCTTTTGCTGATCCTCCTGTTCCCTCTATTTACATTTGCGCAGACGGTCATTACAGGCCGTGTTCTTTCCGCTGCCGACCAGTCTCCGCTGCCGGGCGTTTCGGTCACGCTGAAAGGCACGAAGACCGGCGTTTCCAGCACTGTCGAAGGTAATTTTACCATCAAGGCGAAGAGTGGGGACGTACTGGTCATTTCCGGCGTTGGCATCGCCACCCAGGAAGTAACCGTCGGAGACGAAAAAGACATTACTATCACGGTCAAGACGAACAACAAGAGCCTGGACGAAGTCGTCGTCACTGCGCTTGGCATCAAGAAGGAGACTAAACGTCTTGGCTATGCGATCCAGGAAGTAAAAGCGGCCGATCTGCTGAAAGCCAGGGAAGCCAATCCCGTCGATAATTTAGTCGGGAAGGTAGCTGGCCTCAATGTGGGTATCAACCAGGAGATACTGGCTTCTCCGGTGGTGCTGCTGCGTGGCAACAACGTTACTTTCTATGTGGTGGACGGTTTGCCCATCAACTCCGATACCTGGAACATCAGCCCGGATGATATTGAGACCTTTACCGTGCTGAAGGGACCTGCGGCTTCTGCGCTATACGGGAACCGGGGCATCAACGGCGCCATCCTGATCACGACAAAAAAGGGTGCGAAGAATAAAAAAGGCTGGACGGTTGAGGTTAACTCCAGCAATCAGATCAATAAAGGATTCATCGCCATTCCGAATGTACAGAATCAATATGGTCCCGGCGACAACCAGAAGTATGCATTTGGTGACGGTCTGGGCGGCGGTATCAACGACGCCGACTATGACGTCTGGGGACCGATCCTTGACGGCCGGCTGTTGCCACAATACGACGGGAAAGTAGATCCGAATACCGTTTATACTACAACGTTTGCAGATGGCGGTGTTTTCAAGGGACATATCAAGCCGACTCCCTTCGTTGCCCGTGGCGTCAACAACATGCAGCATTTCCTCCAGACGGGCATACTGACCACCAACAATATCAATATGTCTTCGGTCACAGACCGCAGCAATGTCCGGATGTCCGTCTCTCAGTCCTATCAACGGGGGATCACGCCGAACACCGGTCTGAACAAGCTGAACTTTAATGTGTTCGGCAGCTATGACCTCAGCAGCCGTCTGAAGGTCGAAGGCAACCTCAACTACAACAGGCAGTTCTCCGACAATATACCGGACGTTACCTATGGTCCGAACAGCATCATCTATGATATCGACGTATGGATGGGCGCCGACTGGGACATCAATTCACCCGATATCAAGAATTACTGGCCCGCGGGTGGCGGTGCTGCCGGTGTAAGGCCGACCTTCGCGGAATACAAACACTATCAGAACCCCTGGTTCGTCTCCAACGAATGGCTGCGTGGGCACTACAAGAACGATATTTATGGTTATATCAATCTTAACTACAAGCTTGGTCATGGCTTTGAGGCGCAGGTCCGGTCGAACGTCACCACTTATGACGTCCTGAGAACAGAGAAATTACCCTGGTGGGCTCACCCTTATAGCCAGGAATATCACAACCATGGCAACTACCGGGAAGATCGTCGCAGCCTCTGGGAGAACAACACCGAGGCGCTCGTCAAGTACAACGGCGAGCTGGGCAACAGCGGATTCAGCCTGTTTGCTATCGCGGGCGGCAATGCGCGCAATTTTAAATATACTTCCAGCTACACGACGACCAACCAGCTGATCACGCCTGAGCTGTACAATTTCGCCAACTCGGTCAACCCGATCCAGTCCTGGAACTTCAACTCCAATATGCTGGTGCTTAGCGCCTATGCCTCCGTCGACCTGACCTATAAGAAATACTTCACGATCTCCGCTACGGGCCGGGAAGACAAGAGCTCTGCGCTGCCCCTGGCGCATAATGCCTTCTTCTATCCTTCGGTCTCTGTGAGCACGGTTCTTTCCGACTATCTCAACCTGCCTTCGGCGATCACCTTCCTGAAGGTCCGGGGCAGCTATGCGAATGTGAAGGACGGTGGCACCACCCCCTATATCGGCGCTACGCCTACCTATCTTAACGGCGGATTCCCGCTGGACTATGGCGGTCAGTATTTTTCGACCTATGGTGGTCCCGCTTACAATCTGTCTACGCCCTTCCAGTCCAGCCTCGGGTACAATAACCTGACCATCGCCAACAGCCCCACCAGCATCGTGAATCCGAATATTGTGCCTGCCACCTATTCCAACTACGAGGCCGGTGTCGATCTCCGTTTTCTCAACAACAGGCTGGGACTGTCGACGACGTACTTTAAGTACATCAAGGGTCCGTTACAGGCCCTTGCGAAGATCTCCGAAGCTACCGGGTATACCGGCTATCTGACAAACACGACCAAGACGGACAGGAGTGGTGCTGAAATATCTCTCCAGGGAACACCGATCCAGCAGAAGAACTTCCGCTGGGATGTCCTGATCAACTGGTCGACCTACCGCGAGATCTACAAGCAGATCAGCGCCGGCTATCAGTTCGGCAGAGGCTACAACGTCCACAACGGCGACCGCGTGGACCTGCTCGTCGGCAATGTGGAGGCCCGCACTCCGGATGGACAGCTGATCAATGATGCTTCCGGTCTTCCGATCTATCTGCCGATCGACCAGGCGCTGGGACATGGCGATCCGGACTGGAGCTGGGGTATCAACAACAAATTCAGCTACAACCAATTCACCTTTAGCTTCCAGTTCGACGGGATGGTAGGTGGAAGGATACAGGACCGTGTTCTGCGCAAGCTGACTGAAGGCGGACGCGGCGCCAATACGGCCAGCGGCAAGATGGGTCAGGCCCGGTATATTGAAGCATATCATTTCGGCGATCCGGGATACAAGGGCGCCTATGACGCCAACGGGAAGGCCATCCTTGCAGAAGGTGTACAGATCTCGAATGGCAAGTCACTGGCCTTCGACGCCAACGGAAATGTGACCAATTTCAAGGACCTCCAGTTCGCCACCAACAATACGGCTACCCAATGGGTGCAGGACTATATCAGCAGCTACTACAACGATCCGCAGCATACGATGACCAGCAAGACCTACGCAAAGCTGCGGGAAGTCGTCGCTACGTATTCCCTGCCGACGAAGTGGCTGGGCAAAAGCATGATCAGCAGGGTGGATTTCTCTCTCGTGGGAAGGAACCTGCTGTATTTCTTCCACAAGGGCTTCAAAGACATGGACGTCGACCAGTACCCGGGAAGGGATATCAACAACAACGCGAACAGAGAATATGATTTCCAGACACCGACGACCAGGAGCTACGGCTTTAACATCAATGTCGTATTCTAATTACTAATTATTAATTACACCAATATGATCTTTAATAAATTTTCGATTCGGCTATCCCTGGCAGCAATGGCGCTGCTGGTAATGAGCAGCTGTAAGAAAACATTTGAGAAATACACCACCAACCCGAACCAGCCGGCGACGGTGCCTCCTTCCCTGTTGCTGAGGAGCATTCTCAACGACATGTACGCGGACAAGGACGGGGATGGAAATACGATGAACACGCCCTGGGGTCAGGACGAGCGCAACTGCCAGTTCACCATTTCCAACTATACCTATTACGATCACAACGACTACTGGGACGGTGTATATCACACGCAGTATGCGGGTCTCAACTATGCGACGCTGACCAATGTCCTCAATATGGAAGCGGCTGCGAAGCTGGGTGCCGCCGGGTCTGATGTCAACCCCTATAACGCCCTTGGAAAGTTCTTCCGGGCCTGGTTCTTTGTCAATATGTCCCTGAAGGTGGGTGATCTTCCCATGACGCAGGCACTCCAGGGTACAAACAACCTGACCCCGGTCTATGACTCGCAGAAGTCCATCTTCATCCAGGCTAACAAATGGCTGGACTCGGCAAATACTGAGATCGCGGCCATTATCCAGAAAGGTGTCTTCGAATTCTCCGGCGATACCTACTATGCCGATCTGCTGGGTAACAGCAGCACGCCGGCGCTGATCAAATGGCAGAAGGTCATCAATACGTACCGGCTGCGGGTGCTGGTTGAGCTGAGCAAGAAGGCCAGCGACGCCGACCTGAATGTTGCTGCACAGTTTGCTGCTATCCTCGGCAATTCCGCCAAGTATCCGATCATGACGGACATGAGCGACAATCTCCAATACGTATACAACAGCGTTACCAACCGGTATCCCAACAACAACCAGGTCTTCGGTACCCAGGCGTTACGGTACAATATGTCTGCCTCGATCACGGACTCCCTGGCCTCCTACAACGACCTGCGGGTGATGATGATCGCCGAGCCTGCGCGGGGACTGGGTTTCTCCGATACCTCCTATAAATCCTTCAGGGGCGCCCCCAGCGGTCTTCCTTTGAGCATCATGGCAGCAGGTGTGAACAGTAACTCTACCAATATTTATTCCCTGATAGGCCGCCATCGTTATTATGAGGGTCTGACGGGAGAGCCCACCTTTCTTCTCAGCTACCCCGAGATGTGCTTCAACATTGCCGAGGGTATCGCCCGCGGCTGGGCAACCGGCGACGCGGAGGCCTGGTATAAGAAGGGGATCTTTGCAGATATGAGTTTTTATGGCGTGGTTGACGGGGCTAACACGGTTGTCTTCCAGAAACCCAGCGGGGCCCTTGGTGATGACGTCAGCTATACCGTCAATTTCAGCTATGCCAACTATTATGCCCAGCCTCTGGTGAAGTACGACGCTACCAATCCTGCGCATGCGCTGGAGCAGATACTGGAGCAGAAATATCTGGCGTATTTCCGGAACTCTAACCTCGAGGCTTATTTCCAGTGGCGCAGAACAGGCGTCCCTGGCTGGTTACAGGGACCGGCTCAGTCCGGATACAATAATGGCGGAAATATTCCTCTTCGCTTCCAGTATCCGATCAACGAAAGCACCGTGAATGCTGTCAACTATAAAGCTGCTGCGCAGAGTCAGTATAGCGGAAATGACGACATCGACCAGGCTATGTGGATCATCAAATAAATTAAATGTTATCATTTTGGTGCGGCCCCCGACGGGGCCGCATTTTTATTTAAATTTATCACTTATGACTACAGAGCAAGCACAACAGATCACCGATGAAATAATGGGTCTTTATGAAGGCTATGGCGGCGCAGAATATGCCGGCGAAAAAGTGTCGCAGCTGGAGCATATGGCGCAGGCGGCGGAACTGGCCGAACAGCAGGGGTATGACGAAGAGGTAGTACTGGCGGCTTTTCTCCACGATATCGGACATATCAGCGAGGCAGCCAAAGCGGAGGGGTCGGCTCCTGCCGCACGGGAGATGGATGGCTTTGGCATCATGGATCATGAAGAGCTGGGGGCGGATTTCCTGCGGGATAAAGGATTTTCCAAAAAGATCGTACGCCTTGTGGAATCGCACGTTGAAGCGAAAAGATATCTGACGGCCAAAGACCCCGAGTATTACGCCCAGCTGTCCGACGCCAGCAAAAGGACCCTGGAATTTCAGGGAGGCCCCATGACGGAGGACGAGGCCGCTGCCTTCGAACAGTACCCGCTTTTCAACCTGATCATCCAGATGCGGAAATGGGACGAGCTTGCGAAGATCGAGAACAAGCCGCTCCCCGATCTGCAGCGGTACCGCGCCATGATGCTTCATCATCTTTCCAATAGCCCTGCTAAGCCCAGATAAACATCCTTTCCTGCACAAAATCTCCTAACAATATGAGCTCGATACAACTTGTCGTTTTTGATATAGCAGGCACCACTGTCCAGGATAATGGCAGCGTGGCGGAGGCGTTCATGGCTGCTTTCCGGGATTTTGATCTCGAAGTGCCGGAGGAAGAGGTAAAGAAGGTCATGGGCTTTCGCAAAATAGAGGCGGTAGCGATGCTTGTAAAGAAGTTCTATCCCGAACATCAGGACGACGACTTTCTTGTCGACCGGATCCACACCCGGTTCATCGACCGGATGATCGCATTCTATCGCAACGACAAGGCGCTGGCGCCATTCCCTCACGCAGAGCGGGTGTTCTCCGAGATCAAACGGAAGGGGATAAAGATAGCCCTGAATACGGGCTTTACCCGCAGCATTACCGACACCATTCTGCACCGGCTGCGTTGGGACAGCCGCAATTCCCTCATCGATAAAGTCATTTGCAGCGACGAGGTCGCGCATGGCCGGCCCCATCCCGATATGATCGAAGTGCTGATCGAGGAGCTTGGGATATCCTCTCCTGCACAGGTCCTGAAGGTGGGTGATACGGAAGTGGACGTCGAAGAAGGGCGTAACGCCGCCTGCGGGAAGGTCGTCAGCGTTACTACGGGTGCCTATACCCGTCAGCAGCTGGAATCCTACCAGCCCGATCATATCATCGACGATCTCGAGGAGCTGCTTACTATCATAGAATAAAATCATTTATTATGCGCGTGATCCAGCAGGGAGGTGAAGGAATGAGTCAGCTGGTGGCACAGCCGGGCGGCGGCGGAATGAGTCTGAAAGCCCGGCTGCAGCAGTCGCCGGTATGGGCCTTTGTCGTGTATGTATCTCTTGTATCCTTCACCGTCTATACGTGCATGTATGGCTTCAGAAAGCCTTTTACGGCGGCCTCTTTTTCGGATATCACCTTTCTGGGCATCTCCTATAAGGTCGTGCTGGTCATCGTCCAGGTCATCGGGTATATGCTGAGCAAGTTCTACGGCATCCGTTTTATCGGGGGGATGCAGCCGTCGCGGCGGGCCGGCTTTATCGTGAAGCTGGTCCTGACGGCCTGGGGTTCCCTACTGCTTTTTGCCCTCGTGCCCGCGCCCTATAACTTTATTTTTATGTTCATCAACGGTCTTCCGTTGGGCATGGTCTGGGGACTCGTTTTTGGCTTCCTGGAAGGCCGGAGGGTGACCGAGCTGATGGGGGCCGTTCTCGCAACCAGTTTTATCTTCGCCAGCGGGCTCGCGAAGACCGTGGGCGGCGAGCTGACCGAACTTGGGGTCAGCGAGTTCTGGATGCCTTTTGTCGCGGGCGCAGTATTTATCGGGCCGCTCGTGCTGTCGACCTGGCTGCTCAACCAGACACCGCCTCCTACAGCAGAGGACATTGCCCAGCGGACAATCCGGCTGCCGATGGGGCCGGAGCAGCGCCGCGAATTCCTGAGCCGCTTTGGCTATGCGCTGATCCCGATCGTGATCGCCTATGTCATGCTGACGATCCTCCGCGATTTTACAGAGGACTTTGCCAAAGAGCTCTGGACGGAGACCGGCTATGGCAATAGAGCCGGCGTATTTGCCAATACCAGCACGATCGTGTCGCTGATCGTCCTGGCGGTTGTCGGGGGCTTTTTTCTTGTCCGCAACAATTATCTCGCTTTCCAGCTGAACAATGCCATCATCATCGGCGGGTTTATCCTGGCTGCGGGCGCTACGATCCTTTTTCACCTTCACCTGCTTTCGCCGGTGGCCTGGATCGTCACGGCTTCGGCGGGGCTTTACCTTGGGTACGTGCCCTACAACTGTTTTTATTTCGAGCGGATGCTCGCGGCTTATAAGGTCGCGGGTAACGTCGGCTTCCTGATCTATCTTGCCGATGCTTTCGGCTATTTGGGGACGGTAGTTGTGCTGCTGGTCAAGGAATTTGTACATCTCCGCTATACCTGGGTCGATTTTTTTACGGGCATGTTCTATGTTGCTGCGGCAGCGGGCATTCTGCTGGTGTTATGGGGCTCTGTGCTTTTTGCAAAAATTTACAGGAAAAATAATTGAGGAATTTATGTCATCGCGATCTGCAATCGTTATTGGCGCCGGTATTGTAGGGCTGGCTACTGCAAGGGCTCTTGCACTCCGGGGTTTTTCGGTAAAAGTTTTTGAACGGACGGACAAGGCGGTTGGGGCTTCCATCCGCAATTTCGGAATGATATGGCCCATCGGTCAGCCGGCCGGGAAGATGTATGACCGTGCCGTCCGGAGCAGGAATATCTGGAAGGATACCGCTCCGAGGGCGGACTTCTGGCTGGAGTCCCAGGGTAGTCTTCATCTCGCCTACCAGCCCGACGAATGGCAGGTGCTGCAGGAACTGTGCGCCGGCTTTGAGAAGGAAGGCCGGCCGGTGCGGCTGCTGGATGCAAAGGGCGTGAAAGCCTTGTCGGGGGCGGTCGTCACCGATGGATTACTGGGCGGGCTGTACAGCGCCGACGAGGTCATCGTGGACCCGCGAGAGGCCATCGCGGCATTGCCGGGCTGGCTTTCCGAACAATACCAGGTCGAGTTCTTCTGGGGTAAATGCGTTTCTTATATTTCCGATCAGATCGTCTATATCGGCAACGACGAAGAATATGAGGCTGACCTCGTGTTCATCTGTAATGGCGCCGACTTCGAGACCCTGTATCCGGAACATTTTGCGGAGCAGCCCGTTACCAAATGCAAGCTGCAGATGATGCGGCTGGTAGCGCAGCCGGAGGACTGGCGTATCGGGCCGGCGCTGTGCGGGGGGCTGTCGCTGATCCACTACAATAGTTTTAAGGCCGCGCCCTCGCTGTCGAAGCTGCGTGACCGGTATGAGGCGGAGATGGCGGACTATCTGCAATGGGGCATTCACGTGATGGTCGCGCAGAATGGCCGGGGCGAGCTGACGGTAGGGGACTCTCACGAGTATGGGCTGACCCACGACCCGTTCGATAAAGATTTTATCAACCGGAAGATACTGGACTACCTCCGCCGCTTTGCCTGTTTCAGGGACTGGTCGATTGCCGAGACCTGGAATGGGGTGTACGCCAAGCTGACGGACGGGGAAGCCGATCTGTTCTTTTCCCCTGAACCTTATGTTTATGTCATCAATGGAGTGGGTGGCGCCGGGATGACGCTCTCCTTCGGCCTCGCGGAAGAGCTGGTGGAGGGGTTGTAGATTATTGTGTATTTTTACCGGATGAAGAACCTGAAGGACATTTTTGCCACCAATCGTCTTTTTTTTGGCTGTTTTGTCTTCTTTTTTGTGGTTGGTCTTGTCTTTTTGCTAATGGAAGGAAAGGCAGGGGCCTTCGTCGCGCTCAATCCTTATCATCGCAGCACTCTTGACACCTTCTTTATATATGTTACATTTTTGGGGGACGGAACGTTCTCGGTACTGGTGATCGTCCTCTTTCTGCTGATGCGGCGCTGGCCCCAGGCCTGCCTGGTCACTATATCCTTTCTTTTATCGGCATTGCTGACCGGCATATTGAAGAATGTGTTCTCCATGCCGAGGCCCAAACAATTTTTTGCTCCCGGGGAGTATTCCTATTTTATCAACGGGGTGACGAACGTCGGATTCGCCAGCTTTCCCTCCGGACATACGACCTCGGTGTTTGCGCTGGCGACCATGCTGGCCCTGCTCGAGAAGAACAAACGGACGAACTTCATCTATCTGCTGGTCGCCGTGTCGGTGGGCTACTCGAGGATCTATCTCGGGCAGCATTTCCTGAATGATGTGTTAATGGGCTCCACGATCGGGGTCCTTACTTCGGTTGTTATCTACTGGTTATTGAGCCAAAAGCTGCAATCCCTGCCAATATTTACCCGGAGGCGGCAAATTAGGGGGTAGAAAATAGAATACACGGCAGGTATTTACCCCTTCACGGCAGGTACGGGGGTAAAGAATAAAATATTATGCGTAGGTTTGCCCTCAATTTTTCGGCGGTCTTCCCGTTATGGGAAAGTCGCAAAACGGACCCCGCGTCCGCATCCAACGCAGGAAGCCCTGGAAGGGCTTCGTCCGAAGGACAATCATTAGCGCTTTGCAGGAGATTCGCTAATTTTTGGAGAAGTGAATCTCCTGCACATATATATAGATTAGCATGATTGAAGGAAAAAAACTGGTTATCGTTCTCCCTGCCTACAACGCAGCCCTGACGCTTCGGAAAACCTATTCAGAGATCCCGTTCGATATCGTCGACGAAGTAGTCCTCGTCGATGACAACAGCAGCGACCAGACCGTCGCCGTTGCAAAAGAGCTGGGCATCCGTCACGTCATCAAGCACGACAAGAACCGGGGCTATGGCGGCAACCAGAAGACCTGCTACAACAAGGCGCTCGAGCTGGGTGGCGATATCGTGATCATGCTCCATCCGGACTACCAGTATACGCCCAAACTGATCCCGTCGATGGCCTGGCTGATCGCCAACAATGTCTATCAGGTCGTGCTGGGAGCACGTACGCTTGGAAAAGGGGCGCTGCGCGGCGGCATGCCCCTGTATAAGTATATTTTTAACCGCGGTCTTACCTTCTTCGAGAATGTCATGCTTCGCCAAAAACTGGCGGAGTACCATACGGGTTACCGCGCATTCTCCCGGGAGGTCCTGGAACGGATCAACTACGAGATCAATTCCGAGGACTTTGTATTCGACAACGAGATGCTCTCGCAGATCATCTACCTGGACTATGAGATAGCGGAGATCACCTGTCCCACGAAGTATTTCGATGAGGCGTCGAGCATCAATTTCCGTCGCAGCGTGGTGTATGGACTGGGGGTACTGCATGTGTCCGTCGTCCATCGCCTGTGCAAATGGGGAATGATGAAACGAGAAATGTATAAACCACGTAAATAATGCGTTTGACGAAGACAACCACTATCCTGGTGATCGCCGTTCTGGCGGCTCTTTTGTTCATTCCCTTTTTAGGTCGTGTCCACCTCTTCGACTGGGACGAGATCAATTTTGCCGAATGTTCCCGGGAGATGATCAAGATGGACGACTATACGCGGGTATACGTTGACTTTAAACCGTTCTGGGAGAAGCCACCCATGTTCTTCTGGATGCAGAGCACGGCTATGAAGCTATTTGGCGTGACCGAGTTCGCTGCCCGGTTCCCGAATGCGCTCTGCGGGATCGTTACGCTGATCGTGGTCTTCGTCGTCGGCAGCCATGTCTATGACCGGAAATTCGGCGTTCTCTGGGCCCTGGCCTATGGCGGGTCGCTTTTTCCCAACATGTATTTCAAGTCAGGCATCATCGATCCATGGTTCAACCTTTTCACCTTCCTCTCGCTATATAATTTTATTCTCTATCACTGGAAGCGGAACAACTTCGACAAGCCTGGAGTGGACAGGAGCAAACTCTATTATGTGGTCTGGTCCGGCATCTGGATGGGCCTCGCCGTGCTGACGAAGGGGCAGGTCGCGCTGATGGTCTTTTTGCTGGTGCTTGGCGTCTATCTTCTCTACAATCGCGTAAAGTTCTATTTCACCTGGTGGCATGCGCTGGTATTCCTGGTGGTCGCTTTTCTTGTCACCTTTACCTGGTATGGCTATGAGACGATCAAACGTGGTCCGTGGTTCATTAATGAGTTCCTGAAGTACCAGTGGCGGCTGTTCACGACGCACGACGCCGACCAGGCGGGATTTTTCGGATATCACTATATTGTCCTGCTGATCGGGTGTTTCCCGGCTTCCATACTGGCGATACCCTCCTTCTTCAAGGCCAAATACAACGGACGGTATGACCGGGACTTCAAGAAATGGATGGTGCTTCTTTTCTGGGTGGTGACGATACTGTTCACCATTGTCCAGTCGAGGATCATCCACTATTCTTCCATGGCCTGGTTCCCGGTCACTTTCCTGGCTGCTTATTCTATTTACAAATGGGATCGGAACGAGCTGATCTATAAGAAATATACCGGCGTTCTGATGGGGGTCTTAGGCGGGCTGATCTCCCTGGCGATCCTTGGGGTTGCCGTCATCGGTCTGTATGTCCACAAGCTGGCGCCTTATGTAGACGACAAGTTCGCCCAGGGCAATATGGAGGCGGAGGTACACTGGACCGGTTTGGAAGGGCTGATCGGCGTACTCATGGTGGTGTCGCTGGTCGTGGGCATCCGTAATCTGTCAAGAAGCAATTATACCCGCGCGGCGCGTGTATTGTTCGTCGGGACGGCCGTCGTCATCTTCTTTGCCTCGGCGATCATCGTTCCCAAGGTCGAACGCTACAGCCAGGGGGCGGCCATCGACTTCTTCATTGCGCGACAGGGCGAGGACTGCTATGTCCATACCCTCGGCTACAAGAGCTATGGCGATCTTTTCTACACCATGAAGCCCCGGCCCACCAATCTTAACTCATATGATGAGCAGTGGCTGTTGTGGGGACCGATTGACAAGCCTGCCTATTTTGTCACGAAGGTGGATCGGGACGATAAATACAAGTTCCCGCAGCTGAAAGAGCTATACCGGAAGAATGGGTTTGTGTTCCTGAAGAGGGATATCCCGCCTCCGGCGGCCCCGGCCCAAACGACGCCAGCCTCGAAATAAAGTGATTACTCTTTATTCTTGCTATTGGAGGCAAAAATGTAACCGAGGATCGCGGTTAGCACAGGAAGGAGTAGATTCAATAATACCATTTGCGATACTTGTATGATAAAATCGCGGTAGCTCTTTTTCTCTTCCTGTACTAATTTAATCAATTCAAATTCTCTTTTATAAGTACTATCGGATGTACTTACCTGGGATGGTATTTTTATTGCTGGGGAAGCGTCAAATTGTTTGACGAAAAGGAAGATCACTAAAAGAAGCACAAATCCGGAGATAATCCATAAAACAAACTTGGACAGGAAAAATCCGATCATCGGAAGGGATGGCTCGCGTACAACAGGCTCTTCGGCAACCTCCACGATCTCCGAAGGAAGGTCTTGGGGATTAGAATTATCGTTCATGCGATAGAAGCAGCCTATGGCCAGTTTTATGCAGGTTTCGAATTTTTGGCAGCCCGGGACTTAGCCATTTCTAATGCGGGCATTACTATCCTTCTTTGGTCTCCACCTTTTTCGTCAGCAGAAATAAGGACTCTGCCCTTTTGGATCTCTCCGACAGCCCATTTGAAAAAAGTAAGAGCATCCGTCGTTATTTGAGTGGCTTTTTCAATGCCAGTATCTTTTTTTAAACCATCAATGAATTTTTCGTCGATGGTAAGTCTTATCTCAGCCATGGTCTTTGAGTTTAATCTTTGTACAAAGTTCGGATAAAAATTGGATAGTTTGTCCGTTTTTTATCCAAGAGTAATCCATGCCGGGCTTGGCCGCCGGGCACCGACCCCGACCCCGGCGACGCCAACCCCATCCCCCGGTGACCCAACGCCGGTTACCGCCCGCCGCCCGCTACCCACTGCCCACCTGTGATCCAACCACCCCCGGCGGGACCTACCCCTGCGGCCCTAAAAGTCAACCCTGCTGCTGTCCTTTAATGTTTTGTTAATCTATTGGTAATGATTTAGTTACATTGCAATTGATTGACTATCAGCCTGTTGCGAATTTTTCATGTAGTTCCCGTCTGGCAACCTCAAAAATGCGTAGTTCCCGTCTGGCGAGGTCGAATAAAGTTCGGGCAAATCACAGTTTTGCCGGATCAATATTCAAACCAAGCAAATGAGACAAAAATTGACGCGTACGGCAGCCTTTATATTAGTGCTGCTCAACTGCCTGTTTTCAGGCGGATCTGTTTTTGCCCAGGACAGGACCGTAACCGGAAAGATATCTGCTCCGGATGGTGGCGGTATCCAGGGTGTGACGGTACAGGAGAAAGGAACCAACAGTTTTACCACTTCCGATGCGGAAGGGAATTATACGCTTAAAGTAAAAGGACAGAAGCCCGTCCTTATTTTTTCTTTTGTCGGCTATGCCACTCAGGAAGCGAGGCCGGCGGATGGACCGCTGAATATTTCCATGTTGCCAGGCGGCAGTCAGCTGAATGAGGTAGTCGTTACCGCTCTCGGCGTAAGGAGAGAGGTAAAGCGGCTGGGATATGCGACGCAGGAGGTCAAAGGGGCTGATCTCGTAAAGGTCAGGGACCCGAATACCATCAACTCGCTGGCCGGAAAGGTATCCGGTCTTTCTGTAGGCGCAAATGCCGAGATGTTGGGTCGCCCCAACGTGGTGCTGCGCGGGAATTCAGACATTCTATACGTGGTCGACGGCGTTCCGGTCAACTCGGATACCTGGAATTTCAGCGCCGATGACGTGGAGTCCTATAACGTATTAAAGGGGCCCAACGCCGCGGCGCTTTATGGTTTCCGCGGACAGAACGGGGCGGTCATCATCACTACAAAAAGGGGTTCCAAAGACAAAAGGGGCTGGCAGATCAGCGTTAATTCAAGCAATACGCTGGAGAAGGGCTTTCTGGCTATTCCGGTACCGCAGCACGAGTATGGCAGAGGCGGCACCAGCGGCGCACCCTATTTCACGTATCAGTATGCTTCGGGCTATGGTTATGGCGCTGCGGGTTCGGCGGCTTTTCTGGGTAAGGATCTGCTCTATGACAACCAGCAGCGGCAGTCGGAGTGGGGACCTCATTTCGAGGGCCAGCTGCTGAAGCAATACGACGGGCCGTATGATCCCGTCGCCAACGTTCGCACGCCTACGCCTTATACGTCGAGGGGAGCCAATAACCTGAAGAACTTCCTCGAGGCAGGTTTCCTGTCTACCAACAACGTGTCTGCTGCGGCCAGCGGCGATAACTACGATGTCCGGATATCTTATTCGCATACCCTGCAGAAGGGCATGGACCCGAATACGAGGCTGAACCTGGATAACCTGAACCTTATCGGCAGCTACAAGTTCTCTCCAAAGCTGAGCGCAGAGGCGAGCATTAACTTCAATACGCAGTATACACCGAACATCCCCGATCAGTCTTATGGCCCGAACAGCTTCGTATACGAGTTCAGCGTGTATGGCTCGACCGATTTCGACGTGCGGAGCCTGAAGAATTTCTACCAGGGGCCGCAGGGGATCGCCAACCTGATGCAGTACAACAATGAATATGGTCGCGCCAACAACCCCTATTTCCAGTCGGAAAAATGGCTTCGCGGGCACTATAAGAATGACGTGTACGGCTATATCAAGGCCAATTACAAGTTCACCGATGACCTGAACCTGAGCCTTCGTACACAGGTAACCACCTGGAATCAGACGCGTACGGAAAAAGTGCCCTCTGGCGCTAACCTGAACACCTACCTGCCGACGGGGTGGTATACCTTCGGGTCCTACAATGGTGATTATCGTGAAGACGACCGTCAGCTGACCGAGAACAATACCGACCTGCTGCTGACCTTCAACAAACAGCTCGGTCAGAACTGGAATCTCTCCGCTTTGGGTGGTGGCAGCTGGCGTTCTTTCCGGTATTATTCAACCTACGAGACCACGAGAGACCTTTCCGTTCCGGGGGTATTCGATTTCGCCAATTCCAAAGGAACGCCCTATATATATAGTTTTGGCTCGAATATGATGGTGTACAGCGGATTTTATTCCGTTGACCTGGGATTCAAAAAATTCTTTACCATCAGCACTACCGGTCGTGTGGACAATCTGTCCACTCTGCCGGAAGGGAACAGGACCTTTTTCTATCCGTCGGTCTCCGGCGCTACGGTGCTGACCGACTACCTCAAGCTGCCGTCGGTGATCAGCTATCTGAAGCTGCGGGCTTCGTTTGCAGACGTAAAGAGCGCGCTGACGCAGTCTACCATACCTACTGCCTTCCAGATGATCACGGGCAAGTCGACCAATTCCGGTCTGCTGGGTTATGGCAGCGAGCTGACGACGACCTATGACGGTCCGTCCTACGCCAACCAGTTCGCCTATTCTTCGGCAACCTATTACAACAATACTCCTTCTATCAACTACTCCGCTTCCATTCCCAATGCAGCGCTGAAGCCTGCAGACAATAAATCTTATGAAGGCGGCCTGGACCTGCGGCTGTTTGGCAACAGGGTCGGGTTCTCCGGCACCTATTTCGTGAGCCAGGCAGGTCCCCAGATATATGCGCTGGCTGTCGCCAACTCCACCGGCTATCAGACACAGAACGTAAATGGTGTGACCACCGAGAAGAAGGGATGGGAATTGAGTCTGAATGCCTCGCCGCTGAAGAGCGCGAACGGGCTGAACTGGAACATCGTGATCAACTGGGCCGCCTATAAGGAAAAGCTGAAGGCGATCTATGGCTCGGAGCCGGGTCTGAATCTCAATGGGCACGTTTATCATGTCGGCGATCGGATGGATGCTTATTATGGCAGCGGTTTTGTACGGGACGACCTGGGGAGTGTTATATATGGCTGGGACCAGACCAGTCCCAAGGTAGACAAGGGTACCGGGCTTCCTCTGCAAAATCCGAGCACCGACCTGGCCGATAAGAAATTCCTCGGCTATATGAATCCTGATTTCACTTTCGGTGTGATCAATACCATCAGCTATCGCAGCTGGTCGCTTGGCTTCCAGTTCGACGGTCGTGTAGGCGGCAAGATATATGACCGGGTGTGGTTGCAGATGACCAATGGCGGTACGGCCGCGGACCTTGCGGGTAACACCCCGGCTGGTCAGGCCCGTCTCAAAGAATGGCAGAGCACCAACGGTGGGGCGAATGCGGCTACTCCTGCATATGTTGGAAATGGTGTCGTGATCACGTCGGGTACGCCTACTTATTCGAAAGGTGTGCTGACCAATCCCAAGGATGTTCAGACGAAGCCCAACAGTACTCCGACAACCGTTCAGAACTATTTCTCCAATGGCGTCAGCGGGGGCAACGTAGTGGACGAATACTATATGGTCAGCAGGACGTTTGCAAAGCTGCGTGAGGTATCTATTACTTATACCATGCCAGCGAAAGTTCTCGGTCATTCTTTTATCAAGGGAGCCAGCTTCTCTTTGATCGGTCGCAATCTGCTGTATTTCGCGGCACGGAAGGATTTCGATATTGACCAGTACGCAAGCGGATATAATTTTTCCTCTAATTCTCTTGGCGGTACTTCTTCGACGGACCTGCAGAGTCCAACGGCGCGCCGGTATGGCCTGAACGTCAACCTTAATTTTTAAGTCAAATAATACTACCTTTTTATGAATAAGATAACAACCTATTTCCGGTCGGCGCTGGTCCTGATGGCAGGTGCTATCCTGGTAGTCAGCTGCCAGAAAGGTAATCTGACCTCCAACAACAACGTGGCCGGCAGGGACGCTGTGGGGATATCTCCTTCCTTATTCCTCAATCACGTCACCTTTTCGATGTATAAAGGCGGCGGCGTGATGGAGTCGGTATCCGGTAATGTCAGCGAAGAGCCCTGGGGTGTGCTTTCACACTTCAATCAATACTATCTGTCCAACTATTCCTATTACCAGGGCATTAATTCTTACAATTGGTCCAATACTGCAACCCAGTATGACGGGATGCTCAAGTATACTATCCTGATGGAGAAGCAGGCTGCGGCGGCAAATCCGTTGGCGGCATATACCAATGTCTACTATGGTCTGGGCAGGTTCTTCCGGGCCTATGCCTTTATCTGGCTTTCGCAGCGGGTGGGTGATATTCCCATGAACCAGGCGGGGTATGATTCTATCCTGCAACCTAAATACGATGCGCAGAAGGAGGTCTACCGGAATTCGCTCGCGCTGCTCGACTCCGCCAATACGATCATCGGCAATCTCATTACGAAGAATGGCAGCGCGGCTACGGTTGTCGATGCGACGGGAGATATCTTTGGTCTTTCCTATCTGGGATGGCAGAAGGTGATCAACTCCTACCGGCTTCGGGTGCTGATCAGTCTCAGCAAAAGAGCTGATGACAATGCCGATCTGAATATAAAGCAGCAGTTTGCGACAATCCTGGGGAATCCGGCCAAATACCCGGTCATCACCGGCAATGCTGACAATCTGGTATTCAAATATACGTCCGTTAACAACTATCCTGCTCTGGCCAACGCCTCCTATACCGGAAATGCGAATATCAGCAAGACCTATCTCGACCTGATGGTCCCGAAGAAAGATCCCCGCGTCTTTGCAGTTGCTACTCCGGCGCCGGCGCAACTGGCTGCGCCCAATAATAAGAGCTATTCCGATTTCACCGCCTTTGTGGGCGCAGACCCTAATCTGGGACTGGGCAGTCTGCTGACCAATTCGGGTAACGGGCTTTATTCTTTCGCCAATTGGAACTATTACGCCAAGGGCAACTCAACGGGCGGACTCGTAGAGCCTTTTACCATCATCGGCTACCCTGAACTGTGCTTCAATATTGCCGAAGCCTATAGCCGGGGCTGGGTCAGCGGTGCTGCTGACGACGTCAATGCTGCACTGTGGTACAACAAAGGGATCGACGCTTCACTGAGCACCTATAAGCTGACGCAGGGGCAGGCTTATACCGTTGGCGACAAGGCGGGAAATGCCTATGGTACGGTGAACATTGATATTACCACGTTCAAGACAAACGTTGCCTATGCAGGTGGGGCTGGGGGGCTGCAGCAGATACTCGAGCAAAAGTTCATTGCCCTGTTTCAAAATTCCGGTTGGGAACCTTATTACAACCAGCGGAGGACGGGTTTCCCGGCCTTTGGCCAGGGCGGGGCCGGCATTGGGACTTCAAATGGCAAGCTGCCGCGTCGCTGGCAATATCCTGTCGGCGAACAGAATGAGAATTCGGTCAACTGGAAAGCGGCAATACAGAGCCAGTTCGGCGGTAATGATGATGTGATGCAGGACGCCTGGCTGACAAAATAACAAATGATAGTCTTTGGTTCGTTCTTATTTCAGGCCGGTGGGGCTTCGTGCCCGAGCCGGCCATTTTTATTCTTAAATCATCTGATATGAATAACAATCTGCTTTTTTGTTTGCTGCTGCTGCCCGTGGGGCTGGTAGCGCAAGTTGCCGACAGCGGCCGTCGCGAGGTGAAGCTCGCAGGAGCTGCCAATTTCAGGGACCTGGGCGGCTATGCAACTGCCGACGGGCACCACGTGAAGTGGGGGCGCATCTATCGCAGCGCTGATATCAGCAAGCTCACGCCCGCGGATCTTGACACGCTAAAGGCCCGTAATATCCGGTACGACGTCGATCTTCGGGGTGTGCAGGAGTCGGCGCAGGCGCCCGACCGCGTCAACCCCGGTATGGACTATACGCTTTGTCCGGCCGGCAGCGACAGTCTCAACGGGGCAATGTTCCGGCATCTGGCGAGCGTCTCGCCGGAGGGTGGGGATTCGTTGATGCGGGTGTTCTATTCGAATACCGCCTATTTAACTCCGAGATACAAACCATTTTTTGACAAGCTGGCGGTTGTGCCGACGGGCGAGGCGCTGCTTTTCCATTGTACCGCAGGGAAGGATCGAACGGGTATCGGCGCCGCCCTGGTGCTCTATGCGCTGGGTGTGCCTTACGCCAGGATACGCGAGGACTATGAGGCGACCAACTACTACCGGTCAAGAGAGAACGATCGGGCGATGAAGGGTATGGTGGTGCAGGCGCATATCAGCGAGCCCGTGGCGAAAGCGCTTTTGAGCGCCAATGGAGAGTGGCTGGATGCTACATTTGAAGCCATCCGGGCGCAGTACGGGTCTGTTGAGAACTATCTCTCAGGTCCGTTGGGACTGGATGAGAAGAAGCTGCAGCTATTGAGGGCGAAGTATCTCGAGTAATCGTTATTCGGACGGTGATATATTCAGTCCGCCGGGGGATTGCAATTGCAATTTGCGGTAGGCGCTGGGCGTATGTCCCGTTATTTTTTTGAAGTAATTATTGAAGGAAGACCGGGAATTGAAGCCGCAGTCGAAAGCGAGCGATAGGATATTGACCTGGGCGGAGACATTGTTGAGCCGGGCGATGGCTTCGTTGATCCGGTATTCATTAACATAGTTGTAGAAGCTTTTCGACACCCTCTCGTTGAGCAGCTGGGTGAGATGGTGTTTGGGCATTTTCATCCGGTTGGCCAGCTGTTCCAGGGAGAGGTCTGCGTCGAGGTAGATGCGGCTTTTCACCATGAATGTGGCGAGGGTCGCCTCATATTCATCCATGAGGGGCTGGTCGATGCCTGATTTTTCATAGCGCCGGTCTGAGGAGGGTTTTTCTTCTCCGGCGGTTGGGAGGTCACCCTGGTTTTGGTGGGTGGGGGTTTCGGCAGGGTTTTGAACCGATGAAGTTCCACCCGGCAGAGTTTCATCCGATGGCATTCCGGCCAGCGGCGTTCCGACCAGTGCGGGGTCAAGCAGTGAGGTGCCAGCCAGTGAGGTGCCAGCCAGTGGTGTTCCAACCAGTCGGGTTTCGGTGGTCAGGGCTTCCACAGAAACCGGGCGTACTGCGGACGCGGTCGTTGCCGGGGGCTGGGCGGGCTGCAGCCGATAGCGGAGGACGAGGACGGGGATGGCGGCAAAACACATATAGGGAAGAAGGCGAAGGTCGAAGCCACGGACATCCCAGACAGTAAGGTTGAGGGTGAAAAGGAGAAACGCTGTCGAGATGCTCAGCAAAAGAACATTGGCTATCCGGGAAGCCAGTTCGCGTTTGGCTGCAGAGTCTGGCTGGTCCACTTCTTCTTTGCGTCGCAGCAGGCCTTTGATATATAGCGGGTAGCTGTACAAGGAGAGAACAGCCAGCCATTGGTACCAGGCGGCATAGCCCGTGATCGCCTGGTGGGAGAAGCGTCCCGTGGCGCCGGCGATGACGAGCGTCACGTAGATGAGCGTGAATATCAAAAAGGGTATATAATGGTAAAAGATGGTGCGTGCCGGCATCGGAGGTTGTCCAAGGGAGTTGCGGGCGATGATCAACAGCAGGGGGCCGTAGGCGAAGCTGAATCCGGTGGGTACCTGGGCATAAAGGAACATATCCTTGAGGACGGCCAGCAGCAGGAATTTGGTGGACAGGTGCGCCGCGAGTATCAGGAGCAGCGCCCGGAGGTTCTTGTCAAAATTATTATTGGCCGCCACCCGGTGCAGGAGGAAAAAGGCAACGGAGGATTGAAATACGATACAGGCAATGAGGAGCATGCTCCACATGTTCAGGAGTTTTTCTTGGTTAGCTAGTGTATGAAGGTAACCAACATATATTACCCGAATATTATCTCTTATTTCTTCTTACCGGAGAATATTTTCAATATCCCCGAAACCACTTTGTCGTTGGAACCCAGCCTGCTCTTTACAGCGGTATAGGCCGAGACGAGCGCGTTGTCCAGCTTGACCAGCAGCTTGTTGCTACCGTCGCCGGGTCTGGCTTTGTAGTAGGTGGCCCTGCGATAGGGGTTGGCTTCCTCGGTATAATAGTAGAGAGCTATCGACCTGCGGAAGACGCCTTCGGGGCAGGTCATCGGTTCGGGGTGACCGTGATAGGAGTCTGCGTCCGTGTTGAAGATGACGCATCGGTTGTAGACGGGGAGCACGGCAGCTTCGCAGGACTTCATTTTCTTGTCCCATAGCTCCAGCTTGCCGCCATATTCTTCTTTCCAGTCCTTATTGAGATACACGAGTACGTTGACCCGCCGTTGCCAGTTCTTCTGGTGGGGGTGGGCGGTGAAGTCGGCATGGATGTTCAGGAAGCCGCCACGGGTGGACTGGTGGATGCCACCGCCTTCGAGGCTGTCGTCCTTCTTGAGATTCCTGATGCCGGTGATGGTGCTCAGCCACTGGAGAAATTCGGGAGAGTTGAGCTCGTTGATGGTCCCGCGAATGGTATCGGGGAGAAGGTCGAGCTTGTTCAGCCCGCGTTTGTCCTCGTTATAGTGTTTATAGTTGATCCAGCCATTGTTCTCGTTCAGCTTGTCGAACTCTGCGATACACTGGTCCAGGACCACAGGGTCGAGGAAGTTTTCCAGTACGATATGGGGGTACGGGCTGGCGGCCTGGTATTTCTTGCTCAGCTCGGGCAGCTGGGCCGTCCACTTGCTATAATCGAATATTGGGGTGGTAGTGGTCACTATCGGTAAATTTTATAATCCGCAAAGTTACGAAAATCTGGCTAATCCCTCCCCGGCGAGGGCGAGTGACCTCCCCCGAAGGTCCCTAATCCCTCCTTGACTCGAGGGTAAAGCCGATGGTGGTCCCAACATCGGGGGTGCTGCGGACATGTATCGACTGGCTGTGGGCTTCTATGATATGCTTGCAGATGGCCAGACCAAGCCCGGTACCACCCTTGTCCCGGCTGCGTGCGGTGTCGGTCCTGTAGAACCGTTCGAAGATCCGGGACAGATGCTCTTCTTCGATGCCAATACCGTCGTCGCTGACCTCGATCAGGACGTTCTTCTCGTCGATCTTGTAGAAGCTGGCGACGATGCTTCCCCCTGTCTTACCATATTTGGTGGCATTCTCCACCAGGTTGATCAGCACCATCCGGATCTTTTCCTTGTCCGCAAACACCGTTATCGGGCTCTCGCACCCTTTCTTGATCGCCGTCCTTATATTCTTGTTATGGGTCTTGATGGACAGGGACTCGTATATCTCGCGGGTGAGGTCCTGGATCACGAAATTCTGTTTATACAGGAGCTGTTCGCCCCTTTCGAGGGTGGATATCTCGTCCAGGTCGTTCATGAGGTTGACCAGCCGGTCGACGTTCTTGGCGGCGTTCTCCAGGAATTTCTTCCGGATGACCGCGTCCTCCATTGCTCCGTTCAGCAGGGTGTCGACATACCCCTGGATGGCGAAGATGGGCGTTTTGAACTCGTGCGCCAGGTTCTGGAGGAACTCCTTGCGGTAGGCTTCATTCTTCTTCAGCAGCTCGATCTCTTCGTTGCGTTTCTCCCCCCATTTTTCCACGTCCTCCCTCACCTCGTCGATACTCTTCTGCGGCAGGATGTATTTGAAATAGACCTCCTCCTTCTTGGTGGCCTTTGTCTGGTGTATCAGTTTGTATATCAGCTTGATCTTCCGATAAATGAACTTCTCCAGGGTGAACAGGATCAGGGCGTAGCTGCCGGAAAAGATGATCAGCAGCGAGGCCAGACCGAAGACCCGGTTACCCGTCAGCACATAGATGCCTACTGCGATGGGCAGGGCGAGCAGGCTGGCAGTAAGTGCTGATAATTGTTTGGGAGATAGATTTTTAGTGGAAGGCATGGATTATAAATTACAAAAAATTCCCGTCCCTTGTTCACGCCCTTTTTCGGGCACTTTCTCAGAGATTGAATTTATAGCCCACTCCTTTTACGGTTGTGATGCAGTCCAGACCCAGCTTTTGCCGGATCTTGCGAATATGTACGTCGATAGTCCTGTCCCCTACGATGACCTCGTTGCCCCAAACCTGGTTCAGGATCTCGTTGCGAAGGAATACCCTTCCCGGGCGGGAGGCGAGCAGGTAGAGGAGCTCGAACTCCTTTTTGGCAAGAGTGACGTCCTTGCCGTCGACCATGACCTCGAATTTGGCGGGGTCGATACTCAGGTTCTCGATCTTGAGAACCTTATCCTCAGGCTCTTTATTGACCCGGCGGAAAAGGGCGTTGACCCGGCTGATCAGCACTTTGGGGCTGATGGGCTTGGTGACATAGTCGTCGGCGCCGGTCTCCAGGCCGCGCACATGCGAGCCCTCGTCGCTGAGCGCCGTCAGGAACAGGATCAGGGTCTCCTTGAAAGAAGGCTGAGACCGAAGAACCTCGCAGACTTCCACGCCGTTCTTTTTCGGCATCATAATATCCAAAATGATCAGGTCTGGTCTGACTATCTTGGCCTTTCCAATTGCTTCATCACCATCCTTGGCTGTAGTCACTTCGTACCCCTCTTTCGTCAGGTTGTACTGAATGATCTCAAGGATATCGGGCTCATCGTCTGCGATCAGGATCTTCTTGCCTTTGGATTCCATCAATTACAAAATTTACGCAAACCTACTCCAAATTAAGTTTGGGCTAAAAATATCCCGGACCAGTTTACAATTTCTTAATATATAAATAATATGATAGGGGCGTTTGGTCGTATTTTTGCTGACAACGGGTGGATAGAATGCCTATGAACAGAGTGATACGAACGATTTTGTCTAATTTCCTGGTCCTCGGTCTGATTGTGGCGGCTCCCATTTGGGGGGTAGCTCAGCCCAATGCCTATACTTTTAAGATAGCCCAGGATCGTATGCTCTGGCATGATAAGGTGGACCAGGAGCAGCAGCGGCTGGTCATTCTCGGTGGTGGGAAATACGACAGCATCATCCGGCTGTCCAAGGACGAGACCGTGAATCTGCAGGTGACGGATGCTTTTGGCAGGCGGATCGACGCGCTGCAGCAGCAGATAGAGCTGGATTCCACCCTCAATACCAATAATAAGAAACGTTATCTGCGCGGCCTTGCCGACCTTCTGCTGGGGTTTAATAAGTCCTTCCAGGCGCGGGGCATCCAGGCTGCGCTGGCGCCACGACTGGTCGACGCCTTTACCCAGGGGATGGAGCTGGACAAAAAAGGGCAGAGCATCGAGCCGGTGATCGCCAACAGCCCCTATGAGGTGGGGAATATAGTCATCGATTGTTTTGGCTACCCGACGGAGAACGCGGGGGTCAGGCCTTCCCGACTCCTCCTGACCAGGCGGTATTGCGAAATGCATCCAAGCCTTATCCTCAACTACTTACGCGGACATCAGGGCCTTCCCTTCGAAGATAGCCTTATCATTGTAGCGGGTCATAACAATGTCCGCCAGCTATATGATTTTGCCGCCATCTCGGGCGACCTCGGAGCCCATATCCGGAAGAGTAAAGATTCCCTGGTCCATACGGTCGCCCTGCTGGCGAACAGCAAGAGCGGCCAGCTCTATTTCCCCTTCCTGGACAACCTGGTCAAGGGGAAGATAACCCTGGAAGATATCGACAAGGTCAAGGACGACGACCTCAACTACTACCGCCTGCTGGTAAGGACACGTCTCGACTACGCGGCCCGCCTGCTGCCGCCTGCCAAGGATACGCCGTTGGAAATGAACGCGTTGACCGAGATGCTGGAAAAGAAAGGCAAGCAGGTGTTCGTCGGTGAGATCAACGCCCTTCACACGGTAGAGAATCCGGCGATCCGTTTTAAGATACTGGACCCGCTGACGCCGGAAGAGCTGTATTACCTGGTGGTGCTGAGCGAAGACGAGATCTACACCTCGAGCTATCTGGGGGTATACGACCGCATCTTCCAGCGGATGAAGGCGCCTTATGGGGACAGCCTGCTGATGCAGGTGCACGGCGACTATTTCCGGAAGTTCATCAAGATGGCCGCCGCCTATAATAAGCTGGAACATTTCCTTGGCACCATGGACAAGCAGAACGCCGGTACGGTCATGAAGTCCTTTGTCATCCACCTCGAGAACGCAGGAGAGGAAGAGGCCGTGGATGTTGCGGATTCGTATAGCAGCATCGTCGAGAAGAATCCGGCGCTGGCCCGCTATATTCTCAACGAGGTGAAGTGGAACTACGACAAGAACGTGGCGGCAGGGAATAAGAAAGGGACGATCATCTACAACCTGCTCCAGACGCTGTTCGAGTCGGCTGATACGACCAAAAAGATCGACCTCTCCGCCCAGCTGGGAATACCGCCTGTCTATTCCATTGATCGCAGCGCGTTGACGGACGACAGCGGCCGTGTCATTCAGCAGGTATTCTTCTACGGTGACAAAGACAAGGACGGACAGAACTCCTATATTGATTTCCTGTCTCTTTTCCGGCCAAAGCTGCACACCAAACCGGAGTGGAAGATCACGGAGAATCCCCAGTGGGTAACCATCAGCTCGCTGCGCGGCAAGCCGGTGATCATCTATGCCAACAAGCCGCTGCTGGGAGAGGACGATCCCGACGCAAAGGCGCAGAAGGCCCTGAACGACTATCTCTACGATCATCACCTGAAGCCCACCATCGTCATACACCGCGGCCACAGCTATCACGTAAAATATACCATCGAGCAGATGCCTGCTACTGCGCGTATCGTCGTGCTGGGCTCCTGCGGGGGGTACAACAACCTCAGCGAAGTGCTGAAGATCAGCGAGGATGCCCATATCATCTCTTCGAAGCAGGTCGGCACCAAGACGGTGAATGAGCCGATCCTGCACGCGATCAACAATTCGCTGGTGGCGGGTAAGGATATCGACTGGCTGCCGATGTGGAGAGAGCTGGAGGCCAGCTTCCAGAAGGATCCCGCCGCGAAAGAGCGCTTTGATGATTACATCCCTCCATATAAGAATCTGGGCGCCATATTTATAAAGGCTTACCGGAAGGCGATGGACCAGGATGAATAAGATTTTCGTATCTTACCGGCCATGCTTATCCCCTAATGCGTAGACTAACTTTATTCTCCATACTGATCCTGTTCTCTTTCTTTCTTCGTGCTCAACCACTGGACAATCTTCGTGCACAATCGCCCGACAATGCCGTCCGGAATGCTTTTCTCATCAGCAGGATGGTCGAAAAATTCCATATCCAGCCGCGGGCGCTGGACGATGATCTGTCGGCCCGGGTTTATGCGGGTCTGCTGACAGAGCTGGACGGGCAGCATATATTTTTTCTACAGGACGACATCAGCCGACTCGCCGTCTGGCGGCTGAAGCTGGACGACGAGATCCGGGACCAGCACAGCACCTTTCTGTCGCTGCTGACCGGTATTTACAAACAGCGGGTACAGCAGGCCGATACCATGCTCGACAATATTGGCGCGAAGCCATTGAATTTAGCCATTCACGAGACGCTGACAGTGGCGGAAGACAGCGTTGCCCCGTCGGGCCTTACGGGAATGCACACCAGGCTGTACAAGCTGGTCAAACTATCCCTTCTAAAAAGCATGGGCGCCCGGATCGCCACCACCAAAGAACGTCCTTCCAAGAAGTCCCTCGACAGTCTCGAGATAGTATTACGGAAAAAGGCGGTCGGCACCTACAAACGGGCCGTCCAGCGTCTCCTGCAAAACCCGATAGGTATTGATGGCGTAGTCGGAACCGCCTTCTGCCAGGAGCTGGCCTCGGCCTATGATCCGCATACCGACTTCTTTCCACCGGAAGTCAAAGAGGCCTTCGAAGCCGAGCTCGGGAACAAGCCCGTCGCCTTTGGATTCCTCCTGAAAGAGGATGATGCCGGCGCGGTAGTCATCGGTCGACTGGTCCCGGGTAGCCCTGCATTTAAGAGCGGAGGGCTCAACGAAGGCGACAAGATCGTTGCTGTCCAGTGGCCTGACCGGGAGGCCATCGACGTCTCAGGCGCCGGTCTCAACGAAATGAGCAGGATACTTTCTGCTCCGCTGGGCAGCGGCAACGTCGTCCTGACCGTAAAGAAAACAGATGGTACCAAGCGGCAGGTCTCTTTATATAAAGCGCGGCTTGACACCCAAGACGAGGAAGAGAAGGTACAGGGATTTATTCTCAAGGGGAGCCGGACGATCGGCTATATCAGCCTGCCGGCCTTCTATGAGGACTGGGAAGACAGTAAGGGTGTCAAAGGCTGCGCCAACGATGTAGCCCGGGAGATCATCCGGCTGAAGAAAGAGAACATCGGGGGACTCATACTTGATCTGCGCTACAATGGCGGCGGCTCCGTACAGGAGGCCGTCGAGCTTGCGGGTCTTTTTATCGATGCCGGTCCCGTGGGTCAGATCAAGACCAGGGACGAGAAGGTCTATACGCTCAAGGATGTCAATCGGGGTACGATCTACGATGGCCCCCTGGTGATCCTCGTCAATGGCTACAGCGCCTCGGCCTCCGAGATGGTGGCGGGTACATTGCAGGACTATAACAGGGCGCTTATCGCAGGCTCGCCTACTTACGGAAAGGCGACCGCGCAGATCGTACTGCCGATGGATACCACCATCAACCTGGAGACCTATGACCAGAAAACTACGGCGTCCGCCTATATCAAGCTGACCACCTCGCGTCTTTACAGGATAAATGGGACGAGCGCGCAGCTCGGCGGCGTAAAGCCCGATATCCTGCTGCCCGATCCGCCATCCGCCATACCACAGCGCGAGGCGGACGAGCGGAATGCGCTGACGTCTCCCGCTATCCCGGCCAATAAATATTATCAACCGCTGAGCCCTCTGCCGGTGGCTGCCGCCAGGACCGCGACGCAACGGATAATTGACAGCTCGGCCTATTTCCGGTCGGCCCTTGCCGAAGGCGCGACGGCGAAGAAAAAAGGCGACATATCCCTGACGCTGGACGATTTTATAAAGACGCCTGACGGCGAAGACGACGACCTGCCCCAGGATGCCGGCGCCCCGCTGTTCACTGTGAGCAATCCAGCCGGCCAGAGCCAGCGGCTGCTGACGGATCATGACCTGGACCTGATCAACAAGGCCTATCTCCTGGGATTGCAGCGAGACCCGTATATAAAAGCTTCTTTTACCGTACTCCTATCGGTAATGATCAAATAAAATAAATAACCCCCAATCACCTTCTTTATGACCAAACACCTGATCCTCTTTATTTGCTGCTTTGCGGCAACCATCGCGTTAAAGGCCCAGAACCTGGACAACCCGGGTGACTATATCACGGCAGTCTATAAGGCCCGCGGAGACATGGACGTCAAATACATGCAATATCTAAGCGCGGCTGCGCATGGCCGAAGGGCCAGAAAGATCGAGAAGCTGCGGCAGGAAGTCCTTGACGATATCAACAACTGCCGTTATAAGACCACCGATCTGCCTCAATACAAGGGCGACAACACCCTGCGCAAGGCCAGCATCGACTATATCCAGCTCTGTTACCGGGTCTTTGACGAGGACTACAAAAAGATCGTCAACCTGGAAGAGATCGCCGAACAGTCGGTCGACGAGATGCAGGCTTATCTGCTCTTACAGGAAAAGGTCGATGAAAAGCTCAAGGAAGGCTCCGCCGAGCTGGAGAAGACGACCCAGGCTTTTGCGACCAAATACAATGTCAAGCTGACCGAAGACAAGAGCGCCCTGACCGAGAAGATGGAAGTGGCGGGCAAGCTGAACGGCTATATCAACAAGGTTTATCTGGCCTTCTTCAAGAGCAACTGGGAAGACGGGCAGATGGTCAAGGCCATGAACGATAAAAAGATCAGCGACGTAGAACAGGCCCGCAGCGCCCTGGCGCGCTATACGGCCGAGGGACTCCAGTCGCTGGACACCCTGAAGCCCTTCGACGGCGATCCCTCTTTGGCCAATTCCTGCCGCCAGGTGCTCAATTATTACAAGAACATGGCGGAGAATGACATGCCAAAGCTGACCGAGTTCTATGTGAAAGAAGAGGACTTTGCCAGGCTGAAAAAGTCCTTCGACGGCAATTCCAGTCATACAAAGGACGAGGTCAACGCCTATAACAAGGCTGTCAAGGACATCAATGGGAGCGTAAATGCTTTTAATCAATTGAATACAAAGGTCAACAATGGACGCACCCAGGCGTTAAACAACTGGCAGGATGCGGAGAAGAGATTTGCCGATGAACACATGCCGCATTACCATTGATCCAAAACTTTGTAATTTTGCGGGCCCGCTGAGGTAATTTCGGGGAAGGCCATTGTTGTTATGTCAGAAGAGAAGAAGAAAAAGAAAATATTTGATTTCAGCTTGTTGCGCCGGGTATTCCGTTATGCGGCCCCTTATAAGAGGAGGCTCTACGTATCGGTATTTCTCTCCATTCTACTGGCTGTCCTGTCCCCCTTGCGGCCTTTTCTTATCCAGGTCACCATCAATAAGTATATACGGGATGGCGCGGCGGCTCCGGGCCTGACGGTGAAGCAGCACCTGGTGGAGGTGGTCATCTGGATGACGGTCCTGCAGATCGTTTTTTTGCTGATCGAGACCGTCGCGCGGTTCTATTTTTCTTTCATTACGGCCTGGCTGGGCCAGACGGTGGTGAGGGACCTGCGGGTAGACGTCTACAAAAAGATACTGGGGCTGAACCTTTCCCAGTTCGACAAGACGCCGATCGGCACGCTGACGACCCGCACCATCAACGATATCGAGGCGATCAACGATATTTTCTCCGACGGGCTTATCCCTATCGTCGCTGACCTGCTGTCCATTCTTTCGGTGCTGCTCTTTATGTTCGTCGTGGACTGGCGGCTGACGCTGGTCTGTTTGGCGCCTTTTCCCTTCCTCATCCTGGCGACCTGGCTTTTTAAGGAGTCGGTCAACAAGTCGTTCATCCGGGTCCGGAACGCCGTGGCTGCGCTGAATGCCTTTGTGCAGGAGCATATCACGGGGATGCCGATCGTACAGGCTTTTGCCGCCGAGCAGCGCGAGGATGCCAAGTTCAATAAGATCAACCGCGAGCACCGCAATGCCAATATCAACGCGATCTTCGCCTATTCCGTCTTCTTTCCCGTGGTGGAGATCATCCTTGCTGTTTCAACGGGTTTGCTGGTCTGGTGGGGCGCTACCCAGGTGCTGAACTTGCCGGAGCTGGAGGCTAAGGAGCTCAGCGGGAAGATCGTAGCCTTTTATCTTTATCTGAACCTGCTGTTCAGGCCGTTGCGGGTGATCGCCGACAAGTTCAACGTGCTCCAGATGGGGATGGTAGCCAGCGAGCGGGTATTTCGTGTGCTGGACAACGACGATACGATCAGGACGGAGGGCAGCTATGCGCCGCAGAAGATCAGGGGCAAGGTGGAGTTTGATAAGGTCAATTTCGCTTATGTCAATGACCGGCTCGTCCTGAAGAATATTTCCTTTACCATGCAGGCGGGTCAGACCGTGGCCATTGTCGGGCATACCGGCAGCGGGAAAACGTCAATCATCAGCCTGATGAACCGCCTTTACCAGATAAAGGACGGCGAGATCCGGATCGACGATGTACGTATCGAAGATTACAAGCTGGATGCCCTGCGGAAGAGCATCGGCGTGGTGCTGCAGGACGTTTTTCTCTTTTCGGGCTCGGTCGTGGATAATATCACCCTCCGCAACCAGGATATTCCGATGGAGCGGGTGATCGAGGCGGCCAAGCTCATCGGGATGCACGATTTCATTATGCGGCTGCCCGGGGGCTATCACTACAATGTCATGGAGCGCGGCAGCTCGCTTTCGCTGGGACAGCGTCAGCTGCTATCGTTCATCCGGGCGTTGCTCTATGATCCTTCCATTCTGATCCTGGACGAGGCGACCTCTTCTGTCGATACCGAGTCCGAGCTGCTGATCCAGGAGGCGATCGACAAGCTGATCACCGGGCGCAGCTCCATCATCATCGCGCACCGGCTTTCCACTATTCGCAAGGCGCACCAGATCATCGTGCTGGACAAGGGTGAGATAAGGGAGATCGGAACACACGAGGAGCTGCTGGCGAAGGGAGGCTTCTACGCCCGGCTGCACGAAATGCAGTTCAGCAAGCATGCACATGCGGAGAAGAAAGCGTCCTAGCGGCGACAGGTACACTCTCCGCCCAAAAGCCCTGAGAATCAACTAGCTAATACTGTTTGGAGCGAGGATGACTTTTTTTTAATCTTCATTTTTAATTCTGCCCCTCCGCCCGTATCTTTGCGGCAAATTTCAGGAAGGTATGGCATTGAGAAGCTTCAAATCTATATTGGTCGCGGCTTTCAGCTTAATTTGTTTGTTTTTTTTTAATGTGTCTATGGCACAGCCCCCGGCCCCCAATGCCGGTGCGGAAGAGGCCAATGATCATGGCAAGCTCGATCCTGCGAAGCTCATCCTCGAACACGTCGGTGATGCCCACGAATTCCATTTTTTTACGCTCGATAAGAAGCCCGTTACCATTCCTCTGCCGGTGATCGTCTACTCTTCCGGGAAAGGGTTATCGGTCTTTATGTCTTCCAAATTCGAAGAAGGCAATACGGTCTACAATGGCTACCGCCTGCTGAACGAAGAATATGTTGTGGAGCACAAGCTTGACGAGAAGGTGTTCAAGACGGCGAAGATCTATGCCGTCGATGCAGAAGGCCAGCCCGATCCCACGGTTTCCGTGATCGACCTTTCCCTGGGCCGGAATGCGATACAGGCGCTGATCTCTGCTCTCCTGCTGATCATTCTGATGAAGGGTGTTGCGGGGCGGTATAAAAAGGGTGAAGGCGTGAAGACGGCTCCCACCGGCTTTCAGAATGCAGTTGAGCCAGTCATCGCCTTTGTCCGGGACGAAGTGGGCAAGTCGAACCTGGGAGACAAGTACGAGAAATACATGCCTTACCTGCTGACGGTCTTCTTTTTCATTCTGATCAACAATCTGATCGGTCTGATCCCCGGGACGGCGAATGTAACCGGGAACATTGCATTTACGGCTGCGCTTGGAGTGTTATCCTTTATCGTCATCATGTTCAGCACGGGCAAGCACTACTGGGGGCATATCCTTAATCCGCCTGTTCCTGCCGGTGTAAAGGTTATCATGTGGCCGGTGGAGATCATGGGCATCTTTACCAAGCCTTTCGCCCTGATCATACGTCTTTTTGCGAACATGATCTCGGGGCATATCATCATCCTCAGCTTTATCATCCTGATCTTTATTTTTGGTGCGATGAATACCGCGCTGGGCTGGGGGACTTCGCCTTTGTTCGTGGCGTTGTCGATCTTCATCTATCTGATCGAAGTGCTGGTTGCATTCATCCAGGCTTATATCTTTGCAAACCTGACGGCGGTGTTTATCGCGCAGGCTTTTGAAGCGGGACATGACGACGCGCACGGGCATCATACGGAGAATGTGGCCATCTAAAATTGACCAAACGTTTTTTTAAATATAAAATCAACAAAAATGACGATGATGATGAATCTCTTGGCTGATGTTGTTCAGCCCGGTTATGGTGCACTTGGTGCAGGTCTTGCCGCTATCGGTGCTGGCATCGGTATTGGACAGATCGGTAAAGGAGCAGTTGACTCCATTGCCCGTCAGCCGGAAGCTTCGAATGACATTCGTTCCAACATGATCCTGGCTGCGGCTCTGGTCGAGGGTGTTGCCCTTCTGGCTGCCGTTGCTGGTCTGCTCGCAGTATTCGCAAAGGGATAATGCGACGGTCCGCCGGGTTTGCGCCCGGTAGAACAGAATGTTGAAGGAAATTTACTGCATCCGACGCACAGGGCCGAGGGTGCAGTGATTTTTGCACGGAGTGCAAAAGAATTATTAGCGAAGGCGTCCGGTTCGAAGGACCGGAACCTTTGGTAATTTGGAATCTGGAACATAAGATTTAAATAAACAATATGAGCTTATTAACTCCTGACTTAGGTTTATTCGTTTGGAACGTGATCATTTTTCTGCTGCTCCTGATCATCCTGCGCAAGCTGGCCTGGAAGCCGATCCTGAAGTCCCTGAAAGACCGGGAGACGGGGATTGCCGATTCGCTTGCCAGTGCCGAGAAGATCAAGCTGGAAATGGCTCAGATGAAGAGTGAGAATGAGGCGCTGCTTGCCAAGGCGCGTGAAGAGCGTGCCCAGATGCTGAAGGAAGCCCGCGATACGAAGGACAAGATGATCAACGAGGCGAAAGAGCAGGCCAAGATCGAAGCAGGAAAGATCATTGCCGACGCACAGGCTGCTATCGAGACGCAGAAAATGGCTGCGATCACCGATATCAAGAACCAGGTCGGAAACTTAGTCGTAGAAGTGGCTGAGAAGGTGCTGCGCCGCGAACTGGCCGACAAGAGCCAGCAAGAGAGCTATATCCGCCAATTGTCGAACGAAGTGAAACTGAACTAATCTATGACACCGAACCCACGTCTCTCAGCACGTTACGCAAAGGCAGTCCTGGACCTGGCCATCGAAAGGAACCAGCTGGACGCCGTATATAATGATATGCTTTTCCTGGACTCGGCCTGCCGCGGCAGCCGCGAGCTGGTCAGTCTCCTCCGCAGCCCTATCATCAAGGGTGACAGGAAGGGAAGGGTACTGGATGCTATCACGGCCGGAAAGGTTTCCGAGATCACGGCCTCTTTCAACCGGCTGCTGCTGGCGAAAGAGCGCGAGGCTTATCTGCCTGAGATCGCGTCTTCCTTTATCGAGCAGTACAAGACCTATAAGGGGATCAGGACGGTGCGACTGACAACGGCTGTGCCTGTAGGAGAGGACGTGAAGCTGGCTGTTCTCGACAAGCTGAAGACCGCAAAGAATATTCAGCAGGTCGACCTTCACACCCTGGTCGATGAGTCACTGATCGGCGGTTTTGTATTGGAGATAGGGGATGAGCTGGTCGACGCGAGCGTCGCTTTTGAGCTGAAAAATATCAGGAAACAATTCCAGAACAACGATTTCATCTATAAGATAAGATAGCCCGGAACCGGGTGAAGGCCGGGCCGCGAGGGTGCTGGCTGGGAAAACAAAACAAACAAACTTCAAACTGAATACAATTATGCCAGAGATTAAACCGGATGAGATTTCAGCGATATTGCGTCAGCAATTGAGCGACTCCAACGTTGCCACCGAACTGGAAGAGGTCGGTACCGTGCTGCAGGTGGGTGATGGTATCGCCCGTGTGTACGGACTTAACAATGTCAGCAGCGGTGAACTCGTGGAATTTGAAAATGGCGTCAGGGCCATTGCCCTCAACCTCGAAGAGGACAATGTGGGTGTGGTATTGATGGGTGAGAGCGGAGACATTAAGGAAGGCGCAAAGGTCCGTCGCACCGGTAAGATCGCCTCTATTAAAGTAGGAGAAGGTATGCTTGGCCGTGTGGTCAATACCCTCGGTGAACCCATCGATGGTAAAGGACCCCTTGCAGGCGAAAGATATGAGATGCCGCTGGAGCGCAAGGCCCCCGGCGTTATTTACCGTGAGCCGGTAAAGGAGCCCCTCCAGACCGGTATCAAGGCTATCGATGCGATGATCCCCATCGGTCGCGGACAGCGTGAGCTGATCATCGGCGACCGTCAGACGGGTAAGACCGCTATCGCTCTCGATACGATCATCAACCAGAAAGAATTCTTCAAGGCGGGCAAGCCGGTATTCTGTATCTATGTCGCTATCGGACAGAAGGCATCCACCGTTGCCGGTGTGATGAAGACTCTTGCCGACAATGGTGCGCTGGAGTACACGGTGATCGTTGCCGCTTCGGCTTCGGATCCGGCTCCCCTGCAGTTCTACGCTCCGTTCGCCGGCGCCGCTATCGGCGAGTACTTCCGCGACCTGGGCAAGCCCGCGCTGATCATCTATGATGACCTTTCCAAACAGGCTGTTGCTTACCGTGAGGTATCCCTCCTGCTGCGTCGTCCCCCCGGCCGTGAAGCCTACCCCGGTGACGTATTCTATCTGCACAGCCGCCTGCTCGAGCGCGCCGCGAAGATCATCTCCGATGACAACGTGGCCAGGAATATGAACGATCTTCCCGAATCTATCCGTCACCTGGTGAAGGGTGGTGGTTCGCTGACGGCTCTGCCGATCATCGAGACCCAGGCCGGTGACGTTTCGGCCTATATCCCGACGAACGTGATCTCGATCACCGACGGTCAGATATTCCTGGAAGGTAACCTGTTCAACTCCGGTATCCGTCCTGCGATCAACGTAGGTATCTCGGTTAGCCGTGTGGGTGGTAATGCACAGATCAAGTCCATGAAGAAGGTGGCTGGTACGCTCAAGCTGGACCAGGCCCTTTACCGTGAGATGGAAGCCTTCTCTAAATTTGGCGGCGACCTCGATGCGGCGACCAAGCTGGTTATCGACAAGGGTTCCCGTAACGTGGAGATCCTGAAGCAGCCACAATATAGCCCGGTCACCGTTGAAAAACAGGTGGCGATCATCTATCTCGGAACGCAGGGTCTGCTGCGCCAGGTGCCTGTACGCAAGGTGAGGGAGTTCGAAGATCATTTCCTGATGGAGATGGAGAACAAGCTTCCGGATATACTGGCCGAGTTCAAGAAGGGCAACCTGCCCGATGACGGCGTCAAAAAGATGGTTGACTTGGCCAATGGCCTGATACCGCAGTATAAATAACGATCGGGTATTTAAGAATACGAAGAGGTAATCCTAACGGGTTACCTCTTTTTTTTGGGTGTATGCGCGCCAGAAATTTCGGGTATGCGGCCAAAAAAAATCAGGTATAAACTCTTGCAGATGTAAAAACTTTTGGCAATCTTTACATCGTCATCACGACAAACCCTCCAAGCTCCCGAAAAACAATCCGTTACATTTTTATTTCCAATCCTTTTGTTAGTGGTTTTATCCGTTTAGCGGCACAGGCGTGACTGGGTGTATTATCCGTACCAATCATTGACTCCACTATTTCGGGCAATCCTGTATTCATCTGATTATTAATTATAGGTAGCGTTATTCCCTCAGGCTCCGCGCCTACGGGTTAATCAACGGCTCAATAAATATATTTTAAGTTTTTAGTTTTAAAGGGTACGATCAACAACCGCCGGGCTTTTCTAAGCCTGGCTTTTTTTGTCCCGCGGGTCCCGCGGGGCGGTTCCCCTGGTCCAATCCCGGTCCCCCGGCCTGATCCAACCCTGAGCTCGCAGTCCTTTCATGGTCCCGACGTGAACCAACCCTGAGCCCGCAGTCCGTTCATGGTCCCCGACGTGAACCAACCCTGAGCTCCCAGTCTTTTCATGGTCCCGAAGTGATCCAACCCTGAGCTCGCAGTCCTTTCATGGTCCCGACGTGAACCAACCCTGAGCCCGCAGTCCGTTCATGGTCCCCGACGTGAACCAATCCTGAGCTCCCAGTCTTTTCATGGTCCCGAAGTGATCCAACCCTGAACCCCCAGTCCGTTCATGGTCCCCGACATGAACCAACCCAGTTCCCGACCCATTTACCGGTCCCTCCGGTTTTTTAACCGCCGAATTCCGGCGTCTCACCTAGATTTCTAAATTAATTTATATTTTAGCTTGGTTTATAAAATAAACCAGTTTATCTTAGCTGTACAATTATGAGAAATGACACGAGGCACCGCCGACCGCATGCCTCCACCAAAATAAATCAACAAGTCATGAAAACACCTGCCTTATTCGCTGCTTTTCTTCTTCTTGCCGGATGGCTTCAGGCCCAGACAGTTGTGACTGGGACCGTAAAGGACGGCAAGGGCCACCCACTCCGGGGCGCCAGCATCACCATAAAAGACTCCTACGACGGGGGCACGGCCGACTCGCTTGGCAATTTCCGCTTTAAAACCACCGAAACAGGGACCAGGACCCTGGTCGTCACCAACATCGGGTACAATAGCCTGGAACAGCCGATCTCTCTCGCAGGGACGCCGGTCGAGCTGAGACTGGTACTAAAAGAGACCCTGAGCGAGCTCAAAGCGGTTACCATAACTGCCGGCTCTTTCACCGCAGGCGACGCAAAAAGGGGCGCAGTCCTCAGCTCGCTGGACGTGGCTACGACGGCCGGTTCCAATGCCGATATTACGGCGGCCCTGAAGACACTGCCCGGTGCCCAGCAGATCGGCGAACAGGAAGGACTGTTCGTGCGCGGGGGGGCGGGCTATGAAGCCAAGCAATATATCGACGGCACCCTGGTAAATAATCCCTATAATACCAGCGTGCCGGACATTGCAACGAGGGGCCGGTTCTCTCCCTTCCTGTTCAAGGGGACGGTCTTCAGCACGGGTGGCTATTCGGCACTTTACGGCCAGGCTTTGTCTTCCGTAGTGCTGCTGGAATCCCTCGACCTGCCCGAAAAGTCCGAGGTCGACGCTACGATCTCTCCGCTGGTATGGGGCCTGGGCACCCAGCAACTGGCGAAGAACAAACAGTCTTCGTGGGGCTTCAGCTATAATTATGTCAACGTAGGGCTGTACTTCAAGGCGATCAAACAGGTGCCGGACTACTTCAACATGCCCCAGTTCCACAACGGGGACGCCAACTTCCGCTTCCGGACGAAGAACGGCGGGATGATCAAGTACTACACGACTTTTTCCTACAATGATCTTGGGCTGCGCCGGCAGGACTGGGACAGTCTCAATATGAAGGACGCGTTCTCGCTGACCAACCACAACTGGTACAATAACCTCAGCTGGAGGGAATACCTCAACAATGGCTGGAAGATGGACCTGGGGGCAGGCTATAGCACCAACCTGGATAATATCGGGCAGCAGGTGCAGGATCTCAAGAACCAGCCCGTGAGCTTTGCCGACTCTATATTCTGGATGACCAACAAGTCCTTTAACGTGGACCAGAAGCAGCAGCTTGCCCAGGCAAAAGCCGTCTTCGACAAGAAGCTGGGCGCCCTCAGCGCTATACGTTTTGGCAGCGAATACTGGTATTCGGTTAACGATCAGCGCTACAGAACGCCCCGCTACAGCATCGACACGACGATCAAATTCCACGACAATTTCAACTCGCTGTTCGTAGAATCGGATATCTATCTGACCAATGCCCTGGCCGCCAAGGTGGGTGTCCGGTATGAGCATTCTTCGGTCATAAAGAAGTCGGATATCGCGCCCCGCGTCTCCCTTGCCTACCGCACCGGTCCGGAAGCGCAGGTATCGCTGGCCTATGGCGTCTTCTATCAGAAGCCGGAGAACAGCCAGCTCTTCTATGCCACCAATCTTGGTTTCACCAAAGCTACCCACTATATCATCAACTATCAGAAGATGTCCAAAGACAGGATATTCCGGGTGGAGGCTTATTATAAGAAATACCAGGACCTGATCAAGACGGTGCCGATCTATAACAATTATTACTATTCGATCTACAACAACAGTGGTGACGGCTACGCCAAGGGTATCGAATTCTTCTGGAGGGACAAGAAGTCGATCAAGGATTTCGACTACTGGATCAGCTATTCCTACCTGGACACCAAACGGAACTACCTCAATTTTACCGAGAAGATGACGCCCAATTTCGCCGCGACGCACACCGCCTCGATCGTCATGAAGCGCTTCTTCACCAAGATAAAATCGGGCGTCAACCTGACCTACAGCTATGCTACCGGCCGGCCTTACTACTATATCCGTCAGGACGGCGGGAAATATGATATGCTGGAGACGGGCAAGACCAAGGACTATAACAGCCTGAACTTTAGCTGCGAGTACGTGCCGACGGTAGGCAATCCCAAGGCCAGGACCTTCGTAGTGCTCTTCGCCAGCGTGAGCAATGTGCTGGGCTATAATTCTGTATACGGCTATAATTTTTCTTACAGCGGTCAGTACAAACAGGAGATCAATCCTCCTGCCAAACGGTTCTACTTCATCGGCTGCTTTCTCAGCTGGGGTGTTGACCGCAGCCAGGACGCCATCAATAACAATCTATAATCATATAACCAATCTTAAAAACTACAACTATGCAAAAGACGTTGCTATTTTTTTCCCTTCTGATCTCTCTTTCGGGAGTCGCCCAGTCGGACAAATATGTCCAGACCATGCAAAAGACCATCGCCCAGTTGGATACGACAAAGTCTATTGACGGGCTACAGAGCCTGGCTTCTACTTTTGAACGTATCGGTGATGCGGAGAAGACCCAGTGGCTACCCTACTATTACGCCGCGCTGGCCCAGACCTGGATCGGCTGGAATCCGGCTACAAAGGATAAGGATGCCAACTCCCAAAAGATCAACGCCTACCTGGCAAAGGCCGAGGCTATCGAAAAGAACTCCGAGCTGTATGCGGTAGAAAATATGTCGGCTACCCAGCAGATGCTGGTCAATCCGCAGGAGCGCTGGGCTACGAATGGCAAGGACGCGGCTACCGCGCTGCAGAACGGGATGGCGGCTGACCCCAACAATCCCCGCCTGTACTACTTACAAGGTATGAGCCTGTTCGGGACACCCACGCAGTATGGCGGTGGCAAGGACAAGGCCAAGCCGCTGTTCGAGAAATCCGTTGCGCTTTTCAAGGCCGCGCAGCCCAAGCCTCTCTACCCTACCTGGGGTCAGAAAGAAGCTGAGAATATGCTCGCGCAGTGTCAATAACCGGACCACGGGTAGAACTTCGGTCCTCAACACTGTTGAGAACCTCGTTCGTGACCTTCGCTTCGCTCGGTCAGGCCGAGGGCCCATCATTAGCCGTTGACAGCGAGGGCCTATTTTTCGACAATGGCCCGCAGCTGTCAATAACGTGTGATTACATTTGGCGGTCCGGGGCCTGTTATATGACCCCGGATCGTTATCTTTCCCTTCTGTAACCAGTGTTTAGCCATGGAAAATAATACAGATGAGTTTTCGCCTGAGAAAAGCCTGATGGTCATCCAGACGATGATCAACAGGACCAAAACTTCTGTCGCAGACAAGAGTTTTTATTTTCTTTTATGGGGGTGGCTGGTCTTGATCGGCGCCCTTTTGCAGTTCTTCCTGAAGGTCGTTGTCCGCACCGAAGCGCATCCCGCTGCCTGGAACATCATGTTCATCGGGATCATCGTGTCGATCGTGCACGGCGTAAAGGAGAAGGATCCGCCGGTACGGACCTTTATGGATGAGGGGCTACGAAATATCTGGGCTTGCATCGGCATTGTACAGTTTCTCGTCGTCTTTGTGTTCATGCGCAACGGAGACTGGGAGCACTGCTATACGATCTTTATTCTTTTATACTCCATAGGTTGTTTTTTGACCGGTCGCATGCTTAATTTCGCGCCATTGGTCTGGGGTGGCGTCTCCTGCTGGGGGCTGGCCATCCTTTCAACTTATGTGAACACCGACACGAATATCCTGCTGATGGCAGCTGCTGTCCTGATCAGCTATATCATTCCGGGATATCTGCTACGATCAGCGTATAAAAGACAATTTTTAAAGTAACCCAATTAGATGGAACAAAAAGAAATGACCGGTCAGGAAAGTCTGGAGCTGATCTCCAGGATGATCAGCAGCGCGCGCAAGGACTATATTGAGACGGGCGTCAGCTCGCTGCTCTGGGGCGGCATCATCACCATTTGCGCCCTGATCACGTTCGGCAATTATTACTGGCAGTTGCCGGGACTGGGCTATGTGTGGTTCCTCACGCTTGCGGCGGTTATTCCCCAGATAATCATCTCTATACGGGAAAAGAAGAATCGGGGATTTAAGACGCACGACGAAGATCTGATGAGCGGTATCTGGATCAGTTTTGGCATGGCGATGTTCCTGCTGTCGTGGGTCATGGCCTATATGAACGTGCCGTATCAGCCGTCTGTCTATATGGTCGTGTATGGCATTCCGACCTTTACGGTGGGGTACGGCCGCCATTTTCGTCCGATGGTCATCGGGGGAATAGCCTGCTGGGTGCTCGCTCTGTTTGCAGTATATGCTTCTTTTCCGTAC
>Ga0207695_10000350_pt1 | contig 106451 bp, 90 predicted proteins | sample KBSC54metaG_FD_184354 | JGI IMG/M metagenome (GOLD analysis project Ga0207695, IMG submission 184354) | Corn rhizosphere microbial communities from Kellogg Biological Station, Michigan, USA - KBS C5-4 metaG (SPAdes) (version 2) | ecosystem: Host-associated > Plants > Roots > Rhizosphere > Soil... | reverse complement strand
CGGATCGCCGGCTACGGCGTGACGCTCGACAACTGGACGCGCGAATTCGACGGCGTATACCGCGAAGGGCTGTGCCTGACGACGCTGCTGCATCCGAAGGTCTGCGGCAAGCCCGGCCGCATCGCGCTGCTCGAGGCGTGGCTCGGCCACATGCGCGCACAGGATGGCGTATGGTTCGCGCGCTGCCGCGAAGTGGCCGACTGGTGGCTTGCGCAGCACGCGCGAGACGCGCAACCCACGCAACGGAGCGGCCTGTGACGACACTCCCTTCATGGCCGGGCGGCGCGCGATGCGCGGTCGCGATCACGGTCGACTTCAACGACATTCACGGTATCCAGACACGCGAGCCGCGCATCGTCGGCCGCGAGAAATCGCTGTCGGTCTGGCGTTACGGCGCGACGCGCGGCGTCGATCGGCTGCTCGATGCGTTCGATGCGTTCCGCGTACCGGCGAGCTGGTTCGTCCCGGGCATCGTCGCCGAAACGCATGCGGATGCGGTGCGCGCGATCGCCGCAGCCGGCCACGAGCTCGGCGTGAGCGGCTATCGCTGCGAGGATTTCGACGCGCTGCCGCTCGCCGCGCAGGTCGATGCGTGCCGCGCCGGACGGGCGGCGCTCGCCGACACGATCGGCCGCGACGTGGAAGGCTTTCGCTCGTTCACCGGCAACTGGGCCGACGGTTTCCCGGATTTCCTCGTCGCGGAAGGTTTCACGTGGTCGTCGTCGTGGCGCGGCGACGATCTGCCGTATGTGCATCCGCGCGGCGACGGCGGCGCGGACGGCGCGCGGCTCGTCGAGCTGCCGCTGCACTACGAACTCGAGGACGAGCCGTACTTCGAGTTCAACCTGTCGCCGCCCGTGCCGGTCGGTCAGCCGCGCATCGCGGCGTACCGCGACGTGCTCGACAACTGGCGGCGCGACGTCGACGGGTTTCGGCGCTTCGGGCTGTGCTGCGTGCTGCGCCTGCATCCCGAGATCATCGGCACGGCAGCGCGGATCGACCTGCTGCGCGCATTGCTCGCGCATCTGCGTGACGCGGGTGACGTCTGGTTCGCGACGGGGCGCGACATCGCGCGCTGGTGGTGTGCCCAGGCGCCCGTCAATGCGCCCGGACATCCGGTCGACGTGTTCGCGCACTGCGTGGCGGAGGAGTCGGCGCGATGACGATGACAACCGATACGCGCGCCACGCGGCTCGCGGCGTTCGTCGCGCAGACGTCCGCCGACGCGTTGCCGGACGACGTCGTCGCGAAGGCCAAGCGTCATGTGCTCGACACGTTCGGTGCCGCGCTGGCGGGAACGTCCGCCGTCGAGACGCGCAGCGCCCGTGCGCTGACCGGCGCCGTCGCGCAGGGCGGCGCGCCGCTGTGGGGCACGCGGCGGACCGCGGGCGCGCGCGATGCGGCGTTCGTCAACGGGATTGCCGCGCACGCGCTCGAACTCGACGATTCCGGCGGCTGCGATCATTCGGGCGCGGTCGTGCTGCCGGCCGTGCTCGCCGCGCTGTCGTGCGCGGGGCGCACGGTGACGGGCCGCGAATGCGTGGCGGCGATCGTGCTCGGCTACGACGTCGGCCGGCGCGTGCTCGAGGCAGCGGGCGGCTACTCGGTTCACAACGGGGCGGGCTGGCACTCGACGCTCAGTTGCGGCGTGTTCGGTGCGGCGGCCGCGAGCGCGCGCGTGCTCGGGCTCGACGCCGCGCGCACGCGCGACGCGCTCGGCCATGCGGCGAGTTTCGCGGGCGGCCTGTGGGGTTTCATCCACGACGGAGCGCAGACGAAGCGGCTGCACGCCGGGCGTGCGGCGGAGGGCGGCGTGCTTGCGGCGCTGCTCGCGCGCGAAGGCGTGAGCGGCCCCGCGCACGTATTCGACGACGTGTGGGGCGGTTTTTTCAACACGTTCGCCGCACAATCGCATATGCCCGACGCATTGACCGACGGCCTCGGCGCGCACTGGAAGCTGATGCGCTGCTCGATCAAGCCGCATGCATCGTGCCGCAGCGCGCATGCGGCTGTCGACGCGGCGCTGCAGCTCGCGGACGGCCGCATCGTCGAGGCCGGCGAGATCGAGCGGGTGGTCGTGCGCACGAGCGCGTTCGTGGCCCGCATGTGCGGCGGTCGCGATCTGTCGACGCTGTCGTCCGCGCAGATGAGCCTGCCGTATGCGGTGGCGGCGGCGCTGGCGTTCGGCGACACGGGGATCGGCGTGTATCGCGCGGACCGGCGCACCGATTCGCGCGTGACCGCGCTGCTCGCGCGCATCACGGTCGACGCCGATCCGGCGCTCGGCGATCTCGACGAGCCGACGGTGATCCTGCATCGCCCCGATGGACGGCGGGAATCGCGCCACGTGCCGATCGCGCTCGGCGACCCGCGCAATCCGCTGTCGGACGCGGCGCTGCTGGCGAAATATCGTGTGTTGGCGGGCATGGCGCTCGACCAGGCGCAGGTCGATGCACTGAGCGACGTATGCCTGTCGCTGGACCGGCAGGCGGATGCGCGCGTGATGAACGACTGGCTCGCAGGCGATGCCGAAGCGGCGGGCGCGATCGTCTGAATGTCGATGTCGTGTCGAATCGGTACGAGCGTACCTGTCCGGGGAGCGGGAATGAACGTGCGGCATCCGAAGCCGCAAGCACGGGACGGGCTGTCCGCAGCGTTGGCCGCAGGTGAACCGGAAATTATGCCCCTGTCGATATAAAGGGCGCACGCATTAAAAAAATCGCCCGGAGGCGATGAAAGAAGTGCGCCATCCGTCTCTCTTGCCGCATCGGTCATTTCCCGGGGGAAATCGGGAAAAACGCTCATGCTGCGTCAGAACTCGAATGTGATCGCTCGAAGTCCGATCTTGCTTCGAGAAATGACTCGCCTCGATTCCGCCCTTATTCGCGAGCATCCGCATCCCCTCCCGCATGTCGGCAACGAAATCGGTCGAATGCCGTTCATGTCGGCCGCGTTACGGCGTGTCGTTACGTAACGTATGCGAACGCCGCAGTTGCGCAAACGTTAAACAGGATTGTTTTGATTTATTCATACCTTTCAAATTTGGGACATAGGTCATTGGTTTATCGAGGATTTTCCGCGCTGCAACAAGAGAACGCGTCCCGGTGGCACGGATCGTGCGTCAAATGACTTGTGCAGAAGTAGTTAATACCATAACGCTAGACCAATCATGAATCAGATCAACACTCCTATATCCGGACGCGACGCGGGGGCGAAGCGGTCGATTCCGGACACTCAATCGATAAATCGCGTCCATTCGCCAATCCATTCGCGATGGCTCGGGCGCGGCATTTCCGTTGCCATGCCGAATCGTGTTGAGACGTCCTTGCGGCGGCCATGCATCGGCGCGGGGGCATGAGCCTAAGTAACCGGTAGTTCGTCCGCGGTCTGGATTCCCGGCGTGAATTGAACCGCCCATTCGATAAAGGCGCGTTCAATTTCATATAGGAATACGAATTTATTGATTAATTCATCGATGGGCCAATGACACCCGGGATGAATGTTGTCGATGCATCGGGATACCGAGGGCGGAGCATGTCCGGCGTCGCTCGGGAAATGTCCGTCGACGTGGTGATCGGAACGGACGCGTTTGACCGCAAATACGGCGCCATCGTGCGCCGCCTGGAGAATATCCATGTTCGGATTTCAGTCGATTATCGCGCGCCTGCTCGATGCGCTCGTGGTGGTGCTGGGGGCGGCTGCAGCGTCGCACGTGCGGTTCGATGACGATACGCTCGGCCGGCCGGACGCGATGGTCGTCCCGTTTGTCGCGATGCTGGCGCTCGCCGTCTTTCCGGCATGTCAGGTGTATCAGTCCTGGCGCGGGCGGTCGTGGATCGCGATGATCAGCCGCATCAGCGCCGCATGGGTCGCCGTGCAGGCATGCAACCTCGTGCTGCTGTTCGCGATGCATCGCGTCGATCAGGTATCGCGGTTGTGGTTCGTCTACTGGACGGCAATCGCGGGATGCGGATTCGTCGTCGTCCGCCTGGCTGCCTATACGATGCTCGCGCGCGTCAGGCATGCGGGACTGAATCTTCGCAAGGTGGCGATCGTCGGTAACGGCGCGCATGCCGTGCGTGTGATCGAAACGCTGGCGCTGTCGCCGGCAAGCGGGTTTCGCCCCGTCGTGCTCCACGATCCCGCGGGATCGTCCAACGGCATCATCCCGGCGATCGCGGATTTCACCGAATTCGCCGCGGCAGTGCGTGCCGAAGCCGCGACGGAAATCTGGCTCGCGTTGCCGATCTCCGAGGAACGGACGATCCGGCGCGTGCTGAAGACGTTCGGCGACGATCTGATCAATATCCGCTTCATGCCGGACATGTGCAGCATCGCGCTGCTCGGCGGAACGATGATGGATCTCGTCGGCATGCCGGCGATCAACCTCGTTGCATCGCCGATGTCGCATCACGCGTTGATGCAGAAGGCGCTGTTCGACCGGGTATTCGCGGCAGCAGCGCTCGTCGCGCTGGCGCCGCTGCTCGGCCTGATCGCGCTGGCGGTCAAGCTGTCGTCCCCGGGCCCGGTGCTGTTTACGCAGTACCGGAAAGGCGCCGACGGCCGGGTGTTCAGGATCTACAAGTTCCGCACGATGCGCGTGCACGCCGAACCGGCCGGCATCGTGCGCCAGGCGACCCGGGGCGATGCGCGCATCACGCGCGTCGGCGCGTTCCTGCGTCGCACCAGCCTCGACGAGCTGCCGCAGTTCTTCAACGTGCTGCGCGGCGACATGTCGGTCGTCGGGCCGAGACCGCACGCCATCGAGCACGACGATCTGTACCGGCCGCTCGTCGAGGGATACATCCATCGTTACCGGATCAAGCCGGGCATCACCGGATGGGCGCAGGTCAACGGCTATCGCGGCGAGACGGATCACCTCGACAAGATGGTCGGCCGTGTCCAGCACGACCTCTATTACCTGCGCAACTGGTCCTTCGGGCTCGACATGAAAATTGTCGCCGCCACGGTGCTGAAGGGCTTCGTCCATCCGAACGCGTACTGAGCCCGGCCATGATCGAACGCATTCTGGTCGTCTGCGACGGCAACGCATGCCGCAGCCCGATGGCGAGCGCGATGCTGGCACGCGCGCTGCCGTCCGTGCAGGTGCGTTGCGCAGGACTGATCGCGCTGGCGGGCCGGCCGGCCGCCCAGGCCGCGATCGACGTGATGCGCGAACGCGGCTTCGACATCACGTCGCATATCGCGCAACCGGTGCATCTCGGCCACGTGCGTGCATCGCAACTGATCCTCGCGATGACGCTCGTGCAGTGTCGCGAGATCGAGCGCCGTTACCCGTTCGCGCGCGGTCGCGTCTTCCAGCTCGACCATGCCGCGAAATGCGATATCGCGGATCCGGTCGGCAAGTCGGCGGACGTGTTCGATGCCGTGGCGCGTCACATCGAGCGCGCGGTGGCGCACTGGATCGCGCGGATTCCCGCAGCTGCCGCACGGGGGCACTGCTGATGCGACGCCATGTCGGTCGACTCGCGATGCTCATCGGCCTGTCGTGTGCATCGGCTGCGCACGGCAATGCACCGGCGGCGCGCCCTTCGGCGAATGCGCCGCGGTGGATCGTGGGGCTCGCGGATACCGCGTCCCAGACCTCGAATCCGTGGCGCGGATCGATCGCAAAGCCGGCGGTCGCGTCGGGCGTCGCGGTGCCGGCGGTCGGCAACTACGCGCCGCTGCCGATCGAGCGGCAGATGCGGGCGTTGTCGATCGACGCGCTGGGCATGCCGGCGGCGCATCGCACGCGCGGCGCGGCACGCGTCCCGAATCGGCCGCGCGGCGGGACCGACAACGCGGCAGGCGACTGGCCGGGCATGGAGCCGCCCTGGTCCCGTTCGTCGTGGTGATCGACCGGGCGGCGCGGCATGAGGGCGAAGCAAGCCAAACCCTCACGCGAAGAAATGAACATATCCGTGAGCACGGCGCCACGGACGGAATTGACGATAGCGCGACATACGAGGCGGCAATGGGCAAATCATTCGACGGTATATCGACAGGAAGCAGACGGGGCTGCGCGCTGGCCCCGCTCGTGCTGTCCGTGTTCCTGACGGCATGTGCCGTTGCGCCCGGCATGCGGATGACCGGCTCGCAGGAATTGCCGGTGGCCAGCGCGCGCAACGGCGAACCGGCACGGTCGCTCGATGTGCCGATCCGGGAAATCGACGTCAACCTGCTGCAATCGATGCGCGACGACAGCGACGCGGCCGGGCACGTCGACGCGCTGTTGCGCGAGCGCACGAAGGGCGGCTATCGGATCGGCGCCGGCGACGTGTTGCAGATCACGGTGTGGGATCACCCCGAACTTTCCGCGGCGGCGCCGACGAATCAGTCGTCGTCGACACAACGGCAGAGCGACCCCGTCGGCGGCTTCGTCGTCGATGAAACCGGCAGCGTGCAGTTTCCCTATGTCGGCACGCTCGCGGTCTCGGGCAGGACGACGACCGAGGTGCGCGATGCGTTCCGCGTCGCGTTGACGAAAACCTTCCGCGACCCGCAGGTCACCGTGCGCGTCACGTCGTACCGCAGCCAGCAGGTCTACGTCGAAGGCGAGGTGCGCAATCCGGGCGTCCAGCCGATCAACGACGTGCCGATGACGCTGATCGAGGCGATCGATCGCGCGGGCGGGCTTCAGCCGACGGCCGATCGAAGCCGCATCGAGCTGCTGCGCGGCGACGAACATTACGTGCTGAACCTGTCCCTGCTCGTCGCACGACGCATCGATCCGGCCCGCATCCTGTTGCGCAACCGGGACGTGCTGCGCGTGCAGTCGCGCGAGGACAACGGTGCGTTCGTGATGGGCGAGGTCGCGAAGCCGACGCTCGCGCTGCCGCTGCGCGACGGCTCGTTGACGCTCGGCGACGCGTTGCAGCAAGCCGGCAGCTTCAACAGCGGCACCGCGGACACGGCGCAGGTCTACGTGATTCGCGGGCGCGGCTCGAGTACCCCCGACGTGTTTCATCTCGACGCGAAGTCGCCGGTTGCGATGGTGCTCGCGAACGACTTCAGGCTGGCGCCGAAGGATGTCGTTTATGTCGACGGCAACGGCCTCGTCCGGCTCAGCCGCGTGCTGTCGCTGCTGTTGCCCGCCATCAATGCCGGCATGACCGGCGCGCTGGTCGCGAAATGAACCGCCGGACCCCGATCGACACTGGATTTGCGATGACAGACCTTTCCGAAGCACGGCTGTACGACGCGGCGTTGTACGACGATGCGCCCCTTTCGTCCTACGTCGATATCGTGCTGGCTCGGTGGCGCATGGTGCTGGGCATCGCGGCCGGCGTGTTCCTGCTGGGGCTGCTGTATGTCGTATTCGCGACGCCGGTCTATCGTGTCGACGCGACGATCCAGGTCAACGAATCGACCACGGCGGGCAATTCGCCGTTGCACGACATCGCGGCGTTGCTCGACAACGGGAGCACGACCGCTGCCGAACTCGAACTCGTGCGCGCGCGCATGGTGATCGACTCGGTCGTCACGAAGCAGCATCTGAACCTCATCGCCGAACCGCGCTATTTGCCGTTGATCGGCCGCTGGGTCGCCCGTCGCTATCGGGACGACGGCGTGGCGCGGCCGCTTTGGGGATTGTCCCGGTTTGCATGGGGCGGCGAGCGATTCGACGTCGTCACGTTCGAGACGGCCGGGAAGAAGAGCCACGACGGCATCGACGCGCTGGACGGGCTCTGGTTCGACGTGACCGCCGAAGGCGGCGGACGCTACGTGGTCAGGGACGAGGACGGCGACGTCGTGCTGAAAGGCGAGGTCGGCGTGCCGGCGCACGGGCAGTACAAGGCGCAGCCGCTGACGCTGCTGGTCGCCGCCCTCGACGCCAGGCCGGGCACGGCGTTTCGGCTCAGGCGCATCCCGCAGCTCGAGGCGGTCTCCCAGCTCCAGGACGATCTGACCGTCGAGGAAAAGGCCAAGCAATCCGGCATCCTGACCGTCACGCTCGAGGGCGACGACCGGACCCGCATCCGGGACATCCTGCGGGCCGTGGTCGACGGTTACGTCCAGCAGAACAAGGAGTACCGGAGCGAGGAGGCCGCCGCGACGCTGGCATCGCTGAAGAGCAGCATGCCGACCGTCATGAAAGCGCTGAAGGATGCCGAGGACAAGTACGCGGCGTTTCGCGCGCGCACGGGGACGGTCGATCTCGACGAACAGGGCAAGCTGCTGCTCGGCCAGGAAGTGGACATCGAGACGCGCACGCTCGAACTCAAGCAAAAGCGCGTCGACCTGATCGCGCGGTTCGCCGACGGCCATCCGGCCGTGCAGGCGCTCGACGCCAACCTGGCGGAACTGGCGGGCAAGGCGAAGGAACTGAAGGCGCTCGAAGCCAGGTTGCCCGATACGGAGCGGGAGGGCCTCGGCGTGCTGCGTGACGTGCGCGTCAACACCGAGCTGTATACGAACCTGCTGAACACCGGACAACAGCTCGAGATCGCCAGGAGAAGCGAGATCGGCAATGTCCGCGCCGTCGACTTGCCGGTCCTGCCGGTGAAACCGGTCAAGCCCAGGCGCCTGCTGCTGGTCGCGCTGTCGTTGTGTGTCGGGATTGCCCTCGGCGTCGCCGCCCCGTTCGCACAGCGGGCGGTATGGGGCCGCGTCGAACATTCCGAGCACCTCGAGCAGGTACTGGGCGTACCGGTCTATGCGGTGGTGCCGCATAGTCGGGAGCAGCGGCGTCTCGTGCGAAACCAGCAGCATGCGGGACAGGGCGCGCATGTTCTCGCATCGGAAATTCCGGAGGACGTGACCGTCGACGCGATCCGCAGCCTGCGCACGACGCTGCAGTTCACGATGTCCGAGTCGGGGCACAACGTGATCATGGTCACGAGCCCGCAGCCCAGTGCGGGCAAATCGTTCCTCTGCGCGAACCTGGCTTCGCTGTTCGCGTCGGGCGGCAAGCGCGTGCTGCTGATCGATGCCGATATTCGCCGCGGTCAGTCGCATCGCCACTTCGGGCTGCCGGCGGCGCCCGGCCTGCCCGACGCGATCGCGAGCGGCACGCTCGAGCGCGGCGTCCAGAAATCGGCGGTTGCCGGCGTCGACGTGCTCGCGCGCGGTGCCGTCGCCCGCACGTCGGAGCTGTTCAACGACGGCCGCTTCAAGATGCTGCTCGACACGGCATCGCGTCTCTACGACATCGTCATCGTCGATACGGCCCCGATCCTCGCGCTGCACGATGCGGCGACCATCGGCCGCCACGGCGCGACGACGCTGCTGTGCGTCCGGCATGGCCGTAGTTCGATGCCGGAGATTCGCGAGGCGGAGCGTCGCCTGCGCAATGCCGGCATCGCGATCAGCGGCGTCGTGCTGAACGACGTGCCGCGGCGCCAGGCCGTCTACGGCGCGTATGGCGAAGGGAAATACGCGTATGAAACCGAGCACTGAGCCCGCGATTCGCGACATCGCGCTGCTCGCCGCGAGCGACCGCGCATCGCCCGCCGGCGAGCGTCTCGGTGCGCGCACGGTGCGAAGCCTCGCGTGGGCGCTGGTGCAGGCGTGGGGCGGCAAGCTCGTCACGCTCGTCACGTATCTGCTGGTCGCACGCTGGCTCGGCCCGGCGGACGTCGGGCTCGCGGCCGCGGTCACGCTGTCGCTGTCGCTGGTCCTGATGATCGCCGAGGGCGGCTTCAGCGACGCGCTGGTTCAGCGCGCATCGCTCCACGACGACGACCTCGAATGGCCGTTCTTGTGTTCGATCGGTATGGCGGTCGCCCTCGCGGCCGTGATGTTCGTGCTGGCCGGGCGCGTCGAAACGTGGCTGGGCGTACCCGGCCTGGCGCCGTACCTGCGGGTGGCGTGCGCGTTCGTGCCGATCGGCTCGGCGAGTTCGTTCCAGGAGGGGCTGTACAAGCGGCGGCTGGATTTCAGGACGCTGGCCATGCGTCAACTCGTGTCGGTGAGCGTCGCGGGCGCCGTGGCGGTCGCGCTGGCGATCGCGGGCGGCGGCGCGTGGAGCCTGATCGCGCAGGCGGCGACCTTCATGACGGTGTCCGCGCTCTGGCTCTGGCGCAGACCGGTCTGGCGGCCGCGCGGCCGCCGCAACGCGTCGACGTTCTGGCCGATCGCGCGCTTCGGCGGGCACGTCGTCGCGTCGAGGCTGATCGACTGGTGCGCGACGCGAACGGTGGACCTGATCGTCGTCGCGCTGTACGGCGCGGCCGGGCTGGGCATCTACGCGATCGGGGCGAAGCTCTATCAGACGGCGCTGGAACTGCTGTGCCGCGCCGCGACCGACGTCGCGCTCGCGGTGCTGTCGCGTGTCGCGCACGACGCCGGGAAAATGGCCGCCACCTATCTCGACGTCACGGGGCTGGCCGCGATGGCCGCGGCGCCGCTGTTCGTGCTGATGGCCGTGTCGAGCCGCGACATCACGATCGTGCTGTTCGGTGCGCGCTGGGCCGACAGCGCCGCGATCATGACGCCGCTGATGGGGCTCGGCGCGATTCAGACCGTCCAGTTCATCAACGGCGCATTCCTGGCTGCGCGCGGCCGGCCGAACGTCGCGATGTGGCTGACGTTCGTCAAGCTCGTCCTGGTGCTGGGCGCGATGGTCTGCCTGCCGTCGCACGACGTCGCGGGGCTGGCGTGGCTGTATGTCGGCGCCGTGCTGTGCATCACGCCGCTCAGCTTCGGCGCCGTCGTCGTCGAGCTGTCGATCGATCCCCGCCGCTTGCTGGGGCGGCTGGTGCCGCCGTATCTGATTGCGCTCGGCTGCGCGCTGGTCGTATCGCGGCTTGGCGCGTATCTCGGCGGCGTATCGGCTCTGGTCAGGTTGCCGCTTCAGGTCGTTTGCTTCGGCGCCGCTTATGCCGGCGCGACCTGGATATTGCGTCGTCAGGCCGCCCGGCAAACCGTGGCGATGCTGAACGCATTGCGCGATGCGAGGAACCGGACATGAGCCGCCTCGCGCCGCAGGTGCCGCGGCAACGCGCGTCGTCGTCCGGCGTATCGACGATCGGGCCGCATGTGCGCTTCGATCTCGCGGACGCGGTCTTGCTCGTATTGCTGCTGCTGAGTTCGATCCAGTTCCTGAAGATCGGCGGCGCGCAACTCGGTCAGATGTTCGCGGTGCTCGTGCTGCCGGTGCTGCTGGTGCGGCGCCGGATCCCCGTCGGCGCATGGGAAATCTGGGCCTTTGCGTTGTTTGTCGGCGTCGCGCTGTCGACGACCTTTCTGTCCGGCTATCCGCGCTTCAAGGCGGCCGAGCAGATCGTGAAATTCGGGTTCGTGATGCCGGCGTTCTATTTGATCGGCCGCTATTACGGCGCGCGGGCACGCACGCGGCCGTTGCCGTTCGGCTATGTCGCGATCGCGGGATTTCTGGCGTTTCAGTACGCGCTGCAGTATTTCGACGTCCCGGTGCTGTACGAAAAAGTCGACTTCATGCAGAACGCGATTCACGGTTCGTTCAAGGAGCGCAACTGGTTCGCGGCGTTTTTCTTCCTGACCGCCTACGCGTGTTTCCTGCAGTCGCCGCGCCGCATTCCCGACGTCGTGAAGTTCGTTGCGCTCGCACTCGTCGTGACGCTGCTGAGCGAATCGAAGACGGTGCTGATCGCATGCGCGATCGTGATCCTGCTGCAGGTGCGCGGCTATTTCTTCGCGAAAGTGCTGACGATGGCCGCCGGGGCGGCGTTCTATCTGTACATGTTCACGCGCGAACTGACCGGCGACCAGCTTCAGGTCCGGCTGCAACAGGAGCGCGGGCTTGCCTTCACGGAATCGATCAAGCTGGTCGGCCGCGACTGGATCGGTCACGGCTTCGGCTTCGTCGAGCATTACTTCTCGCACTCGGCCGTCGCCGTCCGCGGGCTCGGCGAGGGCACGAGCGCCGTGTTTTGCGCGCCGCTGGATCTGATGCTGGTGGCCGGCCCGATCGGGCTGCTCGCGTGGGCGGTGTTCTTTGCGGGCCTCGGCCAGGGCCGGCGCGCGATGGTGTTGCTCGCGCCGCTCGCGGCATGGTCGCTGATCAACCCGATGCACCAGAGCGAAACGTCATACCTGTTCGTCGGCTATCTCGCGTCGTTCGCGTTCGCTCCGCGGGCGGCACGCCGGAAAGCGCGCGCTGCGCCGCGCGTGTTGCGGCCCCGATCCATTTTCCCGTCCGGACCTACCCGATGAAATTCTCCCTCATCATGGCGACGCTCGGCCGCAGCGACGAGATCGTGCGCATGTTCGATTCGCTGGTGCTGCAAGCCTATGCTGACCTCGAAGTGATCGTCGTCGACCAGAACCCGGACGACCGGGTCGAGCGGATCGTCGACCGGTATCGCGACCGGCTGACGATCGTCCATCTGCGATCCGGCAAGGGCAAGTCGCGGGCGACGAACGTCGGCCTGAAGGCCGTGACGGGCGACGTGGTCGGGTTCCCCGACGACGATTGCTGGTATCGGCCCGGGACGCTCCATGCTGTCGCGGCGCGCTTGTCCGCCGACCGGATGCTCGACGGCGTGACGGGCATGAGCGTCGACGCCGCGGGCCGGCCGTCGCAAGGACGGTGGGCGACTTCGGGGCAGACCGTCAACCGCTTCAACGTGTGGGTATGCGCGACGTCGTACACGATTTTCCTGCGCCGGTCCGCCGTGCATGCGGCGGGGCAGTTCGACGTGGACCTCGGCGTGGGCGCGACCACGCGCTGGGGAGCGGGGGAAGAAGTCGACTTTCTCGTGCGCGCGCTGCAGGCGGGGTGCCGGATCGACTACGACCCGCATCTGCGCGTCCATCATCCCGAACCGCTCGCGGTGCTCGACGAGCAGGCCTATGCGCGCGGCCGGCGCTACAACCGCGGGTTCGGGCATGTGCTGCGCATCAATCGCTATCCGCTCGCCTACGTCCTTTACATGATCGCGCGGCCGGTCGCCGGCTGCCTGCTGTCATGCGTGCGCCGCAATCCCCGGCGTGCGAAGTACTACTGGATCGCCGCGTCGCATCGACTGCTTGGCTGGATGGATTGAACGATGAGCACGATCTTCTCCGCTTCGACCGAATGCACCGACCGTGCCGAGCGTGCCGAGCGCGCGCGTCTAACCGTCTATACCGACACGCGCTGGCCGGTTGGAACCGGCATCCACAACGTGATGGCGGCCTATGCCGAGCGCGCGCCGTCGACCGTCCGCATCGATCCGCTGGCGGTCGGCGGCGGTGTCGCGCATCCGCTGTCGCCGCTCGCGTTGAGCCGCGCGCTGAGGCGGCTGCCGGCCCGCAATGCCGTGTTCTGGAATCCCGGGTTCGTACCGGCCGCGTTGCCCGGTTTCCCGTCGGTCGTCGTGGTGCACGACCTCACGCATCGCCACTTCTACACGCGCGCGCACCGCTTCTACTACGACACGGTGCTCCGGCCGCTGTACCGGCGTTGCACCGCGATCGTCTGCGTGTCCGAGTTCACGCGCGACGAATTCCTCCGCTGGTCTGGCATGCCGCCGGATCGCGTTCACGTGATCCACAACGGGACCGACGCTGCATACCGGCGCAACCGCGACACGCTCGGCTATCCGTTTCCGTACGTGCTTTATCCGGGCAACCGGCGCAACTACAAGAACCTGCACCGGTTGATCGCGGCATTCGGCGCGAGCGGGCTGTTGCCGCTCGGCGTGCGTCTGATGCTGACCGGCGACCCCGACCCGGCGCTGCTTGCGCACGCCTCGCGGCACCGATGCGCGGACGGCCTCGTATTCGCGGGGGTATTGCCGAACGATGCGATGCCGAAACTGTATCGAGGCGCGCTGTTCGTCGCTTTCGTGTCGCAGTACGAAGGTTTCGGCCTGCCGATCCTCGAGGCGATGGCATCCGACGTACCCGTGCTGACCTCGAGCGTGTCGGCGATGCCGGAAGTGGCGGGCACCGCCGCGATGCTCGTCGACCCGTTGTCGGTCGTCGACATCGCGGTCGCCATGCGCCGGCTCGGCACCGAGGCCGTATGGCGAGACGCGCTCGTCGCGCGAGGCCGGGAGCAGACCCGCCGGTTCGACTGGGACACATCGGCGCGCACGTTCTGGCGGCTCGTCGAGCAGGTCGGCGCGTCGGCATGACGCGCACGTCAACGAACAGAGCCGGGCAAACCGGCCGACACAATCCACCACGGCGCGGGGTATCACGATGGAAACCGAAGGAAGAATCAGCGTCATCGTCGTCAATTACGGCACGCCCGACCTGACGATACGATGCGTGGCGTCATTGACGTCGTTACGCGTCGCACTCGCCGACGACATCGTCGTCGTCGAGAATGCGTCGCCGGACGACTCGTACACGCGATTGCGGCACGCATTGCCGCGCGGCGTCAGGCTGCTGCGCGCCGCATGCAATCGCGGCTTCGGCTCCGGCGTGAACTTCGGCATGGCCGCCTGTCGGCGCGACTACGTGCTGGTGGTCAATCCCGATACGCGTTTCAGCGAGAACGGGCTGGCGAAAGTGCTGGAGCTGTTCGAGACACGGCCGGAGGCCGGGCTCGTCGGGCTCGACCTGCAGTACCCCGACGGCCGGCGCCAGTATTCGGCGCGACGGTTCTACAGCTGGCTCGACATCGTCGCGCGACGCACCGCGCTTGGCCGCTCGGGCCGCTTTCGTGCGCGGATGAACCAGCACCTGATGATCGATGCATGGTCGTGCGGCAACCCGTTCGATGCCGAATGGGTAATGGGAACGGGATTCGTCGTGCGGCGCGACCTGTTCGAGTCCCTCGGCGGCATGGACGAATCGTATTTCCTGTACATGGAGGATGTCGATCTGTGCGCGCGGACCTGGCTGGCCGGCTATCGGGTGCTCGGCATGCCGGGCGTCACGCTCGTGCACGATCATCAACGACAGTCGGCGGCGAGCCCCGTGTCGCGAGCGGGGCGGCATCATCTGCGCAGCCTGTGGCGGTTCTACCGCAAGTTCCACGTGCCGCTGTCGTTGCCGCCCGGCATCTCGCGGATCGCACGGTAATGAGGCCTGCCGCGCCGGTTCGTGTCGTCGTGCGTGCCGCGGCTATCGCATTGTGCGCGATGGCCGCGCGCGGCGGCGCTTGCGCGCAGCCGGTGCGGCCGCCGCACGACGCGAACGTCGTCGCCGGAAAGCCCCCGGTGTCGGCGCCGCGCGTGCTGCTCGCGCGGGATGGCGTCGCGCGCTACCTCGTTCGCGCCGGTGCGACGGATGCCGTGACGCGACATGCGGCGGACGAGATTGCCGACTACCTGTCGCGGATCAGCGGCGCGTCGTTCGCCGTGTCGGACGACGGGCAAGACCGCACGCCGGCCATTGTCGTCGGCGGCGAGCATGCGGCGGAACGATGCCGGTCGGCACACGCGGCGCCGCTCGGCAGCGACGGCTTCGTCGTCTGCCGCAGCGGCGACGACCTCGTCGTGGCCGGCGACACCCCGCGCGGCACGCTGTTCGGCGCGTACTGGTGGCTCGACCGCAAGCTCGGCGTGAAGTGGCTCGCGCCCGATGCGACCGAGGTGCCGCAACAGGCCGAGCTGCGCGTCGACGCGGCGCCCGTCCGGCAGGTTCCGCGCTTCGCGTATCGGGAGGTGTTGAGCGCGGAAGGGGAGGACAAGCCGTTCCGCGCGCACAACCTGCTGAACGGCGAGTCGCACGGCACGTCGTATCGCGCCTCCCCGCCCGGTATCGACATGTGGGATCGCAGCTGGCTCGCGCGGGACGGCGATGCGGATTTCTGGACGCTCGTGCCGCGTGACCGGTATGCGGCCGCGCATCCCGAGTGGTATGCCGGCGGGCAACTCGCGATGATGTCGGCCGACGTCCGCGCCGCGATGGCGGCCGGGATCGTGAAGCGCCTGAAGCGGCAGCCCGACCCGGCCCGCATCTGGTTCGGCATCCGCGACATGGACTGGGGCTGGGATCTGGATGCAGCCAGCCGCGCGTTTGCCGACGCGCATGGCGGTGCGCCGTCGGCGGCGTTTCTCGATATGGTGCGGGACGTGGCGGCGCGGGTCCGGCAGGAGGTTCCCGGCGCGCGTTTCGCGATGCCGGCCTATCACTGGGGCTTCACGCCGCCGGACGGCATGCAGGTTCCGGATTACGTTCGCGTGTATCCGATGACGATCCAGGTCGACTACGGCGTCGCGCTGAACGAGGGCCGCAATGCATCGCTGCGCGACGGTCTGCGCAAATGGAGCGACATCGCGCGGCACGTTACCGTGTGGGATCACGTCGTGAACTTCGGCGGCTACATACAGCCGACGCCGAATCTCTATCCGATCGGCCGCAGCATCGCGTGGCTCGCCACGTTGCCGAGCGTCGACGGCTACTTCGCGGAAGGCGACTGGCAGTCGCGCGGCGGCGAATTCGCGAGCCTGCGCGTGTGGTTGATCGCCCGGCTGCTCTGGACGCCGACCGCGGACCCGCGCACGCTCGTCCGCGAATATTGCGACGCCTATTACGGCGCGGCGGCTCCGGCCGTCGTCCGCTACATCGATCGCATGCACGCCGCGCTGCGCGCGAGCGGCGACGTGCTGGCCGAACAGACGCCGGTCGGCATGTCGATGTACACGTACGACTTCGTCCGCGAGTCGGAGCGGGATTTCGATGCGGCCGCCCGTGCCGTCGACGGCGATGCCGTGCGTAGCGCGCGCGTTCGCCAGGCGCGCATGCCGCTCGATTTCGTGATCCTGGCGCTGCGCGACCGCTACGCGGCGCGTGCCGCGCAGGAAGGCTGGGACCTCGATATTCGCGGGCGGCGCGCGCGTTTCGATGCGGCGATCTCGGCCGCGGGCGTTCGTCAGTATCGGCAAAGCGGCAATCTCGCGGCACTCGGTGCATTGCTCGATCTCGACCGCCATCCCGTCGTTGCGCCGCCGCTCGTGGCGGGCCTCGCCGACAGCGATTGGCGCGCGATCGATGTTTCGCGCGTGAATCTTTACGACAGCGCGCGCGTGGTGGCCGACCCCGCGGCGCTCGACGGCGCCGCGATAGCGATACGGGGCGATTCGGGCGTCTGGGCAATCCAGCTCAAGCTCGACAAGCTGCCGCGCGACGGGCGCTGGGATCTCTACGCGTCGGTGCGTGTGCCGGAAGGCGGCGGTGCGGGTGGTGCTGGCGCTGCGGCCGTGCGGGTGGGCGCCTACCCGCCGATGACGCTGCGCACCGACACGCCGGCGCGCACGCTCGACGACGCGCGATTCGGATGGCTGCCTGTCCCGGGCGGCCCGTTTGCGTACGACGCCGATCACGAGAAAGGCATTTATGTCCACGGAGTCGGATTCGCGCGAGGGCAGTTCGTGCGCGTCGGCACCTTCATCGCCATTCGTCATGATGCGCCGGGCGGCACGCTGCCGCCGGTTCCGCTCAAAGGGAACGCCTCATGAAAGTTGCCATCGTTTCGCCCATTCCGCTGTTTCCCGTCAATGCCGGCAATCGCAGTCGCGTGCTGAATCTCGCGCGGGCGATCAAATCGCTCGGCTGCGACGTGCATTTCGTCTATCTGGAATCGCGCCAGACGGGCGGCATGGACCTTGACGCGCATCGCCGGGAGTTCGGTGCCGACCGCGTGTCGATATTGCGCCGCGCGGGCCTCTCGCTTGCGCTGTATCGCGCCAAGCGGGTGGCCTGGCTGGCGCGTCGTCTCGCCGCGAAAGCGGCCGGCAGCCGGCATGCGTACTACACGGGGCTCGACGAATTGTTCAGCGAGCGCTTTACCGGGCAGTTGCGCGCGCTGCAGCACCGCCATGCATTCGATGCCGTGTTCGTCGAATACGTGTTCTATTCGCGCGCGCTGGATGCGTTTCCCGATACGGTGGTCAAGGTCATCGATACGCACGACATCTTTGCGGACCGGCATGTGCCGTTCATCGGCCGCCCCGGTGCGAAGCGCTATATGTTTTCGATTCCGCCGCAACGGGAGTGCGACGGATTGCGCCGCGCGCATGTCGCGCTGGCCATCCAGGCCGAGGAGGGCGACCTGCTGGCGGCGCGCCTCGGCAGCGGCGACACCCCGGCGGTCGCGGTGCTGAGTCACCTGCTGGCGTTTCCGCCGCAGGTGGACTGTGCCGGGCATGCCGACGCGACCTTCCTCGGCAGCGACAACCAACCGAATCGCGATGCCGTCAAATACTTCGTCGACGAAATCCTGCCGCATATCGTGGCCCGGCTGCCGGCGTTTCGCGTGCATCTGGCCGGCACGATTGCCGCGGCCGTCCCTGACGGGCCGAACATCGTCAAGCACGGCCCCGTCGCCGAGCTGGGCGACGCATTCGCGATCGCACCGATCTCGATCAATCCGATGCTGCTCGGCACGGGCATCAACATCAAGCTGCTCGAAAGCATGTCGCTCGGCGTGCCGATCGTCAGCACCCGGACGGGCGCGCGCGGCCTTGGCGAGCATGACCTGCGCGGGGTGACGGTCGTGCGGGACGGCGATCCGCAGGGCTTTTCGGATGCGGTCGTCCGGCTCGCGACGGACCGCGCGCATCGTATCGCCGAGGGTGCGGCGGCGCGCGAGTCCGCGCAAGCCTGGCACGAAAAGCAGCTTCGCGTGCTTCGCGACACGCTCCGGCGGCGGCCGCCCGTCGCCGCGGAGGCCTGACGAATGCAGCCGTCGAAACCATCGAATCACCCAGGAGAATCGAACATGTCGAAACTGGCCGGTCTGAAGCAGCGGCTTCGCGTGTGGCTGTATGTCAAGCGACTGACGATGCAATGGCGTCGCGAGGCCTCCCGGGGCGCCCCGCAAAACGACGGCGCGTGCGGCGCCCATCTGCTGATACTGCCGGGCGATCCGTGGACGCTGGTCGGCTCGAAAGGCGATGAAGCGATGCTGCGCGCGGTCGTCGAGCGGTTGCGACAGGCGAATGGCGCGTTGAAGGTGTCGGTCGTCACGGCTACGCCCGCGGCAGCGGACGCCGCGACGCAGCTCGGTTTGCATGCGGTCGACGCATGGAACGAGCCATGGCGCCTGACGGACACGGTCGAACGGCTTGCCGCGCTGCGACCCAGCGCGGTGGTCGTCATCGGTGCCGACGTGATGGACGGCTACTATTCGCCCATGACGTCGCTGAGGTTGCTGGCAACGGCGGATCTGCTGGTCAGACGCGGCGTGCCCGGCACGATTCTCGGCTTCAGCTTCAATCGCTTGCCGTATCGGCAGTTGAAGCATGCTTTCGACCGGATCGACGCCCGGCTGCTGGTCAACGTTCGCGACGGCGTTTCGCTCGATCGATTCAGGCGTTTCAGTTCGGCGAGCGCGGAGCTCGTGGCGGATTCCGCCTTCATGCTTCGGCCGGACGATTCGTCCGATTGCGTCAGGGGCACGGCCGCGTGGGTCGAAGCGCGCCGTGCGGCCGGCGACATCGTGATCGCGTTCAACCTTCACCCGATGCTGATCCGCCGGGCCAGCGACGACGATATCGCGGCGCTGGTCGCGTCGGCGCAGGCAGCCATTCGCGAACTCGCGGAGCTTCATCGGATCAGCATCGTGCTGCTGTCCCACGACTATCGCGGCCGGGACGGCGACGATACCTGCCTCGAGCCGCTGCATCGCGCATTGGCCGCGACGATGGGCGAGCGGCTTTGCTACCCGCGCACCAGGATGTCGGCGGCGGAACTGAAGGCCATTTCAGGGCAGGTGGACGGCGTGGTAACGGGGCGCATGCATCTGGCGATCGCCAGTCTTGGCATGGGTGTGCCTGTCGTCGCGCTGACCTATCAGGACAAGTTCCATGGGCTCTTCAGTCATTTCGGTCTGTCGGACAGCTTCTTGCTGAAGCCCGAGGAAGCGATGCGCTCCACGTATCTGGCGGCGGTACTGGACCGGTTCGTGTCGGCGCTTCCGCAACTGCGCAATCAGGTGCGCGCCGCGCTGCCGCGCGTAACGGAGGCGTCATCCAGAAACCTGCGCGGCGTGATCCATGCGATCCGGCCTTCGTGAGCGGTTTCCGCGATATTTTTCCCGCATTCGCAGCAGCGCCGCATGACGCGCGCGGTCATGCCGGCGTGACTCAAGTGAGCTGAATTCCAGAGGCATCGTTTCACATGCGCAATCCAAACGAAGATCCGGTTGATCCCGACAGTTCGGGGCTCAAGAAAAAAGCGCATTATCGTGCGCCGGCGCTCGAGAAGGGCCTCGATATTCTCGAGTTGCTCGTCGATCGCCAGTTCGGCATGGCGCAGGCGGACATCTGCCGCGCGTTGAAGCGCAGCCGGAGCGAACTGTATCGGATGATGCAGGTGCTCGAGGAGCGGGGATACATCTACAGGGTGGATCGTTACGACCGTTACGCGCTGACCATGAAGCTTTATTTTCTCGGGCAGCATCATGCGCCGACACGATCGCTCGGCGCGCTTGTCACGCCGCTCCTGCAGCAGTTCGCATTGCAGACTGTCCAGTCGTGCTACCTGACGGTATTCGACGGCGACACGATGGTTGTCATCGCAACGGCCGGCGCTGAAACGGAATGGAACCTCGCTGTCCGGGTCGGCACGCGCGTTCCGCTGCACGGCAGTGCCGTGGGAGAGATGTACCTGGCTTTTCAGGACGAAGACGTGCGAACCCGATTGCTCCGGAACATCGGGCACGATGTCGAGTCGTGGAACCGGCAACGCAGCGATGACGCATTGCCGACCCATCGGGGCGACGGCTATATCTGCCGCCCGAACGAGCGCATTCCCGGCATCACGGATATCGCAACGCCGATCGTCGACAAGTCGGGCTCGGCGATCGCGATCCTCGCTTGCCCGTACCTGGCGCTATCGGGAGAAGCCGGGGAGATGTCGATCAGGCAGATCGGCGTCGCGCTGTGCGAAACGGCACAGCGCATCTCCGCGACGGTCGATCAGCGGTTCATGCAATCTGCGGTCGAGATGCCGTCGCGCGAGCCGGCGCGGACTGCGCGTCGGGCGGGGTGAGGGAATCGCGGGGATTCGTGCGGCGTGGGGCCAGCGCGTGCGATAACGCGCGATACGGGGTGGGGCGATTCAGGTGTGTCCGCACCCGGACGATGGAAATCGAATCTCAAGGGCCGGAACGAAAAGCCGCGCCGGTATTGGCTCCCGGCACCCGCACCGTCGCCATCGCAGCCCCTTGCGGCATGCCAAGCGGCGGCAATGCGCCACCGCAATGCCAATGCGCCACCGCAACGCCAATGCGCGCACGATCGACGATGCGCCGCCCGTTCCTCCGTTGCATGTGCGATGCACGGATTCAAGAATGAAACGTGTCGAAGGATGCAAACCCGTATCGCGCAAACCGGAAAGTATTCATAGGATAGGTAAACCGCGCGCGCATGCCGCGGCGATCGACATCGATAGGGGGTGTCGATGGCGCCTGGAACCTGGGTGGTGGCGTTTGGTGGCGGCCGCGATGCATCGAGACGGGCGCGGCCGCTCGCGATTGCCCGATCCAGGTCGGTTTGTTTTTACGGGGGGCAGCATGGTGAACTGGATCAGCCGTTGGGCGATGCGTCACGCCCCGACACCGGAAAAAACCGCCGCGTCGATGCTGGTGACTGCTCGCATGGAATTGTTCGCTGCCGAGCAGCGTGTCATCGATGCGAAATTGCGAGCAAGCTACTGGAGCACGCGCGTTGCGTTTCTGGAAGAAGTGCAGCAGCAGGGCATCGATCCTTGGGTACACGCGCTGCCGTCGCCGCAACCTGAAGCCGAGTTCACTCCGCTTGGCGCGGGCCCGCGTCTCGCCGCCGGCACGTGACGGCCATACGCTGCGTGATCGCTCGCGGCGTCTAGAAAAGACGATCCGGTAAATGCGAATCGATTAGTCAGGACGCTGGTGGCGGACGTCGCGAAAAGTGCGACCGCCGGCTCCGAGGCCGCCAGCGTGCCGCTGGATTCGACGATTGCCGCCAAACGCGCTTTGCGAAATACTGCAACGAACTGGCCAACAGGCGGTCCAGGTCGCCCAAAGCAACCTCGACATCCATCAGGCGCGCTGTCGAGCCGGCAGCACCGGCCACCAGGCGGTAATGGCTGGCGGTCGTTGGAGAGGTGGCCAGGCGTGAACGCTCGCGGCTAGCGCGATAAGGCGCCAGGGGTACCGGCGCCCGCAAATCGCGGCGCGATCCGATTCTCTGGTTTGTTGCCATTGTCATTGCTGGAGCGTGCCGGAATGGGAAAACACTCTGATGTTCGCTTCCGTTTTGCTTTCGCCGCCGCCGCCGCCGCCGCCGCCGCCGTTGGCTTGGCTGCTGCGGGTTTTGCGAATGCCGACGAAGGCGCGCCGAGCCCGTCGAGTGGGCTCGGCCCGGGGCAACGCACACTCGACGCGTACGCCGTTTATGGTAATGGCCGTGCGAGCGAGGGCGGCAACATGCACTGGCGCGCTTACGAAATCGGCTTTGGCCAGGCACTGAACGATTACGCGTCGGTTTTCGTCGCCTACCTGAACGAAGGCCATCCGACGGACAACCATCGCGACGGTTTCGCGCTGCTCGGCGCGGCGCGCTTGCCGCTTGGCGGGAGGGCGGCGCTCGAGTTTGCGGCGGGCCCGTATTTCAGCATGAACACGACACACGTCGGTGATGAGGCGCGCAACGAAAAGCGTCTCGGGATCCGCGCGTCGGCTGCGTTGCGTTACGAGCTCACGCCTAACGGCATCTACCTCAAGGCGCAGTACAACCGTGTTCAGATGGCGGGCGGCCACTCATCCGATACGGTGCTGTTCGGCATCGGCTCGGGATTCGGCGGCGACCCTCATCCGTCGTTTTCCGACGGCAGGACTCAGCTGAGCGTCTGGACCGGAACCTCGCAAACAAACCGGCCGAGGGTGCCAATCCAGAAGGGTTACCTGGTCGAACTCAAACGGCCGATCGGCAATGCCTGGGCATATTCGGCAAGCTTCGTTTACGAGGGCGTCAACGACGTCGCTGCCAGAAGGGGCGTCGCAGCCCAATTCTGGTACGTTGCGCCGATCTTGAGCAGATGGAGTCTCAGTGCCGGAATCGGCCCCTATCTTGCATACGACAAGAGTGCGCCGTCTGACCGGATGAAGCTTGCCGCGCTTTTCAGCGCGCAGATCGGCTATGAATTTACCAAGGACTGGACTGCGAATCTTCGCTTCAACCGTGTCGCGACCGGCAACAACACGGACCAGGACATGTTCATGATCGGATTGGCCCACAATTTCTGAGGCGGGGTTGCCGTGCAGGAATCCTGACAATTCTGCCGACTTCGCGTCAGTCAGGGGCTGGCCGATGGCACTGGATTTTCAGGACGAAGACGTACGAACGCGATTGCTCCGGAACATCGGGCCGGCGATGCGCTGCTTTCCGGATAGGACGCGACGGCCACCCGTCCATGCAGCGCGCCGTTTCGCGGATCTACTGCGCCATTCACGAAGAAACGTCGGGGCTCGTCGCATTCGATCCCGTTATGAAAAAAGCGTGAAATGGCCTGTTCGCTTTTTGCGCCGGCGTATTGGCGGCCGGCATTTCGTGCGCAAGCGCCGGTAGCCGGCAGGTTGTACGTATATCGATAATGACACTACACTGATTATCAGCCGGCGCCGGGACACGCGGTTATCCATTCAATACGCATCGCCAAGTACTAATTAAACGCGTGCCGACAATCGCCATCGAGGATGGTTGCCTTGTTCCTCAATATCCAGCGGGGGGGAAGTGGCGATGAAGATCGGGGCTGTGCATAACCCGTCAGCGGTTTGCTAGCCGAACGGCGCGCGCATGAGCACGACCGGAAGCATTCAGGCGACGTCACTCGGGCTGCATGGCACGAGCCCGGCGATGACCGACCTGCGCCGCTATCTGGCGAAGGTCGCGCGGACCGATACGACGGTGCTGGTGACCGGCGAAACCGGCACCGGCAAGGAGCGCGTCGCCGCCGCCGTCCATCGTCTCAGCGCCCGCACCGGCAAGCCGTTCATCGCGGTCAACTGCGCCGCCGTGCCCGACAGCCTGTTCGAATCCGAGATGTTCGGCCACGAGCGCGGCGCTTTCACCAGCGCGCAGAACGCGTTTCCCGGCCGCTTCGTCGAGGCCGACGGCGGCACGCTGTTCCTCGACGAAGTCAGCGAGATGCCGCCCGCCGTCCAGGCCAAGCTGCTGCGCCTGCTCGAAGACCGCACGGTGATGCCGGTCGGCTCGCTGCGCCGACGCGCGGTCGACGTCCGGATCGTGGCCGCCAGCAACGAAAGACTGGAGGACCTGGTCGCCGAACGCCGTTTCCGCCCCGATCTGTTCTATCGCCTGAACGTCGCGCGCATCGAGATACCGCCGCTGCGGGAACGTCCGGAGGACATCGCGTCGATCGTCGATCACTTCGTCGCCGAACACAACCAGCGGCGTGCGATGCGGGTGGGACAGCCCGATCCGGCGTTGCTCGAATGCATGCGGCACTACCGGTGGCCGGGCAACGTGCGCGAGCTGCGCAACCTGGTCGAGGCGTTGTTCATCGATGCGCCGGAAGGGCGCCCGTTCGGGCTGGGCGACCTGCCGCCGGCGTTTCGCCGCCTGTTCGTGCAGGACTTTTCCGCCGGCGAACATGAGCGCGAGCGGCTGGTCTCGGTGCTGCGCCAGACCAACTGGAACAAGATGGAAGCGGCGCGCCAGATGAACTGGTCGCGCATGACGCTGTACCGCAAGCTGGCCAAGTACAACCTGGACGGCGGCAACACTGCATCAGTGTGACAGCGCGGCTGTCACATGGTACAGCCCGGCAGCCTTCACGCATTCCGGTCCGACCGGGAAATTCCACGGCAAATCATGCGTTTGCGTCAGCGCGCGCGGGTTGGCCCGCTCCTTGCGAAGATCGACGGACAGACCGCCCGTCGCCATGCAAGGAGGCCGTCGTGCACGTCATCGAGCCACTCCAGGACGCCCCGCCGGACCCGGCGCAGCCGGCCGGCCAGCCACGGCCGCTGCTTGCCAGTTATGCGAATTATTTCGAGGTCGGGCATAACGCGTTCGAGTTCCTGATCGATGCCGGACAGGTCGAGCCGCAGTCCGGCAACGTCCAGTTGATGAGCCGCATCGCGGTCAGCCCGGTTCACGCCAAGCTGCTGGCACAGTTGCTCGCGCACTCGATCGCCCAGTTCGAAGCGACGCACCACGACATCCCCGACATTGCCGACATCGCCGAACCGGAACCGGATCTGGCGATTCTTCCCCCGCAGGAATTCGAACAGCGCGCGATCGATGCGCGCAGCAAGCCGATGCTCGGCGGCCGTCGCGACGAGCCCGATCAAAACCAGAGCTGAGGACACGACATGGCAGCGCAACTCCATCCCAACCGCATGGTCGTGACCGACCGCTTCCCGATGCTGGGCTTCACGATTCGCGTCGGCCACGCGCCGTGCGTCGCCGAACTGGTGATCGCCACCGATCCCGCGCTGTTCGTGCGCAAGGAAGGCCGCACGTCGTCGACGTTCTACACCAGCCGCGAGGACGGCCTGCTGGCGATCCCGCGCGGCGAAGCGGTGTTCATGGTGCCGCCGGCGGTGCTGGCGCGCTTCACGGGCGCGGGCCGGCTGTGGTTCGGTCTCGCCACCGCCGCGTCGCCCGATGCCGACGCGTGGACGGTGGACGTCCTGCCGAATGCCGACAGCCCCTACGTGTCGCTGTCGGGGCTCAGCGACCGGGGGTTGCGCAGGGTCCTCATGTTCCCGACGCGCGGGGGGGCCGGCGTCAGGAGCCCGCTGTTGAGCTGGGCGGGCGACGGCACCCGGCCGGGCGCCACCGCCGTGCCGGCGCCAGCCGCATCGGCAGCCGTCTCCGCCGCGCCGCAGCCGGCCGTCGAGGCTGCGCCGCCACACCACGACGTCCACTACGACGACGGGTTCGGCCCGCTGCCGCCGCTGCACGCCGCAGCGCCGGTCGCAGCGATCCCCCCTGCGCCGGCACCGGCGCCCGCCGCCGCGCCGGCGCCCGTCTCGCAGGGGATGGGCGACGATGCCGACTTCCGCATTGCCGGCGAGCGCCGCGGCTTTACCTGGCCGCGGCCGCGCAAGCTATCGACCGTCGAGCGGGCCGCGCTGCGCGCGATATTGAGCGCGAATCCGGCCACCGCATCGCTGCTGCTGCTGCTGCCGGTCGCGATGCGCAACGGCCTGTCGGTCTCGATCGGCGCGGGCGCGGGCGCCGGGCGGGAAGCCGGGGGCTCTGGCTCGGTCGGCCTCATCTTCGACGCCAATGGCGACGACATCGGCGCCTTCGCGGCGGGCGAGCTCGACTTCGGCTTCATCGTGTCGGCGAGCGTCACCGGGCAGATCAGCCTGCTGCGCGGGCATATCGACGATTTCGCGGGCGTCGGCACGTCCGTGGGCGTGACGATCGGCGAAGCCCCGGCGGGCGGCATCTCGGCGCTGTTCAACGCCCGCAACGAATTCGTCGGCGTCACGCTGTCGGCCGGCGTCAGCGTCGGCAGCCCGGTGAGCATCTTCGTCGGCGTCTCGCGCGCCGCGTCAGGCACGATCGCCACCTCGTCGTCGCTCGCGTGGTCGCGCAGCCTGAGCGACGACCCGGAGGCGTACGGCATCGATACGCCGCCGTACAGCGACGACGACGCGGCCGCCGAGCCGGCCGCAACGGCCAGTGCGCTGGCGCTGGGTGCGCGCGAGAACAGTCTCGTCACGCGCACCGCGGCCAGCCCGAATTTCGACGAGGGGCGCGGCAGCAGGACGATCGACCGCATCGTCATCCACATCGCCGACGTGCCCACCGTGCAGCACGTGGTGAATACCTTCACCAATGCCGCGTCCAAGGTGAGTTCGCATTACCTGGTCGGGCAGGCGGGCGAAGTCGTCCAGTTCGTCTCCGAGGCCGATACGGCGTGGCACTGCAAGGGCTCGAACCAGCGCAGCATCGGCATCGAGCATATCGCGGTGAAGCGCGGCGGCGCCGACTACCCGCGTCGCAACGGCACCGTCCAGCATTTCGACGCGCTGGCGCCGACTCCGCTCCAGTACGAAACCTCGGCGGCGCTGGTCGCGTCGCTGTGCGACAAGTATCAGCTGCCGATCAATCGCACCACGATCATGGGCCATCGCGAGGCCGACACGTCGACCGGCCATACCGCGTGCCCCGACGGCAACTGGGACTGGGACTACTTCATGCGGCTGGTCAACAGCCGCACCTGCCAGCCGCAGTCGGCCGGCCAGGCGCTGGGGCTCGCCGCCCGCGGCCTCGGCGACGACATTCCGCTCGATCCGGGCGTCGGTGGCCTGTCGATCGGCACCGATGCGCTGGAGATCGGCGACATCATTCTTAGCACCACCGGCAATCCCGGCTCCGGCGTCATTCGTGCCGGCTCCGGCGCCGAGGTCAGCCATGCGATGCTCTATGTCGGGCAAGGCGGGCAGGTGATCGAGGCGATTCCCGGCGGGGTCCAGCTGCGCCCGCTCGCGGATGCGCTGGCCGACGCGCGCCTCGCGGTCGCGTTCCGGGTGCCGGGCCTGACCGATACGCAGAAGCGGCAGGTCGCCGATGCCGCCGCGCGCTACCTCGATCGCGGCTTCAACTATGTCGGGCTGGTCCGCTGCGGCGGCTACCTGATCGATCGCCACGCGTGCGAACTGCTGTCGGGCGACGCGGCGGAGCGCTGCCGCCGTTTCGTCGGCCGCATCGAGCTCGGCGAAGGCGCCGACACCGACAACTTCTTCTGCTCGCAACTGGTCGCCCAGTCCTTCCAGGACGCGGGCAAGCCGATCGTCAGCGTGCCGCCGCACTGGGTGCCGCCGGGCGATCTCGCCAGCCTGTCGACCGGCACGATGGCTCCGGGAACGCTCGCATATGTCGGCCACCTGAAGGCGCCGATCCCGAGCCGCGGCTTCTTCGGCATCGGCCAGGCGCTGTCGGTCGCGCCGGGCACCGCGCGCGCGCTGGGCGCCGACGACTGGACGGTGAACTGGGACGAGGTGCAGCTGACCCCGCAGCCTACCGACATGGGGTGCTGGGCAACGGCCGCGTCGATGGTGATCGGCTGGCGCGACAACCAGAGCGTCGACCCGGCGCTGCTCGCGCGCTGCATCAGCCTCGAGCGCCAGATGCAGGATGGCCTGAAGCCGGCCGAGGTGGCGGTCTTCGCCGGGGCGTCGAGCCTCACGGTCGAACCCAATGCGTGCTTCGCGCCCGAAGGCTTTCGGCGGTTGCTCGAGGCCAACGGGCCGATCTGGGTCGCCGAAGTCGTGCGCGCGCCGGTCAACTTTTTCCATGCGGTGGTGGTGACGGGCATGTATCGCAGCGGCGACGCGTATTTCGTGCGGATCACCGATCCGCTGGACCGCGTGGTCGGCACGCCGGGCCATCCCGGCGCGCGGACCCTGCCGCCGACCCACGCGACCGGCAGCCGCTACATCATGACTTACGAGGATTTCGTGTCGGAATACGAGGCCGCGGCCGGCATCGGCGTGATCCAGCTCATGCATGCGGGCGGCACGTTCGGCCACTTGATCAATCGCGGCAGCGCGGCGGGCGCCGGCTACGCGCTCGGCGTCGAGCCGCCGGCCGCGGGCGGCGAATTCGGCTTCGGCGTGAGCCTGACCCGGCGCACCGAGAGCCGCGACGGGCGCAGCTACGATCTTGCGCAACTGGCCGGGCTGGTCCAGCCGGCCAATGCGCTGGCGGGCGGCGCCGGCCAGCCGCGCATGACCGGTCAGCGCATCGCCCTCGACGACTGGCCGTACATCGACGGGCCGAGCGGCCGCACGTCGGCGCCGGTGACGATCGACTGGGCGTGGCAGGGCGGCGCGGTCGGCGACGTCGCGATTTCGCCGGGCGACGGGCAGATGCTCGACGGCTGGAGCGCGCTCGTGCGCGCCGATATCGGCCGCGGTTCCGGCACCCCCGAGCGGGCGAGCGTCAAGCTGCGCATCACCACCACGTTCCGGCATGCCGGCGAGGAGGATCAGATCGGCGTGACCGAGGTGGCGCTGAACGGCGACGGCCGCTTCCAGACCGTGCACGGCGCCGACGGCGCGGCGCCGCTCCCGGCAAGCGGCACGCAACCCGCGGCGCGCGAATTGCAGCCCGCCTGACCCCCGAGGGACACGCGCGATGGCCCGCCACATTCCCCCTCCGCCGCCACGCGGCGCGGCAACGCCCGCGATGGCGCTCGCTCGCGACGCGTTCGGCCGCGAGATCGTCGACGGCTCCGGATCGAGCGACCCGGGCAGGCAGGACGGCGCGTTGCCGCAAGCGACGCCGGCAGGCGGCCCGGGCGTGTCGGCGCCCCCCAAGGAGAAGGCGACCGACGCCATCCGCCGGCGTGCGGCGGCACTGGCCGACGCGATCGATTTTCCGACCTTTGTCGCGAGCCTCGTGCATGGCACGTACGACGCGATCGTCGACAGCTCGATCAAGCAGGTCGAGAGTTTCGCCGATCTGGTCGGCGCGGTGGCCAAGCCGCTTGACCAGTTCGCGCAGGAGAACGTGACCGACGGACAGGCGCGCGCGTGGCTGGTCGAGCAGTATCCGCACGACGTGACGCTGGTGCAGGACGGCGGCGAATACCGTCTCGCGCCGGTGGTCCGGCCCGGCGACGACGACGCGGCGCCCGCGCCCGCGTGGCTCGCCGATTTCGGCGCCGCCGACGGCGCGTTCGACGCCCAGACGCTCGAATCGGTGGTGCTGCCCCGCGCCCGCGAGCGCGTCGCGCAACATCGGCTGTCGACGTTGTCGACGATGGTGCTGCTGGGCATGCAGCGTGTCGTGGTCAAGGACGGGACGATCGCCGCCAGCCTCAATTTCCAGGCCAAGGCGCGCGATCGGGCCGCCGTGCAGTATGCGACGTCGAACGACCCGTCGTCGGGACAGACGACCTGGGGCGGACGGGGGACGTCGGGCGACGTCGTCACCACGGTCTCGACCGTTGCGGTCAACGCGCAAACCGATACCGATCTCAAGGCGACGCTGACCGGAAAGGTGAGCATCAATTTCGCGTCGGAAACACTGCCGCTCGACCGTTTCGTCGACGAGGCGTCGCGCAATCTGCTGGAGCGGCACAGCCGGCCCGCCGCGCGGATCGCGCCGCCGGCGCCGACGGCCGCGCCGGTCGCCCAGCCTGCCGCGCCGGTTGCGGCGCCCGCGCCCGCGGCGACGCCTGCGCCGGTCGCCGGGCCGGCGGCGGCCGCACCCGCCGCGCCCGCTGCTCCGGCTGCGCCCGCATCCACTCGAGGAGAACCGGCATGATTTCGCAGCGGCCGCTGGGCGAGACGCTGGGCGCGTTTGCCGACGTTGCCGAACTGCTGACCGCGGGTGCGGCGCAGGGGCTGCAGGTGCGCTCGCTGGCCATGGAGCTGCCGCTCGACCTGCGCGTCGCGCGCGGCGCCAGCGGCATCGAGCTGGTCGGCGACCTGCCGCAGTTCCTGACCCGCACGGCCTTCGATCCGGAGCCGGCGCGGCTCGTGATCGTCCTTGAAGCCGTGCCGGCTGGCGGAGCGGGGCAATGAACAGCAACGCCAGCCTGCGCCTCGAGGATTTCATCCAGGCCGTGCAGAGCCAGCTCGACAACGCGCAGGCGGCGATGGCGATCAAGGCGCGCAACCTCAACCTGCCGCTGACCTTCGCGATCAAGGACGTCAACCTCGATTTGCGCGCCCATGTCGAATTCGTCGAAAGCGAGGTCTGGATTCGCCCCGCCGGCCCGGGCGACAGCGACAGCAGCACCTTCCATCTCGTCTTCACGACCATCACGCGGCCGGCGATCGAGGAGAACGCGATCGCGCTGTCCGAGGACAGCAAGGACCAGCCGCTGGACGCGCTGGGCGACGAACTCTCGGCCGAGGACCGCAAGCGGCTGGAATGGGCCGGCGTGCGCACGGTCAGGCAATTCCGGCAGGCCGAGCAGCGCGACATGGTGCATGCGATCGGCCGCGTCACCAACCTGTCCGTGGACCGGCTGCGCCGGGCGCTCGATCGGGCGTCCGCGCCGAGCGTCGAGCGGGTCGAGCCCGTGGCGCCCGCCACCGATGCGCTGCCCGATGCGTCGCCGCTGCTGCGCGTGGTCGGGCGCAATCTCGTCAATGGCGGGCACGCGCCGCTGGTGCGGATCGGCAATCGCCCGGTCGCCGTGCTGCAATCGGCGGACGACGAGCTGCTGCTCGCGCCCGGTCACGACCAGTGGGCCGGCGAACTCGCCGTGTCGCCGACGAGCCGGCATGCCGCCGCCGTGGCGTTCGACCTGAGCGCCTTCGCGCCGCCGCCGGCGCCCGCCGCGAGGCCGATGACCCTGGCCGCCGTTCCCGGTCAGGAGGAGACGCGGCCATGACGATCCATGCACTCGGCACGCCGTGGGCGTCGCCCGGCGAGCGGCAGTTCAGCCTGCCGACCAGCCTGCTCCTGAAGCTGGCGCTCGGCGAAGCGCCCGAGCATGTGCCGTCGATCCGCGACGTGACGCGCGGCGCGCTGGCCGCCGCGCAATGCATCGACGGCGGCCCGGTCGACCGCATCGTGGTCGCGTTCGCCGGCCGCTTCCTCGCGGTGCGCCCGTTCAGCGCGCTGGCCGGGCGCTGGGTGCCCGGGCAGGCGCACCACGGTTACGACGCGGTCGAACAGACGACGGGCATGGCCCGCACGCTGCTGCTGCGCGTGCCGGCCGGCACGCCGATCGGGGCGCTGTGCGACTCGCTCGCGCAGCTCGCGAGCGTGGAGAGCGTGACGCCCAACTACGTGGCGATGGTGCCGATGGACGCGCCCGGCCGGCTGGCGCCCGTGCCGCCGGCCGCGCGGTTCGCGCAGGATGCCCGCGCGCTGGTGCGCATGGCCGACGCGCATGCGATCGAGCGGGGCGACAGCGGCGTCACGGTCGGCCTCATCGACAGCGGCATCGCCCGCCGGCATCCCGAATTCGCCCACGCGTTTCGCGCGGGCGCCGACACGGTGCGGCTGGAGCCCGGCGATCTGTCGCCGGGCGTGCAGCTGCTGAGCGGCCACGGCCATCGCGGCGATTTTCCCGAGGACCGCTTCGTCGGCCACGGCATGGGCTGCGCGGGCATCATCGCCGCCGAGGGCGTGGCGATGCCGCGCGGACTCGGCGGCGATTGCCGCATCCTGCCGATGCGCGCGCTGGCGGCCGCCCGCCTGCCGGGCAAGGCGCACGCGGTCGGGCTCGGCGCGATCGCCGACCTCGACCGCGCGCTCAAGCTGGCGGTCGACCTCGGCGCCAAGGTCGTCAACATGAGTTTCGGCACCGACGATGCGACGATCGCCGCCAACCGCCCGAAACCGCATGCCGACACGATTGCGTATGCCGCCGCGCGCGGCTGCATCCTCGTTGCCGCGAGCGGCAACGACGGCAGCGTCACCCGCTACTGGCCCGCCGCCTACCCGCAGGTGATCGCGGTCGGTGCGGTGGGCGACGACGGACGGCCCACCCCGTTCTCGACGCGCGGCCCGCACGTCGCGCTGTGCGCACCGGGCGAACGGGTGCTGACGAGCGCGATCGAGGCCTATCAGCTTGCAACCGGCACCAGCTTCGCCGCGCCGTTCGTCGCGGGCGCCGCGGCGCTGCTCGTCGCGTATGCGCAGCGCCGCGCCTATCCGCTCGACGGCGCGACGGTGCGCGATCTGCTCGTCGCCACCGCCCGCCCGTTCGCGCCCGGCGCGGCCGACGGCTGCGGCGCCGGCATTCTCGATGCGGCGGCGGCGCTGCAGGCGCTGTCCGGCCGCATCGATGCGTACGAAGCGGCGGGCGACGACGGTTGCGCGGGCAAGGAAGGCAGTGCCGACGACGGCTGACTTGTGCACCGGATCCCGTTCATTCCCTCGAACCGACCGGATTTCAAGGAGAAGTTAAATGTTTCATGTCAATGATCAAGTCCGCTTCCTCGACTTCGTCGACCTCGAGACCCGGGCACGCGACGGGCTGGTCGATATCGTCAACCGGCTCGAGTCGCTGAAGCGGCCCCCGGTCGCTGCCGAGCGCGAGCAGCTCGCGCTGTGCAAGGCCATTCTCGACGTCGTCTACCGCAGCAAGACGTCGTCCGGCGACGTGGCAGAGGTCTGCGACCCGCTGTTCGTCGCCACCCGCGCACTGCTCGCCAGCAAGTCGCTGGTCAACCCGCCGCTGCTTACCGAGGACGAAGGCCAGCTGATCTTCGGCGCGGACGGCGCGAGTGGGGCGAACGGCGCGAACGGTGCGGACCCCGAGCCCGCGGCGATCACGCTGGTCGCGCTGGTGCTGGGCATCCTCGTGGTGGACGGAGCCACGCCGCCGCCCGTGAAGGTCGCGGACGGCAGGACCGTGCCGGACGACGACAGCGGGCTGATGAACGCCTTTACCCGCCAGTTCTTCGCGGCGGTGGGCGAAGCCAATTCGTACGGGGCGCTCGCGCAGCGGGTGCTGGCGCTGCTGTGCATCGAGGGCGATCCCGACGGCCGCGACGGCGAGAAGCCTGGCGTGGTCGCCACCGAATTCGCGCGGGTGATGCGCGGCCTGCAGGCCCGCAAGATCCAGGCCGACGAGCCGCAGTTGCGCCGCCGCATCAACGAGGAGCTGAACACCGTCCAGAACATCGGCAGCCAGGACGCGATCGCCGATCTCGGCATCGACCTGCCGAACCTCGAGGATCTGGAGGACGCGAACATCGTCGCCGACAACGTGCGCGTGATGGGCCCGATGATCGTCGCCGCAATGTTCGACGAACTCAAGGTGTTCCAGGTCGTCGACCGCATCGTCGAGCAGTTCCAGCACGGCACGCTGCCGATCGGCCCGGGCAATGCCGGCAAGCTGCTCTATCGCTACTGGCGCGAAACGCCGAACCGTATCTCCGAGCAGGAGCGCAAGAACTTCGCGGCGATCACGCTCGGCGTCCCGGGCGGCGATCCGAATACCGCGGGCAACCGCGAATTCAACGATCTGTGGATCCGCTTCGTGTCGTCGGTGTCGTCGTTCGTGCGCCAGACCGAGGTCGACGCGTTGCTGCGCGCGAGCGTGCCGAACCCGATCAACCACCAGCAGGTGCGCAAGGCTGCCCGGGATCTCGCCGGCAACCTTTCGCTGCATGGCTACGGCATGGCGCATTACGCCGCGCGCGAGATCCAGTCGCAGGTCAAGTTCATGATCGACCTGCTGCAGGACCCCGAGATCCGCGGCTGCTACGGTGCCAAGGACATGTGGCAGGTGATCGACCAGGTCGCGACCTACGATCTGGGCGGCGCGCGCACCAGCTCGCGCTATCGCACGCTGGCGACCTGCGGCACGATCATCACCGCGTGGCTGGCCAACAACGTCGACCGCGTCAACAAGGCGACCGGCCCGCTGCTCAGCATCGACCAGATCGCCAATCCCGACGTCTCGTCGAACCACAAGTCGACCGTCGATCCCACCGACTACGACCTGGTCAACGCGTGCGAGCTGTGGCTGGCCGATACCGCGACCACCGATACGCAGATCGAGCAGTTCTCGCAGCCGCGCGAGGCGCCGCAGATGACGTCGAAGCCGGTGCCGATCCCGGCGATGGCGCGCGAGATGCTGGACGGCGTCGGCGATATCGGCGCCGGCATCGGCCTCGGCACGGGCGTGCCGGTGACGGCGGGCTACGGTGTCGGCACGCACAACGGCGCGAGCTACTACTCGAACCGCCCGCACTGAACCGGCGTTGCGTGCGCTGCGCCATCCCCGAACCCTGCCGGAGCCGAGCCATGCCCCTGACCTCAATCCGCGAGCCGGTCGTCGCCCGGGTCGAACGCCGCCTGAAGAGCGCCGCGCGAAGCCTCGGCACCGCCGATCCTTTCGCGCCGTCGCGCGACCTGTTCCTGCGCACGTTCGGCGACGGCGCCGACGATCTGCGGTTCCGCGACAACGCGCTGATGCCGATGGCGGTGCCGTTCGAACCCAGCTTCTCGGAAAGCCAGCCGGGCAAGCTGCGTTTCACGATCGAGCCGCTGCCGCCGGAGGCGTCCGCGATCGACCGGCGCGACGCGTCGACGCGCGAAATGCGCAAGCTGATCCGCGACTTCATCGGCCGCGAAGCGCTGCACTGGTTCGACCAGGCGAGCGAGCCGTTCCGGGGCTTCGCCCGACCGGGCGGCAACCTCGACTACGGCGCGTTCTTCGGCTCCAGCTACGACCGCGACGGGCTCTACGCGTCCAAGGTGTACTACGAGCTGCCGGGCGACGCCGGCACGATCGAGAACCTGCCGCGCGACCTGGCCGGCATCGTCCAGGCCGCGCTGCGGATGGTGCCCGGGCTCAAGCCGCTGTTCACCACGATGGCGGCGCAGCGCGACCTCGGCGGCCAGCGGCTCACGTTCGCGTGCACCCGGGCGCTGCGGCTCGCCGATCTGCAGCCGGTCATGGACGCGCTCGGCATCGGCCATCGCCTGCCCGGCATCATGCAGCTCCTGGGGCTGGTGCTCGGCGGGCGGTTCGACCTGCCGCCGCACGGCGCGCTGCTCGCGTTCGGGCTGGGACCGGACGGGCCGGATTTCGAGCTCTACGTGCTGCTCTCGGCGATCCCCGACGTGCCGCCCGCATTCCTCAGCCTGCTGACGATGGGGCTCGCCGAGCGTCCGCGCGGGCTGCAGGCGCTGGAGCAATGGATGGGCGCGTTTACGCCGGAGGACGCGCATTGGCCGGGCCGCTTCTCGATCATCAGCCTGCGCACGGACGCGGCTTGCCCGGCGCGGGTGAGCCTCTACCTGCGCCCCATCGAGTTCGAACTGCCTGTGGACGCGTTCGCCCAGGCCAGCTGAATCCGAATCGCTTCGTCACGCGTTTCCCGCGAGGTCGCCATGTTCCCGCAAGCCGCCCGTCCCACGCCGATCGCGCCGCCCCCGCGCGCCGCCGCGGCCGTCCCGCGCCACACGCCGCCGGTGCCGGCCGACGCAGTGCGCCACGGCGTCGCGCAGATGCTGACCCGATCGCAGGCCTTCAACGCGATGCCCGACGCCGATCGCCGCGACATCGCCCGCAACACCGCGCTGATCGCCGATTACCTGGCGCGGCCCGAGGGGTTCGCCGGCCACGAGATTCCGGGCGGTCTGGGCATCGCCACTGCGCGCGCGCTCGACGACAACACGGATCATTCGGCGCAAGAGAAGAATTTCGACGACCACAACCAGGCGGTCGAGGCCATCGGCAAGTCCAAATTCACCGCGTCGGCCGCGCACGAAGGCGCCGCGGTGGCGGGCGAGCTGCTCAACCAGGTCAAGTTTCCGACCTTCGTCGCCAGCCTGATCAGCGGCGTGTTCCAGTCGATCACCCACAGCTCGATCGAGCAGATGAAGGCGTATCAGGAAATGATCGCGCAGGTGGCGAAATCGCTCGGCCAGTTCGCCGACGAGCACGTGACCGAGAACCAGGCACGCGATCACATGGTCGGCCAGTTTCCCGACCTGTTCGAGATCGGCATGGACGACAGCGGCGATACGCCGAGCCCGCGCGTGCAGGTGCGCGACGGGGTCGACCCCGACGACGCGTCGAAGACCGTGCGCGCCCGCCTGCAGATGGGCGACGGCGACACCTTCGACCTGTCGGACGAGGCGTCGGAACTGGCCATCGTCAACCGCTTCAAGATGCAGCTCGCCAAGCAGCGCCAGCAGATGCTGGCCTCGATCGTGCTGATGGGCATCAACCGCATCGTCGTCACCGACGGCAAGATTTCCGCGAAGATCATCTACGACGTGCGCGCGCAGGACACGCTCTCCAAGCAGCGCAGCGCCACCGCGGTCGACCTCGCCCGCGACAAGGACGGCAACGTCCAGACGACCCATGCCGGCAAGGGCACCTACGACCGCGGCGGCAAGTACGACTCCAGCAACGACAAGGACAACGGCCGCCAGTACAGCGCCGACTACTACGCGAAGGGCGACTACGAATACGAGAACAAGCCGATCATCACCGCGTCGACCGCCGCGTCCGAAACCAGCAACGCGGCGATGCAGACCAAGATCCAGCTGTCCGGCGCGGTCGACGTCAATTTCAAGAGCGACTACCTGCCGCTCGACAAGATGGCGACGCCGCAGATGATCGCCACCATCACCGGCAACGCGACGCCGGCCGATCCCAACGTGCTGCCCAGCCCGAAAACGCCGCCGGCCGGAGCCGCACCCGCTGCGGCTCCGGCCGCCGCACCGGCCGCCGCGCCCGCTCCGGCCAGGGGAAACTGAGCCATGGGCCTGTCCGCTCCCCCCGATGCGCTTCACCCGGTGCGGCCGCCCACGAGCGCCGCCGCGTTCGACGCGACGCGGCCCGAGGTGCGCCGCCTGCTGACCGCGATTCCGTCGTTCCTCGACCTGCCCGACGACGAGCGCCGCCGCATCGCCGCCGATACGGTGCGGGTGCTCGCGTACCTGGCCGATCCCAACGGCGTGCATGCCGAGATCGCCGAGCGCGAGGCGAACGGCGAACTGCCGCCTACCGGCCTCGCGCGCCCCGTCGCCGCACCGCGTCCGGTGCCGGCCGCCGCCGCGCTGGCCGACGATCCCGTCACCGCGACCAAGCGCCAGCTCGCGCAGGATCCCGGCTTCGCCGGCAAGGACTTCCAGGCCGGCGCGGTCAAGCAGGGCGTCGAGCAGTTCGGCCAGATGGTGCAGAAGGTCGATTTCCCGAAATTCGTCGGCGGCCTCATCAAGAACGTGTTCCAGGCGATCGTCGAAAGCTCGATCGAGCAGATGCGCGCGTATGGCGAGCTGATCGCCAATGTCGCCAAGACCACCGCCCAGTTCATGAGCGACAACATCAGCGAGGGGGCCGGCCGCGGCTATCTCGCCGATTCGTTCCCGGACGTGCTGTCGGTGCAGGCGCAGGACGGCGCCGACGCGTTCGACGCCGACAGCGCCGGCGCGGCGGCCGCCGCGGCCCCGTCGCGGCTGGTGGCGCAGGGCGACAACGCGCCGCAGCGGCTCGCCGAGATCAGCCGCAACTACAACCTCGATCCGCCCGTGACCGACCTGTCCGACGACAAGTCCGAGCTGCGCCTCGTCACCGCGGCGCGCCTGCAGATGGCGAAGCAGCGCCAGCAGCTGCTGTCGTCGATGGTCATGCTCGGCATCAATCGCATCGTCGTCACCGACGGGTCGATCAACGCCAAGGTGGTGTTCGACATGCGCGCCAGCGACACCGCGAAGCGCACCTATACCGCGTCGATGCACGACCGCGAGAGCCAGAAATACAAGGAATCGCTCAGCGCCCACTACGGCAGCTGGTACACGCCTTATTCGGCCGACGCCGCGTTCGAGGGGCAGCAGGAGCACGTGGCCACCGTCGGGTCGGCGCTCGACGACACCAGCGAATCCAAAGCCGAGGTGAAAGCGAAGCTCTCGGGCGAGGTCCGCGTCAACTTCAAGAGCGACTACCTGCCGCTCGACAAGATGGCGACGCCCGAGATGATGTCGGTGATCCAGGGCAACTCGACGCCGTACAACCCCAACAAGCCGGCCCCCGCCGCCGGCTTGCCGGCCGGGCAGCACTGAATCATGGCGCGCATGCTCATCGCCCCGCTGGCGGATGCCGGGCTCGCGGTCGCCATCCGGTCGGGGGAGCGGCTCGTCGAGCGCGCGACCGCGCACGGCCTGGCCTTCGCGCTCGACGAACTCGGCGACATCGCGATCCCCGATCCCGTCGCCGCGCGCGTCGACAAGGCGCAGCTGCGGGCGCTCGCGTCGCTCTATCTGGCGGCCGATCTCGAGCCCGCGGGCGTGATCCCCGCGGTCGAGGCGCTCGCCGGCTTGTCCGCGAGCGGCGCCGTCGGCGTCGATCTCGGCGGCGCGGGGCCGCTGGTCGCCAACTGGTGGCGCCACCGCGCCGAGAAGCTGGCGGCCGGCGAACGCGCGGCGTTCTATTCGCGGTTGTTCGGCACCGCGTACGGCCCGGCGGCGGCGGATGCCGAGTGCAACGTCCAGTTCGAGGAGTGCATGCTCGCGCTTTGCGAGGCGCTCTACAAGCTCGACGAGACGCCGGGTGCCGACCCGCGCGGAGATCTCGGGCACCAGGCGCGGGTCCGCAACGCCGCCCGCTCGCTCGCGCAAAACCTCGGCGCCGCGTGTACCGGCGTGACCGCGTTCATGGCCGGCGAGATCGTCGGCATGCTCAGGGACGCGTTCGCGATCCTCGGCCATGCCGACATGCGTCAAGGCTTCGGTGCGCACGACATCTGGGGCGTGGTCGCCGGCATCGGCCGGCTCTCGCGCCAGCCGCCGCGCCAGCCCGCCGCCCATGTCCGGCGCGGCAAGGCCGGGATGACCGTGATCGCATGGCTGGCGGACGTCGCGGATGCGCTGGGCGGCGCGTCGCCGCTGGTGACCACCGACAATCCGGTGATCGCCGCCGCCGCCGAATGGATCGAGGCAACGCTCGGCCTCGGCGAGAAACCCGATGGCCAGGCGCCTGTCGCGCCGGACGCCGGCCGCGGCGTGCCGCCGGCTTTGGGGCCGGCCGCGCCGGAGAACCCGTGGGCGGCACTCGGACGCTGACATGAAACCTCGTCGCTCAGGCCGTCGCGATGCGGACGGCACAACCGGGATACCGAGGGCGGTGGACGCGCCGTCGCCACCCCGGCCGCGCGCTACGCGTCGCGGGACGCGCGACGCGCGGCGGAGCCGTTGAGATGGCGGCGGCCGCGCGCCCTGCGCGTTCGCCGGTGCTGCGGCCCGACGTTCGCCACCGTGTCCGCGAACTGCTGTCCGCGCAGCAGGGCTTCGGCGCCCTCGATCCGGCCACGCGCCGCGATCTCGCGTCCGGACTGGTTCGGATCGGCTCGATCGCGCTCGACCACGACGCGCTCGCGGCGCGTCCCGGCGCGGCGCTGGCCGTCGCGCAGAACGCCGGCTCGGACTATTCGGGCACCGCCATCGACCGGATGGCCGGCACCACCCGGGCGGTGCTCAACGCGGTGTCGTTCCCGCGCTTCGTGACCGAGCTGATCACGGGTGTTTTCAAGGCGATGAACGATTCGAACCAGCAGCAGCTGACCGCGTTCGTCGACCTGATCCGCAACGTCGCGCAGACCACCGAAGGCTTCGCGGACAGCAACGTCGGCATCGCCGGCGCGCGGCAGTGGCTGGCCGAGCATTTCCCCGCCGCCTACCAGGTCACCGGCGACGACGAGGCCGCGGACGATGCCGACGAATTGGCGGGTCTGCCGCCGGACGAGCGCCGCCAGCGCCAGCAGGAGCTGCAGGCCGAGCGCGATGCCGCGACCCGGCTGACGTTGCGCCCGGGCGCGTCCCCGCCGGCCGAAGCGGCGCTGCGCAGCGCACTGGGAATGGGGCCGGGCGACGCGGTCCCGGCTTCCGATCCCGAGCGCCTGGTGCCGCTCGCGCAGCAGGTGCTGGCCCGCAACCGCCAGCAGTTGCTCGCGACGATGGTGCAGATGGGCCTGCAGCGCATCGTCATCGAGAGCGGGCGGCTCAACGCCGCGATGAATTTCCATATCGATGCGAGCAGCGCCGCCGCCAACGACCGCGGCTCGCAATTCGACACGCGCAACACGGTGGGCGTGAGCGGGGGCGCCCGCTTCGGGCCCTGGGGCGCGGAGGCCAATGTGCAGAGCACGATCGGCTACGTGTCGACCGACCGGACCCAGACGACCGAGAGTTCGCACGCCGACGTCAACCTGAGCAGCGGCGTCGAACTGGTGTTTCGGACGGACTACGTGCCGTTGAACCGGCTGGCGGGCGTGGGCGACGTCGAGCGCATCCGCGTCAACACGATCAATCCGGATGCCGAAGCGGCGCGCCTGTCCTCCGATCGCACCGCTCTGCGCAGCGCCGAACAGGCCGACCTGGCAGCTCGCCGGACCTCGCTCGACGGCGGGCTGCGCCCGCCGCCCGGCGCCGCGCCTGCGGCTTCGGGTTCCGTCGCGTCAGGTTCGGCAGGGGGAGCCGGCGCCGGCCAAGCGTCCTCGTCGCAGCCGGCTGCGACGCATACGCCTGCTCCGCCGCCGCCTTCCGGGCCTGGCGCCGCAGCGTCCCCGTCGCCCGCGCAATCCGCTGCGGCAGCACCTCGATCGCCTGCCGGCGCAACGGCAGCGGGACACCGCGCAGCGTCCTGAGCGCGTGCACCGGCGGCCGTTCCCGAAGCGTCCGCTTTTTAGGGTTCATTTAGCGTTCGTACCCGGATGACGGAAACTGCATTTCAGGCGCTGGAGCGAAAAGCCTTGCGGCTATTGGCTCACCGCGCATGCGTCGTTCAAAGTTAAATGATTTGTGATTATTTTCCGGGTGTTCCGACTCGGTCCGCTGGAATCCGTCAAAGCCTTACTTGACAAGGGTCTGCGGGATATCGGTGGTCCGCCGGCGTCCGCGGAAATCCTGCACGAGCCGCGACTTTTTAGTGTCTTTTTAGTGTTCGCGGTGTGGGGTAGGCTCTGCTCAAGAGGCACGGGCTGATCGGGTGACGATATCAATGGAGGGCGATCATGGGTGCGCTGACCGTCAGGCAAATCGAAGCAGCTAAGGCGACGGGGAAACGGTATTTCCTGTCGGATGGGCGTGGATTGTTCCTGCGTGTCGGCCCGACGGGCGGGAAAACCTGGTTCGTTCGCGTCAGCATCAATGGCAAGCAACGTGACAAGCCGCTCGGCAAGGCATGGGGGCGCACGACGGCCGACGCGCAGTTGTCGCTGGAGGATGCCCGAGCAGCAGCGGTGAAGATTCGTTCACAGGCACGCGATGGCGTGGACTATCTCGATGCGAAGAAGCGTGAACGTCAGGCCACGGCGGAAATAGCGGCGATGGACGAACTCACGTTTGGTGATTTATTCGATGCGTGGTTCGCGACCATCAACAAGAAGCGCGGCAAGAAAGGCCGAAAGGATGGCGGCAAGTTGCTCAGAGGTGCGATGGAAAAACATGTGCTTCCGACTCTCCGTGCGCAAAGAGTCGCGGGTGTGTTTGCGTCGAACGTTCTGCCGCTGCTTACCGCGATCTCCGACGTGGGACATAACCGGCAAGCGGTCGAGATGCTGGGAACCATCCAGCAAATGATTCGGTGGGGCGAACGTAATCAGCCGTGGAAGCGCTTGCTGAGCGATTGCGATGTGCTCGCACTTGCGAAAGAGGATGTCGTTTCAGGCGATTACGATCCGGTACGTGGCAACGAACGCGATCGGACACTTACGGACGACGAAATCTGCACACTCGGTGAACTTATTCCGGCTGCGCGGCTTCCTCGTTCTATTGTGTCAGCGGTATGGGTGATGCTAGGTTGCGGAACGCGCGTCGGCGAAACGCTCATGACACGATGGGCCGATCTCGACTTCAAGGCACGGACGTGGACGATTCCAAAGGAACACACGAAGTCGAACGCGGAGATTACGATTCATCTGTCCGATTTCGTTCTCGCGCAGTTCGCGGCGCAGCAGGTCGAGCGCGCTCGAGTGCCCGAAGGTGACGCACGTCGCGAATACGTGTTTCCGTCGCAAAAGGGCAAGCTAGCGCACGTCAGCATCCATACGGCGTGCAAGGCGATCCGTGACCGGCAACGCCCAAAGGATTCGCCGACCGAAGGTCGAACGAGAGCAACTGATGCGCTTACTCTCGCAGGTGGTCAATGGAAATGTCATGACTTGCGTCGGACGTGCGCAACGATGATGCAGTCGCTGGGTATTCCGGAAAGCACCGTCCATCGATGTCTAAACCACGCACGCAACGATCCGCTTGATCGGATCTATCTGCAGTTCGATTATGACGCGCAGATGCGCGACGCATGGCGGCGATGGGGTGACCGTCTGTCGGTATTACTTGGCACGGGTACGGAAAACGTACGTTTTCTGTTTGCGCCGTAATCGGAGGGGGCATCTCCGTAGAGGGAAGGAGGAAGATGTAACCCAGTAATAGGACTTATCACGGTTAAACTAATTGGGGTCTGATTGCTAGGAGCGATCGTCCCTGTTCGAGCCACGCTGTCGGCGCGGATCTTGACTCGCAGCGCGTCGAAGAACACCACCGGATACATCGTCTCGAGCGGGCGGCTCTGCCAGCTCAGCGCCTCGGCCATCACCTCGTCAGTGACGGAGCTGATGAAGTCGGGAGAAATCTCGGTGCCGTAGCTCTCGGCCAGAAAGGCCCGAATCTCGCGCACGCTCATGCCGCGGGCATACATCGCGATGATGCGTTCGTCGAAGCCGGTGAAACGGCGCTCGTGCTTGGGGATCAGGATCGGCTCGAAGCTGCCGTCACGGTCACGAGGCACGTCGACCCGGACCGGGCCGCGATCGGTGATGACCGCCTTGTTGAACGCCAGCATCAGATCCTGCACCTCGGCCGGCGTCATCGGCCCCTTGACCAGTTGATCTAGAAGTTCCTTGGGCAGTTCAGGCAGCGGCCCGCGGGCCGCTGCCTGCGAGGCCACCGTTTGTCTTTTCTTCTTCATCGGCATATCCATGGCTTTTACACCTCATCATATGCCTCGCCCACGAAATCACGGATAGGTCCTCTCCCGCTGATCCCGAATCCAATGTCATTTCGGTATCGAGTTGAACGCCGAAATCCATTTATGCAAAAACACTCTAACTTGCGTCGTCGGCCGCTCACGAAGGCCCAGTTTCTACCCCTTCCGGCGGAACAGATACGCCGCCTTGCGCTCAAACACCATCTCGCTCTTGCCGCGCTCCGTGAAGGCCGCGGCGACGTCGATGCCATCATTACGTTGTCCAACGTGCTGGCTCTTGCCGTCTGTTTATCTGCTGACGGAGATGCGGAGCCGTATCGTCGAGCGGCACCGCACTTGCTCGATGCATTGCGCGTGTCGAGCATGGTCACCCGTGGACTTTAACCGACTCGGAGCGTACGGCGCTCAAGGCGTTGGTCCTTATCCATGATGAGCAGCTTTCCGCTGTTCCAGTCCATCGCTACCTCGATGCGCTGGAGCAAGTGCAGCGCACCAACGTACCGGACGTTGGTTGGGCAATTTAGCCGGATGTGCGACCGGTCATCAGCTGACTGAGCTCGCAAACGTTATATCCAGGTGCGCACCGACAGCCGGAGGAATCCACAGTGTTGGACGCAAAGTAATAATGAGCCACTTCGCGCGAAGTAAATCTGAGCCACCTTTCAGTACAGTCAGCCTTTTGCGCGCAAAGGCTGGCGATGCTCCAGAAGGAACAGTGGATGCAAATCCATGTGCTCAAAGCCCAAAAGGCGTATCGGAGCGCGAGATCGCGCGGCGCCTGGGCATTTCTCGCAACACGGTGGCAGCAGCACAACGGTCATGGCTCAGATAATGATCGACGGCTGCCTTCTTCTGTTCGGTCGAATACCTCGGCCTCGAACGGACGTAGCCGGCCGGCAAATCATGACACCGTTCGTATTCGCGGTGCCAAGACGTAAGAGAGTTCTTCGTCGGGTAACCCAGTTGCCTGATGGTGGTCCCGATGCGCTTGCCCAACTTCAAGTAGAGCCGAGCAGCTCGCGTGCGGTCTTCGTATGAGTACATGAACTACCTCCAGGTAGTCCAAGTTTTTGTCCGCATCCCCAGCCTGATTATTGAAAATTTGATTCTAAATTGTTCTGTAAATTTTAAAAATTTGAAAAGCAGAATCATAAAATTAAAATAAATACTAATCTGTGTGCTGTTTTGATGGGGTTTTTGAAAATGTCGATGATTGTTTTGCCTAATGCGAAATACTGAATTTTTTTATGATCGTGGATTTGGTGTTTGGATGGGGATTTTATTTTTTATTTTTTTGCGTATATGTTTCGATTCGATGAGTGTCGTTTGTCTGGAAACTTAACGTTAACGCCTCCGCCATTCGATACGGCACTCGCATTTGTGTATTCCAGTGCGACGACGCATCGGTGCGAATTGCGGCCTAGCAATCCGAGACGAGCCGATGTGCGCACCTTCATTCCGACATCAACGCCGTGAGGGCTCATGAATCAAATTATCCGTAGATACGCTGCTTCCCCGATGCTGCACGTACTGGTTGGTGTTGCACTGCAGATTCCGACGATCGATGTTCACGCGCACGGGCGGCTTACCGAACCACCATCGCGTGTCGTGCTATGCACGCTAGCCCAGAATCTGAACTGCCATATCGACGCATGGCACGCGAACGCAATGGAGAATGGGAAGTTCTTCCCCGCGACGCAAGGCGGTCTGTCGGATGCGTTCGCGCCGGACGATGCCAGGAATGCCACACCACCGATAGATGGCGAAATCGCCGGTGCCAGCACGAACGGTGCGCTGCCAGTGCTGAACGAGCAGTCGCCCAGCCGCTGGCAGAAGATCCCGCTACGCTCGGGCGCATTGCAAAATTTCAAATGGGAATTCAGCGCTGTGCACAAGACGCGGCGCTGGAACTACTTCATCACGCGTGCCGATTGGAACCCGTCGGAAAAGCTGACTCGTGCGCAGTTCGAACCCACGCCGTTCTGCTCGATCCAGAATCCGGGGCAGCCGTACTGGGACCCGAACGTGAACCTGGTGCCACTGCAGCCCACCATCCACCAATGCCGGCTGCCGGCGCGTAGCGGTTATCACGTGATCCTCGCGGTCTGGGAGGTCGCGGATACGGCGATGGGTTTCTATCAGGTCGTCGACGCGATGTTCACTAACGGCGACACGATACGCAGCCCGTTCTAACGCGGCTGTAACATGGCACGCCTGGGCGATGCCCAGAGCGCCATGGGCACAAATTGACTCAGGCGATATGGAGTCCGATCAACTCATAAGGTTGTCAAATAATAGCAATTTTTCATGTTTCGAAACCGACAATATACTTCAAGGAATTTGTGATGATGACTTGATTGAAGTGAATATTGTCTGAAGATTGCGACTCCGAAAATTAAAACGGCATGTTCAGTGTATCTAGATGTCGATCTGCTGCGTAGTGGCTCTCCTGTTTGATCGAGAATGTGGCATTAGTTGGAAAAGGAAGGGATTTGGATGGAACGATAGTGCTGAAATCGGTTTCTTAGAAGCGGTTTCAAAAGGCTCCGTGGGGCTGTTAGCTTTCGCGGCAAGCCGTTAGCCTCAGGCATCGGAATAACCGAGGCTGAGGAGATGGGCAAGCCGATCATCGACGACGAACTGTGGATATTGATCGAGCCGTTACTACCGCCACTCAAGCCACGGCGCGAGAAGAACCCAGGCCGCTTGCCTGTTTCGAATCGCGCCGCGCTGACCGGCATCCTGTTCGTTCTCAAGACGGGACTGCGCTGGCGCGACCTCCCCGCCGAGATGGGCTGCGGCTCGGGCGTGACTTGCTGGCGACGGCTACGCGATTGGCAAGCTGCGGGCGTATGGGATCGCCTGCACGAGCTGCTGCTCGCGAAGCTGCGAGCAGCAGACCAAATCTACTTCCCGCGAGCCGCTGACCTGCCTGATCTCTTCGGGCCATTTCAATCTTGGAGAACGGCCTCGGTGAACCGCTTGGGTTTTCCGGACCAGGTCTAGAGCTAGTTTTCCGGCGTTCCGGATTGAGGCTTGGCGCGAACCCCGTCTTACCTAGGTTAGCCAATGCTCACGAAGTTGCTAGTGTTGAGCGGGGATCAATCCACCCCCGAAATTCCGCCCAGTATGTGGCGTTCCGAACATATGCGACGGTCGAATCGAGTCACGATCCCACATCGCGATCTGTCCTCGGAAAGCTCAATACCCCGTTGAGCTTTCGGCCTTTGCCCCTCTCCGAAGAATCGGCGAGGGGCTTTCTTTTGGTTCATCGTGGAAAACCGTGGAGGTTTTCAAGGCAGTTTGTATTCTGACACCGCTAGAAACGGGTGTTGGGGGCCAAATTGCTGGATTGCAAAGCACTACAGGCACTGGGCTGCTGGACGGGCTACCGAGTTGAACGGGTGGAATGGCCGTCGGAGAACAGTCGAACGCTGTCGTTGTATCTCGGGCCGATCAGCAAGGCGATGTATTGCGAACAATGCGGCAAGCGCTGCCAGTAGATTCATGAGACGACGATCCGACGGGTGCGGGATCTGCCGTTGTTCGAGTATCACGTGGTACTGCATGTGCCGCGTCGACGGATCTGGTGCGAGCACTGCGGAGACCCGCGGCTCGAAAGGCTCCAGTGGCTGGGACGGGGCCGCCATTCACCGCGCCAGCCGTGGCAGCTATGGCCGTCCTCGCATCGTGCGGCAATTGCGTGCTCAGGGCCACTCGGCGAGCGCTGAGTGCGTGCGACGCAGCCTGCAACGTCAGGGACTGCGCCCGGTCTACAAGCGCCCGTATCGGGTAACCACGGATTCGACACATCACCTGCTAGTGGCGCCGAATCCGCTTGATCGGCGTTTCGACGGCTGCGCAACCGCCCCAATCTGAGGCCCGAACAGTCCGTGCACCTGAAGGAACTGTTGGCCGCCAATCAGTAGTCCTGCTACGCGACGAACTCAAACGGCTCTGGTTCTATCAGAAGCCAGCTTGGGCTCAAAAACCCAAGCGGTTTCAAGCGAGTTCAACCGTCTCTATGAAACCGTCTCTAAAACCGGGGGGCAAGGCAGCCTGAAAACCTCGGCTGCCCACTTGCCGATCGGCAGGCGGCGAGTTTTCCACGTGCTCGAAACCGGCACGGTTGACGCGATCGCCAACAAGTTGCTTTCGATCCCAAGCCGAGCCGGGTCGGGCGATTGTTTGATCGCGTGCCGGTCTCGAGCACGAACAGGATGCGGTTCAATACCGTTCGATCTCGCCAGTCACGGAAAGGTTTTGATGCATCGTTTGCGGAAGAAGAGGTAGTGCTCGTCTTGGTCGACGATTTCGAAACCGTGCCGCAGATAGAATCTTGATGCCCGCTCATTTGACCGGAAGGTCTGAAGACGCACATCGAGGCGACTGTCGGATGCCATGTCGCATACGCGCTGCAGAACCTGCATACCGATACCTTTGCACTGAAATGCCGGATCGATGAGCAGTAGTGCGATCTCGATCGCGTTTTCGTCATGCGGTTGTGTGACCAACACCCCGCAGAGAGCGTCCGATTCGGTGACTATTGCTACGCAGCGATCAATCGGGTAGCTCAGACGAAACGCTGCGCGTCTGAAGGCGTCGTCCCAGCCGAGGGTCTGACGAAAGTACTGGCTGAGTAAATTCTTGTATAGACCGAAGAAGAATTCAAAATGATCGGTGCGGGCCGGAATGGTTCGCGCATGAATGACCGAGGAGTTGGGCGTGTCATGAACGGTTGAATGGATCATCGCGGTTCTCTCTTTGTTGAGTTGGCATAACGCCGTATAGATTCCCCCGTGGTCACCGATCCTTGGGTTTCTATACCCGATAAGGGTTTGCAAAAAGGGATGTGACATGCGGGTGGTCCGGCATGCAAGCGAGATCGCTTTGTCACACACGGAAGAGTGGAATTGCATAACAGGAAGCGATATTTTTTGAATCTGAAGCCGGTGAAACTAAATGCCTCTTTTGAATTCCGAGTGGGTGATGTTGGCGGGTCAAGGGCGGGCGTAAGCCCGGTGAATCCGCACCCTTGAGGCGCGCTGAATCGATAAGTTGGCCGCTGGCTGGTTGCGGCAGAATGCGGCAACCAGCCATGCAAGACGAAGCGAACATGACGAATCAACTCTTTGCGGCCGCCTTGGGAATCAAGGCCCCATGGTCCGTGTAAGGCGTCGAGTTCGACACGGCCAAACGGCAACTCACGATTGCGGTGGACTTTGTCACCGGCAGCCGCTTCGCCTATCCCGGTGTCGCCGGCGAGCACCCGGTTCATGGCACGCAAATCAAGCGATTGCGCCACCTGAATTTCTTCCAACACGAGTGCTATCTGGAGGTGCGCGTGCCGCGAATGCGCTTGCCGGACGGCGCGGTGCGACTGGTCGAGCCCGATTGGGTCGGCCAACTCGACGGCTTCACCTTGTTGTTCGAAGCGCTTGTGCTGATGCTGGCGCAGCAGATGCCGTTTGCGGCGGTGGCCCGCATCGTCAATTTGTCGTGGCACCGGGTGCACGCCATCTGTTCGCGCTATGCGGAACTCGCGCTCGCGTCTGCAGACCTGTCGGTCGTCACGGCGGTGGCGATTGACGAAACCTCGTACCGGCGTGGCCATGAGTACCTGACGCTGGTTGCCGACATGCAGGCGCGGCGCGTCGTGTTCGTCCCGCCCGGGCGCGACGCGAAGACAATTGAAGGCCTCGCGATGTGCCTGCGCCAACACGGCGGCACACCCGAACAAGTCGCCTCGATGAGCATCGACATGTCGCCCGCCTTCATCAAGGGCGTAGGCGCGCATCTGTCCCATGCGCGGCTGACATTCGACAAGTTTCACGTCGTCGCGCACGCCTCCCAGACGCTCGATACGATGCGCCGCCAGGAGCAGAAAGTCGACCCGCAACTCAAAGGCATGCGCTGGGCGTTGCTCAAGGACATGCACAAACTGAATTTGGCTCAAGTGACCGACCTCAACGCGCTGGTACGACAGTACGCCACCAATCGGACCGCCCGCGCCTGGCTGTATCGCAAGCAACTGCGCGAGATTCTCGAACGCAAGCAAATCCATGTCGTCTCCGAGATGTTGCGGCAGTGGTGCACCAACGTCATGCGCTCGAAGGTCGATCCGATGAAAGACGTGGTACGTCTGATTCGTCGGCACTTCGACGGTATTGTCGCCTGGACTCAGATCCGCAAGACCAACGGTTTCATCGAGGCCATCAACGGTTTGTTTCAGGCCGCCAAGCGTAAGGCCCGCGGTTATATGCGCTTCGCGACGATGCGCACCGTCCTGTTCCTCATCGCTGGCAAGCTCGATTTCTCCAGCTTCAACCCGCATGCCTCGTGAGCCGCGTTACCCACTGCGTTTTAAAAAGAGCTAACTAAATATACTTCACCAGATGGAAAGGGAGAATCCGATGAAAATAGCGGCCCAAGGCACGTAGCGGTGCATCGTTGAATGCGCCAAAAGCGGTATCGCCGTGCAATTACGTGCACAATTGGTCGGATGGCCCGGATTCGATCGGATCAGAGCTCGATGAGCCGAGGGGGTTTTTTCAGGCGTCTGTACCAACCTCCGAACGTCGGTAGAAGCGGTCCGGCAGGAAGGGGAAATGACGACGGCAGTGCGGGGATATAGGGGGTGGACGGCGCGGGTGCCGCTGCGACACAACCGTAGGTGCTGCAACATTCACATGAGCAGTGCCCGTTTTTGGCAGTCTCAATGGTGTGAGTGGGTGAATCTGCAACGGCGAACGCGGAATTGGCCGACGCCGCGATGAGGCGGTAAGCGCTTGTCTCACTTGGCGTGGCGGCAGAGGGTGGCTGGATGAGCCAGCTTCCAAACGCAACGAACAACGAAAGGACGGCGGCCAGTGTGAGTCGCATCGCGTAAAAAATGATTGCCCCGAATCAGCAGGCTATATCACGGCTCAGGTATCAAATGTTCGGTAGCACGCTTTTGACGTGCGGCAAAAACGTGTGGGCGTTCGGAGTGTGAGGCTAACGTCGATATGATGGGCTTCCAAATTGGGCAGACGGGTCGTAGTACGGGGCAAAGCATGCGCCGATGAGACCGGCGCGCGATTATGGAATCGCTGCTTGAGCTCGATGAGCGTTTTGATCTCGGCACGGCTGCACAATCATGCGCGGTTCAGCCGTTTTCCGCGCACCTTGCTGTTCAAGGTTTGCACGAACTCGTATAGCCTTGGGTCAGCACACGGGGCGAAGCCGGGTCGACTGCGGCATCTCGTGCTTGTCAGCCACGCTCATCTCGTCACCACCAAGTCGTTGCTTGCCTACTTCTTTGGAACGGAAAGCTCGGGTGCGATAGCGCCTCCAACCTTGAGCGTGTCCGTCGATGAGACGCCGGAACTGGCCAGCGAGGTCAGTGATGCCGGATGAGTGAACTCAGTTCTTCGTCCAGATGCAATAGTGCGTGCGTTCTCACTCTGTTCGGAAAGGCAAATGTCCCGGAGTAGCGCCAAACATGTGGCCTTGACCTTCTCGCGGGCTCGTCTGTTCAGGACCTCATGGTCCACATTATGCAAAACGAGCGCATTCAGTCGAGGCAGGTTCTTGAGGCCGCGGCGGCCGATGCCGAAATGCATGTAGAACTCATCCAGTGCATGGTCCCTCGGGCTGAACAGAAGCTGGATACGAACGCCTGCCGCGTCGAGCCGTCGAAAGAGTCGATGCACCTGATAGCTCGATGTGGTCGTAAATAACATGTCGTTGGACCATAACGAAAGCAGACTCTGGACTCGTGCTACAGCGTGACGCCACAAGGTATGAGCGACGGGACCTAGGCGAACTTCCCCGCGTACTACCTGAAACCACTTTTCCGCGCACATCATCGAGCGCAAATTCGCGCGGGGCGAACCTCGCGGACGCCGGGCAGCCTGTTGGATCGTGCAGCCTGTCGGTAGATAAAAGCTGGCGGGATTGACGAGAACTAGCCCGCGAAGAACAGGATTATCACGCGCGGCATTCAGCGCCGCATATGCGCCGGCGCAAATGCCGAAGATGACGACGTGTCGATAACCGCGCGCTGCCAGCCAGTCCACCCAAAGCGATAGATCCGACGAGATTGAATCGAACGTGATTTGGCCGGGGATACGAACGTGCACCGCGCCCTCGCTATCGCCTATGCCGTTCGCATCGACGCGAAGCGATGTATAGCCATGACACGCCATCTCTCGTGCAAGTTCAACGCCGAAACGTCCATCGCCGACATGATGGGTTGCTGCCGTATTCGCAATCAGCAACGCGGGCGCGGCTGGTTCGCATTGCTGCACCGGTTCGCACAAGATGCCCGGGAGTCGGCCATCGTCAGCCTTGACCGTACGTTCGGTGGCGCCGGGTACCGAGATCCGCGCCGGAGTGTGAGTCAGGTGATGCAGGCGCGGGGATTCTGCACCGAGGCCGCTCTTCACGGATAGCCAGTCTGCGGCGGCATTGAGCATGGTAACGGGCGATTCGGTCAACCAAGGCGGGCATAGCGTTTGAGCGTAATCAGGGAACTCGATTGATTCGACCCGGACACCCTGCGCCTCTAAATGCGCGGCGAGCGCGTCGCTGCCGTCATGCTGGCGATTGTGTGCGATCAGCACCCGGCTCGCAGAAGATCGTGGCGCTGTGCAAAGGTCGATCTCGCCAAGGGCCTCGAGCCCCTGGGCGCTGAAAAGGTGCCCGAAGATCTCGCGGGCGCCGTGCGGCGTCGGAGGGGAGTTTTCCTCCAGGCCGGCATGGCGGCTCCACGTCTGATGCAAGATGCTCAATTCGCGCAGGAAAAGCCGTGCTGACACGACTGGTGCAAACATGACGATCGACTCGACTTCAACTTGCCTCGCCGCCAATGCGGCAATCGTTGCGCCGAAACGAAATCCCGCAAGCGAGATGCGTTTGGTCGACGTCGTGCGTTTCAACCAGGTGACCGCGTCTACAACCTCGTCAACCCAATCCAATGGACGTACCCAGTCCCCGGTGTCGGTCGAGTCGCCAGTTCCAAAATAGTCGAAACGCAGAACGGAAATTCCCCGCAATGCCAGGTAGTGCGCGAATTGGCGCATTGCATGATGCAACCACATGGCTTCGTGTCCGAGGGGATTGCACAGCACAACCGCGCATTCGCCGTGCGCAGCATGCAACCATCCGGCATGTCCGCTGAAAACGACAGGTTCCATATTCTTCACGGTCTGTTATTGGTGGGAATTTCTGATCACTTCAGGATTGCATGCGAAATGCTTGGCGGCGTTCATCCCGTCATTGAACGCGCCAGTCTTACGCATGTTGAATGAATCGTCATGCCTTTGACATTGGGACTGGTTTACCCGAAAAATAATTCTTGATGAAGATTCAGCATGCAATGTCGGCGCTCATTCCTTCGGTGCGCTTTCACACTTTTGATAGTACGGGCCCGAATGCGCCAGAATGATGCCGGACATGTGCGCATCTGCAATACACCAGCGAACGGGCACGTTGTCGCTGACTCCTGCCTCTGTTCGAAATCGAACAGAACACGGACGGCCAACACCTTATGTTGATGCTGTCTACTCGTGCATTCCTGGGACACTCGCTTTAACCATGGCCTATTCGTCCTGAAGAACCTTACGCTCAGTCAGCAAATTTCCCGCGAGGTAAGTCTCAGAGCGTTTGCTGCGGGCTTTGTCAGTGCGGATTGTGCGAATCCACCCGTGAGAATGGAGCCAATCGACGATGAGCACCCTTGAATTTCGATCCACACCGCATGCGAACGCGGCCGACGGCGCTTGCCTACCCATTCAACCCGTTATCCTTGCCGGTGGGTCGGGAACCAGGCTGTGGCCGCTCTCGCGAGAACAGTATCCGAAGCAGTTGCTTAGATTGCTGGGTGAAGAGTCATTGCTCATGGCAACCGCGAAGCGCCTTGACGGTCTGTCCAAGACATGGCCGGTGTCAGATGACGTGCTTCTCGTGTGTGGCGAGAGCCATCGGTACATCAGTGCCGAGCAACTACGCGCGTGTAGCAAGTCGGCGCGTATCGTACTGGAGCCATATGCACGTAACACCGCGCCGGCGCTCACAACCGCCGCACTCGTGCACACATCCGACGAACATGACGCTATCCTGGTCGTGATGCCCGCCGATCATGCTGTACCGGATATCGAGTCGTTCCATGCCGCGGTATTGCGCGCCGCTCGCTACGCTGTCGACGGTGCGATAGTGACAATCGGCGTTGTACCCCGTCGCGTGGAATCGGGCTACGGTTATATTCGCGTCGGCATGCCCATCGGGCAGCACGGCGGCTTTGCCATTGATAGGTTCATCGAGAAACCTCATCACGAACTGGCTCAGCAGTATGTCCACTCCGGCGAGTACTGGTGGAACAGCGGGGTTTTCGTGGTGCGCGCGTCGGTCTGGCTTTCGGCGATCGCTGCAGGCCGTCCGGATATCCTTGCCGCTTGCAGTGCGGCTCATCGAAACAGTACGACCGACGATGAGTTTATCCGTCTGGCAAAGCAGGACTTCAAGAACTGTCCCGATGACTCTATCGACTATTCCGTCATGGAACGGCTGGACGAGTGTGGCAACATTGCTGGCGTCGTGGTTCCGATGGACGCACCATGGTCTGATGTCGGCTCGTGGGACGCAATCTGGGAAATCCTGCCCAAGGATTCTACCGGTAACGTTGGCCAGGGACGGATCATGTTCGAGGACACCGTCGATACCTTCGCGCACTCGCAGGGGCGCTTGATCGCGTGTGTGGGACTGCGCGATGCGGTAGTCGTGGAGACCGCAGATGCAATACTGGTCGTTGACAGGAAGAATGCCCAGCAAATCAAAGCGGTTGTGTCGCGCATTCGAGCCGAACATGGACCAGAAGCCGATAACCACCGAAAGGTGCATCGCCCGTGGGGACATTACGACTCGATCGATGTAGGCGACCGCTTTCAGGTCAAGCGTATCGTCGTGAACCCTGGCGAAACCCTGTCGCTGCAAATGCATCACCATCGGGCCGAGCATTGGATCGTGGTAAAGGGAACCGCCCAGGTCACGCGTGGCGTGGATACCTTTCTGCTCTCGGAGAACCAGTCGACGTTTATTCCGCTCGGAACCGTGCATCGTCTCGGGAATCCCGGTAAAACGCCGCTTGAAATCATTGAGGTTCAATCAGGTACCTACCTCGGCGAGGACGATATTGTAAGGTTCGAAGACAACTACGGAAGACTTGCGTAGCGCATGCGCGCTCCATCAATCCTTCGAAATACTCTCGACTTTCCACGTACGCCCCCGGTATTCGCACGGCCCGAAGGCGACATCTTGCACGCAATGAGGAATATTCCGTGATCCGTGGCGGCACGTCAGGTTTGCGGAGGCCGGCGTTTTCCAAGACGCCATTGTCGGAGGAACTGCCGAGAACGCATCCCGCAATGACTGTCGCTGCGGCTGACACTGAGCGGTCGAACCGAGATATTTCGTGAGAATAGTTGCTTCGAAGCCAGCTACCGTTGCTGACGCACGGAACTTTCGTCGACCACTACACGAGCAGGCAGCGAGCCTTGACCGCTCACGTCGAAGCACGCACCTCAGGTACCGGGACGACTTGTGTCGCTACGTATAAGCGACGCATTTAGCATGCGAGGCCTTGTTTGTTCACAAAGCCTTGCCAGGACGCTTACAAGTCGTACGTACTCATAAGTCGGTACAGGGTGGCGCGCGAGACCCCCAGTTCGGCGGCCACCTGGAAAAGTCGCCGTCGATGCCTCAGCAGTGAGGCTTGAATCGTGCTTTTCTCCGCGCGCTCGCGCGCCTCGGCGAGCGTCGTCGGTTGTTGCGCGGTGAACTGCTCGAGGTCGAGGTCTGCAGCGGAAATCAACCGGCTGTCGGCCATGATGATTGCGCGGCGGATCCGATTGATCAGTTCGCGCACGTTGCCTGGCCACGAATACGTGTACATTGCTTCGATCGCGTTCGGCGTGAAGCCGCGGATTTTTCGTGCGCCGTCGCCATTGAACTTCTGCAGCACATGATGTGCGAGCAATTCGATGTCCTTGCCACGCGCACGCAGCGGCGGCTCGTCGATGCGCAGTACACACATGCGATGGAACAAGTCTCCACGAAACTGTCCGTCACGGATCGCGGTATCGAGATCGACGTGCGTTGCCGATATGATCCGCACGTCGATCGGAATCGATTCATGACCTCCGAGCCGCTCGATTCTGCCTTCCTGAAGGAAGCGCAGCATGCTCGCCTGACTCTCGAGTGGCATGTCGCCGATCTCGTCCAGAAACAGAGTGCCGCCGTGTGCAGCTTCGACACGGCCGATCTTTTGCTTGTTCGCGCCGGTGAATGCGCCGCGCTCATAGCCGAACAGTTCGGATTGAAGGAGGTGGTGCGGAATCGCGCCGCAATTGATGGTGATGAACGGGCCCTTGCGGCGCGCAGATTGCTTGTGGATCGCGATCGCGGTCAGTTCCTTGCCGGTGCCCGACTCACCGGAGATGAACACGGCCGCGTCAGTGTTCGTAACCTTGCGAATCGTTCGGAACAGATGCTGCATCGCGTCGCACGTACCGACCATCTCGTTGTCAGCGGTGCCCGTGAAATCAGTCTCAAATTCGCGATCGCATAACGTCACCATCCCATATGCGTGGGTGGCAAGGCAATCGATCAACGTTCGCGTCAGTGGCTTCCTCACGTAGTCGAAACAGTACTGATGGATCAACTTGCGGATCTCTGGCTCGGAAAGACGCTCGGCACTCGCGAGTGCTATCCAGCCGATCTGCTTGTTGCGCAGGATCGGCTCCAGCGCAGCGAGGTCGCGCGTCTTGAGGCCATCGAGATCGATGATCCCGGCCCGGGCGGCCCCAGGGTTCTCGATCCGTCGCGCATCATGCACGGATTTCTCGCACTGCACGTTCCAGTGTTGCTCCTTGAGAAGGGCCACAAGTGCGGTATCGGGATGACGTGACAAATACAGGCACGGACGTATGGGGGGCGAATGCGTTTGCTCACGCAGATGCGTGGTTGCATGAGATGACGCGGCGGCTTGCAAAATCTGGGGGATAACATAGCGCGGCCCTTGCATACATTGCCCTCTTTGTTAATTAACCGCGCCTCAGAATATGGAAGAAGCGCTGGCCGATCATGACGTTCGGTACGTCGAGCGCGACCTGATCGCGACCAACGCATCAGCCGTTGACTGTTTGCTCAACAGACGGACCCTACGACGATGCCCGCACTGGGTAGCCCAAATCCCCAGGACGTTCGGGAGTCGCCTGTCGTCAGGATTCAGAGCCTCGGCTGCATTGAACCCAGCTCGACTACTCGGTTCGCCCGGCATTCGACGGGCCTTCCTCGCCGGACTTCGTTGTTGAGAGAATTTGGTCGCGATACTGCCGACGCCAGTGTGACAGCTGACTCGGATTGATGTTGTACCGGGCCGCCACCATATGCAGCGATTTCGTGGGGTCGAAGCTTTCGCGCACGATCTCCCATTTCTGTTCCTGCGTCCAACGTCTACGGCGTTTCGCCGGATCATTCAATGGTTCGGCCGAGTCTTGGGTAGTAGCAGTCGCAGGCACGATCATTTCCAAAATTGATGATGTCAGTTCGAGGCCGCGCCTGGAAAATTGCAGAGCCGCACCAGTCGCGCACGAAGCACTCGGGTATGGATAGCACTTGAATAGATGCGAACGCCGATCTAATCGCATGCAATTAGATGGCGCGTCGATTGTGCTCGCATGAAGCGAATCAGGGTTCATCCTGATGTCATAACTTGCCGCGTGCGCTTTAAATCAGGTTAAGTCAGAAATCTGACCTGTCAGCATGCACACAGTGCATTCCGGCTGGTATGGTCGAGCTAAGTCAGAAATCTAACTTGGCAATTCAAGAAGCTATCCTCACTATTATTAACGAAATTGAGGCGCCGCGGGGAGGAATGTAGGGAAAGTGGGGGGGTATTTCCAACAGAGCATTCACGAATTCTTGCGATAATAAATATCATATATAATTGATGCCCCGTTTTTCGCGCAATCTTTCATTTTAGTTCCGTCTGCTATCGCTCATGTCCGTTGTGCATTGGTCGGTGTGTCGACATGAGTGCGTGGCCTCTTGGGCTCTTCTGGGTGTGACCGGAGAGCGTCTCGTTCGATGCCATCATCTCTTCAGACGCGGGTGATTTAGAAGCGCTCGGCAACAGGTGCAATTCTCGAATGATACTCGCCTATGCGTAGTGGATTGTTCATTTTTTCGGAAAAATAGAAGCGCTGTCATCCGCGTGGCGGATATGCGTTCGGCTTTGTATGTACATCGGCATGATCTAAACAGAGCTTTAATTTGTGATTTGATTTTTGGGAGTGAAATGGAATTGTTGATTTTGTAATTGTGGCGAGTTAGTGCTGTCTGGTCTCCAGCTGGAGTATTTGTATGATGTAAAACGTTTGCGCGCGACTTGCGGTAGCTTCGGTGGAAGTGATTTTGGGGAGGGGCGGAAATTTTTAACTTGGGTCCGGAGTGATTGAAGGTGGTCGGAAATAATTGCATGTGATGTTTCGGCGGGGCGTTTGTATAACGCCGATCGCTAACTTGACGTAACGTAGGTTCGACTCCGTACGCAGCAAGGTTACTTTTTATTTCGGTGTATTTGCTTTTGTATCGGGGTCATACTCAGTGAAGCTACAGTGCTCCGCATGTTGATGGGAGTCGATATCGGATTGAGCGCGTAAGGGGTTGTTTTTCTAATCGTGTGACTGCAGATGTACGGTCAACCGCGATGAATCCAAGGGCAATGCTTCATCAATATCATTGGCCAGTGTAATCGACACCGATCACATGGGCCGCCATGGTTGTCGAACAAGCCGGTGATAAGACTTGCTGTGGGATGCAGGGTATCCCATATTCTGGGATTTGGAGGCTTCTTCACATGACGAGTCCGCGATGAACATGAGCTGACGCAGCGCCATGTCAGCTCGAAAGCGCGCAGTGTTTGGCATACACCCATGTCATTGCCGGAGTTTCTCGACCTGCGTCTTCCCCCATTGCGATAACTCCACTGCATTGCGGTCGATTGATGCCGATACCGGTGCGATTTTTCCGTGGTACATGACGACGGCAGCCAGAGCCGCGGCCGCGAAAAGCGTCGGATCAGGCAGGGTCAATCCGGTGGTCCGTGCACGGGGAGTGTTTGGAAATGCGAGCTGCACGCAGGTCAGCGTAGCCACGAGAACGCCTGACACCAGCCCGCTGATCACCTCTGACGTGGAATGAAAGCCGAGTAGTACGCGCGAAATGCCTATTGCGCCCGCGAAGGCGAGACCAAAGACATATGGTCCGATCGCCGTGGTTCTGCGTGTGCGGTCCTCGCAGATGGACAGTGCGGTGGGGTATACCGCACTTGCAAGCATTGTATGCCCGCTGACCACCGTAAAATTGAACGCGGGTACTTCCACCCCCCAGATAATGTGAACAACCCGGCTGGCGGCCACGATTGACCCGCTGATCGCCATGCCACTCGTCCAGATGACGAGCGCTCGCGTCGAGCGTGTTATCGCGAGCCATGCCAGTATCAGTCCGGCGAGCGGAATGGTGAGGTACGGATCGCCGAAGTTCGTCAAGTACATGAGCAGTCGCATGAAGCGGGTCCATTCGAATGTGCGAGAGAGCAATCGTCGAGAGCTGGTTGCGTGCTGTACGGATTTCACGGGACGAAATGTAGCGCCGGTCCGGTGTCGAAACTGTACGAATTCGAACACATGGTCCGTCGCATGCATGGCGCGCAGAAAGCATGCGCGCACGTTCAGAATGGTCGGCCGCCGGCATTGTCGGCCGACGCTCTGATGGCAGCGCTGCCAACAAGCTGTGGCAAACTTGCATCGCTGACAAATCCAAGTTGGCGGTTGGCCGACATCCACTCGAAAGCTATGCGTCTCCTGATCATCATCGCAGTGCTGGAAATCATCGCGATCATCGTTGTTGTGTCGCTATGCATCGCGGCACGACGCGGGGACGTGCGTACCGAGCGCATGCTGTCGTCCGACGAGATCGAGGCACGCCGGCAAGTCACGGACGGGCCTCGTCGCATATCAGTGATCATTTTTTCCAGGAATGCTGCGACCCGGTGGTTCAGCAGGTTGTTTCACGACAGCAGAAGCTAGCCGGCTGCCTATACAGCGACTGAAAGGTATGCCGTCAATAAACGACGCCCTACCAATGGTAGGCAGAAGGTCAGATGCTAAGTGTCCGCGTGGACACATGCACTCAGACCGTGATGATAGAAAAACAGGACCTTCGAAGCAGACTGGTGGTTGGTCGCCGACGGGATGGTCGGCGGGAATTTGATGAAGAGGCCGTGCGGGAGCTGGTCGAGCTTTGCCTGAAGCCGGGGGTATCGATTGCCCGGGCGGCCATGGACCATGATGTCAATCCGAATCAGTTGCGCCGCTGGATCTCGCGTCATCAGCAGCATACGCTGCAAACACCAACGAGACCGGACCCGCTGGTGATAGACGGCGTATCGATCGATATCCCGGGTTCGGCACGTCGTGTCCCGGTGAGTGAAGCGCAGGCATTTGTCCCTGTCGTCACCGCGCCATCGACAGTGCCGGCCATTTCCCCTGTACTGCCACCGGATACGTCGTTGATGGCGCTCTCGTTACATGTGCGCCTGTCGAATGGTGTCGAATTCGATCTTGGCGAGGCGAGTGTCGATGAGCTGGCCACGGTGATCCAGATGCTCGGGAGGCTGCCGTGTTCCGGTTCGACGAAGGGCTGAAGTGAACTGACCCCGGAATGTTGGACACGTGAACACTATTGAAGAAGAAGCCCCGTCTGGCTGGCGTCGACGCCGGCGCTATAGCGTCGAGTTCAAAGCCCAGGTAGTGGCAGCCTGCCAGGGGCCGGGTGTCGCTCGCTGCCAAGCGAAGCCCGCAGGCGAGGAGGAGACTGCGAAATGCGGGGGCGAATTCCTCCAATCACATGCCCTGGGGGCGGCAGTCGCATGAAAGTACGCTTTTTCGCAGTTGCCACTGCCTGGGACAGGCAGCGAACGCCTTCGGACTTTCCCATAATGCGCGGGTGCACGGCCAACTACATGTCGCCATGCATAAGTGCGAAAACGCGCTTTCGACTGACACAGGGCAGATTAAGCTTCCTTGCGATGCGTGCCGCTGACGGGCATCGGATCCGCGACTGACGTTAGTGTGCCCGCAGTTGATGCGGGCACCTTTTTCGGCAGCCGGACTGCAGGCTCATGTGAGCTGGCCGAATGCATGCCATTTCACATGAGCAGGTCGTATCTTTGATCGCAAGCCAGGTCATATCCTGGGAAAGGAGAGCATTATGCAATCTGGGCACGAGCCAATTAGTAGTGCAAGCTATGTTCAAAGTGTCCTGATAGTTTTCACTCTGCTCGCAGTCATGGCATTCCGACCCGCTTTGGGCCAGGGTCTTAACATCAAGGATCTCGGCACGCTCCCCGGTGGCAACGTCAGCCAGGCTATGGGAATTAGTGAGCGCGGCCAGGTGGTCGGCTCGTCGTCCACTGCAAGCGGAAACCAGCACGGATTTCTGTTTGAAAACGGGGTGATGACAGACCTGGGCACGCTGCCCGGCGGCAACGGCAGTGCTGCTTATGCGTTCAACGATCGCGGCCAGGCGGTCGGTTACTCGATCCCCTCGTTGGTGCCGCACGCTTGTCTGTTTGAGAACGGGAGAGTGACCGACTTGGGCACGCTCGGTGGCATCGCCAGTGTCGCTAACGGGATCAACAATCGCGGCCAAATAGTCGGCTTCTCGTGGATCAACAGCTGGTGGCACGCCTTTCTGTATGAAAACGGGGTGATGACCGACCTGGGCACGCTTCCCGGCGGCAACTACAGCACCGCTTATGGGATCAACGAGCGCGGCCAGGTGGTCGGGTCGTCGTACACCGCAAGCGGGAGCCAGCACGCCTTTCTGTATGAAAACGGGGTGATGATCGATCTGGGCACGCTCTCCGGCGGCAACAGCAGCACCGCTTATGGGATCAACGAGCGCGGCCAGGTAGTCGGGTCGTCGTACACCGCAAGCGGGGAGCAGCACGCTTTCCTGTTTGAGCGCGGGGTGATGACCGATCTGGGCACGCTTCCGGGTGGCAACAGCAGCACCGCTTACGGGATCAACGAGCGCGGCCAGGTGGTGGGTTCGTCGTCCACCACCGCTGGCGGATACCAGCACGCCTTTTTGTTTGAACACGGGGTGATGACCGATCTGGGTACGCTCCCCGGTGGCAACCAAAGTGTCGCTCAGGGGATCAACGATCGAGGTGAGATCGCAGGTTACTCCGCGCCGAGTAACTCCGCGTGGCATGCCGTCCTATGGAGGCGAGAACGATGAATGCTGATCCCCGGTGTCGTGAGTTGGAAGTTCGGTGGCTCAAAATTCATTCGGCGCGGACCCATTAAGGGCATGCGTGCGCGGACGGAAGCGGAAAAGGCCGCCCGACGTGTGCTGATCTTCCGGGTTGACAAGCTGGGCTGGTGCTTCTGACACACGAAGCTGGAAAAGGCGAAAGCCCGGATGCAAGGCATCCTGATTCTCTGTCGGGCGATCGTGCCTGAAACGCCGGGCATTGCAGACAGTCTGGAGTACCTTGACTACCAGACTCGGGAGCCTGTTGAATACCGTCGAAGCGAATGGCGGATCGACGACGGACTACGGCGCTTGACATCGTTGCGGCAAACGAACCTGTCCGCATTTTTGTGGGCGAGGCGGTTGAACTGCGCGTTATCCGCGTGCCTGCGTGAATCGCTCGCCGGTATGCGGCCTTTTAACGACGCCTATCAGAGGTTTGGAGTGGCAGGCACGCTCCACTGCACATGAGGGCCGCGTAGTCGTCGGCGGTTGCAGCGAGAGGCAGCTTCGCGAGTAGAGATTGGCGCTGGCCTGCGCACCGGCAACCGTGTCGGCAAACAGCCAGCCCCTTGCGGTCGACGACGAACGGTCTGATCGCGTTTTCACACAGGTTGTTCGAGATTGGCCAGTTGCCGTTCTCGATGTAGCGGACCAGCTTCGGCCATTGCCCGTTCATGTATTGCAGCGCCTTGCCGGGCAGACTCGACGGCACGACGGCGGGCAGATGCTCGACCATTATGCGCTCGATGAGGGAGAGCACTCGGGCGCTGTATCGGGTACGCAATCGCTGTCGGCATTCCGGCGTCCACTTCGCGCTGCGCGCCTCGGCCGCGAACAGCTTGCCGATCAGCACCACGAAGCGCGTGGCTAGCAGATCAGGCGAGCGTGCAGCCTTCGGCACCGACTCCTCGGCCTTGATGAAGCCGCGGCGCACGTGTGCCCAGCATCCGAGATGCACGAGCTGGTGATCGTGGGCGATGCCGTTGTAGAGCTCGTACCCGTCAGTCATCAGCACGGTGCCGGGCTGCACGCCGGCATAGAGCTTTTGCGCATGCTGGGCGCCGCGCCCCGGCGAGTACGAGAACATCCGCACGGGCGGCCCCGAGCTGTTGACCTGCGCCCACAGGTAACTCTTCGCTTGCGGCCTTCGTCCCGGTTCCTTCAGTACCTGGAACGTTGTCTCGTCGCCGTAGATCAAGTCCGATTCGAGCAGCGCGTCGCGCATCAGGTTGATCACCGGCTGCGTGGCCAGTCCCACCCGCACCACGCTGGCGGCCAGCGTGTTCGACGAGATGTCGCCGCCGAAGCGACGCAGCAGCGTGGCCTGGCGATACAGCGGCATGCCGTATTGGTACTTGCCAGTGATGATCCACGCCAGCGCGGATTCCGTGAGCAGCCCGCGCGGGATGATGCGCGTCGGCGCCGGTGTGGCCTTAATGCCGAGATCACAGCAAGGGCAGGCGTACTTGACCCGCTGGTGCTGAACGACGCGCACCTGCTCAGGAATCACGTCGAGCTGTTCGCTCGTCTCGACGCCGATCTCGACGAGTGCGTGGCCGTCGTGCGCGCAGAACCGTTCAGACTCGGGCAACTCGTGCCGCACGACCTCGCGCGGCAGGTTCGGATCGAGTGGTTTGCGCCCGCGCTTGCCTCGCGTGTGGGCGACGACCGACGTGCCGGGCACGTCCTCGCGCGCGGGCGCGTCGGTAGTCGTCGCCAGCGCCTCGGCTTCGTTGAACAGGCCGAGCTGGTCGGCATGGCGTGCTTTGCTCGAGGCGCCGAACAGTTCGTGCTTGTAGGCCCGCAGTTTCTCTTCGGCCAGATCGCGCTGAGCCGTCACGAGCCGAAGCTCACCGCGCAGCGCATCGCGTTCGGCGAGCAGTGCCTGGTATTCCTCAACACTCGGCATGACGGGGCTGTTCGGCATGGCCGATTAGACCATGTCACCCGCGCGGTGTTCAGCTCATCCGCGCGTAATATCGCTGGGGATGCTTCTGGATCACGGCCAGGTCGATGCCGTCGAGCAGCCAGTGCAATTGCTCGGCGCTGAGCGTGATTGTGTCGCCTCCGTTCGGCCAGATGAAGCGATCGGCTTCGAGTCGCTTGAGCAGCAACCAGAAGCCGTTGCCGCCCCAGCCGAGAATCTTGATTCGATCACGCCGGCGGTTGCCGAAGACGAACAGCGCCGAGGTCATCGGGTTCAGACGCATCGCCTGCTCGACCAGGATTGACAGTTCGTTGATGCCCATGCGGAAGTCAACTGGATCGCGATGCAGATAAACCTTCAGCCCTTCGTCGAACCGGAACATGGCAGCCTCCCGAGCATTTGCACAACGGCCGCCAGTTCATCGAAGTTCGCCTGGCCCAATTCCAAGGAAACGCCGTTTAGCAAGTGCACATTCAGTGAGAATGCCGCAGCCAATTTAGTCGGAGTGGGAGCAACCGCGGAGGTGACGACCTGCATAAAGGCTGATTCCTCAGGCACGGAAGCCTCAGGCAACTCGACGCGAGCCTCTCGTGACGGCTCCGTCACGGAGCTGACTATCTCGCCCGCGGCTTGTTCGCGCTGATACTTGGAAATCCACGTCCGAACGAGGTTTGGATTGATGTCGTGCTCCACGGCCGTCCGCGCGATCGACACCCCCTGGCTTCAGACACGCCTGTATCAATTCGCGCTTCGCATCCTCGTCGTACTTGCGCCGTCCGTCTCGCTTGCGATCGACCACCAATCGGCTCTGCAAGCCTCCGTGTTGCTCGTTCATGCACACCTGTCCACGCTCATTGAACATGGACACGTAGCCTCGGTGAATCAGCCTCGCCGTACAATGGCGTCATTCAAAGAGTGCTTACACTGAAAGGGTTTGCGTCGGCGCTGAAAATCTCCAAAGCTTGATTCAGTTGACTGAGCGTGACTTGCTGTACCAACGAGGCGAGGCGAGGCGAGGCGAGGCGCGGTGAGGTGACCGGGGCGGGCCTTCGATTCTTCGACACGCCTGTCTCGGTCAAACACGACAACATTCGCGCATTCGCGTGGGTTAAAGAGGCTTGCGGCGTCGTGAGCGCCCCCATGCATGAGCGTGCAGGCCGTACATCAGCTAGTTTGCTTGCCGTACAGGAAGGAGATAGCGAGGCAACGGTCCGAGTGTCCATTCGAATGGTTGAGAGGCGACCGTGACTGGTGTTTCCACACCTTGCCAGTCTCGCTGAATGTACTGGCCCGGATGCAAATTTATCGACGCGACGCGTGGGGCAGGGCCAACTGTCCAGCCAGCCGTGACCGTCTCGCCGTTCCCATACTGGTACACCTTGACATCATCGGTATCGATGAGTGCGTCGCGCCATGACCGCTTTCCCAGGGTCGTGGCAAGTACAGATGCGGCGACAAATGCGGGTTTAGGCGAGAGATCGTGATGCAGCAATCCGAAGTGGTGCTCATAGTTGTCAGGATCGATGCCGTCGTCCATCAAGTCGTACCAGAACAGCACGCGTATTGAGTCGTAGCGCCGGGATAGCAAATAACTACGTGCCAGATTGGCGGCCTGGCTCGTTTCGTCCTGTCCCGGTACCTTGCGATTCACGGGCCAGCCGAATTCCGTGACCCAGACCTGGAGATGGCGCCCATTTATCTTCGGGTGCCGTACGGCGAGCGACTTCAGGTATGGCCACGTCGTCGGGATGCTGACAACATCGATAGGACCGCCCTTTGCAGGGTAGCCCAATTCGGGCGTGTTCGGCGACATGTAGGGATGGACGCTGAAGCCATCCTGGTCGCCCAATCCACCCTCCTTGATGAGTTGGATCACACAGTCGCCCCCGGGGCCGCCGCCTATGCCACCCCCACCGCAAGCGATGACCTTCGCATCCGGGCTCGCTTTCTTGATGGCGGAATACGACGCCTTGAGCAGCAAGAGATAGCTCGAGTAGCTGATCTGGTCGAAGGACGGTTCGTTCCACAGTTCCCAGTGTTTAACGATCTTGCCGTAGCGCTTCACGACGTTGCTGACATAGCGGACAAAGAGTGTCCGGGCTTCTGCTGTCTGAGGAAATTGTGATGATCCGAAGATACGCGGGTATGCGCCCGCATTGCCGTAGTCGAGCACGATGAGCGGCGAAATTCCCAGCCGGGCGGCTTGTTGGAGGAAGGCGTCATAGTGCACCGGAAAACTGAATTGGCCGGGTGCTGCTTCGATTTCCTGCCAGTAGAGTTCATCCCGAATCCACGAGAACCCGGCTTGCTTGATCAGTGGCAGCAAGACTGACGGCGAACCTTGACCTTGTGCGAAGTGCGTGACGATGCCAAAGTCCGCGGGTGCGTCACTACTGCGCTTGGGCACGATTGCGAACGTCGCCGACGTATGACCGAGCGGCGTGCCCGAGAGCGAGTGCAACTTGGCTTCCGCCCGATAGAAGCCCGGTTTCGCCATCATGGCTGCAATGCTCACTGGCTGGCGCTGCTGCGTCGCGTCGATCTTTCGATGGTAAGTGGCGATTGGGGTGGGGGCAGCCTTGCCAATGTCGTCAAATGGAAGCACCTGTACGGTCAGGTTTGCACCCAACGCATCGACTGATGCCGCCTCGAAACTCAGCGATACTTGCTCACCCGGCAGACCAACCAGAGAAGCTGCGTCGTTGACGCTACGAAGTTGCGCCAGGCATTCGATCGGAAGCAATAGTGGCGGCAACGCGACTAGCAGCGTGCGCACCAGCGATCGATAGTGAGCGGTATATCGGCGGAAGTTCATCGTGCGCCTCGATCGGGGTAGGCTGTTACCGACGCTGGCGTTGGAGGCGCGACGAATCGTGAGCGCATCGGTGGATTTCCGTGCTGACGCTGTACGCTGAGATACGCGACGAAGCGCGGCCAGTAGCTGATCAGATATGCGATCGGGACGAACGATGTCACCGTCGTCATGCCGACGGTTGCCGTGATCAGCAAGCAAAGCAGCATGACGAACCCGTCGCTTGCAGTGAAGGCGAACACACCCAGCAATACGAGCGCGGCGAGCAATCCCAAATCGGCGAACAGGCCTGGAATGCTGGTAAAGGTGACGTCGCTGATGAAATAGAGATCCCGATTCATCAACACATACGGCAAATAGCCGTATTCGTCATTCAATTTCCGAGCGGTGACGCCTCGGACGAGGTCCGCGAAGTGCGCGTCAAGCAGGAACGGGTAGCCAGCCAGGCGGTGTGCGAACGTTTCGGATCCGAAGAAATCGTGCTGGTTCATATAGAGCGCAAGCACCATCGTGATGGCGAAGAAGGCGACCAGCGAAACAAGGGGATGGACTGTACGCAATTGCTTTCGCACCAGATACAGGAGCGCGAAAATTACCAGAACAAAGGACGCTTTCGACAGGCTGATGAACAACCCCAGGCAATATAGCGCCAGCATCCACTTGTTGCGTCCGCCTTGAAAGAGATACAGCACGAACGATGCTGACAGAAGCGACGCAAAAAAACCGGCCTCGCGCGAAAATCCGCTGACACGCGCGAAGTAGAGGATCTCGTAGTAGTTTGTGTTGGTCTGGGTTGCTGCCTCACCCCAAAGCATCTTCGACACTTCATCGGGTCCCAACTGAATCGACAGTCCGTAGTCGACATAGTAGAGCACGAACTGCGCAAGACCGACCAGAATGTTGACGGCCATCCAGCCGTGCAAATACTCGATTCTCCTCGCGATCGTATACATCAGATAGCCTACGCACACGGCGATGGATACGATTTTTGCCGCCATCATCGGGCTACCGAGAAGGCACGCGGTGATTGCTATTCCCATGGGTACGATCCAGCGACGCACTGTCAAGAGCAGAAATGCGACGAAGCCCAGATCCAGAAAAGGCAAGATGGTGTAAAGGTAGACGGTGACGCCAGAGACTTGCGGATTGAAGATCACGCAGGTGAAGAACAAATAGAAGAGCATCGAAATCGTTCTGACGTACATCAAAACCTCCGGCTGAACGGCATGAAGGCAAAGCATCAACGGTTATCTTGCTGCCCCTTGTCTTGCGATCTTGCTCCCGGGTTTGGGCGGCCACGAAAGGTACGGTGCCTGTTGAATTCAGTGTGCAATCGTGGTTGATCGATGCCTCCGCGGGGATTCTTCTGGTTCGCCGCGGGGAGGGGCGAAACGTGGCGTCGCGGAGCAGCGTGATGTCACGGATCTTCGCGGACAATGGGCGCGGGACGAGCGGAGTCCAGGGTGGTGCGAGGGATGCTCGTGGCCGATGACGAGCTAGAACGTGTTCCGCCCGGGCTCGTCAGCATATACCCCGCGTGAATGCCGGCCGTTTCGACGTACCGGTAGCTTGCCCACGACAGAGCGAGTGCAAGCGGAACAGTCACGGCCATGTAGAGTCCCAGGGGGCCTCCGATCAGGTCGTGTCCCTTGCAGTACCAGTAGATCAGGTAGAGCGGTACACCGTGCAGTAGGTAAATCGAATAGCTGATCTTGCCGATCCACGCGAAAAATCTTGCACGGACAGGCATGACGGTTGCGAAAAGCAGGAACGTCGCGATTCCGACGATGTAGCCAATGGACGCCGAGACATGACTGAGGTCGTGGCGAAGCAGGTCGAATCCGGCCATCAGTACGGCTATTCCTACGACAATCGCCGTCATAGCTGCGAATGCTGCGCGATTTGATATCGACACGGACCACCTTGGCATTCGCCGGATACAGAGCGTCACGCTGGCCTCCGGATTCTCATAGGCTTGTCGAAAGCAGGCTCCCCAAACCATGATCGCGAGGTGATACAGCATACCTTTGTACTGTCCGAGTGCATCCGCGGGAATGATTTTCAACGCAGACGTCGCAACGAACGCCGCACATAGGCTCACGCAGGTCAGGCAAAGGGTGTGCATCCGGTGCAGTCCGCCGAGCAGATGCAAACCAATGCACAAGACGTAAAAGTACAGCTCCGTTTCGAGCGTCCAGTAATGCGGCATGACCTCGTCACGTCCGAATGCGGTTGGAATCATCGTCACGTTCGCGACGAGATCCGGTAGTGCCATCTTGTTGCCGAACAGCGTCCAGTAAGCGAGATAGCCAATCGGCAGTGACAGCCAGAAGGCTGGATACAGTCGGAAGAGCCGCCGGATGACGAAGCGGCGAGCGCCACCCAGAGACGATCCACGCAAGCTATTCGGAATTAGCATGCCGCTAATCCCAAAGAAGATGACTACGCCGATCCTACCGAAATTAATCGATTCCTGTATCGCATCGAGTACGAGTTGCGAACTTGCAATCTGTCTGTATAGCTCGGCGTAGTGCGTCCACATCACGAGTATGACAGCGATCGCACGCATGGCGTCGACATGATCAAGGCGAGGTGGACTGATCATAGTGGACATGAGGTTCGGCGGAGTATGCAGAGCGATTTCAGGTATGCCGCGGCATTGCGGGTACGGCACGTCGATGCTGAGAGTTCATGCTGCGCGCATCGAATTGACGGTTCGGTGCGGAATCGCACTTTGTCGCAGGCCGCGTGCTATGCGCGACATCGTACGTTCGGGGCATGCGGACTACCGCCTAATATGCCGTGCACGTGCCGTGCGGCGCGTGCATTGAGGGTGCGAAATTCCGTCCGATCGCACCGTGCCGGTATGTCGAACACCATTCGGATGGCAAAGGCGAGAAGCTAACCCGATGAGCCAGATTATTATGGATTCCAATGCACAATCCACGGTATCACATGCGGACGTCACATCCGCCGCACGACGAATCCCGGGCGCAGGCCAGACCATTTTCGACATCCGTCGAAAGTGTGCAAGGCATGGAGACTTCGCGATCAATGGGAAATTCGCGTCACAGCGAATGACTGGGGTGCAGCGGGTCGGGTATGAGCTCGCTGTTGCGTTCGCGCAGCTCTTTCCGGACGGCGGGATACCACCATTGCTATTGCCTTCAATTGGCGGGGAAGATGTCGTATTCCCCGGCGCGAAAATAACCTCTCGTTGGCTAAAGGGCGCGCTCTGGGAGCAGTTTGCGTTGCCGCTTGCGATCGGTGAACGAACATTGCTCAGTCTTTGCAACATAGGTCCACTGTTTGCGAGGCGGCAGGTATTGATGGTGCATGACGTCGCGGTCTATGATTTGCCGGAAAACTACTCCTGGAAGTACAGACTATGGTATCGAGTCGCGTACGCGATACTGAGAAGAAGGGTATGCCATATCGTGACCGTTTCGGAATTCTCGAGGCAACGGATTCTGCAGCGCTTGAACATTGCGGAGTCGCGTGTTTCGGTCATACATAATGGCGTCGATCACTTCGACAGAATAGTGTCGGACACACGCATTTGTTCACGACTGAACCTGACGAAAGACAATTACGTACTTGTCGTCGGTAGCCTTTCGGTGGGAAAGAATCTGGCTCGGATTCTTGCCGCCGTGGAGCAACTTGGCGGAAATCACGATTGGCAGTTTGTAGTGGTGGGCGCGTGTGATCTGCGTGTCTTCAATGCAAAGGCGAAGTCAGATTTCGATTTGTCAAAGGGCGTTATCGCGGCCGGCTTTGTTTCGGATGGCGAGTTAAAGGCGCTCTATGAGGAAGCCGGGTGTTTCCTGTTTCCTTCCCTGTATGAAGGGTTTGGGTTGCCGCCTCTTGAGGCCATGTATTGCGGTTGTCCAGTGATCGCTTCGCGCGAAGCAGCGCTGCCGGAAGTATGTGGCGACGCAGCAATGTACTGTGACGCATGGTCCGTCAACGACATCGCTATCAAGGTGGAACAGCTAATGACCAATCCCGCGATGCGGGAGTCCTTGCGTGGGCGTGGCCGTGCGCGTGCACGCGGCTTCCGTTGGGATTTCTCCGCCCGTCAGTTATTGGAGGTCCTCGAGCGTCACGTTTCGTAAGCTCGATTGCCCCGGTTTTCTGGGGAGTTACTTCCCAGGACTTTTAGCGATTCGTATGCAGGCCTTGTCAAGCCATCAGGCGAACAGCGATACGAAGGATGTGGTGATGTGAGCGCAGCAAATGGATGCGCTGCCGCGTGAGCGTCGCGTAATCGTACCAGTCCAGTGGGCATCGTGCATCGGACGCATTATCCGAAGGTACACTGACACGCTATGATCCCGTACTCGCGTTCGAGTGGGCTCGTAAGCACACCGGAGATCGAGCAGCGCGTGGTCGTTGGTTTTGGCCAAACTGTGACGAGCGGAGCAGCACCGGCATCGCCACCGACAACACGAGTGGGCCCGCGCAGCTGACCATCGGCTTCGGCTCCGGGTCGCCGCCGACCTGATCAGACAAATGTCTGGCATATTGCGGCGTCGGCGTCGGCGTCGGCGTCGGCGTCGGCGTTGGCGCGAGAATCATTATGAACAACGGTGCGATTCGCGGAAGTTCAATGGCGCCGGCGGACTATGCAGGTGCGACTACACCATGTAGGTGGTGGCATTGAAGCTCAGCAGGAGCCTCCATGGCAGGTTGGTCGGTGGATCGAGGCGCGGCGGGAAAGGCTTACAGCGTTGCATACGTGGCGTATGTCGGAGGGTAGGCGCGCCAGGAGGCTGTTGGCGCGGCCCTGGAAAGCGAAAAGGTCCGTTGCATTGACCGCCTCGGAATGAGCGATCGCGTTGAACGGTCGTAGACTGATGGACTCGCACGGTGACGCCGTCTACTGAAGCCACGCCAAACTCCTGCGGATGTCGTTGAATTCACTCACGTCACTCAACCCCCGTACTTCCGGGGTGGCTCACGATGATCCCGAGCACGCCGTGCTCGCTCATTTGCGTGCTGAAAACGTTGATTCGAGTCTTGTGACGACTTCATCGAAGAGTGAAACGCCGTTATGTTCCGCTGCGCGTTTCAGGTTTTCGTAGAGCGCCCAGAGTGGCGTAAAGGTTGCGTCGAGCCGGTGAACCAGTTCGTCGTTCTCGGACACATGATGTTCAGCGGCAGCATCACGCAACCTTTGGTACAGTGCTATCGGTAACGTGTACTCGGCGGTGTGGAATTCCTCGCCAGATTGATCGTCATCAGGATTCGCGGATACAAACGTCATGAAGGTTTCGTGAGCAGGTTTCCTTGCCAGCGATTCAGGTTTTGCGCCAGCGGCGGCAGGGGATTTCCCGCGTGAAGCCGCGATGCCCGCGGAGGCCCGACGTGACTTTGAACTCGTATAAGCCAGCAGAGCCTCTCGTGATTTTTGTTTCGAGTATGCTTTCGTATCCCTGTTTGCTTCAGCTGTGGCAGACGCGTCGGCCTGCACCTGGATCAGACCGAAGTCGCCGCTACCATCATCGTATAGCGCGTACCAACAGGTGTTGATGACATTGTACACGTCCCGATACTTACGATACTCAGCCAAAGCTGCGTTGACGTAGACAGACTGCTGAGGGAAGTCGCTGTTGAACGCATCGAAACCGAGTTCAGTGATCCAGATCGGGACTCCAAACCTAGCAAGGTCTTCAATTACGTTGTACGGCACACCCGTGCCGTCTCCAGCTTGGTCGATCGCTCCACTGGATTCGTACCAGTGCCAACCGGTGTAATCCCAACGAACCAAGGGGTGACCGCTGGAGCCGTCTGGTTCTATGCCATTCCACAACAATTTGTTGAATCCCGTGAGTACTGTCACGCCACCACCGATGATGATTTTGGCGTCGATTTGTACGGACTTTATTCCGTCAATTACGCCGCGAATTAGTTCGCGACAATTGATATACTTCTCTTGATCGTAATGGGAGGGTTCTGTTCCAGGGACACCTACACCGTTGCAAAATACAGAAATTTCATTCGATACTTCATAGATCGGACAGTGGTCACTCAGGACTTTTGCGAACTCCTCCCCGCAATATTTACCAACTTCATAGTTGAGATCCGGATCATTTTCTATAATAGGCTCATCGTAGCCGAGGCAAGGTACGATGAGGATGTCTTTTCGTTCGGCTTCGTATATGTGCTCGAGGACGATGTCCGCATCGACTTCGGGGTTGTAGCAGTCTATCCGCGCCACAGTGCACCCAAGCTCATGTACCTCGTCGATCACCTCCGCAGGTGTCTTGTGCCATGGGGCACCATTGTATTGTGGGTGAATATTAATTCCATAAAACAACTTTCTAACATCGAAAGGTCGCGCCATTTTGGCCTCCTTAAAAATACAATAAAACAAGTACGGGTATGATTTGTCATATTTTAAATTTTTTGTAAAGAAATTGTGATGTTATTTTTGGTGTCGATGGAAAATTTCTACGAATCGTGAGGGGATGTTTTCGAGAGTCGGAAAAGTCCATCATAAGCCGGTGGCGGGTTTCGCAGTTGTTGCTTCGCATTGTGCGGGTGATCCCCGCGGTTTAAGTGCGAGAAATCGCTTTTCGATGAAATGCCAGGAAGCTGCGGCAAGCAGGAGCGTAGGTACCACGGATATCGCAGCATTCAGAAGCGGATGGCGGTTCGTGTGAAAGAAGAGCGCGACGGTCTGTTGAACAGGAAACGCATAAATATAGACGCCGTATGAAAAATCCCCGAAACGCCGAACCCATCCGAACGCGGCCGGTCTCGCGAGCGAAAGCGCCAGGATTGCATATGGCAGAATCACGAACAGACCAAGTTCGTAGGCAACGCCGTCCCCGGGTATCAGCATGAGCGCGGGTAATGCGAGCATGGCTACTTGCAACTTGAACGCACTTTGCGGCGCGACGATGCGCCACGCGGCGCCGAGCAGAAAGTAAGGGGCTACGTTGAAGGCATCGAGGATGGCCCGTCCATGACCGGTGAGTTCGAGATGCGCGATGCGAACCAGATACAGACTCGCTGCGCACAGTGCGACGCACCCGATGAGGATGCGCGTCTTTTGTCCTGCGCCTCGCATTACCAGCAACGGAGTAGCGATGTACATGCCGAACTCGATCGGCAACGTCCAAAGTGACCCGTTTACGGCATCGGGGTACGGTACGGTATGAAACACGCCGGGAAGCAACGAGGCCGGTCGCAGAATTATGTTCTCGAGATAGCGCGGCAAGAGCGGCGATCCAAAATATTCGTCGAGCGGGAGTGTGCTGACGATGGGGCCCAGCAAAAATGCGAACAGCAATATATTGACCACCAAGCCAGGGAATATACGCAAAATTCTACGGATTAAATATCGACCAACGGCTGGGTCGCGCCGCCAGCTTTCGATGACAAGGTAACCACTGATTACGAAGAATACCTTCACGGCAATCGTGGCCACCTCGTTTCCGAACTGCGTTGGCAAGGAGCTCCCCGTTAACGGGAATGCATGTCCGTACAGGACAACGAGTGCCGCGATCAAGCGAATTGCATCGAAGTTGTCCTGCGGCCGCGAGTCCGAGTGAAGGGGCAGGTGCGTGTTATCGGTAGCGGGATGCAGCATGGTCGTACGACTCCGACAGGGAAGGGGTATGCGGGCCAGAAGTGACTGACTGTATGCAAACCGCCGCGTTCTTGTTTGCGCCCGGGTTCTGGCACTGTCTGATGCTTGCAGTCGATGTTCCGTGCGTAAGCGCACGTATCGTTGGGCAGATTGGACGGCGTTTGATTGATCGGTCCTATGATTTCTCGACGTCGACGCCATCTTGTGTGTTCCGGATGTTGGACCATACGGTCAATGACATTGTTGAGCATGCTGCGATGAATAGCAAAGATCCTCACACGACTCGAAGGGTGCGCCATTTAGGTACAAGCGAGCGCTGCGTCTGCGTGCGTGATGATCTTGTCCAGTGACAGCGTGGTCTATGTCTGCATACTTCGACAACACGATGTCGCGGCACCTAGATCGGGAGAAGCGGATACCGCGTCTGACTGGCAGTTCGGCCATCGCCGGTTGCTCGACATGGAGTTCACCGACACGGGCGAAGCGAACATCGTGTGAATACCGTCAGTGACTCGCAGGCGACGCTGCATGGACCGTGCTGTCGGAATCAGGTACGGTGTGAGCGGTTGGTGCTGCACATCCAGCAACATTCGAAAGCTGCAATCGAGTGATCGCCGCCGCCAGCGAATCGATGCTCGAAAAGAGCTCGTACTTGAGCATGGAATCCGGAATTCTGATGCGAAATTCGCGCTCAATTTCCATCATCAACTGTACAGATGCCAGTGAAGTCAGGCCAACAGCATACAGATCGCTATGGTCGGCCAGTACTTCGATGGGCACGTCCAGGCATTTCATATCGGAAATGATGTGCCGCAGTGTGTTTTTCATGTCGAGGTCTCCCTGCTGATGCCGAGATTGGAAAATGACTTCCTGCGATCGAGGTGTGACGAGATGCGTTGCCTCGACAAGGCCCGCATACTGTGCTGCATGGCGTGCATGTCGCTGCGCAATGAATTCGGACATTGTGACGGCCGAGGATCGTCTGAACTCAACCGACGACGTTGATCCGAACGCATTGCACGTTTGACACTGAAGCCTTACAGACGCGTTGAGAAAGGCGTTGTCACGAAGAGGTGCGTCCCCACAGCGTCGCACGTACTTTTTGCGGCCATTCGGCGGTATCGAAGCCATGATGTTTGAACAAACCAAGTGCCAGACGCTCGAGCCCAAATCCGCAGCAGCCAGTGTGTGCGATTTCACCTGTGTCGGTATGTATCTTCCATAGTGCGCTAAAGCGGTCCTGATGGTAGTTGAAGCTGCCGCAGGCAGTGGGTTTGTCCGGATTGATACCCGAAACGAGCAGCTCGAACTTCAGTGCTTTTTGGCGCTGACTATCCGCCATGAATTTCCCTGCGCGACCGAAGAACGGATCGTTGGCGAGTTCGATGGACGCCGGCAGTCCGATCGAGTCAATCATGTCCGTCGCATATTCGATCCAGTTCTCCCGAAATGCTTGAACCTGCGCGGCCGTTCCCATGCATACGAATTCGCGCTGCCGGAACATCAACATGCGCTCTGGCTCGTTAGAGGGTTCGTGCCGGCAACAGTACGAGAAGATGTCGATGAGCCGACCTCCTGCTGGAAGCGGGCCACGCTGAGCCATCACTGGGTAGACCGGATAACAGGCGACAGGGGTGACGGCGATCTTGGTCGGCTTGACGTCTTCAGTCCAGTCTTCCTGATTGTCGAGACATTTCAGCAGACGTTGATGTCGGAGCTCATCGCCGCTGAAGCAGAATACGCTGCCGATCTGGTCAGGAAAGTGTTTCCAGTAACCGCTCTGCTCGAGAATTTGGCGGTTCATCGCGGGCGGAAAGCGGAGAACTTCAACGTCTTTGCCCGCCCCCCATCGACCAATCAGCTCGCTCAGCTTGTCGACAACATCCTCGAAGGTCGCGCTGCGGCCATACAAACCCTCAACTCCGGTGGAAATAAGGAGGCCTGCCTTGATAAGGGTGGAGAGATAGGTATCAATTTCGGCGCCACCGTTTGCGATGTGATGGGCGTTCGACGATGTCAGTTGGCCGGAGCCGTTTTTTTCTTGTCGGGACAGCGCACTTTCCTGATCGAGTAATCCGGACAGGCCGGCTGAATTGGACATTGCAAACTCCTTGGAGAATGAGAATACGTTGCCGCGCCAGACCGAACAGCGTTGTGCCGGTATCGAATCATCGACCGAATGCGCTTGTGGCTTCCGTGATGCAGCCCCTTTGTTCAGGCCGACTATCGCGCAGGTCGAGTGATCCATACGTTCGGAAACGTACTAAATTTGCGACACCAGGCAAGCGTCCAGGTCAACCAACCAGGACGGGTCTTGCGCGTTGATGCTGGCTATTCACTTATCCGACGTAGTGCCGGGCGAATATATTTGCAAGCTGTCCGATCCTGATCTAAAAAATGGTTCATCTGTGACCGGCGCGCATTCGAAACAGGTGATCAGTCGAAATTCATCGCGACTTCCGCTTGGAGTTGATCTTGAGTTTCCGTCGCCCGGAGCGATTGGATGAGTGATGCCCGGATTGCATGTATCGTCTGCAGGTGCCGGCGGGACTCCGTTGCACTCAGGAGCGCAGTGAGGAAGCCGCGCCGGAATTCAGCTTTTGAAAAGCGTTCGGCGTTGAGACGACAGCTCACTGGGGAAAAGTGACCAATACTCGACTCGAATCGCTCCACGGCAGACTGGATCGCCTCGACTGTCTGCGCCTCGAAGAACAGGCCGGTTGATTGGGGCCGTGTTTCGTCGATCACTGTTTCGCATGCCCCCCCCTTGCCAAATGCGATTACTGGGGTTCCGCAAGCCTGTGCTTCGACCACTGAAATGCCGAAATCCTCTTCCGCGGCGAAGACGAACGCGCGGGCGCGTTGCAGGTGGTCCTTGAGTACGTGAAATGGCTGGTGGCCCATGATCGTGACATTGGCGCCTGCCTTGGCGCGTACCTTGTCCATATCGGGGCCATCGCCGATCACCACCAGGCTGCGATTGGGCATCGCAGTGAACGCTTCGACGATCAGATCCATCCTTTTGTACGGCACCATCCGTGAGACGGTCAGATAAAAAGGATCCTTTCGCGAGCACAGCTCGAATGCTTCGATATCGACGGGGGGATAAACCACGCGGGAGTCGCGACGGTAGACACGCTCGACACGACGCCCGATAAACCCAGAATTGACTAGAAACGTGTCGACACCATTTGCGGTACGGACGTCCCATGTCCTGAGGTAATGCAGCGTCGCGCGCGCCAGAAAAGAACGGATACCCTTCACCAGACCACTTTGATTCAGATACTGATGTTGCAGATCCCACGCGTAACGAATGGGTGAATGGACGTAACTCACATGTAATTGATCGGGGCCCACGAGCACGCCTTTGGCGACGGCATGCGAACTGGATACGATCAAGTCGTAGCCCGAAAGATCGAACTGTTCGATAGCCAGCGGAAAAAGGGGAAGATAGCCACGATAGCGGCGCTTGGCCCAAGGTAGCTTCTGGACGAATGACGTCCTTACGTGTTTGCCTTTCAGAAACGAACGTTCAGGAATAAAGTCCACCAGACTAAAAATGTCCGCGTCGGGAAAGCATTCGATGATTTGTTCCAGAACTTTCTCGGACCCGCCATACGTGACCAGCCAATCGTGAACAAGCGCGACCTTCATCGCGGCACCTCCGTGATCGTTCAATCTGCGTTCGCACGCATCGCTGAGCCCGCTTGAGCAGGTCAGGCGATGCTATGGGGCGCCGGAGTCTTGATCGGTGCGGATTCGCACAGAGGACCGGTCGCTGACAATACTTCTTTGGACACGACCGCTTGAGGGTGTCATTCGTTTTTCAAGCTGGCATTCGCCGGTAACGGTTGCGCGGAGGCTCCTATCGAGAGCTTACGTTTTTCTTTCGTTCGTATCAGATATGACGCAAATTCGATCGAATATCGCCAGTTGGCGTTTGTGTCCATCCGCTCTCCGAATGCGTGGGCGTTCCGCCAGGAGTCCTTTGTATCATGGATGGCGGGCGCCTTGAGTGCGGCGCAGCATCGTGTGTGATGTACCGAGACACGGGTAGTCCCCAAAGAACAACTCATTTTCGAGACATTTGTAGTAGAAATTCGAGGCGTGTTTTAAACGATCTATTTTTTTATCTTATAAAACAAATACTTATATTGTCTGGCATGTTTGTCGCAATACGAACTGAGTCAGCTGCAGATGGCCGTCTGCAGTCGTCCTGCACCGAAGTTGGGCCTGGTGCAGCGCGGAAACCTTCGTGCATCTTGGTCGGTCAGTTCCGCCGATTATTGCAGTGGTATGTCAAACGACCCAGCGCAAACCTTCACGCCCGATGATGAATACACAATCCGAAAACCATCTTCTAGCATCGTTACCCGCGTCGGAAGTCGACGCGCTCGCTCCCCATCTGCAACTTGTCCAGCTTCGGTTCGGCCAGTTGTTGTCCGATGCCGGAGAAACAGTCAAGAAGGTTTACTTCCCAACGTCTGCGATCATTTCCATGATTTTCCTGATGGCCGACGGGGCTACTGCCGAAGTTGCAGCGGTTGGAAACGAGGGTGTAATCGGTGTTCCAGTGCTGACGGGGGGCTTCACGATGCCGACCCGCATCGAAGTCCGTAGCAGCGGGTATGCGTATGCGATGAATGCACAGCTTTTCAAGCGCGAGTTTGATCGGCATGGCTTCATTCATCGGCTGATGCTCTATTACATTCAGGCGCTGTTGACACAGGTCGCGCAAAACTCGCTATGCAATCGGCGTCACCACATCGTCAGACAGGTGAGTAGTTGGTTGCTGCTAACGCACGATCGTTTAAAGACCGACGAACTGGTCGTGACTCAGCAACTTATTGCCACGATGCTCGGTGTTCGTCGCGAAGGCGTTACCGAAGCCGCAGGAAAGCTGCAAGACGCCGGACTCATCTCCCAACGCCGAGGAAAAATCACCATCTTGGACCGGCGCGGTCTGGAAGGTTACGCGTGCGAGTGCTACGGCATTGTCAAGCGGGAGTTCCAGCGTCTCATCTATGACAACGCCGCGGAAGACAGCGCCGGTGGCAGGACGCCGCGTGTCGCAGAAATTCCGTCGAATCCGCAAGGCAGTTACCTGGCGCGGCGCATTTGTACGATCGGATGCTGAACGCGGCCCCGTAGACGTCTCCATGGCCGAAAGTCGACTGGTCACACCACCGATGCTCGGCAATTCATTCCCAGTCCCACTGGCACATTGTTACCGGATAACCATCATGAGAAAAACGGGCAGGATTCTCGCGTTGTTGGCAGGTTGGGTGATGGCAGGCTGCACGTTCGCACCTGGCCCTTACCTCGATGCATCGCGAATGCAAGAAGCAACGACGGGCAACGCATCGCCACCGGTCTACTCCGTCAATTTGATTGATGCCAAAGTTATTTCCAAGCAGGCTCATTTCAGCGATCCCGATACCACAACGCTGCCTCATGGGCCACGCCGTCAGTCTGAGGACTACCGTGTCGGGCATGGCGATATCCTGGGAATCACGGTGTGGGGGCACCCGGAACTGACCGTCAGTGGCGCGGCCACCATACCGCTTCCCCCCCTCGAGAACGCGAATTCCGGAACGGGTTCAGGCGGCCCGGGCGTGCAGGTTACACCGGATGGCCAGCGCGTTTCGGCTGACGGAACCATCTACTTCCCGACGTTGGGGCGGGTGCTCGTAGCAGGCAAGACACCTGCGCAGATCGGCGCATTACTGGCTTCAAAGCTCGCGGGATATGCGGTCAAGCCCCAACTCGACGTACGCGTTATCCAGTTTCGCAGCCAGCAGATCCAGCTTGCCGGCCAAGTGAAAAATCCTGGCTCACTCCCAATAACCGACATGAAGCTCACGGTGCTCGATGCGATCACGCGTTCGGGCGGTTCCCTCGCCGATGCGGACCTGCAACGTGTGCAACTCACCCGCGGCGGCAAGACCTACGTGCTGGACGTTCAGCGCACACTCGATCGCGGCGATGTTTCGCAGAATATCGCTCTCGAGACGGGTGACATCGTCTACGTTCCCGACCATAACGCGAGCCGCGTGTTCATGCTCGGTGAAGTCTCGAAGCCGCAAACCCTATTCATGGACAAGGGACGGCTGACGCTTGCCGATGCACTCGCCAATGCCAACAGCATCAATCCTCAGAGTGCACAACCGCGTCAGATACTAGTCATTCGACGGACTTTGAATGATCCGACGAAGCCGAGCATATACCGGCTTGACATGACCCAGGTCGACGCCATTCTTTTGTCCACGCAGTTCAATCTTCAGCCGCTCGATGTGGTCTACGTGGGCACCGCGAATATTGCTCGACTCAACCGCCTGCTGGACCAACTTCTGCCGACGGTGACGAGTATGTATCTCTTTTATGCAGCGACCCGGTGAAATCGCGCATTGTCACGAATCCCTTTTCAAACGATCAAGGCTTATAGGAACGACTAACGTGGACATTCCGAATATCAACGCCCGGGATTTTGCAGGGTTGCCCGAAGACGCGCCAAATGCACGAGGCGTGATCCGCCTGTTAGGCGACCATTTATGGACCGTGGCAGGCATTACGCTCGTCGTGGTGATGCTGTCTGGTGCATATGTCTGGCTGGTTTCGCCGATATATTCATCGAGCGCCGTGATCCGGGTTGATGCTCAGGATCGCAATGCACTCGGCTTCGCGCCTGAAGGGCAACTGGTGCTGGGGCAAAAACCGCCCCGGACCGATGCCGAAATCGGCATGATGCAGAGCCGGAGGGTACTCGACCCCGTGCTGACCCACTATGGATATGACATTACGGTCAAGCCGCACACGGTGCCGCTCCTTGGTGCGATTGCCCGCAAGTTCGCGACACCGGGCGAGCCATCTCGTCCCTGGCTCGGGCTCGATTCCTATGCGTGGGGTGGAGAGCGAATCGATATCGATTCACTGCACGTTCCGGCGGATCTCGAGAACAAGAAGCTCCGCCTGCGCACACTGGAGAGCGGGACGTTTGAGCTGCTTGACACCAGTGGCTACGTCCTGCTGAGCGGCAAGGTCGGCGAACGGGTCGAGGCAGGCGGAACATCGATACTGGTCAAACGACTTGACGCACGGCCGAATACTGAATTCGATGTCGTGGCCTGGAATGGCGTAAACGCGCTGCAGCGGTTTTCAGGCAACCTCAAGATCGTCGAGAAAGGCCGGGAGACCGGTATCGTTCAGATTACCTTCGACAGCAACGATCCTGCAGTGTCCGCCAACGTTGCCAATGCAATCGCGCAGGGCTATGTGGCGGCGACCATTGCGGAGCGCCGGGCAAATGACAGCAAGACGCTTGACTTCATCAACAACGAACTACCGCGATTGCGCGAGGAGCTGCGAGAAGCCGAGACCACGCTGATGGGATATGAGGCTTCCGTCGGCTCGTTGCGACCTACGGCGGAAGCCCAGTCTTACCTGCAAGGGGGCATCGACATCGAGCGGCAGATCGCCATGCTGCAATTGCAACGTACGCAGATGTTGCAAAATTTCACACCAGGCAGTGCACCGATGCGCAATATCGATCAGCAGCTCGCGCAGTTGAATACTGCGAAGGCGCAGTTCGATTCCCGCTTTACCCGTATGCCGGCATCAGAACGGACGAATGCGGATTTGAGCCGCAACGCAAAGGTGGCCGAGGCGATCTACATTGCGATGGTGAACAAGGCCGAGGAGTTGACCGTGCGTCGCGCGGGCACGACTGGCGACGTGCATATCGTCGATAGCGCGATTCGTCCGGCCGACCCGGTTTCTCCCGCCGTCCCGATCGTCATGGCTGCAAGCGTGGGTATCGGCCTGATGCTTGGCAGCTTGTTCGTATGTGCGCGTAGCCGATACCTGACTGGCGTAACCGATTCAAAATTCATCGAACGAAGCATGCGTGTGCCCGTATTAGGATCGATTCTCTTCAGCGCAGAACAGGTGCGGCTGGGGCATACTATGCCTCGTAGACTAACCTTCAAATCAACTGAAGAAGGGAGCCATCGCCAACCGTCGCTGCTGCTTTCCAGCAACCACCGCGTTGGAAACTCGGGAGAGGAAAGTACATTACCCGCGACGTCGCATTACTTGCTGGCTCGTCTCTTCCCGCATGATACGACCGTTGAAGCTTTGCGTGGTGTTCGTACAGCGTTGCACCTCAACGAAACAGGCAAAGCCGATGACGGCGTTGTCGTATTGACCGGCCCTACGCCCGGAACAGGAAAGAGCTTTATTGCGGCCAATCTTGCCGTACTTGAAGCGGAAACGACAAGACGGGTCTTGCTCGTGGATGCTGACATGCGCTGCGGCAGGTTGGCCTCATTCTTTGGAAAATCGAACGCCGGGGGACTTGCCGAGTTGCTGGCGGGAAGGCTGAATATCGATCAAGCGATCCAGACAGCCGGGATGCCTGGCTTGTCGCTCCTCTCCTGCGGAAAGTATCCGAGCAATCCGTCCGAGCTACTGACGATGCCAGGCTTCAAATCGTTGCTCGAAGAATTCAAGCGGCGCTTCGATCTGGTGATCATAGACACGCCACCGCTTCTTGCTGTGAGCGACGCCGCAATCGTCGCAAACCGTGCGGGCAGGACCGTCCTGGTGCTTCGCTCGGGTACGCAAACGGAAGAAGAAATCGAAGAAACCGTCACCAGACTTGAGCGTGCCGGCGCATGGATAGTCGGTGCCGTCTTTAACGCCGTGCCGCTGCGCCGCAGTGAAAGGCGTAGCTATGGCTACACGTCCGCATACCTGAATCATAACCAGATAGTGGCTTAGATCAGATCAAGATATGGCCGATGTATTTGTGATCAATTAATATGGTCGGAAATGGATAATGTGCGAAATCGTACTGAGGCGGTGCGGTGGCGATTATCTAATGCCCTGGCGCATTGAGTGAAAAATCTGTGGAAACCTGTCTTGTCGGCTAGCCGACAAGACAGGGATTTCTTGCCGTCGAACCAATCGGAAGAACGGAATTGATCCCAATCGGCCCATTGAATTGCAGGTGGGGCGAGTGGTAACAAACGTTTCCACGCGTGCAGAGGGTCTTCCGTTACGAACGCACCGATCTTTCAAATATAGCCATTGTTTATTGGTCATGCATTCCATAAAAAGAATGGTGATTGATTAATCTGGGTCGGATGGTATGGTTTGCCTTTCTCGGTGACTGTTATTAAAATTTGTGAGCCGGTTTGGCATATAAATATTTTTAATTAAATTGAGATTGCCTCTTGTGTTGTGAGTGGGCTTTTGTTGGTGGAGGGGGCAATCAGGAGTATTTCATGATTATTGTGACAGGTGGTTCGGGATTTATTGGTTCAAATTTCGTGATCGACTGGGGGCGTGGCACGTCGGAGGCAGTGGTGAATATAGACAAACTAACCTACGCAGGAAATCGAGCGGCGGTGAAGAATTTCGGGAAAGTTTCGAAATGTATGTTTATTCACGCCGACATTTGTGATCGAGATGAAATGGATCGAATTTTTGACAGATATCGACCGCGGGCAATCGTGCATTTTGCTGCCGAAAGCCACGTTGACCGATCGATAACGGAACCGGACGAATTCGTTCGGACCAATGTTGTTGGCACCTTCACGTTGCTGCAAGCAGCACATCGATACTGGGTGGGAATGCCGGACGGCGAGAAAACGGCGTTTCGCTTTCTCCACGTCTCGACTGACGAAGTATTTGGGTCTCTGGGGCCGGCAGATGCACCGTTTTCCGAAACCTCGCCCTATGCACCGAATAGCCCCTATTCGGCCACCAAAGCGGGTTCCGATCATCTGGTGAGGGCATGGCATCACACGTTCGGTTTGCCAACTTTGATTACACACTGTTCGAACAACTACGGACCGTTCCAGTTCCCGGAAAAGCTGATCCCCTTGCTAATTACGCGAGCGCTTGAGGGGAATGCGTTACCGATATATGGGGACGGAATGAACGTACGAGACTGGCTTTATGTGGGTGATCATTGCAGTGCGATCCGTCAAGTACTGGCGGGAGGTGCGCCCGGGGAGACTTACAACATCGGCGGCCGCAATGAGCTCACTAACCTGGAAGTCGTGGGTGCGTTGTGCGGCATTCTCGACCGCTTCAGACCGAAGTCGTCCGGTTCATATCGGAACCAGATCGAGATGGTTCCGGACAGACCGGGTCACGATCGGCGCTACGCGATCGATGCAAGCAAGGTGCGGGCTGAGTTGGGGTGGGAGCCGGCAGAGACGTTTGAGACCGGCTTGGAAAAGACTGTACGCTGGTATCTGGACAATCAGGCTTGGGTCGACGACGTTGTATCCAGTGTGGAGTCGAAACGGGAGGCGGGCAGCTATGAATGGCAGGCGTAACCGGCCGGTCTCCAAGCAGTTCGAAGCGGCAGATCGCTTGCCAGCTTCGTGCTTTCGGAGATCGACCGAGGTCGGCACATGGGGCAAGGTAACATGGCTATCCACGTGACATCTACCGTACTTCCGGAAGTGAAGATCATCGAGCCGACCGTGTTCGGCGATGGACGCGGCTCCTTCTTCGAAAGTTTCAATGCACGTGAATTCGAGGAGGGTGTCGCGCAGGGCTTCGAGTTTGTTCAGGACAATCATTCGCGCTCGACGCGCGGCGTTCTGCGCGGTCTTCACTATCAAATAGTTCGTCCGCAGGGCAAGCTTGTGCGTGTGATCGCGGGCGAGGTGTTCGACGTCGCCGTAGACTTGCGCATTAGTTCTCCTGATTTTGGTAAGTGGGTTGGGGTCAAATTGAGCGCTAGGAATCATCGGCAGCTCTGGATTCCACCAGGATTCGCGCATGGATTCATCGTACTGTCGGTGTCGGCGGAATTCGTCTACAAGGTGACTGATTACTGGTTTCCAGAGTATGAGAGGAGCCTCCTGTGGAGCGATCCGAGAATCAATATTGACTGGCCGCTCGAATATGAGCCTGTATTGGCCGAAAAAGATGCGGAGGGTAAGCGGCTTTTCGAGGCCGAGTGCTATCCATAGATTCCAGTGGTTCATCAGAATCAGTCGTGCACGGCAGAACATCAGCGCCGTTTGAGCTATTGCTACCACTGTGAATGTGATTGCTTAGATCGACACAGTCGTCGCGCGATCGCATCGCGACCTTTCCGATCTGAAAATCTCGGATCGCGTCCTAATCAGATGAGCGAGATCACCTGACGGCTGTTCTGGTGCACCGCTGCGGACATGGCTGCAACTCGGGCACGCTCCATCTCGGCACGCGACTACGATCAGCGGAGCGTTTCGGGATCTGCATGCTTAATTGAGCAAGTTGAGCCCAGGCCCGGCGCGATCAGTCCGATCCATCAGGAGCGGCATATCGCACCGGTTGTCGGTCCGCATGGCCGGAGCCACTACGTCGGTCAAATCGGCGACCGCAGCTACCTGCCGTTGCCTTCATTTCTCCTCTGCGCACGATATCTGTCAAAGAAGCAGTGCCATACACAGGCTAGGTAGTGTGCGAATCCGTACATTCTCGGTGAATTTGCGCCACTAAATTTGCATTGCCTGGTTCGGTTCGATACGCGTCGCGGAGATAACAGGCACCTTGATAAGGTGGCAGGCCTGGGCGAGTGAGTCGGTTGGCTATACCAGCACGAAAATGTCGCGATCAGCGAAGGAGGCTTGCTAGGCCGTTAAGTCGTATCCATTACGCTACGTCTGACGGACTTTTAATTTCGCTTGGTAGTGTCGATGTCGATGAGTTTAGTAAAACTACATCGAATCACCCGAAAAAATTCCGGAATTTCATCCACCCACGACGATGCTCAAGCGCAGCCTGATTTCAAATTACGTAGGTCAGATTGTCACCGTAGTTCTTGGCATGGTCATGGTGCCAGTTTATGTACGTCATCTTGGTGTAGAAGCGTACGGCCTGATTGCGTTCAACGCAGTTCTGATCGCATGGGTTCAATTGCTTGATCTGGGCTTGTCGCCTACGTTGTGCCGCGAGCTCGCCCGCGCGGGCAACGATGTGGAAAAAAGCGAAGCGAGAACGCTGTTGCAGTCGTTGGAGAAGTTTGTTGTCGCAATGTGCGCACTACTAGTCGTTCTGTCGTTCTTCTCGGCACCGTTTTTCGCAAGCACATGGCTCAAGGCGAAAGCGTTGCCAGCGCATGAAATCGAGGTGGCCTTCGTGATGATGGTGCTAACCGTGTCGGCACGCTGGCTGTCCTCGCTTTACCGCGGTGGAATGGTCGGCATTGACCGGCAGACTACGCTGAACCTGGTCATCTCGATATTCGCTGTTATTCGATCTGTCTTGGTGGTTCCGTTGATTGCAGTGTGGCCGCGCGTGGACCTGTTCTTCCTGTGGCAATTGGCCGCAATCGTGGGCGAGGCGTTGACCATGCGCGTCCTGCTTGGCAGGGCGATTGGGGCTTCGATGTTTTCGCGAACGTTCTCGCGTGAGGTTCTGATAGCGCGAGCGCGACTGTCGCTCTCGATTGCATTCTCGGCGCTGATGTGGGCGACGTCCACGCAGGCGGACAAGATCATCTTGTCTAAGATCCTGTCGTTGCCCGCATTTGGTGTGTTTAGTATGGCAACGCTTCTCGCAAGCGGAATCCTGTTGCTTGCAAGTCCAGTCCAGCAGTCATTTACCCCCAAATTTACAGCCGATAGCGCTCGGGATTCCGGCTCGCTTGTGCCGGGGTATTTGCTTGCCAGCGAGATCATGATGATCATCGTTATTCCCGTTGCGATCCTGTTCGCAAGCGTACCTGACATGGTCTTCGCGATGTGGTCGCCATCCCTACCGGTGAATCCGGACGCGCTGAAAATTTTGCAATGCTATGCCCTCGGAAATGGGTGTTCGGCGATCGCCGGCCTGTCCTTTCTCATTCAATATGCGGACGGCAACTTGTCGTTGCATATCAAGGGAAATCTTGGGTTCGTTGCGATCCTTGTACCCGCGGTTCTGTTTGGAGCGCTCCACTACGGAGCGCATGGCGCGGCCTATACGTGGCTTGCTGTCAACGTGTTGCAATTGTTTGTCTGGGTAGGCGTTGTACACCGCAGATTTTTGCCGGGCATCAACCCGGTCTGGTACAGGGGACTGATGGCCCGCATTGCAGTGACAGGACTGCTGGGCATCGGGTTTCGCTACGGTGCGCCGTCGCAGGAGGGACGTGTCGGATTGTTCTTTATGTTGTTCTGCATGTGGCTGTTGATGGTAGCCGCGACGATTGTGGTGTCACCCATTTCTCAAAGAAAGGCGCGCGATCTGGTGGGAAGATTCGCAATGAACTGAGAGGTCGAAGATGAGTGAAATTGCCATTCGGAAAGCTGATCAGCCGATCATATCTGTAGTAGTCCTTTGCTATAACCTGGAGCGATATATCGGGAAATGTCTCGAAAGCGTTCTGAGTCAGGAAATCGATGTGCCGTTCGAAATCATCGTCGGTGACGATGGGTCGGTCGATAAGTCAGTCGACGTGATCGAATCGATTCGTGCGAAGTATCGAAACGTCATCACGCTTGTTACACACGAACATAACATAGGATATTCCCGTAATCTCGCTGACGTCATGGCTCATGCATCCGGCGAGTACATTGCCACGATCGATGGAGATGATCTGATGCTGCCCGGCAAGCTCGCGCGCCAGTTTGAATTTCTCGAAACGCAACGCGAGTTCGGCATGGTGGTGCACAGGATGCGGACGGTCGATGCGGTAACCGGCGAGCCCGTTATCTTCCCTCTGGCCCGCATGAAACCGGTGGTGTTTGATGCGGAATACCTGATCGAGCACGGGCCATTCTTTTTCACCAGTTCGGTCATGTTTCGCGGGGCATTGCGACGGCGCCACGCGGTCGATCTTGAGCTCAAGGTGGTTGCCGATGTGGCGAATCTCGTTCAGTGCCTGCACGGGAGCCGCGCTGCCTATCTGGATCAGGACTTGGGCGTTTATCGTGTAAATCCGCAAGGTTTCACATCGACGGTGATACGCAATCCCGCGCGCCACGAAACCAATATTTCGGATCTGATGCATACCTGCAACATGGCCGAAGCGCTCGGCATGAAACCGGAGATCGTTGATCGAGGCAGGGCAGGGGTTCTGCTGCGCTCGGCTATTTTATACCTTGAAAATGGATTCTACGATCAGTTCGAGCATTGCATTCAGAAGAGTGCTGAATTCGCGGACGTTGGAGTGAAGCAACAAATTTTGTACACGATGCGCCATCGACCGAAAATTCTTCGCTCGCTGTACGCATTCGCAAAACAGGTGGCCGGACGTTCGGCGGTCCGCGCATGAGCGTACTGACCAGAAGTATTGTGAAGCTTGGTGAGCTACGCTGGATAGATAGAATCAATGCACTGAAGCTCGGCTATTTCAGATTGAAGGCGAGATTCTGGTATAAGCATGTATTCGGGAGAATTGGGAAAGGAAGTGTGATTTTTAAGCCTTGCTTATTGTCAAATGTTCATTATGCATGCCTGGGTGAAAGGGTTTTAATTAGATCGGGAGCCAGAATAGAGTTGATTGTGAGCGAATCGTGCATGGAGCCAAAACTGTCAATCGGAAGCGACGTAAATATCGAGCAGAATGTTCATATTGTGTGTGGTTCTTCGATAGAAATTCAGGACCGTGTGACGATAACCGGGGGTTGTGCAATTGTGGATGTCGAGCATCCTTTTGAGGATATTGAAGATTCTGTACGAATCGGTATGCGTCTGCGTATGCAGGGTAATCGGGTTGTGATCGGGGCAGGCAGTTTTGTCGGTTTCAACTCGATTATTTTGCCAAATGTAGTAATCGGGTGCCATTCGGTGATTGGCAGTCACTCCGTCGTCACGCGCAACGTGCCTGACTACTGTGTGGCGGTCGGAAATCCGGCACGTGTCATCAGAAGGTACAGCCTGGAAACGCAATCCTGGGAGCGATGCGCATCATGAAAATTCTTATTACCGGCGGTGCTGGGTTCATTGGGTCACACCTTGCGAGAAAGCTCGTCGACCAGAACGCAACGGTTACCGTGCTGGACAATTTATCGCAGCAGATTCATGGTGCAGATCCATACAACAGTTCGGCACTGTTCCGTTCGTTGGGTAGTGCGGTACGTGTCATTGAAGGGTCGGTTTGTGACCGTGCGACACTGGAACGTGCGATGTCTGGTCAGGACGCGATTGTCCATCTTGCAGCGGAAACGGGCACCGGCCAGTCGATGTATGAAGTTGGCCACTACATCGATGTGAACGTCGGAGGATCCGGTCTGATCCTCGATATTCTCGTCAAGAACCGCGGCAACACTGTGCGGAAGGTTGTGGTTGCATCGTCGCGGGCGATTTACGGGGAAGGAAAGTACCGTTCGCCCGCACTCGGCATCGTCTATCCCGACGCGCGCGACGAGCGGGATCTGTTGGCGGGGCGATTCGATTATATCTGCCCAGTTTCGGGTGAGCTCATGGAATGCTTGCCGACGGACGAGGATTCGAAAATTCATCCATCGTCGGTATACGGAATCACGAAGTACGATCAGGAGCTCATGGTAATGACCGTCTGTCGATCCATTGGAATCGGCGCGTCTGCGCTCCGATATCAGAATGTCTATGGGCCGGGTCAGTCGCTGTCGAATCCGTATACGGGAATTCTTTCGATATTCTCGACACGTATCAGAAACGGAAACGAAATTAATGTATTCGAGGACGGGAACGAGAGTCGGGATTTCGTATACATCGACGATGTTGTCGATGCGACACAGTCTGCTCTGTTGAATCCGGATGCGAACGGTCGGGTATTTGGTATCGGCTCGGGGCAGCGAACAGCAGTGATCGACGTCGCGCGAAAGCTGCGAGAACTATATCGAAGCAATGTGCCGATCACTGTATCTGGTGCATTTCGTCTGGGCGATATCCGTCACAACTACGCCGACTTGACGCGGGCTCGGGAATTTCTTGGGTTCGAGCCGAAAGTGCACTTTGATGACGGCATTGCGCGCTTCGCTGCATGGGTCAACAAGCAAGAAGTGCAACCGGACCATTATGACAAGAGCATTGTCGAAATGTTGTCAAAGGGGTTGTACCAAGCTAGTCAGGTCGAAGCGTGAATGGAGGTGGCGCGATGGACGAGAGGCACGTAAAGCCGCTGGTTGGCGTGGTGACCGTACTGTATCAATCCGATGATGTGTTACATGATTTCTTCGAAAGCCTTAAGGTACAGATCAACGTGGAGATCAAGCTCTATGTGATCGATAACAGTCCAAAGGATAGCGGTAGCGTCATGGCCAGGAGGTTGGCCCGCGAAGCAGGGATACCTGCGGAGGTCACCTTCAGCAATGCGAATTTGGGCGTGGCGCGGGGCAACAATCAGGGTATCGAAATGGCCCTTGCGGACGGTTGTGAATACGTGTTGCTGGCCAACAATGATGTCGAGTTTCGCGATCCGAATGCGGTTTCAAACCTGCTACAACCGATCAAAGTGGGTACTTCATCGCTCGCGACGTTCCCGAAGATCCTATATCACGGAACCAACCGGATTTGGTGTGCAGGGGGTACGATTTCGCGCGTTAAGGCGATCACATCGCACCGGGGAGACGGCGATGAGGATGTTGGTCAGTTCGACGATCCAGGATCCTCTGAATATGCGCCAACCTGTTTTATGGCGTTTCACGGAAGTGTGTTCGAACGCGTAGGCATGATGGACGAATATTACTTCGTCTATTACGACGACACGGATTTCGTGTGGCGAATGAATCACGCTGGCATTCACCTTGGTTATGTGCCGTCGTCGGTCGTCGCCCACAAGGTGAGTTTTTCAACCGGTGGTGATAAGAGTCCGTTCAGTCTGTTCTACTGCACACGAAATCGTCTTTACTTTAGCCGCAAGAACCTGGGCTTCCCCTATTCCCTGATCGCCCAATCCTATTCGGTTGCGGCCATGCTGGCCAAGTGCGTGCGCTTTACCCCGGCGGGCCGGCGAAGTGTCCTTCGCGGCATTGCTGAGGGTATGCGTCTTCGCGGATCTTCAGGCTCGCTCTGAGTGGCGACTGGTTAGACGCATGGGCGGCCGAGCACGTCGGGGTGAGACGGCAGACTGTGCGCAAAGCAATTCGATTTCTTCCGGGAGGGTTTCGATGTTCAACGAGCCAAGGTATTCGGGTACCGCTGCTACGTCATTCGACGTCGTTTTCAATCTGATGGGCGAAAGCAATGCGTAAAGGAATCATTCTTGCTGGCGGGTCAGGTACGCGGCTTTATCCGATCACGCACGCCGTGTCAAAGCAGATACTGCCCGTCTACGACAAACCGATGATCTACTATCCATTGTGCACGTTGATGGTCGCGGGCATCCGAGACGTGCTGGTGATTTCGACACCACGAGACCTGCCTTGCTTCGCAGAATTGCTCGGCGATGGAAGTCGTTGGGGCATGAACCTGCAGTATGCGGAGCAACCGTCTCCCGACGGACTGGCACAGGCGTTCATCATCGGAAGGTCGTTTGTCGGTGGCGCGCCGTCGGCATTGATCCTGGGTGACAATATTTTTTACGGTCATGACCAAGTGACGCAACTGGACATTGCCAACCAGCGCACTGAGGGGGCAACGGTATTCGCATACCATGTCCGCGACCCCGAGCGGTACGGCGTTGTCGAGTTCGACTCGCATTTCAGGGCCCTGTCTATTGAAGAGAAGCCGCTCGCACCGCGTTCAAACTATGCGGTCACAGGCCTGTATTTCTACGATCGCCACGTTTGTGACATTGCGGCCGATATCCGACCCTCAGCTCGTGGTGAGCTGGAGATTACCGATGTCAACCTTCGGTACCTTCAGCAGGAAAAGCTGCATGTCGAGATCATGGGGCGCGGCTACGCGTGGTTCGACACCGGAACACACGATTCACTGGCCGACGCGGCAAATTTCGTCGCCACAATGCAGAAACGGCAAGGCCTGATGGTGGCGTGTCCGGAGGAGGTAGCTTTTCGCAGGAAATGGATCGACGCCGAGCAGTTGCAACGGCTTTCGATGCCACTGGCGAAGAATGCGTACGGAAAGTATCTGCACGACCTGCTTCAGGGTGATATCGCGTAACGGACCGAGGTCGCGATATCACTCTATTCACGGCGGACGCTTCAGCGCTCCGCCTTCTGTGCGAATCCGAACCGAACCTGAAAGTGGCGAAAAATAGAATCACCTGTGAACGATGGTGCGCGTGATACCGACGCGCGAGATGTTGAAGAGGTGGCTGGTTCAACGATGGCATATCCAATCGAATTGGGTTGGCATAGATATTTTGGTATGCGAATCATAAATACAAAATGAAAGGAATTCGTGAAAGTGTAGTCGTTGCGGCTAATCTGAATTTTGCGAACAGGACAGGTAAATTTAACGATCGAAATTTTGTTGTGTAGCAGAAATTTAACTCCGGACAACTGCACCTACATCGATGCGAGGATAGGTAAAGTGAATTCAACCATTGGTATTGGTAGTCTGTCAGTGCCGAAAATCGAGATTCGTCCGTTCCCGGCTTTGACCATCAAGGTTGCGATGGCTGCCGCCGATGTGTTGGGTTTCGCCGTGGCCTTGCTCATCACGACTCGTTTGCTCGGGACTTTCGCAAGCGAACCGCAGATCAGCGTGTGGAAAGCGATTAGCCAACAGCCGATGATGGTTTATCTGGTGCTCTCGTTTGCTGGAATGGCGTGGTTCTGGTTGAGAATGCGGCACTACAGCTTTCGTCGGCCGTTCTGGCGTGAGCTGAGGGAAGTGTTCGAAACACTCGTGGTTCTCGCGGTTGTTCATCTTGCATTGACGACATTGACAAAAGGCATGTTTTCGCGAGGTTGGTGGGCGCTTACCTGGAGCGGCGCATTCATCCTTGTTCCGACATTTCGCATGCTGACGAAGAAGGTCCTGGACCTGGCAAGTCTGTGGAAACGGGCGACGTTGATTGTCGGCTGTGGTGACGCTGCGATGGAAGCGAAGCGGGTTATTTCAAGCCAATCGTATCTAGGCGCGGATGTGGTCGCCTATATCGCGCCAGACGCGCGAGCCGATGTGAAGTTTATCGGAGACGTACCAGTGCTGGCCGGGCTCTCGCCATTCACGCTCAATTCATTGTCGGGGGCGCAGGTTGTGATTGCACTGGAGCCCGATGATCGAGAGCTTCGCAACGCGTGGGTCCGTGAGCTCACGCAGTGCGGGATTCGTGAGGTAACGGTAATGGCGCCGATGCGCGGTGTGCCGCTGAGCGGAACGGACGTGTCCTATTTCTTTGGCCATGAGGTGATGATGCTGCGCGTGCAGAACAATCTCGCGCGGTTCTCGGCGAAAGTGCTCAAGAGGGTATTCGACATGGTAGCCGGTGGATGCCTGCTGGTCATGCTGCTCCCCGTATTTGCATTCCTTGCGGTAATGATCGCGAGAGATGGGGGGGCGGCATTCTATGGTCACACGCGGATCGGTCAGAACGGGAAAAAATTCAAGTGCTTGAAGTTCCGTTCGATGGTGCTTGATGCGGATAACGTACTCAGCGCACTGCTCGAGCGCGATCCGGCGGCGCGAGTCGAGTGGGAGCGGGACTTCAAGTTGAAGAACGATGTTCGAATCACGCCGATAGGCAGGTTGTTACGCAAGACCAGTCTAGACGAATTGCCGCAACTGTGGAATGTGCTGCGTGGTGACATGAGCCTCGTCGGACCTCGACCTGTCGTGGAGAAGGAAATTCAACGCTATGGCGACGACGCGGCCTACTACCTGTTGGCGAAGCCGGGGATGACCGGACTCTGGCAGGTCAGCGGTCGAAACGACACGGATTACGCCCGGCGTGTTTTCCTGGATGCATGGTATGTGAGGAACTGGTCGCTTTGGGGCGACATCGCAATCTTGTTCAAGACGATCGGCGTGGTGCTGCATCGCGATGGTGCCTACTAAGATGCGCGATCGAGGGCTTGACTGCAGTCGGGATTTTTTAACTGATGTGGGAAGACATACCATGCTGAAAGTCACCAAAGCAGTATTTCCCGTTGCCGGCCTCGGTACGCGATTCCTGCCGGCCACCAAGGCCAGTCCGAAGGAAATGCTGCCGATCGTTGACAAGCCGTTGATCCAGTATGCGGTCGAAGAGGCAATCGACGCCGGCATCACCGAAATGATCTTCGTCACGGGGCGTAGCAAGCGCGCTATCGAAGATCATTTTGATAAATCGTACGAGATTGAGGCGGAACTTGAAGCACGCAACAAGGAGAAGCTGCTCGATATCGTACGTAATATCAAGCCGGCCAACGTGGATTGCTTTTACGTGCGTCAGCCTACGGCATTGGGTCTCGGGCACGCGGTGCTGTGCGCGGAAAAGCTCGTGGGCGATAGTCCTTTTGCCGTGATCCTGGCGGACGACCTGCTGCATGATCCGCAGCCGGTCGTGAAGCAACTCGTCGACGTGTTCAACCACTATCACAGCTCGATTGTGGGCGTAGAAACCATCGCGAGCGAGGATAGCCGTTCCTACGGCGTCGTTGACGGCCGAATGTGGGGAGACAACGTGATCAAGCTGTCGGGCATCGTCGAGAAGCCGGCGCCGGATGATGCACCGTCGAATTTCGGTGTAGTGGGGCGCTATGTGCTGATGCCGACGATCTTCCGGCATATTCGCAAGTTGAGACCGGGCGCCGGGGGCGAGCTGCAGTTGACTGATGCGTTGCAGTCGCTTCTCGCGGAGGAGCAGGTTCTTGCCTATCGTTATTCTGGTGCGAGATTCGACTGCGGCAGCAAGTTGGGATACCTGAAGGCGACTGTCGAGTTCGCATTGCGCCACCCGGAGGTGAGGGCGGAATTCGCGGAATACCTGCAGAATTATCTACAGGATCAACCTGCCGCTGCTATGTCCTGACGCGATAGTCTGACGCGGAAGCAGCAGGTGGCGATGCGCGCCATTGACGTCGATCGAACCGTATTGACCGGTGCGATTCATGCCAAATTGCACATCTAACTCTGATGCGAAATCTCAGGCGATACAGCGTTGCTCGCTGACCTGAGTGTTCCATTTGTACTTGGCGCGCGAGTTGGCGTGCGTTCCACATCATTGCGCGGAGGCGCCATGCTGAAGATCACTTCAGTGAAGGACGCGAATAACGATCTGCTTGTCGACGGGGCGACTACGTCGACGCCATTTGTCTCGATATCTGGTGCGGCGCCACGCAACACGAAGTGGGTGGGTGTCTACAGTGAAGGAAAGACACGGATGGCGGTGGCGCCCGTGTCGACCATCGGGGATTGGGAAACCAGTTTCCGCATTGAGGACATTCGAGAATACAGGCTGACGGTCGGCAACGCTGGCGCGGGTGACAGGATCCCGTCCTCGAAAGCATGGACGTTGACGGCGACCTACGCAGACGAATCAGACCTAGGTATCTTCACAATATGCGACTTCACAACCGGGCAGGTGATACCAGACGGGGGGAAACTGCCCGACCAATCCAGGCTCTTGCGGGTGACGGGAAAACATATGCGTTCCCCCATGCAATATGTGAGCATCAGGAGCGCCATACAGTGGACGGGCATTCCGGATCAAATCGAGCGTCGCGATTTTGCGATGTCGGGTCCAGAGAGGACGTGGGAGACCTTCCACTTTCCGGGGCGCTGGCGGCGGGACGGGAAAATTTCATTCTGGATCGCGGACGGCCGGGCCGAGAAAACGGCGTCAGCGCCCGCGTGGTCAGAGCCGTATGTTATCTACTTCGACGGGGTACGCGGAACGTGAACTGCGAGGGGCTGAGGTCGACCACCCTTCAGCGGAATGTCGCCGTAGGTTGTCGCATGGCCTGGTGATTGAGACGTTGCCGCATTCGGTTCGGGTGCTCCGCATCAGCAACCGTCGGCTCTGGCCGAGGGCGCAGCCGATCTTGATCTTCGATCTGGCTGCCGTGCATACGAGGCGCGCGATCGACGAGGCGCTGGTTGTACCGCAGATCACGTGTGTGTCGGTGCTGGCAGTCATGACAATATGAATGCAGCCAAACATTCGAGCGCCTACGAGTGCAAGTGCGATCCGAGTTTTCCGCATCCCTGTCAATCAGTCATCCCTTTTTTCTCGCGCGAATAGGCAAGAGGCCGTAATCTCGCTCATTACGTGGCCAGATAATCGAAGACCTTGATATCGCCAATGCTGTATTCCTTCGCTTGGTCATCCATTTGGTGGCTTACGATACTCAATGTCTCAATCGCCCGTTCTGCTCTGAATCTTGATTCCAGGGATTGCCAATCGCCAAATCCGACGGGTGTGGATTCGGTCAGATTCCCAGTTCTGCTCGCTAGCGAAAGGATAGGTTTGGGGAGGCGTTGATTATCGCGTCGGACGGATATGATGAATACGTACTCGCGTTCGTGGATCAACGTGAAATCCTTGCTCAGGACGACGCCGTTGTGTGGGGCTTGTGACGGGACTCTGTTTTGGAACACCGACTTTCCGTAGAGCTGGGTAATTCTTCCGGTTTGTCCGACATCGCCTTGGGTCCAGCCGTTCAGGCCATCGTCGAATGTGGTGATATCTAGTAGTGGCGTGCCGACGAAAATATCAGCCATGTCAAATGCGTTTCTTTTTCCTCCTGGAGACACGTTGATTAATTGAATGAGGATTTTGCTGGTATTTGCATGAAAAGGTACAAGATGCACCTTCCATTCCGGGTCGGCTATTTCGATGGGTTGCGTCGATATTTCATTGCCGGTTTTTATGAAAACGAACGGATACATGCCGGTTGGATCACCGCCGGCGTCATAGTGGCGAGTGCGGAGCGAGAAGAGATAGATTGTGCCTGGCGTGAGATCATAAATCACCTTTTCAATCACAACGCCGCTCGAAATGGATTGACCTTGCGGGGCAGCGGAGCGGAGCCAGTATTTACCATCTTCTTTCATCACGTTCGCGTGTACTCCAGCTCGCCCCCTAATCCATCCGTTGGTATTGTCATTTTTGAAATCGGTGAAGTCATGAAGTGACACATTTTGCTTGGTATTCACGATTGATTCTCCGCATGGTACGAATCGTTGTGATAGGTGAATAATTTCAGGCGGTTTTACATGTGATGACGTGGCCTGCGCTGGGCCATTGTGTATACAAACATCTCGAAGCGCTGATTGCGGAAGCACTCGGCAGGGCTTTTGCCTTTGGGGGCGAACCCGAGCAGAGCGGATGACAGACAAACCAGAGACGATGCTTGCTGTCTGCGCGCGGTTAGTCAGTGAGTACGCGTTGCTTGAGATGGGGCGCAGCAAGGATTCGAATGCGCTCTGGAAACGCTCACGATACAGCGCGGTGACCTTGGGTTTGTCGCGGTGCGCTTTGTATAGCTCGCGCGGCACAAAGACGAGCGGCTCGTTGCATAGCGGAGCGAGCATGGTCATTCTGGCAGGCGTTTGCACCATGACCGTGATTGCCGCCGCGTCCGCGGCGCGCAATTGCGTGCTCTTTGTGAGCAATTGAATTGCCCCGCGAAGAATTTGGACCTCGGCCTGAAGCCGGACGGGTTGTTCGTTTTCTGGTCCGTCCATGTGTGCTCCGGTGGTGTCGTGGTTGAGGCGCCGATTCGGCAAATCTGTCATGAGCGCGCGTTGATCACAGTGCGAAACCGAACTGTGCGGTATGAGGCCTGAGTGCGATTGCCGTCAAGGCCGTTGCTTGCGAGTTGCTGAATTGCGAATCGAGTCGATGAACGCTTAGTCGCGTGAGGTTGCGGCAAGGCGGGATGAAGACTGATGCATCGGGCATGTGACTGCACGGCGCTTCAGTTGACGGGGTATGCCAGCAAGTGGCCGCGGGCTTTGCCGATGCCAGGGGTATCCGCACTTGGACCCGGCTCTCGGTAGCCTGCGCCCATCTGCTTGCCGATGTGTTCGGCCGGGCTGATGAGAGCGCCCGAGTCCCTATGAAAGTGGCTGACGCGTGTGGCATTGCGGGACGGGAGTGCGCGCAACAACGGCGCGTTTGCGGCAAGGACGCTGACCGGCCGTGTTCGGGGTGGACGCAATCGTCCGGAACGACAGCCGGATCGCCGTCCATCGCTTGATGTCTTCGGCCATCTTCGCGCTCATCGTCTTTTCTGACCATTATGACGTGAGCAGGTTTTCACTGGGTCATTACAGATTTTCCCGAACGAGTCCGTTCGGTGGGAGAGCCGGCACTTGTGCGTGTGCGGCATCTGCCGCCATTCGAGCAACTCTTTACTGTTTTGCAATGGTGATGGCGCGTGATCCGGGCCGGTGAAAAATCACGAGGCGCTTCTGGTGATGATGGATCGCATTACCGGAGATTATTGACTTCAGTTGGATGAGAATGATTGCGGGATTGTTAAAAGACAATTGGATAGTTATTTATCGCATATCAATTTTCAATTACTTTAAGAAAAAATTTCGTCGAGCTTGCATGTTGGGGTATTCCGTGTAATCGTTTTGTCGGCATTAGGTTTTTCACGTCACTTTTCTCGACAACAGGAGCATGATCATGACACGCATGTATATCACTGCTGCGCCCGTCGGTGCCGTCCCGAAGTGGCTGGATCCGCTGGAGCCGACCTTCATTCCTGCGTACCTCCTTCATCACCTTCTAGAGCCGGCTCGGGCGGCGGAATTGATCGGGCAGTTGCAAGCCGACGGATGGGAGACGGTGGACGCCGGCGGTTTGCTTATCGAGGAGGGGCACGACCATTTCATTTGTGATGATTTATTCGGACAACTAGCTAATCAGACGCAGGCGCGGCGTGCGATGAGGGAGGCCGGATGGACGCGATGCCAACAAGGCTGGTGTGCGCCGAAGGCACCGTCCTTCAGCGTAGCCGTGATCCCGCGAGAATGGATGACGGAGGTGTCGTCGATCGAGTTCGTCAGGCGGTTCGTGCTGCAATTGACCACGTATGGATGGACGGCAAGCGACCGCGGAGATCTGGTATGGCACCATGCAAAGCTTCACAGTTATCTGCCGCCCGCGCTGGTGAATGCCATGCGGAAAGACTGCCCGGGCCTGTTGGCTCGATTGCACGAAGCAGGTTGGCGCGCTCGCGAGGCTGGATATTGGCAGGCGGGCAAAGGGCGGTCACCGTTCCTGCCGATTACGCCAGTCGCAATCGCTGCCGAGACGATCCGGTCGATGAAGGAAGGTGCGGCGGTGGTCCATCTCCATACGCGCGAGTTGAGCGATCGGACCCGACTCGAGATTCCCGGGCTGGGCACCATCACGACTGGAGCCCAACGCAATCAGATCAAGGTGGACCACTACGATTTGATCGTACCAGCCGTGAAGCATGCCGACCCGACCGCCATTCTCAATCTTTCGACGAGCGTGCGAGGCGATCGGCATGGCGCGCACGATAACTTGCGGCGCGCTCATCTCAAGTCCTACGCGGAGGTCGATGGCCCCGAGATCGCATCGCTGAGCCCTGCCGCGGTGATTTTCCAGGGAGGGGGCGGTTACGACAACGCGCCGGATTTCCTGGCCGCGCAGTTCGAACACTTTCGGCGGGTCGGTACCCGTCCGGAGGTCGAGGTCTTCAATCATACGATTGTGGACAATGCGACCACGTTGTATCGAGGAATTCTCGAATCCGTGGGCCAGCCGGTGCTTTTCATGCTGGTGGCGGGAGTCGATCAGTATTTTCGCGACCCGATCAGCGGAGAGGTCGAGGACGACTCGTTGATCGCCCCCGCCGTTCGGCAGGACATTGTCACGCACCTGTCGTCCCTCGACGAGCAGGGGAGGCAACGCGCGGTCGATCTTGCCGTCAGCCAATTGCGACCCGTCGTCGACCGACTTCGGCAGAGCTTTCCGTTCTCGCTAATATCATTGCTTTTGCCGGGACCGCTACAAACCCTGCTTGCCGATGTCGCACAGGCACTACGGCTCGATGGTGTGCGTATCGGTTTGGAAGACGGGTTAAACGTGATCGACCGACGTGTCCCGGGTGGCGTCCGCAAGGCGCTCGGTACGTGGGAGCAGGTGCGCATGCTGCGTAACGAACTGCTCGCGCGAGGCATCACGATACAGACTTCGACCGAGGTGCGGGACATGCTTGGCATGCCGCTTGCCGCGTCGGTTTCTCCACAACTGAAACGCGCGTGACGGGGGCATCGGGATGGCGCTCTATCGGCTCGGTGACCGGATACCCTTCGTCCATGCAAGCGCGTTCGTGGCAGATTCCGCGGCGATCATCGGAGACGTCCGGCTGGCTGCCGACGTGAGCGTCTGGTTCGGTGCGACGCTGCGTGGAGATACTGAACCCATTCGTGTGGGGGAGGGCAGCAATATTCAGGACGGCGCGGTGCTACATACGGAGGCTGGTCACGCGCTCGATATTGCAGCGTCGGTCACGGTGGGGCATCAGGCCGTCTTGCATGGATGTTCGATCGGCGAAGGTTCGCTGGTCGGTATCCAGGCAGTGGTGCTCGACGGCGCCGTGATCGGGCAGCAATCCCTCGTTGCTGCCGGGGCAATCGTCACGGCCGGGAAGGTCTTTCCCGCGCGCGCATTGATTCTTGGATCCCCTGCGAAGGTCGTGCGCTTGTTGTCCGACGACGAAATCGCGCGCCTGCGGAAGAATATTTTGTTCTACGCGATACAACGGAGAGAGAAATACCGGAATCAATTGTATCGGATCGACTGACCCGAGCGCATCGTGCCGACAGGATCGAGCGGTGGCGGCACGATGCCGCGATTGGAGTTGGAGTCGCAACTTCAGGGTTCAATGTCGACGGGGATGTCATACGTTGTTTGGTGCGAAATGTTGGATTGAACTATTTAAATATCTGATAATATTATCAGATCAATATTGATGGTAAACGATAGGGTGTTTGTTGTATTCGATTTTAAAAATATCCTGGGATGATTTTGGTGGTATGCGCAGGTTTGTGGATTGCCGATGGAGTTGCCCCTGTAACTCAGGACACGCGGACACCGTTGGGGTGATGACAACGCAGCACGCCTGAACTCGCGAGGCGAGCGGTATTTCAGGGCTTTATGCGGGTGGCGCTCATTGTAGTGTTCAAACGCGATAGCCAGCGCGAGAGCGCGGTTGGTGCGTCAGGCTTGTTCATATAAGCAACGTAATTGTGCTTCATGGTCTTCACGAACGATTCGGCCATGCCATTGCTCTGCAGCGAACGTACCGGCGTGGTCAGCGGCTCAAGACCCAGTTCGCGATAATCGCTTCGCGGTCGCAACAGTCCAGCGCGAACGTGACGCGTAGAGGCGTGCCATCGTCACATCGGAACTCGAAGCCATCAGAGCACCAGCGGGTGTTGCTCCGGTCAACGGCAACGCGGCCGTCATGCCGCCGCTTGTCTCGACGCACGCCGGGACGGCGCAGCAGCGCCCAGATATGCCGATAGCCGTAGGTCGGCAGGTGCGCCACATGTGCGCGAATTTCCTCGACCAACCCGGCATCATCAGTCACGCGGGAACCACGACCATCGCGCCAGTCGGACGGACGACCTCGCTTCACCGCCACGGCAGAGCGCACCACGCCGAGAACTTCGCAGACCGTCTTCATCGGTCGTCCCCTGGCAGCAAGGGCGAGCGCGTAATCAGGTTTTTTGACCGGCCCCAATCCACGGCTTCTTTCAGGATTTCCACCTCCAGCGTTTTCTTCCCGAGTAGCCGTTGCAGTTCCTTGATTTCCTTGATGACGGCGGCCAGCTCAGATGCGGGCACAACAGATTCGCCAGCCTTCACCGCCGCAGACTGCCTTCCTGGTATTGCCTGCGCCAGCCGAACACCTGGTTGGCGTTGACGCCGTGCCGACGTGCCACGGCCGACACCGATGCTCCTGGCTCCAGTGTTTCCTGCACGATGGCGATTTTTTTCCTGCGCTATGCGCCGACGACCGCGCTCCGGCTCGGTCAGAATTTCGATGCTTTCCACGTAATGACTAGGCTTACTGATAGGCACAAGACTATCCCTTATTTCAAGAGAGTCCTTGTGTCCTCAGATACGTGGGACCGCTCCAGGATAGGGTTTCGTGTGTTGTTCAGATCGTCACTCGCGCGATTCAATCAAATTTGACTCGTCACGCAGATGATTTCCAACTGGCTCGACCCTACTGGATTTCATAGTTGACATTGGGCCCGATAGGGACCAAAAAATAGACATGCAGATTCAGGTGAGCAGCACGTTGCGGCTCGCTGGACCCGCTGCAACCGTGATTCGAGCTTGCGCAATAGTGGCCGCCTATTGTCGGTTGGTGTGGTCTGCTATTCGCGGCTAAAGTTCTTGCGGCGCTGTATGCGTTGTGTGCAAGGCGAGGCATACCATGGACGAATGGCAATCGAGCAATACGACAACCTGCTCGGCGCCATTGTGTGATTGCGTGGTTATGGAGCATCGCCTACGGCGCGCCGAGGTCGAAATCCGTCGCCTCACACAATGCCTGCAACTGAAGGATCAGAAGCTGTGTGAACTCAGGAAAGTTCTGGCGAATTCGGCGATTGCGCACTACTGCGTCGAAGATCGCTTACAGCGCGAGCTTGACGCGCTGCGGATCAACATGCCAGCTGACGAGATGGACGATCCTCTTGACCAGACCAACCGCGATCCGTCAAAAAATGGCGTAGTTATCAAGTTGCCTTACATGACCGAGATACTGTCAGTGTTGTTCGATACCATGGTGGCATTTTGGGCGGATTGTGATCGTCATCGGCTTCCAAAATCTTCGACCGTTGCGCGTGCAATCGACGAGCGTTTGGGGCTGAGCGGGCAGTCAAATGGTGACGCGTCGCGCAGTAGCCAGGCATACGCGTCTGCAATCAGGCCGGACTGGGTGAAGGACGCGGACATGCGTCATCGTCGAAACACGAGTGTGAGGCGGTATCCATGATCAGCGGGATCATGGCGGCGCTCTAGGCGTCCGATGTGAACGCATGATCCGCGCCGCCGTATTCGGAAAGGTCGGACGGAGATTGCGACATTGAAGCCAATCCTTTTCCGGGCGGCGTTTCCGATGCACACGGTCTAAACCACGTAATCGTATTCAATAGCGCGTAAGGATCAAGACCAAGTTCGACGAACGTCGTGGATGTGAGTTCAATCGTGCAAACCAGGAACGGAAATCCGGATATCTCGTGTTCAGGTCCAATGCATTGAAGGTCGAGGCCGAATCGACGATACAGTCGCGCGATGGACCGTGTCACGGCGCCGATGACGCATGTCGCGCCCAGTGACATCGCGATGGCCAATACGTGGGGAAATAGCTGCATGCCGGAAGTCATATCAGTCGACCGGTTATGAGCGATCGATCCAGCGAAGCGCGAGAGTTCCCACACTGTGGGCGACGAAGGAAGCGCGAGGCCCGAAGAGGCGGGGAGCAAATGCTGAAGCAGATACGGGGCCGTCGTGGGTAACAGCCGGGCGCTGCCGCATATCTGGCGCCTGGAATCGAGCGCCACAATCTGAACCGTCTCTTCGCCGTCGAATTGATCCCATTCAGCGATTGCATTTCCTATGGCGTTGGGTAATGCCCACCCAAGTCGGCGCATGAATACATCGAACCGGTATGTGCCCAATGTGTGTTTGATCTCGAACGGCAGATCATTCAGCTTGCCTGCGACAATGACGGCCATGGCTCATCCCCCTCTGTATCGATGAGTGCTACGCTAGCAACGCGAAGCCATCAGAGAAACTAGTCCGTTTGGGAGGGGGCGTTGGTCAGACTGGCATCTGAGGACCAGGGCAATCGGTGAGCCTGCTTGTAATAGAGCAACGTGACCTGACCGGTACGGTATTGTGACGAGCACTGTTTTATGGACTCGGGTCCAGCAGCGGAAGCTGCGGTAAAGTAGGTTGTTTATCGCGGAGAGGCTTGTTAGCGGGCATGCATGCCCGGATGTCAGCGCGGGATCAATCCGTAAGTCGAGGCGAAAACCGCAGCCTTGGTCCGACTATTGACGTTCAGGGCCTTCATGGCTTCAGAAAGGTGATAGTCGACCGTGTGGTGCGATATGCCCATAATGATGCCGATCTCCGACGACGTTTTCCCTTGTCCAACCCAATAAAGACATTCTTGTTGACGGAGGGAAAGGCGAAGCGTCGGCAGCTCAACATGTGGGATCGACGTGAGGCGCTGAAATTCGGCATGGAAGAGCAAACTGGTTAACTGGGCTCGTCGCACATTGAGCGGGGCATTGACGCGAGACGGCGGGCCGGAAAAATTGAAGAGCAGTACGCTGCCATCCGACTCGTAAATCGGAATGCTGAGGCCATGCGTCAGTCCAGCATCGTGGGCTTCCCAAAGCACGCGCCGCTCGTGCTCGCTCAAACCGAAAATGTCGCTCCAGCGATAAGGCGAATTGTAAGTAAAAGCCGCTCGGTGTACAGGGTCGACGAATCCGTAGTTGTGCTGCTGATAATGATTTACCCAATTATTGGGATAGTGGACGTAGATTGTCTCGGCGAAAATGCGAGGGCTGGAACGGGAGCGGAATCTCGAGACGCGGCTGATGGCGTAACAAGGAAAACCCAACGAACGCGTAGCGTTGGCAAACAAGTTGGTGAGTGATCGGAGATTGTTGGCCTTTAAGAAAGGGGCAAGAAAGGGAACGATACGAGTCGTCCATTCACTGCTTGATGACAGCGGTCTCGACGATGCACCGCTAGCGTGATATCGGAAGGCGGGTCTCACAATTACCACCTCGAACCTGCCGTAAAGTGTTTCGTGAGTATGACGCTCAGTCTAGATTGAGTATTCATCATCTCGGTCGAGCCAATGAGTGAGTGCGCAATGACGTCTGTCATTTTAATTTTTGTCTCTTTGGTATCGACCATTTAATTGTAATTTTTTAATACTGCCGTCTGATTGAGGTTCGAGATTATTGTGTTCGTGCGCTAGATCACATTCTGGTGAGTGTTACTTGTGTCCATCGGCGATGCGACGTGGAGCCGCCTTCCGTCAACCGACATGATTAGCGCATTAACAGCGTGGCTGAGGAAAATCCACCCACTCCCTGTGCGAAGATCAGGAAAGATTTTCCGGGTATCAGATCATGACAGTCGGCTAGATCGATGAAGGGATCGCTCACGGTCACATGTGCGATGCGTGGAAAATTGTCGGCGAACAGGCATGTCGATGCCAGTCCGAGGGATTCGACGATGCGTCGCCACGCGGGCAGGTCGAGATGGGATGGCAGAACACGCTGGATTTCGGCCAACGGGACATGTGTTTCGTTCGCGACCTGCTTGATCAGTTGCCGAGCCGCAAGAAAATACTGGGCCGCGACGCGCGGCTCGCCTTGTCCGAGCACCCCTCGCCATCCGTTTCCGGTTGCGTGGCTCGCCGATGTGAGCACGCGATTGACCTTGGCGTCGCGCTCGACAAGCGCGGCGAAAGCGCCGTCGCTCAGCAACCCGGCTGTACCGATCAGTCGGTCCGCGCTGATTGGCATGACGTCGGCCCCGACCAGCAACACCCGCTTGATGACCGGGCGTGCGATCAACATTGCCCGGATGATGCGCAGGGAGCCAAGCGAGGACGCGCAATGCTGCTGAGCTAACGAAAACGCAATCGCGTTGCGGAAGCCGAATCGGTTGCACAGCAACTGCGGCAACGAGCGCGGCGGCGGCGCAATGCTGCCTTGAAGCGTATGGACATAGATAAGGCAATCGATCGTATCAGGTGCGACTGTGCCAGTCCTGAGCAACTTATCGATCGCACTGGCTGCGAGCGACAACGCGGTCTGTCCGGCGGCGTCATGGAAACATCGCACGCCGGCTTGTTCGAGGCGCGTAACGGTCGCATCCGACTGTCCCGTTATACGGCCCCAGTGTCGAACGTCGTCGATATGAGCGGGCAGGTAGTAGGCGACATGCGGTATGCCGAATTGCATGATCACGATGACGGATCGCGTGTGCCGAGGTCGTGAGCCATAAACGGGGTGCCCCGGATCGCGAGCAGCGCACAACCGAGGTGACCACTGAGCCCGATCCCCCACACCAGCAGCCGGGATTGCAGGGGCGGCGCTTTTGTGCGGAGCGTGTTGACCAGTTGCACGATGGACTCGGCTGCACCCAGATACGCGTGGCGGTTACCGCCGGCGGCCGGAATACCGAGATGTTCAGTCACCAGGTCGTTCAATCGACGGTCAACGTTAGGTCCGATCGCGGCGGCCAGATCGGGCGGGCGAAGGTGGTGCCGTGTCAACATGTCGTCGACCATGGTCAGAAGCGCACATGCCCAGCTCGCGTCGAGCGACGCGCCAGCGTAAGGCGACTGAATCGGGTGCTGGGGAAGTGAACGGGTTGCCACGTCGATTATTGCAAGTCCATTGACGGCATCGGCGTGTCGCTCCACCAGGATGGCCCCGGCTGCGTCACCATGCAGGATGCCGGGGCCTATCCAGCGCGAAAACGGTGGGCACCACTTCTCGGCGGCGACGATCAGAATGGCGCGGGTATCGGGTTCCGCGGCCAGAATGTCTGTGGCCAGTTGCAGCGCTGTAAAGAGCGATGCGCCCTGCTGTTGCGACACGGAGCACGGGAAGGACGTGGCACCCACCAATGCGCCCAGGCGGCCGGCCGTTGTTGTTGATAC